>Ga0210386_10001563_pt1 | contig 20415 bp, 19 predicted proteins | sample IncBWH32OmetaG_FD_160091 | JGI IMG/M metagenome (GOLD analysis project Ga0210386, IMG submission 160091) | Forest soil microbial communities from Barre Woods Harvard Forest LTER site, Petersham, Massachusetts, United States - Inc-BW-H-32-O ...
TGCGGTGGCGATCGGCGTGCCGGCCGGGGTGGTCGCGGCGGTGAAGCGCAACACCGTGTGGGACTACCTGGCCAACGCGATTGGCCTTGCCGGATTGTCCACGCCGACCTTCTGGTTGGGGATCATGCTGATCCTGCTGGTGTCGGTGCAGCTTGGCTGGCTGCCGCCATCGGGGTACGTATCGCTGGCGGAAGATTGGCGACAATCGCTCGCCACCACGATCATGCCTGCCTTTGTCTTGGGCAACGCGATCGCGGCGATCCTGATGCGTCATACCCGTAGCGCGATGCTGACCGCACTGGATCAGGACTACGTGCGGACGGCGCGCGCCAAGGGATTGCGTGAATGGGGCGTGGTGGTGCGCCACGCGCTGCGTAATGCGCTCATTCCGGTGGTGACACTGGGCGCGCTGGAGCTTGGCACGTTGTTATCCGGCGCCGTGCTGACCGAGCAGGTGTTCTCCATCCCGGGCTTCGGCAAGATGATTGTCGATGCGGTGTTCAACCGTGACTACCCGGTGGTGCAGGGCGTCGTGCTGGTGACGGCATTCCTGTACGTGGTGCTGAACCTAATCGCCGACGTGCTCTACGTGGTGATCAATCCCAGGCTGCGCGGCGCATGAGCGCGACCACGGTCAACGCGCCGGTCATCGTCGCCTCACGCAGCCCGGCGCAGCTCGCGCTGCAGCGATTCCTGCATCGGCCGATCGCGGTCGCCGGGCTGGTGGTGATCGTCTGCTTCATCCTGGTGGCCGTCTTCGCACCGCTGATCGCGCCCTATGACCCGATCGCCACGAGCTGGACCGCGATCCGCAAGGCACCGAGCGCGCTGCACTGGATGGGCACCGATGAGAACGGCCGCGATGTCGCCGCGCGCGTCATCTTCGGCGCGCGCGCCAGCCTGCTGGCCGGCGTGATTTCGGTGATCATCGCCGCCGCGATCGGCGTGCCCGCCGGGCTGCTGGCAGGCTTTGCGGGCGGCGTCATCGACATGCTGCTAAGCCGGATCACCGACGCGATGCTGGCCTGCCCGTTCCTGATCCTGGCGATCGCACTGGCGGCATTCCTGGGCCCGGATCTGACCAACGCGATGATCGCCATCGGTGTGTCCACCGCGCCACGCTTCATGCGCGTGACGCGCGCGGCAACGCTGGACGCGGCCAGCAACGAATACGTCGAGGCGGCACACGCGCTTGGCAACCCCGGCTGGCGCGTCGCTGTGCGCCACGTGCTGCCGAACATCGTGCCGCCGATCCTTGTGCAAGGCACGCTGGCGATCGCCACCGCGATCATTGCGGAGGCGTCGCTATCCTTTCTCGGCCTCGGGCAACAGCCGCCGGATCCGTCCTGGGGATCGATGTTGAACTCGGCGCAACGGTTCCTCTCACAGGCGCCCTGGCTGGCGATCTTCCCCGGCCTGGCGATCTTCCTGTGCGTGCTGTCGTTCAACCTTGTCGGCGACGGGCTGCGCGACGCGCTGGACCCGCGGCAGCGGTAAGGTTCAGCAACCTCTACTTGCTGCCCGAGCCATCATTGGCATCGGTGGGCGCGCCCTCCGGGGAATAGAACGTGTACGCCGGCGCCGGTGCCGCGTAATAGGTCGTCACCTGATAGGTTGGCTGAGCTACCGGGTACGTCTGGTAGGTGGCGGGGTACGTCTGGTAGGTGGCGGGGTACGTTTGGTAGGTGACGGGTGCCTCGGAATAGCCAACCGCTGGCTGGTACTGCGATGATACTGTGCAGCCGGCCAGTAGCGCGGCACCGCCCACAATGACAAATAATCGCGTTCGCATGATTGTTATCTCCATAGACTGTCGCTCCGTGCCTTGGATGGCGTTACGGCTTTCCGGCGCGGAGATATATCGAGCATCGTTGTAGATGGTTGCGCGTCCGGCGCACGGCAAAGCGCGTTCGCGTGTTATGCCGCGATCGTGATTGGCTGTGCGCGCGGCGGACCAGCGGAGCGCTGTTCCGCCGCCCTACGCGGGGGCGGCATCGGTGATAATGAAACCGGCGCTCACGCTGCCGTTCCATTCCTCGGCGCGCAGGTGTCCGGCCAAGTGCAGAGGCACCGCGCTGTTGCGCGCCAGCAGCGCGTCGGCCAGGGCACCGTCACGTGCACGGAATAACATCGCCTTCAAGCGCTGGCCGCCACCTTCGCCTTCGATGAAGGTGCGAATCGTCGCGCCCTCGCGGCCAACGCGGTCGGCGCGCAGCACGCGGGCGCGCTGCAGCACGAACTGCGGTTCTTCATTCCCGGCGCCGAACGGCGCCAGGCGCGCCAGCTCTTCGGCAAGAGCGGTGGTCGCACCTGGCACCGCGAGCACGCCTTCCACGGTCAGGTCGACGGCCGAGGGCAGTGCAGAGGCTGCGGACAGGCGGTCATTAAGAAATGCATGGAATGCCGGCAGCTGTGCCGCTGGCAGGGAGAATCCCGCCGCCATCGGATGGCCGCCGCCGGTGGTCAGGATCCCCATCTGCCGCGCCATCAGCACCACGGCGCCCAGATCCAGACCAGGGACGGAACGGCCGGAGCCTTTCGCCAGACCGTCGGCGATGCCCGCCACGCAGGAGGGACGATTGAAGCGCTCCTTGATCCGGCCGGCGATGATACCAACCACGCCCGAATGCCAACCCTCGGCGTGCACCAGTACCGCGGCGTGACCCGCGTCGACCTGACGTTCGGCCTCCTGCATCGCCACGGTGAGGATGCCGGCCTCGACTTCCTGCCGCTGGCGGTTCACCGCATCGAGCGTGGCCGCCAGTTGCGCGGCCTCTAGACGGTCCTCGGTCAACAACAATCGCGTGCCAAGATCTGCCTGACTGATGCGCCCCGCCGCATTGATGCGCGGGCCGAGCACGTAGCCCAACGTGAACGCGCTGAGCTTATCGCGCGTCTGCACCACATTCAGCAACGCGGCGAGACCGATGCGCTGCCGCCGGGCCAGCACCTTCAACCCCTGGCAGACCAGCGCGCGGTTCACGCCGGTCAGCGGCATCACGTCGCACACCGTGGCCAGCGCCACCAGATCCAGCAGCGCCATCAGGTCGGGCTCGGCGCGGTTGGCGAAGTAGTCCCGCTTGCGCAACGTCCGCACCGTCGCGACCGCGGTCAGGAACGCGACAGCCGCCGCGCAGAGCAGGCTGAGGCCGGAGCTGTCGTCGAGCCGATTGGGATTGACGGTGGCGAGGATCGGCGGCGGCGGGCCGTCGGCCTTGTGATGATCCAGCACAATCACGTCGGCCTGGCCGGCAACGGCCGCGAGCGCTGACGCCGCGGCCGTGCCGCAATCGACACAAACAATCAGCGTCGCGCCGCGTGCGACGAGCCCCTGCAATGCCGGCGCATTGGGGCCATAACCCTCGGTGGTGCGGTCGGGCACGTAGGACAGCACGGTGCAGCCCAGGGTGCGTAGCAAGCTGGCGATCAATGCGCCCGCGCAGGCGCCATCGACGTCGTAATCGCCGAACACTGCCACCATTTCGCCACGCCGCACCGCGTCCGCCAACCGCGCGGCGGCGGTCTCCATATCGATCAGTCGCGAAGGATCCGGCAGCAACGCGCGCAATGTGGGGTCGAGGAAATCGGCGGCGGTCTCGAGACCGATTCCGCGTGCGGCCAGCAGCCGGCCGACAATCTCCGACACCCCGAGGCGCTGCGCGATACCGAGGCTGATGCGATCCTCCGCGTCGCGCCACACCCAGCGCCGCCCGGTCAGGCTGCACGCCACGTTGAGAGCGGGTTCGATCATGCTCGGAGGCGCTGTTTTCCGGTCATTGCGAGGCTTGCAGGGCCGCAGCATTCGCGCGGGCCGTGCCCCCGATCGGCGCGATGGCTTCGTGCTCCGCTGCTCGCAATGACAGGTTGGGCACGACCAGGACGTCTACGTCGACACCCAGGTCTTGGTGGTGAAGTTGTGGCGCGCCTCGATGAACCGCACCGTCCCGGACTTGCTCCGCATCACCATTGAATGTGTGATCGCGCCATGGCCGAACCGCTTCACCCCGCGCAGCATCGCGCCCGTGGTGACGCCGGTGCCGGCGAACATCACATCGCCACTGGCCATTTCCTCCAGGTTGAATTTCCGTTTCGGATCCGGATGCCCCATGTCGATCACGCGCTGGACCTGCGCGTCATCCTCGAACATCAACCGCCCCTGCATCTGGCCGCCAATGCAGCGCAATGCCGCCGCCGCCAACACGCCTTCCGGCGCACCACCCGACCCCATATAGATATCGATCTCGGAATCCGGCGTTGCCGTCGCCACCACGCCGTTGACGTCGCCGTCGCTGATCAGCATGATCCGCGCGCCCGCCTCGCGCACCTTGGCAATCAGCTCCTTATGCCGGTCGCGATCCAGGATGCACGCCACCAGATCGGACACCTCGCATCGCTTGGCCTTCGCGAGATCACGCAGATTCTGTGCGACCGACGCATCCAGATCGACCACGCCCTCGGGCAGGCCGCCGCCCACGGCGATCTTCTCCATGTAGATGTCGGGCGCATGCAGGAACTTGCCATGCTCCGCCAGCGCAACGACCGCCAGCGCCGCCGGCCCGCCCTTGGCGGTCAGCGTGGTGCCTTCCAGCGGATCGACGGCGATGTCCATCTCCGGCCCACCGGCACCGACCTTCTCGCCGATGAACAGCATCGGCGCTTCGTCCATCTCGCCTTCACCGATCACCACCGTGCCGTTGATCGCCACCGTGTCGAACGCCTTGCGCATCGCCTCGACCGCAGCGCCGTCGGCCTCGTTCTTCTTGCCCAGCCCGATCCAGCGGGACGCGGCCAGCGCCGCCGCCTCGGTCACGCGCACCAGCTCCAGCGCCAGGTTGCGGTCGGTCACTTCGCCGGGTTTCGAGGTGGCGCGGGCGTCCATGGGTTTTCTCCGGGCAGGCTACGGGTCCGACAAACCTAGCACGGGGGGGCGGGGAGGGGGGAGGATCGGTCACGCGCCGATCATCGCGCGGGAAGGTGGTGCCGATAGCGCCAGGCAGCGGCGCCGCGACAATTATATGCCTGATATGGAATATACCTTGACATGCATATTCTAATTGGAGAATGTGCGGTATGTCTGCCTTTGGTGCCCTTGCCGACCCGGCTCGCCGTCAGATCCTGGCCCTGCTGCGCGCGGGGGAACTGCCGGCCGGCACCCTGGTCGACGCGCTGCGCCTGCCGCAGCCCACCGTCTCCAAACACCTGAAGGTCCTGCGCGAGGCTGGCCTTGTCCGCGCGCGGATCGATGGCCCGCGCCGAGTGTATCGCCTCGATCCCGCACCGCTGGCCGAACTGGATGCCTGGCTCGCGCCCTACCGCAGCTTCTGGGCCGACCAACTTGACGCTCTCGGCGCGCATCTCAAGCGGAGTGACTGATATGGACGATCTCGGAACATTCCAGGGCGGCGACGAGGGGACGACCCTACGCTACGAACGGTTCTATCCGCGCCCGATTGCCACCGTATGGGCGGCGCTGACCCAGCCCGAACGCCTCGCGGACTGGATCGGGCAGGCGTTGGTCGAGCCGCATGTCGGCGGGCGATTCGAGCTGTTCACTGATCGCAGGCGGCCAATGACCGGACGCATCACGACCTGGCAGCCGCCGAGCCTGCTGGAATTCTCCTGGGACACCGGGGATGCCCCACCCTCGATAGTGCGCTGCGAGCTGGCGGAAGATAATGGCATCACCCGGCTGGTGTTCAGCCATCGCGGCGTGGGGATCGTCTGGATCGGCCTGGTGCTGCCGGGATGGCACGCGCATCTGGAATGGCTCGGCAAGGCGCTGGCGACGGGACAGGCGCAGACCTTTGACATGGCACGCTGGCGGGACCTGCAGGCGGTGTACGTCGCGCGCTATCGGCTGGAGGGCGCGATGCTCGATCCGCCAGAGGGGCATTGCGACTGACACACGCGCCAGGCGCATGTGTGGGGGCATCGTAGTGAGGGTGTACTTGCGAGGGCGTGGCAAACGGCGTACGGCGAACCAACGCCGTTCTCAGGGGAGGATGCCATGCCCGACGCCTATATCTGCGACTTCGTGCGTACGCCGATCGGCCGCTATGCCGGGGCGCTGAAGGATGTGCGTACCGACGATCTCGGCGCGCATCCGATCCGGGTGCTGAAGGACCGTCACCCGAATGTGGACTGGGAGGCGGTGGACGACGTGATCTACGGCTGCGCCAACCAGGCCGGCGAGGACAACCGCAATGTCGCGCGCATGGCGCTGCTGCTGGCTGGTCTGCCGGAGAAGATCCCCGGTGCGACGATCAATCGCCTGTGCGGCTCTGGTCTGGATGCGGTTGGCACCGCGGCACGCGCGATCCGCGCGGGCGATGCCGAGCTGATGATCGCCGGCGGGGTGGAAAGCATGACCCGCGCGCCGTTCGTGATGGGCAAGGCGGCGGAAGCGTTCGCGCGCTCGGCCGAGGTTCACGACACCACCATCGGCTGGCGCTTCGTCAATCCCATGATGAAAAATCAGTTCGGTGTCGACGCGATGCCGGAGACCGCAGAGAACGTTGCGGAGGAGTTTCAGATTAGCCGCGCGGATCAGGATGCGTTCGCGTACCGGTCGCAGCAGCGCACCAAGGCGGCGCAGGAAGCCGGATTCTTCGCGCGCGAGATCGCGCCGGTGGACATCGTCGGGCGCAAGGGCACGGTCACCGTCAGCCGCGACGAACATCCGCGTGGCGAAACGACGATGGAGGACCTCGCCAAGCTGAAGACACCGTTCCGCAAACAGGGGGGCACGGTGACAGCGGGCAACGCGTCCGGCGTGAACGATGGCGCGGCGGCGTTGATCATTGCGTCCGAGGCAGCAGCGAAGCGGCATGGCCTGACGCCGCGCGCGCGTGTCGTTGCGATGGCAACGGCCGGCGTGCCGCCGCGCATCATGGGCATGGGCCCGGCGCCGGCGACCGAGAAGCTGCTGGCCCGCCTGGGGCTGAAGGTCGGTGAGATCGACGTGATCGAGCTGAACGAAGCCTTCGCCGCCCAGGGCATCGCGGTGCTGCGCCAGCTCGGCCTGCCGGACGACGCCGAGCAGGTGAACCCGCATGGCGGCGCCATCGCGCTGGGCCATCCGCTGGGCATGTCTGGCGCACGGCTGGCGTTGACCGCGGTCAACGCGCTGGAAACCCGCGGCGGCAGGCGCGCGGTGGCGACGATGTGCATCGGCGTCGGCCAGGGCATCGCCGCGCTGATCGAGCGCGTGTAACGACCACGACATCTCTCTCGCGCCGGGGGAGAGGCCGCAGAGCGCCGCCGGGTGCGGGTGGGATGCGCAGCACCCGCACCCGGCGTCACGTCGCTCGCCGACCCTCGCGCCTTGGTGGGAGAGGGAATCAGCTCACGGCTGTGTCGCGGGCGCGGGGCTGGTCGGGGCCGGTGCGGGGCTGGTCGGGGGCGCCGCCGGGGTCATGGTCGGCTGCGTGGGCGTGGGAGCCGTGGGCGCCGGGCCTGGCTGCGTGTTACTTGCGTCCGGTGGCGCATAAGGCTGGGTCGACGGTGGCGTGTTGTTCGCCGGGCTCACCACATGGTCGCGCACGCTCATATCCTCCACGCAGCGCCACAGCGTCTGGCTGGCCGCCGTCGAGCCGGAAAGCGACAGTGTCCAAGGCGCTTCGTTGCCAGACGGGAAGGTCAGCGTCAGCGTGCTGCCGGCACGAAACAGACCATCGAAGGCTTGCACCGACGCTGCACCAACCGCCCACTCGACCGACGTGCCGTGCCCCAGTGCCTCAGCCGGCCAGGGCGTGTTCTGGTCAATCTGCATGCTGACATTCAGTTGCGTCCCATCGGGCACCGTCCAGCTCGGCTTGGTGGCACGGAAGGTCAGGTTCTCGCCGCCGATCAGATAAGTCAGGGAAAAGTCGCGTCCGTCGTTGGGGTTGGTTGTGTCGATGCCGCAGATATCCTTGCCGCTGGAATCCTTGTCGGTGAAGGCCTGCCAGGCGCCCGCGTGATAGTACACCAACGGATCAGCAGCGCCGTGCCGAGCGCCAAGCGCCAGCACCAGCGGCACCGCTAGGGCGGTCGTCCGGATCACGGGATGGGTGAGGCGCATCGCTGTCTCCTGTGTCGTTGAGCTGTCATGAAGGATCGCCGGGCCGCGGGTGGCGAGCCGGACGATGAAGTGCTAGCCCCCGCCTCGCAACCAAAGCCCACCTGGCAATTGAAGCCGGCGCGCAACTGAAGATGGAGACCTCGCCATGTCCGCGATCGCTGACCTGACTGCCCGCGAAATCCTGGATAGCCGCGGCAATCCCACGGTCGAGGTGGAGGTGCTGCTGGAGAGCGGCGCGACCGGCCGCGCCGCGGTACCGTCCGGGGCCTCGACCGGGGCGCACGAGGCGGTGGAGCTGCGTGACGGTGACAAAGCGCGCTACGGCGGCAAGGGCGTGCTCACCGCCTGCCAGAACGCCGAAGGCGAGATTCTGGACGCGATCAGCGGCATGGAGGCGCTGGACCAGGTGGCGCTGGACGATGTGCTGATCGATCTGGACGGCACGCCGAACAAGGCGCGGCTGGGGGCCAATGCGCTGCTGGCGGTGTCGCTGGCGGTGGCGAAGGCGGCAGCCGATGATGTCCGGCTGCCGCTGTATCGTTACGTCGGCGGCGTGTTCGCGCGCACCCTGCCGGTGCCGATGATGAACATCGTCAATGGCGGCAAGCATGCCGACAACCCAATCGACATTCAGGAATTCATGATCATGCCGGTCGGCGCCGGCACGCTGGCCGACGCGGTCCGCATGGGGTCGGAGGTATTCCATACGCTGCAGAAGGAGTTGCATGCGGCGGGGCATAGCACCAATGTCGGTGACGAGGGCGGCTTCGCGCCGAACCTGAAATCCGCTGATGAAGCCTTGGGATTCATCGCGAAGGCGGTCGAGAAGGCGGGCTATCGATTGGGCGACGACATTACCTTCGCGCTGGATCCCGCCTCCAGCGAGTTCTTCAAGGACGGCAAATACGTCCTCGCGGGCGAGGGCAAGACGCTCGACGGCGGGGGGATGGTGCGTTACCTGGAGGATCTGTGCGCGCGCTATCCAATCGTCTCGATCGAGGACGGTTGCGCCGAGGACGACTGGGAGACCTGGAAGCTGCTGACCGCGACGCTGGGCGCCACAGTGCAGACCGTCGGGGACGATCTGTACGTCACCAATCCGGAACGGTTGCGTCGTGGCATCGCCGACGCCTCGACCAATGCGATCCTGATCAAGGTCAATCAGATCGGCACGCTGTCCGAGACGCTGGAGACGATGGAGATCGCGCATCACGCCGGGTTCTGCTGTGTGATGAGCCACCGCTCGGGCGAGACCGAGGACGCGACGATCGCCGACCTGGCGGTGGCGACCAATTGCGGTCAGATCAAGACTGGCAGCCTGTCGCGCAGCGACCGGATGGCGAAATACAACCAGTTGATCCGGATCGAGGCCGAACTGGGTGCCTCGGCGCTGTACGCCGGGCGGACCGTGCTGCGCGGCTGAGCCGGAAGGGGCGGCTTGCGCCGCCCCAGGCTCGGTCCCGGCCACGTCAGCGGATATTGATGCTCAAGCCCGGCACGCCCACCACCACCGCGGGTGGCGGCGCGTAGTAGGCCTGAGGCGGGGCGTAGTACACCGGCGGTGGCGCCGCATAAACATACCCCCCACCCCCACCGTGCCAGTCATGGCCGGGGTGATCGTCACGATGGTCGTAATGGCCGTGATCATCGCGGTGCCCATCCTGGGCTTGGGCCACAGATGCGGCCGCCAGCAGCGCCGTGGCGCCGAAAGCAGCCAGGCCGATCGTGGTGATCCGCTTCATGATGCCTCCTTCGCGGCGACCGGATGTCGCCATCGGGCGCAGCAGAGCGGTCATTCGTGGCGGCACCCTGGCCGGTTTGTGGCAGCGATCATCACGTTCGAGAGAGGATTCCATCGACACGGAGATGTGCTATAGGTAGTAGGTCGGACTGTAATGGGTTGGCAGATGTCGTTCGCACGGGAACTGAAGCGGCGGGCAAGAGCGGCGGTGGCGCCGGTGATCTTTCTCGCCGTGACCGGATATTTCTGCTGGAACGCGGTGCAAGGCGCGCACGGGCTGAAGTCCTACGCCTCGCAGCAGCTTGTGCTGAAGCAGGCCGCGGCCGACCTAGCGGTGGCGCAGGCCGATCGCGACGCCTGGCTGCGCCGCGTGCACGGGCTGGAAAGCGATCATTTGGACCGCGACATGCTGGACGAGCGGGCGCGGGCGCTGCTGAACCTGGCGAACCCGAGCGACATCATTGTGCAATACCCGGCGAAAGACCGCCTGTTCTGAGCGACGGCAACGCCGCTGCTAAATCGGTGGATTGGCCGCAACAAAGCTGCTGATATGCGCTCTGACACGCAATGCTGTTTTCCGGCCAGGGCGTGGTATAGGCGTCTGACAAGCAGTTAACCGGATTCCGGTTAATTACCGCTATTGCATTGCACAAGCTAGGTTTTCCCCGCCCACGTCTTGTCGGTCGAAGGGGTGGGCGTTACCTGTGGCCGCGGGTGAGTGGATACCAGGGGAGATCTCCATGGCACAGGCGGCCGCCAAGCGGGGCAAGGCGCGTGACGCGTCGTCCGACAAGGACCTGTTGCTGAAAGCCTATCACGATATGCTGCAGATCCGCCGCTTCGAAGAGAAGGCCGGCCAGCTCTACGGCATGGGCCTGATCGGCGGGTTCTGCCATTTGTATATCGGCCAGGAGGCGGTGGTGGTCGGCATGCAGCTTGCCCTGCAGCCAGGCGATGAGGTGATCACCTCGTACCGCGACCACGGCCATATGCTGGCGAGCGGCATGGAAGCGCGCGGCGTGATGGCCGAACTCACCGGCCGTGCCGCCGGCTATTCGCACGGCAAGGGCGGCTCCATGCACATGTTCAGCAAGGCACAGAATTTCTTCGGCGGCCACGGCATCGTCGGCGCGCAGGTCAGCCTGGGGAACGGGCTGGCGTTCAGCAACTGGTACCGTGGCAATGACCGGGTTTGCCTGACCTATTTCGGCGAGGGCGCCTCGAACCAGGGCCAGGTGTTCGAAAGCTTCAATATCGCGGCACTGCTGAAGTTGCCCACCGTGTTCGTGATCGAGAACAACAAATACGGCATGGGCACCAGCGTTGAGCGGGCCTCGGCGTCGAAGGATCTGTCGAAGAATGGCGGACCGTGGGGCATTCCCGGGATGCAGGTGGATGGCATGGACGTGCTGGCGGTGAAGGCCGCCGCCGAGATGGCGGTGGCCGCTTGCCGTGCCGGCAAGGGCCCGTATCTCCTGGAGGTGAAGACCTATCGCTACCGTGGGCACTCGATGTCGGATCCGGCACGCTACCGCACGCGCGAGGAGGTGCAGATGATGCGCACCCAGCACGACTGCATCGAGGGCGCGCGGCACAAGCTGGAGGCGATGGGTGTGGACGAGGCGGCGATCAAGGCGATCGACGACGAGGTGAAGGCAATCGTGCAGGCAGCCGCCGATTTCGCGCAATCCAGTCCGGAGCCGGAGCCAGGCGAGCTCTATACCGACGTCTTGGTTGAGGGCTGAGCGATGACGACGCAGATCCTGATGCCCGCCCTATCGCCGACCATGACTGAGGGCAAGCTGGCCCGCTGGGTCAAGAAAGTCGGCGAGGAGATCAGGGCGGGCGACGTGATCGCCGAGATCGAGACCGACAAGGCGACAATGGAGGTCGAGGCGGTCGACGAAGGGAAGCTGACGGAGATCCTGGTCGACGAGGGTACTGAGGGCGTGGCGGTGAACACGCCGATCGCGGTGCTCGCGGCGAACGGGGAGGATGTGTCCGTGGCGCCGAAAGCCAAGGCCGCTGAGGCGCCCGCACCGAAGCAGGAGGCCCCGCCGGCGCCACAACCAAAGCCCGCTCAGGCACCCGCGCCCGCGCCGCCAGCGACCGCTGCCCCGGCGGCGGAGAGGGAGTGGGGCCCGACCAAGCCGGTCACCGTGCGCGAAGCCTTGCGCGATGCGATGGCGCTGGAGATGCGGCGCGACGGCGACGTCTTCCTGCTGGGCGAGGAGGTCGCGCAGTACCAGGGTGCCTACAAGATCAGCCAGGGGCTGCTGGATGAGTTCGGTCCGAAGCGCGTGATCGACACGCCGATCACCGAGCACGGCTTCACCGGCATGGCGGTGGGCGCGGCGCTGAACGGGCTGAAGCCGATTGTCGAGTTCATGACCTTCAACTTCGCCATGCAGGCGATGGACCAGATCATCAATTCAGCAGCGAAAACACTGTATATGTCCGGTGGCCAGATGGGCTGCCCGATCGTGTTCCGCGGTCCGAACGGTGCCGCCTCGCGCGTCGCCGCACAGCATTCGCAGTGCTACGCGAGCTGGTACGCGCACGTGCCGGGACTGAAGGTGCTGGCGCCGTGGTCCTCGGCTGACCATAAGGGCCTGCTGCGGGCGGCGATCCGCGATCCCAACCCGGTGATCGTGCTGGAGAACGAGATCCTCTACGGCCACACGCACGAATGCCCGGTGGACGAGGATTTCATCGTGCCAATCGGCAAGGCGAAGATCGAACGTTCCGGCACGCAGGTGACGCTGGTGGCGTTCAGCATCATGGTCGATGTCGCGCTGAAAGCGGCCGAGGCGCTGGCGGGCCAGGGGATCGATGCCGAGGTGATCAACCTGCGCTCGTTGCGTCCGCTTGATACCGAAACGATCGTCGCCAGCGTGAAGAAGACCAACCGGATCGTCACCATCGAGGAAGGCTGGCCCTACGCCGGCATCGGCGCGGAAGTGGCGATGCAGGTGATCGAGGGTGCGTTCGACTGGCTCGACGCGCCGCCGGTGCGGGTGCACGGCATCGACGTGCCGCTGCCCTACGCGGCGAACCTGGAAAAGCTGGCGCTGCCGCAGCCCGACTGGGTGGTGGACGCGGTGAAGAAGATCATCTGAGGAGGCGCGGACATGGCCACGAATATCCTGATGCCGGCGCTGTCACCGACGATGACCGAGGGCACGCTGGCGCGTTGGCTGAAGAAGGAAGGCGAGAACGTCAAAGCCGGTGACGTGATCGCCGAGATCGAGACCGACAAGGCGACGATGGAGGTCGAGGCAGTCGACGAAGGCGTGTTGGGCAGGATTCTGGTGGCTGACGGCACGTCAGGCGTGAAGGTGAACGAGCCGATCGCGGTGCTGGTGGAGCAGGGCGAGAAGGTGCCGGTCGAGACGCCAAAAGCCGCGCAGGAACCGCAACAAGCGGCGGCACCGAAACAGGCAGCGGCACCGGCGCCGGTCCGCGCGGAGGCGAAGCCGGCGGCCGTGCCCGCCGACAAGGCAACGCCGGCCCCGATGACCGCGCCGGCCCCCACCAAGGGCAACGGGCAGGATGCCGCGGGTGACCGTGTGTTCGTTTCGCCGCTGGCACGCCGTATGGCGTTGCAGGCGGGGATCGAGCTGTCGGGCCTGAAAGGCAGCGGGCCGAATGGCCGCATCGTGAAGGTCGATATCGAGGCTGCGATGTCCGGCGCGAAGCCGTCGGGCGCGTCGGCCGCGGCGCAGGCTCCTGCCACCGCACCGACGCCGAAGCCCGCTGCGCCGGTCGCTATCACCGCGCCGCACACGCTGGTGCCCAACTCGACGGTGCGCAAGGTGATCGCGCGGCGGCTGACCGAGGCGAAGTCGAGTATTCCGCATTTCTATGTCTCGATGGACATCGAGATCGATGCGCTACTGAAACTGCGTGAGGAGCTGAACGCCAAGTCACCGAAGGAAGGCCCGAGCGCGTTCCGCCTGTCGGTGAACGACCTGATCATCAAGGCGGCGGCGCTGACGTTGCGCCGCGTGCCGAAGGTGAACGCCAGCTTCACCGAGGACGCGATCGTGATGTACGACGATGTCGATATCTCGGTGGCCGTGTCGATCCCAGATGGGTTGATCACCCCGATCGTGCGCAAGGCGGATCAAAAGGGGCTGGCCGCGATCAGCAACGAGATGAAGGACCTCGCGGCGCGCGCGCGCAACGGCAAGCTGAAGCCGGAGGAGTTCCAGGGCGGCGGGTTCTCGATCTCCAACATGGGGATGTATGGCGTGTCGGAGTTCGCCGCCATCATCAACCCGCCGCAATCGGCGATCCTGGCAGTGGCCGCCGGGCAGCAGCGGCCGGTGGTGAAGAATGGCGCGCTGGCAATCGCGACGGTGATGACCTGCACGATGAGCGTCGATCACCGCGTGGTGGATGGAGCGCTCGGCGCCGAGTGGCTGGCGGCGTTCAAAGTGATCGTCGAGGATCCGCTGAGCTTGATGCTGTGAGGGCCGGGCGGGACGGTTGGAATTAGAGCGGAAGTAACATGACCGCGCCGCCCTTCACCCTCCGCGATGCAACGCCCTCGGACGTCCCCGACGTTCTGCGACTGGTTCGCGGTCTCGCCGCGTACGAGAAGCTGCTGCACGAAGCCGTGGCCACCGACGCCGACTTCCACGCCGCGCTGTTCGGCTCTCAGCCCCGGGCGCACGCTGTCCTCGCCATCGCCGATGATCGCGCCGTGGGACTGGCGCTCTGGTACTACACTTTCAGCACCTTCACCGGCCGCCCTGACATGTTCCTCGAAGACCTGTTCGTGGAGCCGGCCTATCGCGGCAAGCGCATTGGGCTCGCGCTGTTGCGTCACCTCGCCCGCCATGCGGTGGCGGAGCGCTGCCGCCGTATCGACTGGCGTGTGTTGAACTGGAACCAACCCTCGATCGATTTCTACGAAAGCATCGGCGCACGCGCGATGCAGGATTGGCACGTGCGACAATTGGGCGGCACCGCATTGCGCGCGCTGGCCGAGGGAGCAGACCATGGCTGAACAAAGTTTCGACCTCATTGTCGTCGGCGGCGGGCCTGGCGGATATGTCGCCGCCATCCGCGGCGCCCAGCTCGGTCTGAAGACCGCTGTTGTCGAACGCGAACACCTTGGCGGCATCTGCCTCAACTGGGGCTGCATTCCGACCAAGGCACTGCTGCGCACATCCGAAATCAATCACCTGCTGCATCATCTGCCTGACTTTGGCTTCCTGCCGGTCGAGGCGAAGTTCGACCTCGACAAGGTGGTGAAGCGGTCGCGTGCAGTCGCGAAACAATTGTCGTCGGGCGTCGGCTACCTGCTGAAGAAGAACAAGGTCACCGTGTTCGACGGCAGTGGCAAGCTGGCCGGCAAGAACACGCTCGCGGTGGAGAAGGACGGCAAGCCAGTCGCCACACTGAAATCATCGCACATCATCTTGGCCACCGGCGCGCGGGCGCGCCAGCTCCCAGGCATCGAGGCCGACGGCAAGCTGATCTGGACCTACAAGGAAGCCATGGTACCGACCAGCTTCCCGAAATCGCTGCTGGTGATCGGCTCCGGTGCCATCGGCATCGAGTTCGCCAGCTTCTACCTCAACATGGGCGCGCAGGTGACGGTGGTGGAAGTGCTGTCACGCGTGCTGCCGGTGGAAGACGACGAAATCAGCGCCTTCGCGCACAAGGCGTTCGAAAAACAGGGCATGAAGATTCTCACCAGTGCTGCGGTGAAGGGGGTGAAGAAAGCTGCCGACAGTGTCACCGTCGCGGTGGAATCCGGTGGCGAAACGCAGGAGATCACCGTTGATCGCGTGATCTCCGCTGTTGGTATCGTTGGCAACGTCGAAGGTATCGGGATCGAAGGCACCGCTGTGAAGGTCGACCGGACGCATGTCGTGGTCGATGGCTACGGCCGCACTGGCGAGCCAGGCGTGTATGCGATTGGCGATCTCACCGGACCGCCATGGCTCGCGCACAAGGCCAGCCACGAAGGCGTGGTGTGCGTCGAGAAGATTGCCGGCGTGAACGATGTGCACCCATTCGAGACGGGCAACATTCCAGGCTGCACCTATTGCCGCCCGCAGGTCGCGTCGGTGGGTCTCACCGAAGCGAAGGCGAAGGAGCTGGGGCACAGCGTGAAGGTTGGTCATTTCCCGTTCATTGGCAACGGCAAGGCGATCGCGTTGGGCGAGCCGGAGGGCATGGTGAAGACCGTGTTCGATGCGAAGACCGGCGAACTGCTGGGCGCGCACATGGTGGGTGCCGAAGTGACCGAGCTGATCCAGGGCTACGTGATCGCGCGCCAACTGGAAACCACCGAAACCGACTTGATGCACACGGTGTTTCCGCACCCAACCATCAGTGAAACGATGCATGAGGCAGTGCTGGACGCATACGGTCGCGTCATTCACTTCTAGCGGCGCCGTGCGGGGCGGATGGCGCTCCGTCGATCTGTCCGCCGTCTTGGTGCTAGCTGCGGAAGTGCGTTGTAATCCTCACGTCAGCGTGAGTAGATATGCTTAACAATCCGCGCGCCGCGTGCCGGCCAATAGGTGCCATGCCATACGAACTGCTGACCGCGTCTGGCCTGGAGTATGTGCAGGTCAGCGCGACGGGTGAGGTGCTGCGCTATAGTCCCGGTGCGCCGGCGGCGCTTGGCGTGCCCGATGGCGATTCCGATCCGCGCGCATCGCTTGTCAGTTCGCAACGTCTGCAGTCATTGCAATCGCGGGCGATGGTGCTGGCCTTGCAGGACAGTACCGCGCTTTACGTGCTGCGTGGCGTGGCGCTGCGGGACCAGAACTCCGAGGAACTGCACCGGCACAACAGACGGCTTCGGGATACGCTGGACGCCATCGACGCCACCGTCGTCGTCTACGATCGCGACCGTCGGTATGTGCTCGGCAATCACGCCTATCATACGATGTTTCCACACCTGCCGCCGGATGATGAGATGATCGGCCGGCGTTACGAGGATATCCTTGCGCGCTCGATCGAGGCCGGAACCGTGGCCGATTCGGAAGCCTACAATGACACGGTGGGTTTCATTGCGCGTCGCGCGGAAGAGATCACGCGCGAGGACACTTCGCCGCGCGAAGTCTACAATCGTGCCACCAATCGCTGGTTCATGATCCGCGTCAGCCGCACGCCGGACGGTAGCCGTGTGGCGTTGCGGGTTGATATTACCGCGCAGAAACAGTTGCAGACGGAACTGGCCGAGGCCCACCACGCGGCCGAGGCGGCCAGTCGCGCCAAGTCCCAGTTCCTCGCCAATGTCAGCCACGAGCTGCGGACGCCGCTCAATGCGGTGATCAACTTCGCCCAGTTGATCGCCGAGGAGCTGCACGGACCGGCTGGCAATCCGAAATACGTCGAGTATGCGGAGACGATTCGCAGCAGCGGCCAATATCTGTTGGCACTGTTCAATGATCTGCTGGACCTGGCACGTGCCGACAGCGACCGGCTCACCCTGGCACGCCAGCCGGTGAACCTGCGCTCACAGATCGCTCTGGTCTGCCGGATGATGCGGGCAGAGGCGCAGTCCGCGCAGGTGAACCTCACCACGAATGTGCAGCCAGAGCTGCCGTCGGTGGTCGGCGATGGCACGCGGTTACGTCAGGTGCTAGTCAACCTGATTTCCAATGCGATCAAGTTCACCGAGCCGAACGGGTCGGTGCGCGTCATCGCGGCGAAGGTGGATGATTGGATCGAGATCACCGTGGCCGATACCGGTTGTGGCATCGACCCGGCCGATATGGAGCGCGTGCTGCTGCCGTTCGAACAGGTGGTCGACCCGACGCGTCGGCTCAATCCCGGCGCCGGCCTGGGCCTGCCATTGTCCAAGCATCTGGTTGAGCTGCACGGCGGCAGTTTGCGGCTGCAGAGCACGCCCATGAAGGGCACCACGGTCGTGGTCAGGTTGCCTGTTGCCGGCGTGCCGTCAGCCGAGGAAGCGACCAGAAGTCGACATGATACCCCTGCCTCCAACTGACCCGCGCGGGGGACGCGCGGCGGAGGACGCGCCGCGGAGGCTGTCGCGGCGGAGGCTTGCCGCTGAATCGTCCCGCGCGCAGACTCGGCCCACACCGTTAGGGGAGGCTCCGATCGCCACGGCCCTGATCACCCATCCCGCCTGCCTCGGGCATGACCCCGGCGCGTATCACCCGGAATGCCCCGATCGGCTGCGCGCGGTGCTGCGGGCGCTGGAGCACGAGAGCTTCGCCGACCTGCTGCGCGAAGCAGCCCCGCAAGCCACGATCGAGCAGCTCGCGCGTGCGCACCCACAGGACTATGTCGAGGCGATCCTGAACATCCGTCCCGACGGCGACGAACACATCGCGCTCGACGCCGACACGGTGATGAGCGCCGGCAGCGCCGAGGCCATCTTGCGCGCGTCGGGTGGCGCGGTCCTGGGCGTGGATGCGGTGATGGAAGGCTGGGCGCGTGCCGCCTTCGTCGCGGTGCGTCCACCCGGTCATCATGCCGAGCCCGCGCGCCCCTGCGGTTTCTGCCTGTTCAACAATGTCGCGGTCGCAGCGCAACACGCGCGAGCGCGCTGGAACCTGACCCGCGTGGCCGTGGTGGATTTCGATGTGCACCACGGCAACGGCACACAAGCGATGTTCGGCAACGACCCGAACCTGTTTTACGCCTCCAGCCACCAGTGGCCGTGCTACCCAGGCACCGGGCACCCGTCAGAACGCGGCGTGGCCGATAACATCGTCAACGTCATCCTGGCGCCTGGCACCGGCAGTGTGGTGTTCCGGCAAGGCTGGGACGGCACCATCCTTCCCGCGCTCGACGCCTTCGCACCGGAGCTGCTGGTGATTTCCGCCGGCTTCGACGCACACAAGGCCGACCCGCTGGCCAATCTCCTGCTCGACGAGCGCGACTACGCCTGGATCACCGCCGAGCTGATGCGCATCGCCGCGCGACACACCGGCGGGCGGATCGTGTCGGTACTGGAAGGCGGCTACGACCTTGACGCGCTGGCGGCCAGCGCCACCGCGCACGTGCGCACGCTGATGCAAGGCTGACCGCGCGGTCGCACGCCGCGCGTCACGGCATCGGTCACGTATCGATCGTTACCCCTTGATCGGCGGCGCCGCAGCCTGCTGTCCCACGTGGCGCTGCTCCCGCTCGGCCTTCGCCCAGGCGCGGATCCGGTCCGCGGTCACGTACCCCTTCTTGGCCGTGTCGACCTCGCTGAAATGCTGTGCCTTCGTCGGATAGCCAGTCTTCGCCGGTGCCAACGTCAGATGGCCATCGTGGGTGGTGTTGGCCTTCGCGAACCGTTCGCCCGCGGCCATACGATGGTGCTGCACCGGCGCGGCAGACGCCTTCGCGGTGGCAGTCGGCGGCGCTGTCGCTGGGGAGCTGGTCTGGCCGAGGGTCAGCGGCGCGATCAACGCGAACGCGGCCGAGGGCCGAACAAAACGCATTGACGTATCCTCGACTTGTGAACCCCACCATCCTCGCGCCAATGGGTTGCCAATCCGTAAACCGCCCGCGCGCGCCCGGCGGGGTCGGTGTGAAGCCCTGCCTGCCGAGGGTCACGCGACGGCAGCGCGAATCACCTCGATCGCGGTTTCGATGCCCGCCAGGTCAACGTCCAGATGCGTGCAGGCACGCGCCCGCGTGCGGCCCATCGTGGACAGCATGATGCCGTCCTTGCGGATGCGTGTCGCCAGCTCATCCGCGGTCAGCCCGGTGCCTTCGGTGTCGAAGAACACCAGATTGGTCTCGGGCTCCTCCACCGTGATGCCCTGGATCTGCGCTAGGCCGCGGGCGAGCGCCTTGGCATTGGCGTGATCGTCGGCCAGGCGATCGATATTGTGGTCGAGGGCATACAGGCAGGCGGCGGCGCAGATGCCGGCCTGGCGCATGGACCCGCCGAGCCGTTGTTTCCAGCGCCAGGCGGTATCGATGAAGGCGGCGCTGCCGCACAGCACGGCGCCGAGCGGAGCGCCGAGGCCCTTGGTGAAGTCGACCCAAACCGAGTCGCAGTGCACGACCATTTCGGCAGCGGGGATGCCGGCGGCCACCACGGCGTTCATCAACCGAGCGCCGTCCATGTGGGTGGCCATGCCGTGGCCGTGGGCCACGTCCAGCACAGCGTTCAGCTTGTCCTGTGGCCAGACCGAGCCGCCGCCGAGGTTGGCAGTCTGCTCGACCTCCACCAGGGTCTGCGGCGGGGAATTGCGACGCTTTTCGCGGAAGGCGGCGCGTAACGTGTCGGCGTCGAACTGGCCGCGCGCGCCGTGCAGGCCAAGCACCGAGGCGCCGGTCAGCGCCGCCGGGCCACCGCCCTCGCTGAAGATGATGTGCGCCGTCTCGTGAGCGAGGATTTCATCGCCCGCGCGGCAATGGGTCAGGATCGAGATCTGGTTGCACATGGTGCCGGACGGCAGGAAGACCGCGGCTTCCTTGCCCAGCAGCGCCGCCATTCGGTCGCACAGATCGTGCACCGTGGGATCGTCGCCGTGCTGCTCATCGCCAACCTCGGCCGCGACCATGGCCGCCTTCATCTCAGGCGAGGGGCGGGTCTGGGTGTCGGAATAGAGGTTGACGCGGACCGGTGGCAGGAGTGCGTCGGGGCGGACGGGTGTGTAGGTCATGGCGG
>Ga0210386_10001565_pt1 | contig 20339 bp, 9 predicted proteins | sample IncBWH32OmetaG_FD_160091 | JGI IMG/M metagenome (GOLD analysis project Ga0210386, IMG submission 160091) | Forest soil microbial communities from Barre Woods Harvard Forest LTER site, Petersham, Massachusetts, United States - Inc-BW-H-32-O ...
CGCCGCGTCATAGAAAAGCACGCCGGAAAGACGCTACTCGGAGAGCTGGACTATCTGCTGCACTCGCCGGATGATCGAGCTGGCGCTCTGGGCTTCGGATTGGGTCAAGTACCCCCGGAACCCAAACGCGACTTCAATCGAACACTCCAACTTGAGAAGCTGCAGGAATTGACAGACGCCCTTGTCAGAGACGAAATACCGGCCGGTCCTGATGCCGCTCAGGTTGAGGAACTACTGCTGCTCGGAACCTCCATGGGCGGCGCCCGGCCCAAGGCAGTGATCGAGGATGGAGACGCACTCTGGATTGCAAAATTCTCCCGGCTAGACGATCGATGGAATTACCCGCGCGTTGAGCATGCCATGTTGCGCGTGGCAAGAGAATGCGGAATCGAAGTCGCCGAAAGCCGGACCGAGTCAGTTGCGGGCAGAGACGTCCTCATGATCAAGAGATTCGATCGGCAGAAAACCGCTACTGGCTATACCCGTGCCCGGATGATCAGCGGTCTCACTGTGCTGCGAGCCGATGAATCATCACAGACAAGAGCCCGGTGGTCATACGTGGTTCTGGCCGAGGAGTTGCGGCGAATTGTCTCGAGACCGAAAGATGATGCGCGGGAGCTATTTCGAAGGATCTGCTTCAACGCTCTGATTTCGAATCTCGATGACCATCCCCGCAACCATGCCTTTATAGCCGTCGACAAGGATTGGAAACTTTCACCCGCATACGACCTGACACCATCGCCCGTCGTAAGCCAGGATCACCGGGACCTCGCCATGGAGTGCGGAGATCAAGGTCGATTTGCGAATGAAAGCAATATCTTGTCTCAGCACGCGCGATTTCTTCTAGATGGGGAAGAGGCTAGAAGGATCGTCGATGGGATGAAAGAACAGATCGATAAGACTTGGTACAGCACTGCCCGAGCCGCCGGGGTTTCAGAGAATGATGCCGAAGCGATTCGAGCAGCCTTTGTCTATCCGGGCTTCTCCCGTACTTCACTTCCCCGATAGTTGCTTTGACTATTACCGGATCGAGAAACTGTTGCGAGAGTTCTCCTTTCTGGAGCCACAAATGCTCTCTTATCTGCTCAAGCCGCTCTCGCCGAAGTTCGAATTACCGACCGCCATCAGGCAGGAAGTATCCCCTCGTTCTGCGATGTAAATTTTTCAAATTGGGAATCCAGAACGAATGTGGCGGCGAAGTCTATGTCCGACCGGACGGCGCGGCCGATCAATTGGACAAACGCCCATGCCGTCTTCATCTCATACCACTGTCTGTCTCTTGCGATGCGTGCCCGTGTATATGCATCAAGCCGTGGATACGGGATTTTTTACCAAAATTTGAAAGCGGGCTAGTTCGTCCTTGAGGTCCAGTCCCTCGGTCAGGGAAGGGCCGACAAGCACGGAGCCTCTTTTACTTTCGCAATGGAGCCGAATCGCCTCTGCGCGATCCAGGGGATTTCGACCGTGTGTGAGTATGCGGTTTCCAAACCTATCAATGAGGTGTCGGGAAATCCGTTGGTTGATGTAGTAAGAGTGAGTGTGGATGACACCCTTGCAATGGCCGAAGTCATCAACAATCCGTTCGACCTCGGAGACTCGCCGGCATCCGGTTCAGGGACAACGAATAGCGTGGCAACCGTCTTTCCCGTCTCAACTTTTCGAGACAGTTTGAGTAATCGGGGCTTTTTGATCGTGGGAACAGATTTTATTTGTAGGCGATTTTTTATCATATGTTTAATTACCTCGAAAGAGGCATAGATCGCCTCGTGAGTCGCAGCGGACTTACCGTGGATCGAGCGCTCGGCTCGTGCTGTAGGCCGCTCTGATTTGTAGTGCTCCTCGAGTGCATCTACGCCACTTGATGAGGAAGCTGCATCGGCATAGAGCCATGTTGTCGTGGGGTCGGAATGCCGCATCATCTTTTGTACGGACCCGATTGTCTCGCCGCACGCAAGAGCGTAAGACGCCGCGATCCGTCTTCTGGCGTGGGGTAACACCCGGCGCCCTGGATGACGCATGCTGAGGCGTGTTACCAATCCGATCACATCCTGGCTGCACATTGGCATGCCGGCGTTATTAACGAACAGCAAGGGGCGCTTTGCATGAGCTTTCTGCGCGCGCCTACGGCGGGAATGCAAAGACGGCAACGTTGCCAGCACACTTGCCTTCGATTGCTCCAGTTCAGGGACCGTGAGACACGGAGGACAGTTGGACGGCACATTTTGGGATCCGATGATCGACATAGGAGACGGCTCCTTTCGACCGGTCTCCCAGGAGAATGCGCGCGGATCCCGATCTATGCTGCCGACGAGCTAGACCGTACCGACCGAAATTCTGCCCGCGAAGCCATCGCGATTAGTTGGCGGCAAAGGACCTTATCACTGGTAGTCGCATCGGCAATCGACAACGGTTTTCTGTGTCACGTGTTCGGATTGCGGTTTTACGCCCAGGTGGTTCGTATATCTAGATGCCGTCCGACTTAAAAGCAGACACTGGGGGACTCAAATGAATTCCCTGCAAGACCTGTTCAATTGAATCCCTCGGCTAGAAACAATTGGCTGCTCATCGGAACATTCTGCTCATACAGGAGGAACTTGCGATCCGGAGAGACGCTGAATCCAAGGTACCCCTCCGCCACAGGCGTAATCAGTGCAATCTTTCCGGTCGCAAAGGCAAGAAACTCGATCGCGAAGCCCTGCTGCGTTTTTGCCATGAAGTAGATGCCATCGTCGACCACGGCAAAGTTCCAGGCCGAAACAGATGGAAGTACCTGTTCCTCCGCGCCGCTGTTCACGGGAACCCTCCAGAGACTCGCGATGGCGTTCTCTCCTGCGAAATATAACCACTTGCCGTCAGGAGATTCGGCACAAAGAAATCCGGCGCCATGCGTCACCTGGATTGGCGCTCCGCCCGTTGTCTGAACTTTCCAGATCTGGGAGGGTCCACCTCTTTTCGATGAGAAGTAAATCCATTCGCCGTCGTGCGACCAGCGCGGGGCCATCGCCCCCGTGGCTTCCGACGTTAGACGCTCAGAGGCACCACCCTCTGCCGGCATCACGTAGATCTGCGATGTGCCGCTCGCGTTCGAGTAGAACGCAATCCGCTTCCCGTCCGGAGACCAGGCTGGTACACCCGTTGCGCTGGCCCCCATTTGTGTCAACTGAGCACAGTCTTGTCCATTGCTGTCGCACAGCCAGATCTCGAGATTGCCTCCACGGTCAGTCTCGATTGCGATCTTGCTGCCGTCTGGAGAATATTGAACGGCGAATTCAGATTTGGTGGAGGCAATGAACTTTGCCGGCGGTTGAAGCTTCTCGTGCGCTGCAGGAATCCGCAATCGCCAGATGTTCATCCCTCCTCCAGTCCGCAGAGCGTAAGCCAGCCGCGTCGAAGTGCGAGAGACGGTTGCTCCGGTGACTTCGTTGCCCGTCTCGATTGCGAGCGCGGCCTTCTCGGTGGGATGTTCCTCCGTTGCGACCGAAACCGGCAGCGTCCAGAGCCCAAAATCATAGGAAAAGAGCAGCCTGCGGCTGTCGGGTGTCCACGTGGCGCACGACCATTTGTCAAGATTATTGGCGTCGATCGGGCGTTCGAGAGATAGCGGCGCAGGATCGCCCACTGCATTCGAATTCGCATCCAGTCCGAGGAGATAATGGCTTGCTTTCCAGGTACCGGGAGCATTGGCCCGCCGAAAAGCAAGCATCTTGCCATCCGGCGAAACCGCGGCGCACGAGTCGCCCATCACTCCCGCGGGTGGAAATGTGAGTTGCCGCTTTTCTCCTGTGCCGATCGAAAGAAGGTACAGGGCAGTAGGATGCTCCATGGATGGGCGGTCGGTAATCACCAGCTTCCGGCTGTCCGGCGTCCACGAAAGATACGGCGAATGAAGCCACCACGCCTCCGGAATGGAGACGTCAGTCAGCTTGCGCTCCGGTCCTCCCAGCGCCGGAACGAGGAGAACATTAAACGTGTTTGCAGCGTTGATCTTTCGCAGGAATGCGATCGAACTTCCATCCGGAGACCACACCGGATCGCTATCGTCGGCCGGGTTCGTTGTGAGCCGCAATGGCGTGGAACCTAAGCTCTTGGCACTCGTGGTCTTCACGTAGATGTCAAAGTTCGCCTGGTCTGGTCCATTCCACGAGAACGCCACCTGGCTTCCATCCGGCGACAAGGAAGGATCCTGCTCCGTCCCTGGATAGGTAGTGAGCGGAACCGCTTTCACCAGTGCACCGGTCGGCGGAAGCTGCGGATGTCGCGTCCTCCAGATCCATCCCAGTGCGAGAGCGATAGCGATTGACCCTGCAATGACGGATAGACCCAGGACGTTTCGACCTCGTTTCGCGAACGGATCGTGCGTGAGAGCATCTGCCGCCTGGGATGAATCGCTCTCTCTGCCGGTATCTCGCTTCAGCCGCGAAAGATCGGCACGCATTTCGCTCGCTGTCTGGTAGCGCAGAGAGGGATCTCTCTCCAGAGCCTTGTTGATGATGCGTTCCAATTCCGGAGGCGATGGGGGATTCGTTCGCGCCAGCTGAACTGGCTTCCCATCGGTTATTGCCTTGAAAACCCCTGCCGGGTCTCCGCCACTTAGAGCCAGAGATCCGGTCGCCATTTCGCAAAGAACCACACCAAACGAAAACAGGTCGGTACGCGCGTCCAACTCCTTGTGTGCCGCCTGCTCGGGCGACATGTAAGGGAGGGTTCCAATACAGGTTTCAGGCATCGTCAGTTCCGAGCTGTTGCCCGAAACAGCAGAGGTCGAGATCTTGACAGTATCGATGCCCGCCTCACGAGAATGTACAGACTTCGCTACTCCGAAATCGAGGACCTTGGCGTGCCCTTGACTGGTCAAGAAGATGTTCGCTGGCTTGATGTCGCGATGAATAATTCCCTTCTGATGGGCTTCTTGCAAACCTGCGCTGACATCGAGGGCGATGGCAAGCAGTTCTTCGATCGGTAAGGGCTTCCCCCTCGACAGGGATTCCGCGAGCCGATCCCTAAGGATTCGTCCCTTCAGGAGCGGCATAACCAGAAACGGCTGCCCGTCTTGTTCACCGAATTCGTAAATAGGGCAGATATTCGGGTGGTCCAGAATTGAAACGGCTCGTGCCTCACGATGGAAGCGCTCCAGAGCGATTGGATCGCGACCAAGTTTTTCGGAGAGGAACTTCATCGCAACCGTGCGCCCCAGTTTCAGGTCCTCGGCTCGGTAGACCACTCCCATCCCGCCGCCGCCGATAAAGTCGAGGACGCGGTAATGCGATACCACCTTCCCTGACATGTCTCCTGCTGTCGCCCCCGGACCCGATGACCTGTTGATACCGACATCTGCAGCGATCGCCCGGGCCGCACCGTCCATCCACGTGACGGGAACCATCAGCCGGTAGCCTCGGCGCGGGATCGTCTCGATGTACCGGGGTGCCTCAGCCGAATCGCCCAGCGTCTTTCGCAATAGTTTGATTGCCGTATTGATTCCATGTTCGAAATCGACAATCGTATCGTTCGGCCAGAGCCGTCTCTGCAGATCCTCCCGCGTCACCAGTTGGCCGTCGCGCTCGATGAGTGTAATCAGGATGCGGAGCGGTTTCTCTCCAAGGCGGAATGTCTCGCCATTTCCCGCAAGCTCTCCCGTGTCGAGATTTAGCTCGAACTCACCGACTCGAACTCGGCTAGCTGTGGTCTTCGGCATCAGGAGAAGTCCATTGGCGTCAGTTTACCCGCTTGCCGGGAAGTCGTCACATTACATCTGATCGCTTAGCCGAATTTTGGGGCACCCCAACTGCATATAAATAATCGACTTCCATCCGCTCACCTCCAATTCACCAAAAACTCACCTTGCGTGCATTGCGATCGAGGCGCGGATCAGCGAGATTTCACGGCAGAAGTGGGTTGCCACGATACGTCCGCAGGAGGAGTCGTGCTGATGCTTTCCAAGGAGGACTTTATGTTCAGAAAGAAAGCCAGTATGGTGCTCGCTGTTTCGATCCTGACGATTTCAACGACCGCGTTGGTCGCGCAAACCCCATCACTGCCATTGGCGACTTCGTATAAAGCGTCGGCCAACATTACCTCTCTAGGCCACGGAACAAATAAATGTTCAGACGACCGGTTTCCCGTATCCGTTTCGGGGAATGGCGTGGACTTTGATGGGCCGTACGTTCTGAAAGAAGAGCTTTGTGCCGATCCTCTCACCGCAGTTTTTTCCGGGCGTTTCGAAATCCGGCATACCAACGAGGGCTTCGTGGGCACATATTCTGGGCCTTTCAATGGCACGTTCTTTCCTTCAGGTCAGGTTCTTGAAGTTCATGCAACCTGGAGGGTCACAAAGGGCGATGGAGTTTTTGCCGGCATGATCGGTGCGGGGACTGCGAAGGGCGTTGCCATTGTGGCCAATGGCGGGCCCGGACCGGCACGATTGTTCTCGACGGCAGCACGCAGACTGAAGACCACGAGAACGATCAATGATTTAACCGCGGATAAGGGAGAAACGGCAGAACCGTCCGATGGCTCCAGCGCGAACGGTTTTGCCGATCAGGGGCCGAAGACGCGTAGCTCTCAAACTGAACAAGAAGGAGACAGGTCATGAAACTGGAAATGAAGATTGTGGATGGAATCGGCACAGCCACCAGAAGAGTGAGACTGGTTCTCCTTCTATGCCCCTGCCTGCTTTTCGCGGGCGCGGGCTTTGCGCAGACGAATGTCGCCGACGCAACGCGTGCCATGGCGCCGGCCCAGTATCAACGCGCAATGATCGGTTCGGCGCCGAGTCTGCCGGCCGCGAAGACTACTGAATCGAAGGCAGCTCCCGCAGGAGCGACTGCCAGGGGACCACACGAGGGAATCCAGGTTCACGGATACTGGACGATTGAAGTGCGCAATCCGGATGGAACGGTGACGGCTCATCGTGAGTTTGAAAATGCTGTCCAGCCGGATGGCGAGATACAATTGGCACAGATTTTGCGTGGCTTCGAACCGTCGGGAGGGCTCTCTATTGCATTGAACGGGGCAAACATGACATTTCCCGATCAAGCAGACGCCGCGTTCAACCAGACTGTTGGAGGTTATCTTGTAAGAGCGTTCTATCCCAACTTCAACGATGCAGGACCGTGCCTCCCTATAACTGGATATACGGGAGGGCCGGCTGGCGGTACCACTTGCGTCATCACGAGCGTGAACAATCCGGCGATTGAAACGGGGACTTTCCTTGCCTCGATCATCAGCTATACGAATCAAAGCGGATCGCTTGGGAACTCGACGAATCTGGTTTCTAAACTGGCCTATCCGCCAATCCTAAGTGCAACGCCCCCCCCGCTCGTCCTGAGTGGAAGTTTAACAGTTCCTGCCACGATAAGTGCAGCCACTATTAATGACGTAGAGACGCTCCTAACTTATTGCGATTCTTTCGAAAGCCCTACACAGTGTGAAAACAACTTCAGTTTATCGAGTGTCGCGAGTGCTTTCACGTCGCTCAGCAATAATCAAGGTTCTAGAGTCTCTCTTTTTACAGAAAAGCTTCTTGATTCGCAGAACGGAGATCCCGCTCCCGTCCCCTATAAACCAGGCCAAACCATCGCTGTAACCGTCACGATCAGCTTCCAGTAAAAACCAGTCTCCGAGAGACCGATTCGAGAGATGGAGGGAAGCTATCGATGAGCTGCTGCCAAGCAAAATCCGAGCGCCGCATTCAGACATTCCGCAGACTCCCTTCCATTCTGCTGGTTTTGGCGGGCACGCTTCTCCTGGGTGAAGCTGCTCGGGCCCAAGCAGGAGGCGGCTCCGGCTCAACGGTGCCGCCGCCGCTCTCGCAAGCAATCAACCACCAGCCCGGTAATGGCCAGCCGTCTTCGGTCTTTCTTGCGGACGTCAACGGGGACGGTTATCTCGACGTGATTGTCGCAAATCAAAATGGAAACAACGGTGACGGCTCAGTAAGCGTATTTCTCGGCAACGGCGATGGCACGCTCCAGCCGCCGGTGAACTATGATTCCGGCGGCCGGGTCGCAGTCTCGGTTTTCGCGATCGATGTGAACGCCGATGGCGTGCTCGACCTGGTGGTGGCGAATCAGGGCCCGATCAATGGCGACGGTTCGGTGAGCGTATTAATCGGTAAGGGGGATGGCACCTTTCAGCCAGCCGCCACCTACGACTCCGGCGGTCCCGGCGCAACATCTGTCTTCGTAGCTGACGTCAACGGCGACGGTTTGCCCGACATCGTAGTTGCCAATCAGGGCTCCAGCTCCGCGGACGGCTCAGTGAGCGTGTTGCTGAATCGCGGAGGCGGAGTGTTCAACCCGGCTGTGACGTATGACTCGGGCGGCGTGGATGCAACAGCCCTTACTCTTGCCGATGTCAACGGAGACGGCTTCCCCGACATCATAGTTGCCAACTATTGTTATCCGCTCGGCAGTTGTCCTCAACAACAAGGCGGAGTCGCTGTTCTGCTGAACGATAAGGCCGGACATTTCGGCGCGGCCGCGAGTTATCCGGTAGCAGGTCCGGCTACTTCGATTGCTGCCGGAGATGTAAATGGCGATGGCATTCTCGACATATTCGTGGGTGTCTCAACCTATGGCGCCGGTTTTCTCGCCGGGGAGGGAACTGGAAACTTTGGAGCCTATCAGCCGATCGCAGGAGTAGAGGGCCAGGTGATCTCTGTCGCGGTACGAGATATGAACGGAGACAGCATCAACGACCTGTTGATTGGGCTTGGGTATTGCGCGAGTTGCGACATCGGGCTGGGCAGCGGAGAGACTGTCCTGTTGGGCATGGGCGGCGGGAGCTATGGCTCGCCTGTAATTTACACCACGGGCGGACAACTTGCGGGTGCGATTGCGCTCGGAGACTTGAATGGCGATGGCAAGCCAGACGTGGTGATTCCGAATCAATGCGATGATGGAATCATTGATACCTCCTGCGGAGGCAACGTTGCAATCCTGCTCAATTCCTCCAGCATACTTACAACGAATCTGGTCTCATCACTAAATCCGGCTTTAGCTGGGCAGGCCGTCACTTATACCGCTACGGTGGCTGAACTTGGAACGCCACCGGCAGGAACGGTTACCTTCCGCGACGGCACATCGGTGATTGCCAATGACGTGCCGCTGACGCTCAACGCTGGGCAGTATCAGGCTACCTATAGCACCAGTTACTCGACGGCGGGCACGCATCAGATTTCAGCGACGTACTCGCTCGCGCCGATCAGCCAGATTTCTTCCATCCTGGCGGAAACTGTTCTGAATTCCACTGCGATGACTCTGATCTCTTCGTTGCCTGCATCGGCCCCCGGTCAGAAGGTCACTTTTACCGCGGCCATCACTCCAACTCAGGGCGTTATTCCGGATGGCGAAGTGGTGACGTTCTCTGACGGCGTTACGCCAATTGGAACGGGAACCACGGTTGGCGGCGAGGCAACTTTCATGACATCGACGCTCGCCGCGGGGTCTCACACCATCGCCGCGAATTACCCCGGCGACGCGACTTTTGCAGCAAGCTCTGCCTCAACTACGGAATTGGTACAGACCCTTGTGATTCCGCCGTCGCCCGTTATTCAGAGCGTGACACCCAATGTGGGATTGCAGGGACAGCAAGGCTTGTCGGTAACGATCAGTGGGTCAAATTTCGTGGCGGGCGCCACGTCGGCGACTTTCGGCGGCGGCAATACCGGCATAAGCGTGGTAGCGATCACGGTAAATTCACCAACCAGCGCAACGGCCCTGCTCAATATAGCTCCGAGCACACCGCCGGGCAGCTACGATGTGGTCGTAACCGTCACTGGCGCCGCGGCTCCCGCGACTCTTTCTGGCGGTTTCACTGTCGCGGCGAATACTGCTTCAATCAATGTGTCGGAAACCATTCATGTGTTGGATTCGCCTGGCGTGCCGCCTCCCTACCTGATGACGGGCATTGTTGCCCCGGTTGCATCCTACTCGGCAGGGAGCCTGGGCTTTGTCGGAGTCGCGCCCGGCCAGACAGTCACGCAATCGCTGACACTGGCGAACGTTGGTCTGCAGCCGTTGAAAATCTCCGCGGCGTCGATCGCCCAGGATACTTCGAATTCCTTCTCGATCACACAGGTGGTCTGCTCTGACGGTGCAACCTCGATCATCGACACTCTTGCTTCGAGCACAGAGTGTACATTGACGATTTCGTACACGGCGCCTGCGACCGGGACACCAAGCGGCAAGATCACGTTTAGCGATAACGCGCCATTGAGCAATCTGACCAGCACGGCGTCGGGTTCCAACTTCACGCAATCTCTTGCGCTCGGCACTTCTGTAGCCACGACGGCCGCTCCGCCTGATCCACCAACCACAATTTCAATCTCGATTCCTGAGATCATCACGGTCAATGATCAGGAATCCTTATCGACATTGCGGTCGATCGCCGTTACCCCCGCGGGTCCCACCATAGCGGAAGGCGCGACGGAGGCATTTACTGCAACTGGCACCTACAGCGATGGGAGCACCCAGAACCTGACTTCGGCAGTCAGTTGGTCGTCTTCAAACACTGCCGTCGCCACCATGAATGGCAACACAGCCACTGCGGCAACCGGCAACAAACTGGGAACTTTGGGCACCTCGACAATTACAGCGACTCTGGGCAGCACCCAGGGTTCGTCAGTATTGACGGTCGACTCTCAGCTGAAGATATCTGCGACTCTCAAGTCAATCACGTTGGGGAGCGGCGGCACCTATGTTGTCACAGTGTCGGTTTCGAACAACGGCGACATATCGGCGACATCGGTTGCTGCTGCGGGGTTGTTGGGTGGCAAGGTAAGTGTCTCTTCTACATCGGCCAAGAATCTGGCTCCTGGCTCAACGGCATCTGTCGCGCTGGTGTTTCCAGCCTCTGTGGGTAAGCCGGGCGCAAAGGAAAGTCTACTGGTGGCCGGGACAGCAACGGGCTCCAATCCAAACGGAACGCCGGTCCTTCCAACTGGATGGATATTACAGCAACTGGCGGTGACATTACCGTGAAGGCAAATGGGAAATTGTAATGGCGCGTCCTAGGCGTTTTGCAACGCTATCCTCGTGTCGATGCTCGTTGTAAAACATGCGGATGCCAAAGGAAACATGCGGGGCATCCACGCCTCAAATGCTACGCCGTCCGGTGACAACTTCGCACCGGACAATAGATAGTTCCTCTTGTTACGAGAACTCACCGCCCGGAGGGCACCGTGGCCACATCCGCCGTCCTCGATCCCGCTCAGGTCCAACTGGCTCCCACTTCGTGGAGCCTTCCCGCGCGAATCGCCTTTCGCTTTGTTGCTGTCTACTTCACGCTCTATTGCCTGCTCACGCAAATCGTCGTCGGCCTCGTGCTTGCTGATTACGCGGGAGACATCGGCGATCTCTCCACTCTCTTGCCTGTCCGGCCTATAGTTGCGGGTGTTGCAACTCGCCTTTTCCACACTGCATACCCCGTGCTTCCCACGATCAGCGGGAGTGGCGACAGGATCTGGGACTGGACTTTGGTTTTTTGTCTCCTCGTGTTCTCGACTCTCGCGACCATTGTGTGGTCAATTCTTGATCGCCGCCGGCCTGGCTACGCTGACATGCAGAAATGGATCTGGCTCTTCTTCTGCATCTGCCTCGCAAGTCAGATGTTCACCTACGGGTTCGCGAAAATCGTTCCTTTGCAGATGCCGCGCCCCATGCTTTTTCAGCTTCTGGAACCATTTGGCAACATGTCTCCCATGGGCGTTCTCTGGTCGTTCGTCGGGGCGTCACCCGCGTACGAATGTCTCTGCGGTTGCGCCGAACTTCTCGGCGGCATCCTGGTACTCATCCCGCACACAAGGGTCTTAGGCGCTCTTGTCTGCCTTGTTGACATGACCTACGTGTTCACGCTCAACATGACCTACGATGTGCCCGTGAAATTGCTCTCTTTTCAGTTGGCTTTGCTTTCGGCCGTGATCCTTACTCCCTCATTGCGCCGCCTTGCCAACTTTTTCTTACTGAATCGCGCCATCGCGCCACAGAATCCGGTATATCTGTTTCGATCCCTCCGCGCCAATCGCCTGGTGGCAGCCGCTCAGGTCCTTATCGCTCTGTGGCTCTTCGGAACAAATCTGGATGTTTCCCGCAAATACTGGAAGATATACGGGGGCGGCCAGGCCAAGTCAGTGCTGTATGGCATCTGGAACGTCGAGCGATACACCAGCGACGGAATCGTTGTTCCCGCACTAATTAGCGACCCCAATCGCCCGAGGCGGGTCCTATTCCAGGCCGCTGACCAGGCCCTCCTTCTGAACATGAACGACCAGCGGGAGTGGCTTAATCCGCGCATCGACGCGGTGAAGAACACCGTCACTCTCGAGAGTTTGTCCGATCGAAAGGTAAAGGCGAATTTTAGTTTCACGCGTCCCGCTCCAGATCGCCTGACCTTCGACGGCACGCTCAACGGGCACAAGGTCCAGATGGATCTTCGAGCCGTCGACTTGAACAGCATTCAGCTTCTCAGCCGTGGCTTCCACTGGGTACAGGAAGAGCCGTTCAATCATTGAATCGCGATGGAAACGTGGCGCAGCTCCGGGTCGAAGGGAAGAGGCTCAAGCAACTGTGGCGTACGAGAGCGATGCCGACCGTACAGGTTGCGTTCTCGCCCAGCGGTAGCTAGCGGAAATTCCCGCCCGAGATTCCCACCCGTGATTGGCCCGTCTTACACGTATTTCGGCGTCCCATGACGTCGTGTAAGTAATTGCAACTACTGGTTATTTACGCCCCGAAAAGGCCGCGTCTAGCGCCACCCCCACATCCTTAGCCATAGCCAGCGATAACGGACATTGTCACGCTTGATCACCGCAACACCTTCGCGGTCGAGCCGAATTCGGCGCTGGCGGCGCTAAGATCAGCGGGCGCGGCTGCCAAACTGCAAGACTGACTCGAGCTCGGTCGTCCGGCGCCATGCTCCGATATCGGAAGTTGCCGAGCATGGCGCATGGCACATCAGTTTCTGCTGAACTCCGATCGTGCGGCAATTGAATCGAGCCACGCGCGGCAGGTATGCCGAAACGTGTGCCAGCCATTCCTTCGAGCCCAAGCTTCCGGGCGGCAGGTGCGATGCATCTGATTAGATCTCGGCTAAACATCAGGTAGACAATCTTCTTCCTTGGCTGTAGATTGTCTACGTCCTCATGAAAGCTTCTGGTACATACCGCAATCGGATTGACCTCCTCCAGGGCACATTGGACATGCTCATCCTCCAAGCTCTCCAGTGGGGCCCGATGCACGGCTACGGCATCACACAAACGATTCGCCTGAAATCCAATGAAGTGCTGCAAGTGGAAACTGGTTCTCTCTATCCCGCCTTGCACCGCCTCGAGCGGCAGCGTTGGATCAAATCAAAGTGGCGGCTGACAGAAAACAAACAACGGGCAAAGTTCTACGAGATCACCCCAAAGGGAAAAGAACAACTCGTCTCAGATCACGAACGCTGGCAGCAGATGGTGCGAGCGATTGCGGCCATCATGCAAACGGGAAAGGAACAAGCATGAGACTCTGGCCCTGGAGTTGGGAGCAGCGGAAGCGAGACTTGCAGCAAGAGCTCGAAACGCATCTTCGTATGACGATTGAGGATCGCGTCGCCCGGGGCGAGACGCCCGACCAGGCGCGCTCTGCTGCAACGAGAGAGATGGGAAATCTGCCGCTGGTCGCGGACACCACCCGGCCATATTGGGGTTGGGAGCCAATCGAACGCCTGGCGCAAAGTACGCGCTACGCGCTTCGCCGGCTACGCCGTTCGCCCGGTTTCACACTTACGGCAGTGCTCGGCCTCGCTTTGGGCATCGGTCCCGTTGTGGCCATCTTCAGCATGATTTGGGCCACGTTCCTTGCGCCGCTGCCTTATCCCAATGCCAATGAACTCGTGGTCGTGTGGAACCACTACAAGGGCGAACGTGTCCCCACCAGCGGCGAAGATTATGCCCAGCTTGCCGCGCAAACCCGTTCGTTCCAGAGCCTCTCATTCCAGTCGTGGATCGTGGTCCACCTTACAAATTCTGACCATACCGCAGACCAGGAGGGCGGACTGCCCATCACTCCCGGCTTCCAAACCAAGACCGTGCGGCAGCCGTTGCTGCTTGGGCGCGACTTTCTGCCGAATGAAGGCAGCCCGGGCAACGACCGTGTCGTAATTCTCTCCAACTGGCTTTGGCAGCATCGATACAGCTCCGATCCCACAATCATAGGCAAGTCCATCCTGATTGAAGATCACCCCTACACCGTGATTGGCGTGACGCGAGCCGGCCCCCACGAAAAAGGCGGCGGAATTACCTTCAACGTTCCCATTCGCCTCATGCCCAGCGAACACAATGGGCAATTCGGCATCATGATCGGCCGCCTCAAGCCAGGCGTTACGCTCGCGCAGGCACGGGCGGAGCTCTCCACCATCAACGACCAGATTGCGGCGCATCATGTTGCCCATCTAAGCAAAAGCCCCCTCGTGCTCACAGTGGAGCATTTCCGCAACGACTGGCTCGACGTCAAGACTCAGCGCAACCTGTGGCTGCTGCTCTTTGCCGTGGGCCTCGTTCTGCTGATTGCATGCGCCAACATCGCCAACCTTTTGCTTGCGCGCGGAACCAGCCGCACGCAGGAACTGGCGGTTCGTTCTGCGCTGGGCGCCACTCGCAGCCAGATCTTCATGCAGTTATTCATCGAGAGCCTGACGCTGGCGCTCTTCGGTGGAGTTATCGGCATCGCCCTAGGCTGGGCCGTCATGAAGCTGAGCCTCATTCTGTTGCCCAATCTGGCACTTGAAGCCACTGACGCGCTCGTGGAAATGAACATGCCGGTTCTGGCCTTCTCGATTCTGATTGCTTTGCTCGCTGGAGTCGCGGCAGGTTGCGCGCCTAGTTGGCGCAGCGCACGCATCGACCAGAATGAGGCCTTGAAGCAGGGCTCGCGGGCCGCCGGACGCCGCGGCCGCACTCCACTCCAGTCGGCGCTGGTGATCACGGAGATTGCGCTCTCCCTCGTTCTGCTGGCCGGCGCGGGCATGGCTCTGCACAGCTTCTGGAACCTTAGCCATATTGATGTGGGTTTCAGAGGGGACCACGTCTTGACGGCGCTACTGAGGCCGCGCAATTCCGGACCCGGTAGCCAGCGCGTATTCCCTTCCCCGGAAGAGACCTCAGTAACTCAACATCAACTTCTCGACCGCGTGCGCCAGATCCCGGGAGTCGCCGATGCGGCACTCGCCACTGGAATGCCGATGAGCGGCTTCGACACATTCCCCTTTCAGGTGGCCGGTCAGCCTGCGGACAAAGCCCACATGCCCACGGCGGATTTCGAAGCCGTGACGCCTAGCTTCTTCAGAACGTTCGGCATCCGTCTCGTGCGCGGCCGATTCCTCAGTGAACAAGATCAACTGCAGTCGCCCCGCGTAGTGATGGTGAATGAAACGTTCGTACACCGCTACCTGCCGAACGGCGATCCTCTCACGCAGCGGCTCCTGATCCGGCTTCCAGTGATCATCCCGGACCACGCCGAGCCGTCAAAGGCCCCGGCAGAAGAATCGTTTCAGATCGTCGGCGTGTTTCACGACGTGCTCGACAACGAGCACCTCACGGGAGACGTGCAGCCGGAGATGTACGTTTCCCAATGGCAGGCGGGATGGCCATTCCTCTGGATTGCCGTTCGGACGCACGCGATCGAACCGGATGAGATCACGACAACACTCCAACGCACTGTGAGTTCCATGATGCCGGGCGCAGCCATTGACCACGTCAGAACCATGGTCCAGGTGATGGAGGAACAACAATCGAGCGACCGCTTTGAAATGATCCTCTTCGGAGCATTTGCGGCCGTGGCGCTGCTGCTGGCCATCATCGGAATTTACGGCGTGATGTCATTCGCGGTGGCTCAGCGTACGCATGAAATTGGCGTACGGATGGCTTTGGGAGCGCGACGAAAAGAAGTGATTCGCCTCATCGTCGGGAGTGGGATGCGAATGTCGCTTCTCGGACTGGGCATCGGCCTGGCTGGCGCGGTGATACTGGGACGCCTGATGCATGCCACGCTGTATGGCGTTCAGGCTGCCGATTTCTTCAGTCTCACTGCCGTCGCCGTCCTGATGTTTATCGCAGCGCTGGTGGCATGTTGGATTCCCGCCCGCCGCTCCGCCACCATCGATCCCATACAGGCTCTGCGCAATGAATAGCTGATTTCGTTGGTAAGGCCTCTGTTCGACTGTGGCAAAAGAAAAGCTTGCACGGCAATGGTTGCATCTTGCATGGCCTTTTCCTTAGCCCAATCCAGACACATCCGGGCGGGCGATGATCAATCAACAAACTGCGAGAACGCCACGCATGTGACGTTGATTGCTGGACGTCGGAGGTCAATTTCGAACATATGTTTCCTGGAGCTTGGTTCAGAATTCGTAACTCAATTAGGGCGTTTGCCAACACGCCTGGAATCTCGCTCGCCCTTCTAACGACGATCGCGATCGGGGTCGGGAGCAATGTATCCGTCGGCAGTTTTATTGAGGGACTGGCTCATCCGAGGTCTCCAGTCGAATCTTCCCATCAAATCGTTTCCATATTGGCGCATGACCGGATGTCCGATGCAGGACCGCTTTCGGACCGTGAGTATCAAGAGATTCGCAGCCGCACCGGAGCATTCTCCTGGGTTGACGCGGTTCGCATTGCACCACGCGAAGTCGCGATCGATGGCCAAACGGAAATCATCACAGTTAGCAGCGTTATGCCTGACCTGGCAGAAGCGTTGAACTTGAAATTAAAAGGCGGCGGCGTTGTTCTGAGTGAGCACCTGTATGAAACAGAATTCGGCGGCGGCAACCGCACGGTTGCGGGTCACGTTCGTATCAACAATGAAGAGCTTCCGATAACCGCTGTTGCGCCGAAAGGGCTGGAAGGTCTCTACGGCGACCGCCCAATTGATCTCTGGGTGCCGTTTGAAAACGGCGCTCGGCAGGACGCAAATCCGGACCGCCGCGATTTGTGGGTTCTGGCGAGTCTTCTTCCCGGCGTTTCAACCTACGCTGCGCAACGCGCAATTCGCGCGACGTTGAAAGGATCGGACGATGTGGAGGTCATCCCTTATAGCGGCATGGCCCCGACGACCGCCAGAGGATTGGCGTCGATTATCACGCTGCTCAAATTTATCGCCGGCTCGGTATTCCTGATCTCGTGTATCAATGTCGTTTCGCTGCTGCTTGGAAGAGCATTCGAGCGCTCGAGTGAGACCTCGCTGCGTGTCGCACTCGGAGCAACACGAAAGGCATTAAGCGGCGAGTTGCTCGCTGACAGCATCGTTATCGCTTTTGCAGGCGGAATTCTCGGTCTTCTCATGGCGTTTGGGGCGAAGCGGACTATTCCAAGTCTCCTGTTTCAAGAGGATGCTGAGCGCCTTGCTTTCGTGCCCCCGGTAGCATTTCTCATAACGTCCACTGTTGTTTGCGTCAGCATTATCGTCCTTGCTGGAATGATGCCAATCTTTGCAACGGTAACGGATCGTCCATGGACGGTTCTTCAGCGCGAACAAGGCTTTTCCTCGACAAAAGTTGTGAGGCTGAGAGCCGCCCTGGTGGTTCTGCAGATTGCACTCTGCTGTGCGCTGGTTATCTTTGCGGCTCTGCTCCTGGAGGGATTTCATAATGCGCTCAAAACCGGAATCGGACAGAAGCTCGGAAATCCAATTCTTGTGACTGTCCAGTCACTTCCGCCGCCTCTCAATGTCCCCGCTAACTACTTCAGCGCCATTGAGAAGAGTGCGAAGTCTGTCCCCAACGTTGCGCCGCTTGCGTGGACAACTCAACTTCCCGGAGGCCGGCCCATTTGGCAGTCTTTCCGGATCCAGGCGGCCTCATTACCTCTGCACGAGGTTGTTCTGGATATCTCCGAATTCCCCCGGGACGAACGGGACCAGCCGGAGCAGGAGCCAACCGCGGGACGGTTATTCGCCGCGCGGGATATGTCGTGCAGAACTGCTGTTGTCGATGGTGCAGCGGCGGACGCCCTGTCAGGTCCCGCGACGGTCGGCGAGAGGATCTTCGATCCCGCTGGATCACCGGTCGAGATCATTGGAGTGGTACGCAAAATCTCAGGGGATATTCCCAGTCGCCCCCCAACGATTTACTTCGATCCGGAAGGTCCATACGCACGCGCTTCCATGAAAGCCGCACGGTTCAGGGCTTCTGCCGCGTTGCCATCGGCCGACATTGAATTGACTGTCAACTTCGTTTCGAGTAGTTATATGCAGGCTCTTGGCCTTCCATTGATCGCCGGCCATTGGTTCTCAAACCCTTCGCAGTTTTCCGATTCATGCCGGCGTGTAGGAGTAATCAACCAGGAAGCCGCGGATCTCTTTTTCGGCGGCAAACCGCTCGGCGCTCTAATCATTGACCAAGCCGGAAGCCAAACCGAAATCATCGGGGTCGTTCGGTCTCAAGACCTGGGGGTTTTCCAGCGGTACGCGGAACCCACACTATTCATTCCTGCCTGGCAGGAAACTCCCGTTCGCATGACGCTCATTCTGAGGGCTCCCAAGGCAGATGATCAAAAGACGGCCGCATTGCGGAGCAAGATTGAGTCGGTACCTGGACGTGACGTGGCAGCGCCTGATATCGAGACTCTCGATACGCAGTTGTCCCGGTCAGCGTTTGCACCGTTGCGCATTGCGACATTGATTGCACTGGCATCGTCGCTCGCTGCCCTAACAGTCAGTATGATTGGGGTTTTCAGCATTCAGAGCGACGTTCATCGCGAGCGGCGCAAGGTTCTGGCCCTACACCTTGCGTTTGGTGCTCAGGGATGGCGGATCTTATTCAAGAGTCTGATTGAGTCAGGGCGACTTGTCTTCGCGGGTTGTGCAGCGGGCGCCTTGTGTTCCATGGCGCTTCAACGAGTGTTACTGAGCGGCACGGGTCTTATCGGTCAGCCGCCACTCCGAGCCTGGCTGCTCGCTCTGCTTTTGCCCGCCGTTGCAGTGTTGATTTCGGGCGCCGTTGCCGCGCTCCGCTCGTTGAGTGTGCACCCAATGGCCATCATGCGTGACAGATGATCCAAAATCGAATTTCAAGCGAGTCAAAATGATTCCGTTTTCTTGGGGTTATTACATTGTCCGCAATTCACGCAATTGGCCTATGACGCTTTGCCCGGGCAGCTAACTAGCCAACCATAACTGTCGCAGCGAAGTGGTCAGCATGATTGTTGTGACCGGTCCCGCGATGAAATTCAACTTACCCTTTGTGTCTCGTAGCGGAATTAACCGAGATTTCCGCCGGGAACGTTGGGAATCGTCCTTTTACGCAGCCCATCCAGTGCGTTACCCTTGGAAAAACGCAAGACAGTTTGAAGCGGCCGCCCTTCTGGTTTGCGAGGTGCGTTCGTCCCCGTCCCCTTCGCACCATGGCTGTGTGTCTCAATTGCAAAAGGAGAGTCAATGCATTCGTCCAAGCTGAGCCTGTGGTTGTGTTTCGTGTGCATCGCTGCCGGCTGTTTTGCCCTTGTCCCTTGCGTCGCTGCGCACGCCGAGGTGCCAACGCCGATTTCCGTTTTAGGGCACAATCCCGGCGACGACTTCTACCTCGCCGACTACGAAGACACGGTTCGCTACTTCCACGCGCTGGCCGCGGCCTCTGACCGCATCAAGATGTTCACCGTGGGCAAAACGACCGAAGGCAAGGACATTGAGATCGCCGTCATCTCGTCGTCACAAAACCTGGCCAAGCTGGACGAGACCAAGATGATTGCCGGACGACTCGCCCACGCCACCAATCTGAACGATGACCAGGCAAAGGAACTGGCGCGCACGTCGAAGGTCATTGTGCACATTGATGGCGGCCTGCATGCCGATGAAGTCGCAGGCCCGCAGCACACCATGGTGCTGGCCTACAAACTCCTCTCCGCACAAAACGATCCGCAGATCGACGCGATTCTCGACCAGGTCATCCTCGTGCTGTGGCCCACGCTCAATCCCGATGGGCAAGACATGGTGGTGCACTGGTACCGCCAGAATGTGGGCACAAAGTACGAAGTCAGCCCCATGCCTTATCTCTATCAGGACTATGTGGGCCACGATAACAATCGCGATGGCTACATGATGAACATGAAAGAAGAACAGGTGGTGGTAAAGACGCAGCTGGAATACAGCCCGGTGATCTTTTACTGCCAGCACCAGACAGCGCCCTTTCCCGCGCGCATCTGGATTCCGCCCTTCTCTGATCCGATCTCGAGCAACATCAGTCCCCTTGTTCGCAGCTGGCTCAATCTTACGGGCGCGAACATGACCGCTTATCTCAACGCGCACAATATGCCCGGCGCGATCTCTGAATCGCGCTTCGATAACTGGTACGCCGGATTCACGGATTGGGCG
>Ga0210386_10001566_pt1 | contig 20339 bp, 21 predicted proteins | sample IncBWH32OmetaG_FD_160091 | JGI IMG/M metagenome (GOLD analysis project Ga0210386, IMG submission 160091) | Forest soil microbial communities from Barre Woods Harvard Forest LTER site, Petersham, Massachusetts, United States - Inc-BW-H-32-O ...
TACGCATATCCAGTACACCCTGCAGGGGTTGACCGTAGGCCTGGGTTGGGAGCACCTGTCCAGCATCAAGGACGCTTCGGCCTCGACCGATCCGGCCACCAAGGTTCTGCCCGTGCCGGCCTACGACCTGTTCAACCTGTACAGCAGCTACAACTTCGGCAGGGTTACGGTGCGGTTCGGTATCGACAACCTGTTCAACAAGCAACCGCTGGTGGTTGGCGATGATCCGGGAGTGACCGACAGTTCCAACGTGACCAATCCCGGACTCTACGATCCGCTGGGCATTCGCTTCTACCTCGGCGTCAAGGCAACCCTATAGCGGACCCTTAAGATGGCGGCGGCCTGAGTGCAGGGGCGGTGAACCGCGAGGTTCACCGCCCTTTGTGTTTTGTGCACCTGAATCATAAGCTTCCGCTGATGTCACAGACGACTCCGCAATCGCCGCTTGCCCAGGCGGCACAACACGACGCCGCCGGGCGCCATCACGACGCCATCGACGCCCTGGCGCGAGGCACCAGCGCCGGGGATCTGGCGTGCATGACGCAGCTTGGCAAGCGCCTGTTGGTGGGCGATCGGGCTCCAGCGCTGGCCACGGAGGGGGCGCGGTTTTTGCTGGAGGCCGCCATGAAGGGCGAGGCTGAAGCGGCCGCGCGGATGGCAGCCCTGAGCGCGCTGGGCGTGTGCTGCAGGCAAAGCTGGACCCAGGCGCTGCACTGGCTGGCCGTTGCCGCCGAGCGCCGGTGGCAACCGGCCCGGGAGCAGCTGCAGATCCTGGCCGAGGGTGCCGCGGACGCGCGCATCGACCTTGCCGGATGGTGGGTCAGTCCGCCGGCCCAGGAGCTGAGCGCTGATCCGCGCGTGCGGTTCCTGGATTCCTTCATCACCGCCGCGGGCTGCGAGTGGCTCATCTCGCGGGCGCGTAACCGCCTGACCCGTGCCCGCGTCTATGATCCGGTGAATCGCCAGGATGTCATCGGCCAGACGCGCACGAATTCGGTGGCCAACTTCGGCCTCACGGAGGTGGAACTGCTGGACGTGCTGCTGCAGGCGAAAATGTCCAGCGCCTGCGGGGTGCCGATGAATCAGATGGAGGCGCCGGCGGTACTGCACTACGCGGTGGGCGAGGAGGCTGTCAATCACTACGATTTCGTGAATCCCGCCGCGCCCGACTATGCGGGTGAAATCGCCCGTAACGGCCAGCGGATCGTGACTTTCCTGGTCTATCTCAACGATGACTACGAGGGTGGCGAAACCAGCTTTCCGACCCTGGGATTCAGTCACAAGGGCCGCCGCGGCCAGGGACTCTTCTTCGTCAACGCCCATGCCGACATGCAGCCGGATCGGCGCATGCTGCATGCCGGACGGCCGCCGAGACGCGGCGAGAAATGGATCGTTTCGCAGTTCATACGCAGCCGCGCCACGCTCATGGCGGCGCCGCCCCCGCCACCGCAGAAGTGATATCGTGATGGCAGCGATGGAGGCGCAGCAATGATCATAGAGCGCGAAGACCAGGTGACCGAGGCGGTGCTGAGCGAGACATGGCGCATAGAGGACCCGCGCCTCAAGCAGATCATTCAGTCGCTGATCAGGCATCTGCACGGATTTGCGCGGGAAGTGCGCCTGACCGAACAGGAATTCAATGCGGCAATCAATCTGGTGAGCGCCCTGGGAAAGCTCACGACCGATAGCCACAATGAGACACGACTCATCGCGGGTTCGCTGGGGCTGTCGACGCTGGTATGCATGATGAACAATGCCGGCACGACGGCCAACCTGCTCGGACCGTTCTGGCGCAAGGATGCGCCGTTCGTCGAGAACGGGGGCTCGATCGTGCGCTCGCCAACGCCCGGCCATCCACTGTTCTTTACCGGCCATGTGGTGGACACTGATGGCAAGCCCATCGCCGGTGCGCATGTGGATGTCTGGCATGCCTCCACCAAGGGACTGTATGAGAACCAGGATCCAAGTCAGGCGGACTGGAATCTGCGCGGTCGCTTTACCACCGATGAGACGGGTACCTTCAACTACCGCACCATCAAACCTTCCGGGTACCCGGTGCCTGCCGGCGGCCCCACCGAGAAGCTGCTGAACGTGCAGCACCGTCACCCCTTCCGGCCTGCACATCTGCACGCGCTGGTCTACAAGGAAGGCTTCAAGACAATCGCCTCCCAGGTGTACTGCGATGACGATGATAACCTGGCGACCGATGCCCAGTTCGGCGTGATCGCCAACGCGATCGGACATTGTGTCCGGCACGAGGAGCGCGCCGCGGATCGGGATGTTCAGGGCCCCTGGTACAGCATGGCCTACACTTTTGTCCTCATGCACGGTGACTCCTGGCTGCCCACGCCGCCCGTTTCGGCCAAAAGCAATGTGGCGGCCGCCTCGATGGGGACGGCATGATGTCCGCGGACGAGGCTGCCGGGGGCCTGAGCTGGGAGGTCATGGAGGCCCGGATCCGGCGCTATTTCGAGGATTGCAATTCAGGCGATGCCGAGCGGGTGGCCGCCCATTTCGAACCTCATGCCGTGCACTATTTTCCACCGGGCACCTATGAGGGACCGTTCCAAGGTGCCTGCACCATCGGTGCAAAGTGGAGTGCCGCGGTCAAGAATCTGGGCTCGTATTGGACTGTGGATCAGGTGCTGTGCGATCCACGCACGCGTCGCGCCGTCATCGAGTGGACCCACTTCAAGCGTTTGTCCGGGATCGTGCTGCGCGGTGATGAGTGGTATGCATTCAGCGCCCGAGGGCTTATCGAAGAGATCCGGGCATACTACGCCTCCCCGCAGGACCCCTCGCTGAAGCAGCTGGAGCTGGGTGGTTTCGACTATGCCGGGCGCGGCTATCCGCTCAGGGCGCCTTGAACACGGTGGTGCGCGAAACCCGTCGCATTGTGCTCGACGGTGGCGTCGTGGAGATGCAGCGCCACGGCAACAGGTTGGTCGCACCGGATGGCCGGCAAATTGATTGTGATGCAGCGGTGCACTTGCCGCCGGTTGAGCCAAGCAAGATCCTCTGCGCGCACCTGAACTACCGCAACCGGGTGGAGGAGCTGAAGACTACCGCAGCTCCGGCGCCGAACTACTTCTACAAGCCACCCTCCTGCCTGGTTGGGCACCGCAGCGCGGTCATCCGCCCGCGTGGCTGCAGGTTTTTGAACTATGAAGGCGAAGTGGCCATCGTCGTCGGGCGTACAGCCCGCAACATACGTCGGGCGGAGGCGCAGGACTACATCGCCGGCTACACCCTGGCCAACGACTACGCGCTGCACGACTTTCGCGATGCGGATCGCGGCTCGATGGTCAGAGTGAAGGGGGCGGACACGCTCGGCCTGGTCGGGCCCGGACTGGTGCGTGGTTGGCAACCGGCCGCACAGATTCTTCGAACCTACGTCAACGGGCGCATCGTCCAGGAGTCGAGCCTGGAGGGAATGATTTGGGATATGAACTATTTGCTCACGGATCTGGCCCGCATGATGACGCTGCTTCCGGGGGACCTGATTATGACCGGTACGCCCGCGAATTCACGACCCGTCAATCCCGGAGATATCGTAGCGGTGGAGGTTGAAGGACTCGGTCGGCTTGAGAACACCATTGTGGAAGGTGAATCGGTAGTCTCAGCCGAGGCCGGATGGCCCCCCGCGGCGTCGGAGAAAGTGCTGGGCGTCGCCCTGGGTGAGAAACTAAGAGAGTAGCGCTAGGGTGCCGAAGCGCGCAGGGCGCGGCAGGTTGCAATTGGTAGCAAGCGCAGATACCGGCGGCCGGATACGGTAAGATCGGCTACGTACTCGCTGACGCAACCATTTCCCACTCAAACCAAAGCGCGAGACCTCGAATGACCCCAATACAGCTTATCGTGGCGCTGGTCACGGATCCGCGTCGCGCCTTCACCGAACTGGAGAAGAATCCGCGGTTTGCGGTGCCGATGCTATTGCTGCTGGTGGCCAATATCGGCGTGATCATCTGGTTCTACACAACCATCGATATCGACGCATTCATCAATCAGGTCGTGACCGCGCAGGGACTCAATGGCGCGCAGCGTGCCCAGGCCGCCGCCTTCATGTCACGCACCACACTGATGGGTAGTGCGGTGATCGGCGGCGTCCTCGGCCTGTTCATGATCCAGCTCGTGGAAGCCTTCTACTTGTTTTTCATCTACGAGTTTCTTGACGTACGACGGTCTTTCCGGCAATGGTTTGCCCTCACCTGGTGGTGCAGTCTGCCGGGTTTGATTACCGCGGTGGCGGCGGCGGTCATGATTTTGTTCAGTCATTCCTCCGGTTCGGTCGGCGTTCTATCGCCATTTTCCCTGAACCAGTTGTTCTATCACTTCGACCCTCAGGACAGCGGCTACACGCTGTTGAACAGTATTACGCTGGTGCAACCGCTGACCATCCTGTTGACGGTGATCGGTGCGCACACATGGTCTGAGCGCTCTTGGGGGCTGAACGCTGTAGTCGTCATCCTGCCCCGGCTGCTGTTCTATGGCGCCTGGGGTTGGTTCGTGTTCCTCAGGTGAGCTGGGGAGTCGTCCCCCGACATCCATCGACTCTGCTGCGAAGCAGCACGGTGGGGCCCCATTCGTGACCGGCCGGTGGCGACAGCGGTTGGCGATAGAACCGCGTCAACGCCGTGAGGTTGTCGTCGTTACAACCGTGGCAATCAGGCGTGACGTTCATGTGCCGGATTGAGTGGGGAGTTCTCCAAGCTCAGAAGGGACGTCACTGCGGTGGCAGAGGACGGAATGTAACGGTCTGATGCCCGGCACGCGGGTTTGCGCATTGCAAATTCGCGCCGGGCTCCTAGGAGCGTGCCATGAAAAAGATCGGCGAGAAGATTCTGTTGATCTATTCCGCGATTGTAAGCACCGCATTCGTGGTCACTTTTTTGACGGGCGCCGCGTCCCTCAGCCGACCCACTTTCGATGAGATTCGGGTGCACCGAATGGACATTGTTGAACCCGACGGAACGTTGCGGATGGTTCTTTCTAACAGCAAGCGGCTTCCCGGCGTAATCGTCAAAGGAAAAGAACAACCGCCAAACGATCGACCTCAGGCGGGTATGCTTTTCTACAACGATGAAGGCTCTGAAACCGGCGGCCTGATCTTCGGAGGCCGCAAGAATTCCGATGGCCAGGTCGTGGATTGCTGCGGAAGTCTATCCTTCGACCGCTATGGCGCCAATCAGATTATCCAGCTCGCAGGCGTGGATGACGTCACGGATCAATTTACCGGAGTCTCCGTCCGGGATTCAAAGCAGCGAATCTGGGTCGGACGAAAGGCGGATGGCGCCGCGGCGATTTCACTGATGGATGGATCGGGCAGGCCGCGCATTGTCATGAGTGCTCCTGCGTCCGGGAACCCGACCCTCGAGTTCTTGGATGAGAGTGGCAAGGTTGTCCAGAAGCTGGTGACCGAGGCGAAATAGGAGATGGCTCCTGAGGTAGACGGATGCAGATTGCCCTTGGATACTTGAGCGGCAGCTCTTGGAACTGCACAATCAGGATCGCCACAGGACATTCGGACCCAGATCATGGCTAAGGGATATTGGATTTCCGCGTACCGTGCGATACGTGACGAAGCGGCGCTGGCAGCGTATGCCAAGCTCGCGGCGCCTGCGCTGCAGGCAGCCGGTGGCCGTTTCCTGGCGCGCGGCCTACCGGCGCGCGTTTATGAAAAGGGGCTCGCTCAGCGCACCGTGCTCATCGAGTTCGATAGCGTCGCGCAAGCCATTGCCGCGCATGACAGTCCCGGGTATCAGCAGGCGCTGCGCGCACTGGGAAACGGGGCCGATCGTGATTTGCGCATTGTCGAGGGGATGGAATGACCATCGCTCCAGCTAGCGCCGCTGCAACTGTCGGTCAGTAGCAGAATCACAGCACCTCAGAGCAGCGCTCGCAAAGCCGCCGTTGCAGCGCGGCACATCGAATTGTCGGTGCGTGACTGCGCGCCCATAATGACAATGTTTGCGCGACAAGACGAGGATTGGCTGGTGAAGAACCGGTTTCGTACATCAATGGGGTTGGCGCTGCTTTTCATGGTTGCCGCGGCACAGGCACACCACGCCTTCTCGATGTTCGACATGACCAAGACGCTGACTCTGATGGGCACCGTAAAGGAATTCCAGTGGAACAACCCCCACTCCTTCATTCAGCTCCTGGTGCCCGTGGATGGTGCGATGCAAGAATGGAGCATAGAGATGGGGAGCCCAATGAATTTGATGCGTATTGGCTGGAAGCCCACGTCACTGCGTGCGGGTGACAAGGTCACGGTCGTCATTCATCCGGCACGCGAGGTGACCAACAGCGGCAGCTTCATATCTGGCATGGCCTCTGATGGGAAGCGGTTGGGGAACTGAGTTGAGGGATAGGCAGTCATGAACCAACTTCGCGGAGCAATCGTGGCTTTGCTGGTGATGGCGGCCTTGGCCCCAACCGCTCAGGCGGCGTTGCCCAACTGGTCCGGGCTTTGGGAAGGTGTGGGCCTGATACCTGCTGCGTCCGGGGGATTCGCGACGCCCGTTCCTGACATCATCAGGGATTTCGGCAGCCCGCCACCGTATACGCCGGCGGAGAAAACCAAGTTTCAGGCGCACCTCAAGGCATTTGATGCTGAGTTCTATTCGGACCGTAATCCCTTGAAGCCGCTGTGCATCTTTGGCTTTCCAACCAACATGCTTTTCCCCATTCAGTACTTCGAGATTCTGGTTACGAGGCAGGAAACGGCAATCATCCATTCCGGGATAGAAATTCGCCACATCTATACGGATGGGCGCGCGCAGCCGCCGCGCGAGGAGCTGTGGCCGACGCATTGGGGCAGTTCGGTTGGCCGCTGGGAAGGGAGCACTCTGGTCGTCGATACGATTAGTGCCGGGGGGAACTTCGCTGCCAATGTTCTCAAACCCGGTGAGAATCTTGTCTGGATCCTCGCGCCCGGACCCCAGATACTTGCCATATTGGATGACCAGGCACACTACGTGGAGAGAATCCGGATGGTGGAACCCGGCGTGCTCGAAGATCAGATGACGATCTATGATTCCACCCAATTTATGGCGCCTTGGAAGATCACCCGCCGCTATCAGCACGTCAAGGGTGTGAGTCGGATGGTCCACGAGGACTGTGAAGGCAACGACCGCAATCCGATCGTCAACGGACGATTCACGCTGAAATAGTACCGACGGGGTCGCGGCATTGCAGCGACCCTGGCCTGAGCGTAGCCTCAAGACATGTGGCGTCTCGTCAGCAGCGGACTCGCGCTTCTATTGGTCGCCCAGTCGGGTGCCGCCCACCATTCGGGCGCGATGTTCGACAGCCAGAAATCGCTCACCCTGCAGGGAACTGTGAAATTGTTTCAGTGGACCAATCCGCACTGCTGGATTCAGCTGCTTGTTCAAGCTCCGGCGCCAGCGGCGGAATGGAGCATCGAGATGGGATCCACGGGCAACCTGTATCGCAACGGCTGGCGCAGCAGTACGCTGACAGCAGGTGAGAAGATCACGGTTACCCTACATCCGGTCCGCGATGGTACAGCGGCTGGACAATTCATTTCGGCGACCGCGGCGGACGGCTCGTCCCTTGGGCGGCCTTCGCGGACGGCGCCTCCATGAGATGGGCTGCCATAGTGTGGCTCAGTGCAGTCCTCGGCGCCTCTGCCGCTGCAGCGGCCCTGAATTCGTCGCAGCGCGTGCGCGCCTTTGCGGCTCTGCCGGATTGGACCGGATTGTGGCAAACGGAAGCTGCGCGGGCCTTCAACAGCCTGAGCGGAAAAGCCGCTGGCAACGAGTATGAGGCGATCAACAGGTACGTGCAGCTCGTCGGTCCCGCCCCGTACACCGAGGCGTGGGGCAAGAAGCTACGGGCCGACCTCGCCACTCCAGCGGCGGCCGCAGGCGCGAGCAATGCCAAGCTTTGCACCTATGGATTCCCGATCATCATGGACGTGTTCCAACTCTTTCAGGCGGTCGTCACGCCGGAGGAAACACTATTCGTGTTCGACGACGGCGAGGTACGCCACATTTACACGGACGGCCGGCGACATCCCGCAAAGGACGACCTGTGGCCGACTGCGATGGGCGACTCGGTGGGACACTGGCAGGGTGACACGCTCATTGTCGACACTGTGGCACGAACTGCGGGGTCTCTCGGAATTGGGCCGAACACACTCAGCGCTCAAGCGCATTTCACCGAGCGTGTACGGCGACTCGACAAGAATGACCTCGAGGATCAGATGACGATCGAGGACCCAACTGCCTTCACGCATCCTTGGAAACTGACCATCCATTACACGCGTGCCGCCGACCTTGACCGCATGCTGCCCTGGGATTGTGCCAACGACCGCAATCCGGTCGTGAACGGAAAAATATCAGTTGCTCCTCCTTGAGTCTGCGCCCTACGCGCTCTTGAGCGCCATTGGCGGGGCTGACCGGTGCGAGGCGGGCTCATATGCCTGTGAGCCGGGTTTCGACCGCCGCGCAACTCTCGGCGCAGAAATCTAGGAATGCCTCAACCGCCGCGGGTGGCAGACGGCGGGATGGCCGAACGGCGTAGAGCGGAAATGTTTCGCCGGGCCAATCCGCAAATAATTCGATCAAGTCGCCGTTAGCGATCAGCGGTTCAACGCCGAGTGCCAGGACCTGCGCAATGCCGGCGCCGGCAAGGCAGGCGCCCACCATGGTATCGACGTCCGTCAGTGTCAGACGGCCGGATGTTTCGACGCGCACGATTTCCCTGCCGCGATGAAATTCCCATTGGAAGGGTTTCCCGCGCTGCGGATCGATGAACTGGATGCAGTCGTGTTCGGCGAGCTTCTCCGGTCGCTTGGGGCGGGAATGCCTTTTGAGATAGGAGGGGGACGCCACGGTCAGCACGCGGGTTTCCAGCAGCCGCCTGGTCGTCATGCTTGATGTTGGCTGTGGTCCGAAGCGCACTGCGACATCTATACCTTCCGCAACGAGGTTGCCCGCATCGGGCAGCAGCACCGATATCAGTTGGAGTTCAGGGTAGCGTTCCTTGAATTCCGGCAATCGCGGGGCCAGCACATGGCGGGAGAAGAGCGGATTGAGGCTCACTCGTAAGGCACCGCGAGCCGTCACCGCCGCCCCCGAAACCACATTGGCGGCTTCCTCAATGCCGGAAAGATGCGGCGCGGCCAACTCGTAGAGCCGGGCGCCTTCCCCGGTGAGATGAAGCGCCCGGGTCGTGCGATCCAGCAGCCGCAGTCCCATGCGCTTTTCCAGGCGCGAGACGGCCCGGCTCACCCCAGAGGCGGACAGCCCCAATGCATCACCGGCCCGGGTGAAGCTACCGGTCTCAACCACGGCCGCCAATACGCTCATGCCCGAAAGCAGCCTGCCATCGAAGCTCATCGTGCGTTCCTTTGACTTTTAGCAACAATGAATTGCGTACCACCATCTTAATCAAAAATGAATAGGAATCTACCTTAGCCACATCGGCCCGCCAGCAGTCAATCCAAAGGAGCACGCCATGTCTGACACCGCCCGCACCCTCTTCAAGGGCGGCACCATCGTGACGATGGATGCCAACATCCCCAATCTCGCGACCGGTGATGTCCTGGTCGAAGGTGATCGCATCGTGGCCGTCGCGGCCAACGTGGCCGCCGCGGGCGCCCAGGTGATTGATGCCGCGGGCAACATCGTGCTGCCGGGTCTGATCGATGCGCACCATCACGCCTGGCTCGGGGTGATGCGCCGCCTCATGCCCGATGTTGACGATTTATTCGCCTACATCGATGTGGTCGCGGAAAAGCTCGGGGCGCATTACCGCCCGATCGACATGTACGTGAGCACCAAGCTCACGGCGGCCGCCTGCCTCGATGCGGGCATCACGACGATCATCGATGCATGCCACAGCTCGCGCAGCCCTGACCACACCGATGCGGCCCTCGAGTCCTTGGAATCAGTGGGTATCCGGGCGCTGCACATGGTCGGAGCGGCCATGGACAAAGCGGCACCTACCGAGCATCTGCCGCGCGATCTCGAACGCCTGGCGCTGGACTGGAACACATCCAATAGCCTGGTGCGTGTCGGCCTGTTCGGCCAACTCAAGCTTGACTGGTGGAAGGTCGCCCGCGGCCTGGATATGCAGATTCTGACCGAGTTCATCGGCGATCTCGCCAAGCTCGGCCCGCAATTTGCAGAACCTGGAGTTCTGGGGCCGCACAACATCTTCAATCACTGCACGCGCGTGCCTGAGGATACCTGGAAGCTGTTCGCGGACGCGGGCGTCAATATCACCGTCAATCCCCGCTCGGACGCGCTGTTCGGATTCGACGATGATGGCTTTGCGTATCAAAAAGCGATTGACCACGGATTGATGCCGGCACTCGGCATCGACTTGGACACCGCTTTCGGCAGCGACATGTTCGGCGAGATGCACGCGCTGTTCGGCCAGCAGCGCGCGGCGATGCGTTATCGCCGCTTCCGCGGGCAGGCTGGAACACCCGCTCCAATCCTGGTGGAGGACGTGCTGCGGGCTGCCACTGTCCACGGCGCGTCCGCCGCGGGGCTGAATAGCTCAATCGGTACGCTAACACCGGGTAAGCAGGCCGACATCATCATGCTGCGGACCAACGGAGTCGCCGTATTCCCGGTGAGCAACGCCATCGGCACCATCGTCCAGGCGGTCGAGCGCTCCGATGTGGATACCGTCATGGTCGCGGGCCGGCTCCGGAAGCGGGGTGGCCGGTTGATCGGCATAGATACCGAAAAACTCAACGCCGAAGCGGTCGCCTCGCGCGACTATCTGCTCGATGCCAGCGGCTACCGCGCCAGCCTATTCGGGAAATCCTCTGCTGCGGCTGTTCTGTGAACGCACACCGGGAGCTCGTCATGTCAACAACACTCATCGGAACGGTAGGGCAGGCCAATGCGACGCCAACCTATCTATCCCGGCCAGCCTTAACGGTAATCGCAGCAATTTTCTGCGGGTATCTCGCGGTGGGCCTGCCGTTGCCCATCATTCCACTGTTCGTGCACGAGAAGCTAGGCTTCAGCAACTTCACTGTCGGAGTCGTGATTGGCATACAGTTCTTTGCCACCGTGCTGACCCGCAGCTACGCCGGGCGCATAACCGATCACCATGGTGGTAAGCGGGCGGCCCTGCAGGGTGCGGGGTTTTCCGCCCTTGGGGGAGCGCTCTACATGATCGCGGCACTGCCTGAGCTCTCGCCCGCTATCAGCCTTGGCGTCGTGGTGGCAGGCCGACTGGCCGCGGGCCTGGGAGAAAGCCAATTCGTTACCGGTTGCGTTTCGTGGTCAATCGCCTCAGTGGGGCCAAAGCGCGCCGGCATGTCCATGTCTTGGACCGGCATTGCCATGTTTGCGGCACTGGCGATCGGTGCTCCGGTGGGCATGACGCTCTATCATCAATGGGGCCTTCAGGCCGCCATGGTGGCCTGCGTCATCTCCCCAATGCTGGCAATCGTCATCGCGCTGGGTGCGACCTCCTATTTGTCCCCGGCTGGTCAGCGGTTGCCGTTTCATCGCGTGATTGGACAGATCTGGCGCGAAGGGCTCGCATTGATGATGCAAGGTGTCGGGCTCTCGGGACTCACCGCGTTTGCCTCGCTGTACTTCCTCGCACGAGGCTGGACCCATGCCGGCTTGGTCATGACCGCATTCGGTGTTGGATTCATCCTGGTGCGGGTGGTATGGGGACACTTGCCCGATAGAGTCGGTGGGTTTCGTGTTGCCTTGTACTCCCTCGTCATTGAGGCCATCGGCCAGGCGATGTTGTGGCGTGCGCCAAATGAGTGGGTGGCATTAAGCGGAGCGCTGGTCACCGGGCTGGGATGCGCGCTGGTGTTCCCGGCGCTGGGCGTTGAGCTGCTCAAGCGCGTGCTACCCGCCAATCGCGGCAGTGCAATGGGTGGCTTTGTAGCTTTCCTGGACATCGCCTATGGGCTGGCTGGTCCAGGGGCAGGCCTGGTCGCCGGCCAGTTCGGCTATGCCGGCGTTTATCTGCTGGGCGCCGCCAGTGCGCTGCTGGGTGCGGCGCTTGTTAGCGCCAGGCGCTCCACCTCAGCCTGACTGTCACATTCCCAATGTATTCAGGAGCACTCATATGTCACGCATCTTCATTTCCGGGTCGTCCACAGGTCTTGGCCTCATGGTGGGCGAACTGCTTGTTCAGCAGGGCCATGAGGTGGTCCTGCATGCCCGCAACGCGGCGCGCGCCGAAGACGCACGCCGCGCGCTGCCCCAGGCGGAGTCGGTGGTCGAGGGCGACCTCGACACCATTGCCGGGTCCAAGGCGCTCGCGGATCGCGTCAACGCATGGGGCCGCTTCGATGCGGTAGTTCACAATGCCGCGGTGGGATATCGCGAGAGTCACGTCCTCACCAAGGACGGTCTTCCGCATGTCTTCGCCATCAATACGCTCTCCGCATACATCCTGACCGCACTGATCGAACGCCCAAAGCGGCTGGTCTATCTCAGCTCCGGGATGCACCATCATGTGGACGCCAACCTTGAGGATATTCTCTGGAAGAAGCGCCGCTGGGATGGCTCGGCCGCCTACGCAGAAAGCAAGCTCCACGATGCGATGCTGGCCTTCGCCGTTGCGCGACGCTGGTCCAATGTTTCGTCAAATGCGCTGGAACCCGGCTGGGTACCGACCAAAATGGGTGGCCGCGGCGCACCCGATGACATGGGACAGGCGCACCTCACTCAGGCTTGGCTTGCTTCCGGGGACGACCCAAAGTCGCAGGTAACCGGGAAATATTTCTATCACCTGAAACGCATGGAGGCGAACTCTCAGGCGCATGATCCTGTACTGCAAGATCGCCTCATCGCGATCTGCGCCGAGCTCTCGGGCGTAACGCTACCCACTTGAGCTCTCATGGTCGCCTCCTGCCCGGGGACTCCCGGCCCCGATGGCGACTTTGTGCTCAGGTGCGGGAGGGATGCTCTTGGCTGCGCCAATCGACGCATGGAGCCATAAAGAACTATAGTAGCCCGCTTACGACAGCCGTACAGGAAACTGCCGACGGAGTGCTTCAGGGCGTGGACATCCAGAAGGACAAGGTGGTCACGGATGCCATGATCTGGCTGGCGCGAATTGAGCGTGGGCTGGAGGCGCAGGAGGCCTCACAGCTTCGCCAGTGGCTGCTGCAGCCGGCCCATCGGGATGAGATCGTGAACGCAGCGAAGCTTTGGCACGGCCCTGATATCGCCGCCGTGCTCGCGGAGCTGGTGCCGGTGGGCTTTGGCAGCCGTCCACCCCCCATGCCCAGGATCTCTCGTACCTTCCCCATCCTTGTCGGTGCGATCCTGGCTCTATTCATGGCAGCGTCGATTCTCTTGCCGCGTCTGTCCCTTAGGGGGCGGGAAGCATCCGTATTGCGGGATGAAGAAATCTATAGCACCGGAGTCGGCGAAACGCGAGCCATCAAACTACCCGATGGCAGTCACCTCGTCATGAACGGACGTTCAACGCTGTATGTCCTGTACACCGCATCGACACGGGAGGCGACCGTGGCCCAGGGTGAGGTCATTTTCGAGGTGCGCAAAGGCCCCAGCCCGTTCAGGATATTTGCCGGCCAGCGCCACTTCGAAGTGCCGGCGGCGCGGCTTGATGTGCAAGTGATCGGCCCGAAAACCGTCAACCTCACGGTGCTGGAAGGGGGTGTGACCGTGAAGGGTTTGCCGTATAGGCAGCCTGAGTCACCCGCCGAGGCCCGGAACTTTGATCCGAGAGTCTTCGCCGATGCCAGCATCGGGCCCCTGCAATCTGAACTGCTCGACGATGAAACCCTCATCCAACGCCCTGTGACTGCGGCCGATGCGCATCGGCAGTTGAGGTGGGAACCCCAAAGCCCAGTCTATGTCAGCCTCTGAGGGCTCAGCAGGTTCCTAAGAGTCGCCGATTTAGGAATTCACCCAACACTTGGCGAGCGCGCCCACCCACGGATGCGTGACCCGCCTCAGTGCAGGCGATAGGGCTCGGGCGGTGCTGGCGCGAGATCCGGAAGCTTCGGGCCATCGATTGCCACTGCAGCCTGCAGGCCTCTGCCGGTTACGTTATGAGTGGCCAGGAGCGGCCCGCTGTAGCCTGTCACATGAATGTTATGGATCTCGGCGTGGCGGATATTCGCCAGCGAGATTCCAGCGCCACAATCTCCCGAGACATTGACCAGCGAAAACCCATCCAAGGGTTTCTGCGGATGAATACCCATGCCGTCGACCAGCCTGGGGCACTCTCTCACGTGCACATTGGAGAACTGGAAATGGCGCGCGGCGGGGATGCCGGCAACTCCCGGGACCGGATCCTGATCCTGAATACCACTTCCGAGCAGATTCAAGCGCAGGAAGCCTTCCCCGCTGCCGGACACATCCAAATCATCGGCCACGATGTCCTCGATGAAAGCGCCGCGACCGACGCGCGATTTGATGTAGATGGCGTAGGTCTTCGCCGCTGTGAACTTGCAATGTTCAATACGGACATTGCGGATTCCACCGGAGGTTTCGCTGCCGATGCCGATGCAGGCAAAAATCGAATCCGCCAGCGTGCAGCGCGAAATAATGATGTCCTCGCAAGTCTGCAGCAGTCGGTAGGCTTCACTGCCGCGGCCAGATTTGATCGCGATGCAGTCATCGCCGGTCGCGATGTCGCAATCCTCGATGCGTACCCCCCGGCATGAATCCAGGTCGATCCCGTCGCCATTGCCTCCCGTGCTGCGGATGGTCAGGCCGCGGATGGTCACATCCTCGCAGTTCGTCGGGTGAATCGACCACATGAGCTGGTAGTGGGTGGAGAAGTCCTCCATGCGGACATTCCGGCAGCCAATCATCTCGATGAGTGCCGGATGACGCAGCGGACTCTGCGCCGTCGGGCGCCCGCCGAGCGCCGGATTGCCCTCTATGCGCCCCGGTCCGACGATACCGATGTTGCTGGCATCGATTGCGTACAGCAGACCCACCCGGCCCGCAATCCACTTGCCCTCCCAGCGCACTTGTGTCACCGGATAGTCCGCGAATTCCCCGCTGCCGCTGATGACGGCATTTTCCTGCAGGCGCAGCAGGGTATTGGAACGCAGTGCCAGCGCACCGGTGCGGTAGGTGCCGGCCGGGAGCAGCACTTCACCTCCGCCCAATACCCAGCAGCGATCCAGCGCCTGTTGTATTGCAACGGTATCGTTGGTCGTACCATCACCCATCGCCCCGAAATCCCGAACGTTGAGCTGTACATTGTCGGGCTTTGCAGGCGCTCTTGGCACTCTCATGGGGGTACTGGCACGCGCCCCGGGCGGTAACGCAAGCATGGCCAGCGAGCGGAAGATCACCTGACGGCGGTTCATTTGCACCATTCCTGACGGCGTCCGCCGCGGAAAGTATCATATTAAAAACCGAGTCGGTGTGGCTGCACCAGAGCGGGGGGTGAAGAAGATGAGATTCCACGTGGCACGGCTCGCATTGCTGTTGATTGTCCATCCGGTGTGGTCCCAGACATCCCCAATAACTGGCCCGGATCTGGCAGAAATCCCCATTCCGGTCATCCACACGAACGCGGACGTGATGCCCGGTATCGACGCGCTGCCGGTGCGCAAAGCCCTGCCGGACGTGCTGGTCATGAATGACGGCACCCGGGTCACGACCCCTAAGCAATGGCGGAAGCGCCGCGAGGAAATGCGGCGAATTCTGAGCTACTACGCAGTGGGCCAGATGCCGCCGGCGCCTGGCAACCTCAAAGGCGTCGAAGGTGCCTCAGAGCTCGTGCTGGACGGCACCGTAAAATATCGCCAGGTTCGCCTGATCTTCGGACCTTCCAGGAAACTTGCGCTCGACATCGGCATCTTTGCGCCGCTAACGGGCGCCCCCTTTCCAGCCATCATTCTGCAGTCGGGATCGGTACCGGGGGCGCCGATGCTGCCGCGCCTACCCCAGGGCGCCAACCAGGGGCGTGGCCAGGATGTGTTGCTCATCGTCGCGCCCGAGCAGGCGACGCCGGTCATGCCGGCAGGCCAAGGCCAAAGCCCGACCGCTAGAGAGATGGCATCGGAGCACGCCGAGGTGTTCCGCAGAGGCTATGCACTTGTGGTCTACAACCCCAACGACTGTGCCGAAGACACCACGCTACGCAATCCAGATGGCAGCTGGGCGTTTCGCGATACGCGCTTCTTTCCCGCCTATCCGGGCTACGACTGGGGAATTCTCGCGGCCTGGGCATGGGGAGCATCACGCGTTGCAGATTACCTGGAGCAGGATCGCAGCATCGACAGCACCCGGCTCATCATCACCGGTGCCTCGCGCAACGGGAAATCCTCGATGATTGCGGCAGCCTTTGACGAGCGCCTGGCCGCTGCGCCGGTGGTGACCGGCGGTGGTGGCATCGGTGCCTATCGGCTGGCCGGGCCGCGCAACAGCGAAACCCTGGATATCATGCAGAAAAAGTACCCGAACTGGTTTTCGCCCAACCTGCATCAGTTCTGGGGTCAGGTGGATAAGCTGCCGTTTGATGAGCACTGGTTCCTGGCGCTGGCCGCACCGCGTCCCTTCATTGCGCTGGAAGGAACCACCGACACCATTTCCCTGCCCGAAGCGGTGAAGGCATCGATTCTTGCCGCGCGGCCGGCCTACAGTCTATTGGGCGTTGCGGACCGGCTTGGCGTTCACTATTCAGATCACGGCCATGCGTTCACCAACGAGGACTGGACGGCGATGTTGGATTTCTTTGATAAGACGTTGCGCGGCAGGACCGTCGCACAGACTTTCGATCATTTCGGCCCCGACACGCAATGACACCGCTCAGAGGGCTGCCAATATCACACCCCGGCGGTGGGTCCTTGGCAACAGGCTGACGACAATGTAGCGCGCATCTCCGACGCGGAGCAACTGGCGCACCGGCATCTGCGCCCCGATCGCGCTCGAAGAGTGGGTCGCAGCGATGTCTCAGCCGTCGACCTGCTGAAGCCGTGTCCTCCAGTTCTCGACGGATCCCAGGCATGGGCCTTTCAAAGAGATCGAGGCAGATTGTCTGGCAGCGGGATGAATTCCGTCTCTCCCGGAACCTTTCCGAACCGCTGCAGGTTCCAATCATCGGCCGCGCGCTGCAGGCGGGACTTGCTCGATGACACAAAATTCCAGACAACGTATCGCGGACCGTCCAGGGGCGCGCCGCCGATCACCACGACGGTGCAATCCTCGTTGGCTTCAAGCCGGCAGCTTTGGCCGGCATCGAGAACGGCCATGGTATGTACGCCCAGCGATGCGCCATCGATCGTGATGCCGCAGTCTATGGGGTATACCGCCAGTTCCGCGCACAGTGCGGGCAGCACGAAGGACTTGTTTGCCCTCAGCCGCAGGGCCAGGAATACCGTCGGCGAAGCTGACTTCACAGGCGAGCGCCGGCCGAAGGCTTCACCGACCAACAGGCGCACCTCAGCGTCCTGGGCCGCAAAGGGAGCCAGAGGGGCGGCCGGGGTGTGTGCAAAGCCAGGGTCGCTTTCTTCAAGGGCTTGGGGCAGTCCGACCCAGAGTTGGATGCCATGCATTCGGTGCCGGACCGAGCGAAGCTCGGGCGGTGTGCGCTCTGAGTGAACAATGCCGCGCCCTGCGTTCATCCAGTTGATGGCGCCCGGCTCGATGCGTTGCACCGAGCCCAGGCTGTCACGATGCATGAGCGCGCCCTCGAACAGATAGGTGACGGTGGCGAGCCCGATATGTGGGTGGGGGCGCACGTCGACATTCATGCCAGGTTCAAAATCCATCGGCCCAAAATGATCAAGGAACACAAATGGACCGACCGTGCGTCGCTCGAATGCGGGAAGCAGCCGAGTCACCTTCAGCCCGCCACCCAGATCCTTTTCCTGCCCGGTCAGCTTCAGCGGCATGTGAATGCCTCCTCGTAACGTCACGGTTTGTCCGAGCTGCTCATTGAAACGGAAACAGTCACATTTCGCGAGTCTTCGCTGCGGCTTAGGCGCGCAAGCTCTTCGAGAGTGCGGAGCAACCGGGACTCGAACCTTTAGGTCAGCCCCGAAGTTACCCCATTTCCGAGCTGCTTGGGGTTCTCAACCGTGCTGGTGGCGAAACCTCGCAGGTGAGCAACCCATGCGACGGGAGAAGGCGGCCGCCAGATGGCTCGAGCTACTGAACCCTAGTTTCCGCGCGATCCCCTCAATGGGCAGATTGGGGTAAGCAAGCAGCAGGTCGCGCGCGGCGGCCACGCGCCGTTCCAAAACGTACCTGTGGGGTGGCACGCCCAGACTCTGGCGGAATGCGCGCTCGAAGTGACGTACGCTTACGCACGCCAGGCTGGCAAGTTCGTGCAATGCGATCGGATTGCCGAGGTTGTCCTCGATGTAATCCCTGACGAGTTTCAGGCGGTGCGCAGGCAACCCGCCAAGAGGTCGCGCTGGCTTCTTCGACAGCGTCGAATGCCTCTGGACGAGATGATGGGTCAGGAACTCGCAGGCGCTTTCCGCATAGAGCAAACCGGATGGGGAGTGGTTTCTCGCTTCGACCGCAAGCTGCGTCACGACGGATTCGATCACTGGATCCCGAACAAGAAATTGCGGAACGATCTCGACGCTCCGAGGATCGGCCCCCCAATTCTCGAGGATCACGCGCGCCAGGAGCGATTCGCGCAGGAACACCACGATGGCTTGAGAGGAGCCATCCGCTTCCCAGCTCGCGTGGAAATTGGCGGGACTGAGATTTACGGTCCCCGGATCGGACCAACCCTCAAGCAGTCGACGGCCCTGCCGCCGCCTGACACGATGTCGGCCCGCTGTATACAGCCCCAAGCCAGTCTCCGTGAAGGTACCGGATGCTTCGCGCGGCGTGCCATTGACCACATGCCCACTGAAGTACTTCGAAGTTGCCGACTCAATGTGCTCGGGGGGGAATAGATCCACAAACTGGGTTGGCGAAATGAAGGATCGTTGCACAGGCGCAATCTCAAACAGTCCCGCAACAGCGCACTATTGACGCTATCACAATTGCGAAATTTACGACAAATAACGCGCAAGAACTTTGCGGTGCGCGGCTAAGCCGTTGCGCGTTGGATAGCGGAGTCAGTACAACGAGACCCGGGCTTTGTCACTTGGTTTTGCAGGCGGGACACTTGATGTCGAAAAATGAACCCACCGCATGAACAGTGTGGTCGCGCCAGATTTTGTCCGAGCCATCCTTGAATGGCGGTGGACTTGGCCCCTGGCGCGTTTTGCGCTGGTTGCGACCTTCCTGGCTTCTGGGTTCAGCAAGATCGCCAATTTTTCTGGTGCGGTCAGCGAAATGGTGCAAGCCGGAATGCCGGCGCCGGCGGTTATGGCGCTCCTGAGCATCTTCGTCGAACTTGTCGGCTCGGTCCTGGTTTTGATCGCTCGCTGGACCTGGCTGGGGGCCGGCATGCTGGGCGTCTTCACGGCCACTGGCGCCGTAACCGCGCACGCGTTCTGGAAGGTGTCCGGCCCCGCAAGGAAGGAGGCGATCGCCGTATTTCTCATGCACTTTGGGCTGATCGCCGCTCTTACGCTCGATGCCCTGCTCGCGCAGCGCGTGGTGGGCGGATGAAATGTCGCATCGACAATTGAACCAAGAGGGAGAATTGCAATGACCAGCAGGACCGGACTTGACGCATTGCTTGCGCCGGAGCGCAGCATTCTTCTGCTCATCGACCATCAGCCCTTTCAATTTTCAAACCTGCATAGCCATGATCCGACGCTGATCATTAACAACGTGGTGGGACTCGCCAAAGCGGCGAAGGCGTTCAAGGTTCCCACGATTCTGACTACCGTCACCGAGGAGCGCGGTGGGCATATCCTCAAGGGCCTTCAGGACGTCTTTCCGAGTCAAAAGCCCATCAATCGGACTTTCATCAACACATGGGAGGATCAGCGTGTCGTGGAGGCGGTGAAGAAGACTGCCCGGAAGCAACTCATCATCGCGGCGCTGTGGACGGATATTTGCCTGGCGATGCCGGTAATCCAGAGCCTGGCCGATGGCTATGACGTCTTTTTCGTCACCGATGCCTCCGGTGCTGTATCACGGGAGGCGCATGACATGGCGGTTCTGCGGATGGTGCAGGCAGGGGCCGTTCCACTCACCTGGATCGCGGTTATGAGCGAGTGGCAGCGCGACTGGGCGCGCGAGGCAACGCTCCCGGCCGTCGCTGAGATCACCGTTGCCCACGGCGGTGCTTCGGGAGTGGCGTTCGCCTGGGAACAGCAGCTACTTAGCTCCGGTCAGAGGTAACCTCCACAGTATCGAACCCCACAGCGTGGCAGCGATAGGTCCCAAGCTCAGGGGATGTGAATGCTTCTTGAGGGCATCGGGGCGCAGAACAACGGCATGGTGTCCCCGCTTAAGGGAAGGATCCCG
>Ga0210386_10001571_pt1 | contig 20304 bp, 21 predicted proteins | sample IncBWH32OmetaG_FD_160091 | JGI IMG/M metagenome (GOLD analysis project Ga0210386, IMG submission 160091) | Forest soil microbial communities from Barre Woods Harvard Forest LTER site, Petersham, Massachusetts, United States - Inc-BW-H-32-O ...
TGCGATGGCGTTTCCGGTCGACAGAGAAACCTTGCCGTCGTTGTCGCATAGATTTTGCGCGTCCGCACTACCAATTGACGGCAATCGGGTTCGTGTTTTGAAAGATGCTCGACGGGCCCTTAGCAGCTCCGGATCTTTTTGGCGCACGATCCCGTCCGCGACGCGATCTAAGGGCCTTGATCGTTTCTCGACAAGCGCTCGATTTCCGCGTTGATCACTGCTCCGATAAGCAACGCTAGACCGGTCGCATAGAGCCAGACCAAAAGAATCATCAATGCGCCCAATGACCCGTACGAGACGCTGTAATTATTAAAAAAATGTAGGTAGATACGGAATGCAAACGAAGCCGCCAGCCATATAAACCCACCTAATGCCGCTCCAGGCGTAAACCAATGCCAGCGACGGCGCTCTTTCAAGTCGGGACCGTAGCGATAAATCAACGAACACGATAGGGCAACGAAGAAGATCGCGGTCGGCCAGTGAATAGCCTTCCAGACGAGGACGACTAACGGATTCAATTGAAGTCCTGTCCTTAACCAACCTACAAAGTGGCTACCTGCAAGCGCCATAACCAAGGCCGTAAGAAGCAGAATTGAGGCTACTAGACTCAATACGAGTGCTATTGCGCGAGCTTTGAACCAGGGACGAGTCTCGCGGACATGAAACGCCCCATTCAGGAAGCAAATCATTGAACTTACGCAACTGGAGATACACCATAGGGCTGAAACTACGCTAAAAGTCAGTTTTCCTTGACTAGCGTGTGCCGCTATCTCGGTGGTTACTCCTCTCAAAAGTTGGAACGCAGCGGGTGGAAGAAAATCTGCGAAATAAGAAAGGAATTCGTTTTGAAGTTCGACACTGTGTGAGGCGAATAGCCCGAACAACGTCATCATCAGGAATATCAGCGGGAAAAGGGCGAATAAGAAATAGAAGGCGAGCTCGGCTGCCCGTCCAAAGACGTTATTTGCGTTGATTTCCTCGAAAACGGCTCGACCCAGTTGCCCAGGAGGCAGACCTCCGAGCTTCCAAAGAGACCTGGCGGCAACGGAGGGCGGGCTTGTCATTGCTTGCACCGAACACCATATCGTATGGTCGGCAATACGGACATTTCAACTCGAAATTGTCGCGGTAGGGACGATCCTCACGGATCGCCCCCCGCACAGATCCGCACAGGCGCGTCTACGCATGCGGCTCTTATGAAGAATGGGTAGCGTAAAAGCGGGCGTCGGGATAGGGTTGAAGAACACAGGGTGGTGGTATCCACCTTTCAAGGACCGGGGTAAACTTCTCCCACTTCTTCCTGGCGCGTTGACTACGACGAACCAGTACGTTACGCCATAGTCGATTGACGCGTTGTCTGAAGATGCGCAGCTGATCGATGTTGCCGGGGACAGCATGGTATTGGTAGTAGCCGGTAACCACCTTCCGAAGCCATGCACCGACCTGACTGGTGCGATCGTGCTTGCGGCGTTGAAGCTCAGCCTTGATGGCTTTCAGCTTCGCAACCATGCGCTTCTTCGTAGTGATCCGCCAGACGGTGAAGGTCTCGGTCTTGTGGCGTTGCCCACAGTAGTGGGTGAACCCCAAGAAGTTGAAGGTCTCCGGTTTCCCTTCCCCACGCTGCTTCCGGTCACGGGCCGCATAGCGCCCGAACTCGATCAACCGGGTCTTATCCGGGTGTAGTTCCAAGCCGAACTTTGCCAGCCGTTCCTTGAACTCTTCGAGGAACCGCACAGCATCAGCCCGCTGCTGAAAGCCCAGCACAAGATCGTCGGCGTACCGAACGATGATGACATCGCCCTTGGCCACTTTCCTGCGCCAGTTGTCAGCCCACAGATCGAAAAGGTAATGCAGGTAAACATTAGCGATCAGTGGTGAAGCCACTGATCCCTGCGGCGTACCCTTATTTGTCTCCGACCACTGGCCGTCTTCCGATACTCCCGCCTTCAACCATTTCCGGATCAGGCGAAGTATCCTTCGATCGGCCACCCGATGGTCGATGAACTTTACGGCCCATTCGTGACTCAAGTTATCGAAGAAGCCCAAAACGTCCGCATCGAGTATCCAGTTTACCTTCTTCCGTTGGATGCCCACCGTCAGAGCGTCAGGCGCCTGATGCGGGCTGCGGCCAGGTCGGAACCCATAAGAGAAGCCCTTGAAGTCGACCTCGTATATCTGATTGAGGATCGTCACCACGGCCTGTTGGACTATTTTATCTTCCACCGTCGCGATGCCCAGCGGACGTTGTCGTCCCTCAGCCTTCGGTATATAGACTCGCCTTGAAGGTTGTGCCCGGTACGTTCCACGATGAACCCGGCTGTGGAGATCGATGAGCCGATCCTCCAAACCGATTTCATACTCCTGCCACGTCATGCCGTCTATCCCCGGTGAAGCCTTACGCTGAAGCACGTAAAAACTGTCGCGGAGTAAATCAACCTTCAGGTGGTGGAGCAAGGAAGTGAACCGTTCCTGCTTTCTCTCCTTTGCTGCTTTTCGCACACCGTCCAGTCCCTGGGACATGCGATTTCCTCTCTGTGTCGGGTGCATGTGTGACTGCGCGATGTTCTCCTTCATCTGTGCCCTTCCCTCCCCAACCTCCGCGGAAGCTCTTGCTTCTTTGTTCGGCTGGTTCACAGGTACTACGGCATAGTCCGACTTCTCCAGCGCGTGCATGTCCGCATTGCGGTTTATGGCCTTCGCGGACCGGCCTTGGGCGTTAGACCAAGGCGTGCTGGAGATCTCCCGGTTCTCGTGCATGTTGTTTTATCAGCGTGCGCGGGTTCTTAGACTACGCAGGACCGGACAGCCACTCGCGTGTTAACGCAGCTGCCGTATTGCCTTCCTCCTACTCGGAAGGGAGTCAGCATCCTGTTCTTCCGGCTTTTCGAAGCTCAATAGCCCGGCCCACCAATGCCCCTGTCTACGCTTCAAGTGACACCTCGCGATGTCCCCTGCAAGACTCGAGGTCAGGATGGATTCGCTACTTCCTTTCCTGTAGGGGACTTGCACCCCCTACAACATGCCGGTTCATCCCGGCGCTCTCCGGTTGGCCGGTCAGAACGTCCGCAACGTGCAAGGTGTCGCATTGAACTTAAAGCTCTCGCAGTTGAATTGGATGCCAGTCATCAGACGGGGTGGACGGGGTTGATCCCGCACTCTTGACCTATTTGCGCGGCTAAAGCCCGAAGACGTCTTGCGGGCAAGCAAGGGCGTGCTTGCGGAGATGACTCGACAGCAGGTTGCAGGCCAAAGGGGTGAGTGATTGAGGATTGGGAGCAGCGGCGATGCCTGATTGTCAGTTAAACATCCGCCTTCGCAGCCACAGGACCTTCCAGCCATGCGAGAAACAGCTTGTATCCAACGGACAGAACGATAGCGCCGACGAAAAGACCGATAATGCCCAGCGCAATGAATCCGCCAATCGCTCCTAGAAAGACGACCGCTATGGGAACGGCCACGCCGCGACCCAACAATAAAGGCTTCAGCACATTGTCGATGAGGGCGACCACGATGCACCAGAGCAGAAACAGTACCGCCTTGGTAGTGCTGGCGATCGCAAACATGTAGATAACGGCGGGAACAAGTACGAGGGCTCCTGCCTGAAGTACGGCGGCGAAGAGGAAGATCAACGTCCACAACCCGGCGCCGGGCAGTCCGGCCACCAGAAAGCCAAGACCGGCGAGAACAGACTGGATAACAGCGACACCGAGAATTCCATTGGTTACACTCCGTATCGTGGATCCGGCGAGGTCTTCGAACTCAGGGCCCCGGTCACCAAACAGGCGGTTCGCCAGCGAACGCGTGACTTCCGCGCAACCCGAAGCATTTGCGAGCAGAACTCCCGCTACCAGAATGGAGAGCACGAATTGCAACACAGTGAGGCCAAAGCCAGCGGAAGCAGCGAGAACTCCGGGCACAAGATCCTTGATCTGTGGAAGCAGGCTTTGGAGCAGGCCGGTCAAGTCTGTGGAAGCCTTAGTCCAGAGCTTTTGCAGAGGGGCGCCTACGATGGGCCAAGTTCCGACACTGGCGGGCGGAGGTGGGATACTGAGCGATCCGTCTTTGACGTGAGTGACCAGGGTTTGACCACCTTCCACCATTGTTTCCGCCAGCATCACAATCGGGACAATCAGGATCGCCAAGAAAAGCAATGTGAAAATAGTCGCGGCCAGCTTTCCACGCCCACCCACCATGCTCCGCAGCCGTCGGTACGCAGGGAAGACAGCGATCGCAATGATAATGCCCCAGGCAACCAGAGGCAGAAAGGGGAGCAGGATCTTGAGGCACGCGGCCGTAAGGAGAACCACCAGGCCAACGTGGATGCATACTTCGAGAGCACGACGTACGTATTCCCTATTCTGCGGTGAATGTTCGGTGTTCATAACCAGGTCCTCCAGAGAATGCCGGCTCGATGCCGTCTAGGTCAGTTCGGTGGCGGTACTGCAGTTCGCTCGGAACTTCGGCGACTATTGAGCACGGCGGTGAGTAATCGAATACTACGCACGGGCGGTCACCCGGAAGCAACTACGACTCTTCCAGATTCAGTTGGTGGCTTGTATACACAAAGTTTCATATTGGAGACCTGCTATGAGGCGAATAAAGCAAGTTTTGCTAAGTGTTCCATTGCTAACTTCAATGATGATGATCTCCGGCTGTGAGCAGCTTCTTCATAACACGCAAAGCATTCTTATTCCCAGCTTTCAACGTTCGGACCTCTTTGGCTTTGTCGCCGGTTTGGAACCACCTTTGCCGTCTTGCCAGACCTGCTGGCGATGCTCAGGCGCCGGTCGAGTGCGGGCATGAACCCACGGATGGCGGCGATCATAGGCATCTTTCAAATCCTCTGGATCTACTATGGCATCTTGATTATTTCGAGGCCCGTGGTTGTGTGGAATGTGATCGGCGTGTTGATTAACTTCTTCAGCGTTGGCGCTTATGCATATTTTCGCGGCAAAGAAAGCCCGAACGGCGACTTAGACGACAGTGCCACCTCGTCGGTGCCGAACAAAAACCGGTTTTCCGAATACTCTTGCACTTACTGCCATCCGACTGACCTTGGCGAATAGAGGTCGTAGTTCAGCTTATGAGCAACATAGTCGATCACTTCTTGCGCCTTGACACTGTTACCGGCGTCATCGAGTGGAGGCGCAAAGACAGCAATTGCGCCTTTTCCAGGGACGACAGCGACAATCCCGCCTCCGACCCCGCTCTTTGCAGGAAGTCCCACACGCCAAGCCCAACCACCGGAACCGTCGTAAAGGCCGGCCATTGTCATCGCGCTGAGGATTTCGGGAACGTCTTCGGCCTTGATCACTTGTTCACCCGTGGCAGGGTTGATTCCGTTATTTGCCAGGGTGGCGCCCATCCGGGCAAGCTGTGTAGCGTTTACGCCCACCGAACACTGCCTGGTATAGATGTCCACTGACTCAAACGGATCGGCGTAAATCCGGTCATATTTAGCCAAGAGCATGGAGAGGGCTTTGTTGCCGGTGTTTGTGGCTGCCTCTGATTTATAGACCTCGTCAATAAGGGACAACTTGTCGCCGGCAACTTTGCCGTAGAAATCCAGGATCTTGTTCCACTTGTCATCGGCATCCTTGCCGGAGATCAGGCTGGTCGTAGCGATGGCGCCTGCGTTCACAAAGGGATTGCCAGTGTGCGTTGGCATATCTACAACGGCCACCGGAGAGTTAAATGGCCGTCCGGTAGGCTCCGAGCCGACTTTTTCGAATACCTTCTCAGATCCCAGCTCCTCCATCGCAAGTGCCAGCGTAAAAACCTTTGAAATCGACTGGATGGAGAAAGAATAGTTCACGTCGCCAATGGTAACGATCTGATTATCGGTAGTGACGATGGCAATCCCAAACAGGTTGGAATCTACTTGCGCCAGATATGGGATGTAATCCGCGTTCTTACCCCTCGTATCGGTCTTGAACTTGGCGTAGGCTTCTCGCACTGTCGACTCTACGAGCTCTCGCCTCGGAGCGACCGGACTCCGCTTTGCCTGCGAGTGCGCCGGCTTCGGAACAAGAGACGGCGTGATGATTGTCGCGGCAAGCACTAACCGTACAACCCAGTTTCGAACAGACACGGAGGCATCCTTTCCAGTTTCTCTTGCGTCCAGACTCAAAACGGCGATTTGAAACTCTTCTCCCAGTCGAATTTGAATGAGAACTGCAGCCGGTAATCGTTACTGTTAAAGCCGTCGCTAAAGTTCACCCGTCTGCCGAACTGGAACTCACTCCCCATTGTGACCCTCGGAATCGGGTGATAGAGCAAGTTCGCGATTGCATAGTCACCCTGGTGAAAATCCGACGGTAGTTGCGCATCTGAGTTCTGGATGTTCACCAGCGATTATCCGACCGAACTGGTGAAGCGCTCGCTCCAGGTGTGGTCGAGAAACGACACAACGCCCAACACCGGCAAAGCAACACCTTTAAAGGGCACGGGTGAGTTCGGGGGATTTGTCGCGACACCAACATCCACCGGCGCATCGTTCATATAATTCTCAATGCCATGCCCGTACGCAAATGCCAGCTTTGCGACATTCTTCTTTGACAGGTTGAGATTGGAAGTCAGATTTATTCCCCAGCCCACGACGCTGCCACCTAGGTTGAGCGGGTTGGTGCTCGTATCAACCCACCCGATCTTTCGGACAATGGCGGCCGTTTGTACATAGCCCCAGCTCCTGACTATCCGCGCATTCCCTGAGAGGTCAGGGAAATTGAACCGGGGACGTATATTGCTTAGCTCGATACGGTCGGCATAAATGCCTTGATCGCCGCTGGCGCCGGGTCTTTCCAGAGCGATGGTGACGCTGCCTCGTTCGCTTCGGATCGGCATCCAGCGCACCTGTATATTGCGGAAGAAGACCATCCCGTTCGGCCCCCAGTACTCCAGCGTGTTCGGGAACACGTCTATGTCCATGAACGCGCTCCAGGTTTGTCCGGCGCCGAACTGCCCTAACTCGCCGTAAGCATGCCTCAGGCGGAAAGTCGTCTGGCCCGCGTCAACTCCCGTCCCAAATAGTTCGAATTCGAATATTGTGTTCAGGTCGCCGAGAGGTGTAGGCGTGGAGCTCTTCACCCCGAAACGAGTCTGCCGCACACTGGCGTAGACATTTCCGCTCGGCGCAAACTCGTTGTGAAAGGCCGGCAACTTGGTAGGGCGGAGTACGTCGTACCAGTCGGGATCCACCTGCCCGAAGTCGTATCCGGAGTCGAGCATGGTAAATCCATACACGCTCACGCTGTCCTTCCGCTCGGTTATTTCACCCTCCAGCGGCACGACCCCAGTCTGGGGAGCAGCGATTACTGCCTCCGAGGGAACCGCGATCACGGGCTCCGCCTGTGCGGAGGTCTCTTTCGCCCCGACTGGGGTTTGTGGGACTGCCAAGGCATTGGATGGGTGCTGTGCAGCGGTCTCCAGCGCGTTGATCTCCGCCTTAACCTCCTTCATCATCTGATCCAACTGCTCGAGCTTATCTTTCAGTTGTTGTATGTCTTGCAGACGGGTGTCCTGCGATTGCGCCCGAGCCGGCTGAATCCAAATGGCGGAGAGGACCAATAGAGAGAGCACGACGGAGCTGATTTGTCGCCAGGTGATCCGAAGATTCGATCTCATGTCCCTGGAACTTCCCTCAAGATCGCTGCCGGAACTCATGTCGGCTTGTGGTAATCTCGCGCAAAGGAAGCGCTGAGAACAACTAGGGAAACCCCTAAGTGCTTAACATTTGTCTAAGCAGAAGTTAGCTTCCCTGGTACTGCCGGTAGCTTTCAGAAGGCGCCACTATCACCCAGGTATTAGCATTCGATTGCGTCCGGTTGGTTTCAGAGCTAGAATCAAGATGAGTGAACTCGCTCAGAAGTGAATAAAGTGAACAAGATTTCGGTGAGATGTTTACTTTCTCCCTTCGGCTGGGGGAGCCGCCAGTGCCGGAGAATGCCAGACTTCCGGGCTATAGCTTCAGACACGGTGCACGACAAAGTGAGGCATTGCACCCGGTCAGGGCGATTTTCGTCTTCTTAACTTTCTGTCTTCTCTTTCAGCACATAGCCAATTCTCAGCTCAAGGAAGTCAAGCGGGTTGTTGTCTTCTACGAGCTCGGCCTTTCCTCTCCGGCCGTCGCGCTCATCGATCGCGAGATGCTTGCCACGCTAGATAATTCTCAGTACCAGATCGAGCTATATCGCGAGTATCTGGAGACGACCCTCTTCGACGATCCGGCGGATCAGCAGAAGATTCGTGAGTCATATATTCGTAAGTATGAACATCGCAGACCAGACCTGATCATCGCCCTCGGACCGTCCCCAGTCCGATTCATGATCGACTCCCATGAGAAATTCTTTGCCGGCATTCCGATTGTTTTCGGCGGCACGGGCGAGCCGCAAGCAGATAACCCCGCGCTCGATTCCCACTTTACCGGTTGCTGGGAAAGCTTCGAGCCGGCAAAGACTCTGGACGTGGCATTGCGGCTCCAACCTGGCAGCAGGCACGTTGTTGTCGTAGGTGGTGTTTCGTCTTTCGACAAGCACCTGGAAGCAATTTATCGAGGGAGTCTCCACAGCTACGAAGCGAGTCTGGACTTTTCCTATCTCACCGATCTCGACATGCACAGTCTGCTGGAACACTTGACACGCCTGCCGGATCACACGATCGTTCTTTACACGCACATCGGAATGGACGCTAAAGGAACTCGGTACGTCGGCGCGTCCCAGGCAGGTCCAATGGTTGCCGGGGCCGCGAACGCGCCGGTCTTTGGTCCTTCTGACGTGGACCTCGGTAACGGAGAGGTGGGAGGCTACCTGCAAAGTTTCGCCAGGGAAGGCAAGATCGTCGGGGGAATTGCTGTAAGGATTCTCAATGGGGAAAGGCCACAGGATGTCCCGATAGTGCGAGGTGCAAACGCATACATGTTTGATTGGCGTGCACTGAGGCGCTGGGGATTCAGGGTGAGCGATCTTCCGCCCGGCAGCGCTGTGCTGTTCCGTCCGCCATCTTTTTGGCTGCGCACTAAATGGATATGGGAAACTGCGTCGCTCATCGTTCTCTGTCTGAGCATCCTTGCCCTGTTCCTGCGGTTGAAGCGGGCGAAAGACCGGCAAAAGGGGCTCAGTGGCATGTTGATTAGCGCACAGGAAAAGGAACGCAGTCGGCTGGCTTCGGAAATCCATGACGATTTCAGCCAGCGTTTGGCGCTACTTGCGCTAGGGTTGGAGAATGCTGAAGAAGTGATAAGCACCTCGCCGGAGGAGGCCGTCAGGCAAATGCGCAGTCTGCAGGATTCGGCCAGTGAAATCGGAGCTGATCTCCATACGCTTTCGCATCTTCTCCATTCCTCAACGCTGGAAGCCTTGGGGCTTGTTCCTGGGGTCAGTGCTTTGTGCAAGGAGTTCTCCGTCCAACAGGGCGTTGAAGTTGATTTTGTCTCCGACAACATTCCTCGTTTCGTTCACCGTGATGTGGCTTTGTGTGTATTCCGCATCGTCCAGGAAGGGCTTCGCAACTTAAAGAAACACAGTGGCGCTCCCAAGGCACAAGTACGTTTGCGTGGGGCTACTGACAAGTTACTTGTGTCTGTGAGTGACGAAGGCATCGGATTCGATATGCGGGAGTTAGGGAAAAGAGAGGGCCTGGGCATCCACAGCATGAAAGAACGCGTATACTTGTTAGGCGGTCGATTCGAGATTCATTCTGAACCCGGGAAGGGGACGAGAATTGAAGCTTGGGTCGCTCTCCAACCGAAATCGGAGCTGGCAACAAGATGACCTTATATCGAATGGATTGCGGCGCCCACTAGCAAGCACCCTCTTCGAGTTCTACGCTGGTCATGTTGTACTTCTTCCTCAGAACCTGAGCGAAGGGGCGGCTATCATGGCTAACGCTCCGCCGCGCTGGTTCAATTACTCCTGCGATTGTTGGTAAGTTCTTGACGCAAACCATGCTCCTTGCGTCGCTTTTAGGATCCCCGATCTGGCAAATGCAAGGGGTCAGTCATGGAAACGATTCCCACGAAATCGTCTCGCCCGCGCATTCTCATCGCTGATGACCACGCGATCTTCGCTGAGACTTTGCGCGCCTATCTGGAGAAGACATTTACCGTTGTTGGGGTGGCAGCCGATGGTCGGGCCATGCTCCAGGAAGCCATCAGACTCAGCCCGGAGGTAATTGTAGCCGACGTCGGGATGCCCCTGCTGAACGGGCTGGACGCGGCCCGAAGAATTCGAGAACACGTTCCGAATGTCAGGTTTGTGTTTCTGACAATGCACGATGACGCGAATCTTGCTGCCGCGGCACTTGAACTCGGAAAAGTGGCTTTTGTTCTGAAGTGCTCCGGTGGACTGGAACTGCTTACAGCGATCGAGGAGATCTTGCATGGCCGGTCCTATGTTACCCCTAAGCTGAGACCTGATGACTGGGTCGTCGCGAAGACCAGGGCGAACCAGTTCTCGAAGGAATTGACGCGACGGCAGTGCGACTTCGTGCAGTTGTTTGCCGAGGGACGGTCGATGAAAGAAATAGCAGCGATCCTCAGCTTGAGCGAAAAGACTGTGGAATTCCACAAGCACCATATCATGGAAGCATTCGGTCTCAAGAACAACGCCGCTCTGGTCCTGTTCGCCGTAAAACGCGGCCTGATCTCAGTCGATCCCCAACCTTCATTTGTGGGCCGTCGAAACCTAGGGATTTCCCCAGTCGCGAAAAATCGCGATATACCCTCACAATAAGCTCTAAAGGTTTGAAACCGCTTCGGCACTTACGTGACGAAGAATGGTCATCCCTCTGCTCTAACGGAGGTGAACTTTGATCCGGCCACGGGTACTACTGGCGGACGACCATTCGGCCTTCCTTCAAGGCACAACCGCGCTGTTAAAGCCTCAGTTCGAAATCGTGGGAACCGTAGCGGATGGCGCAGCTCTGGTATCCGAGGCCCTGCGTCTCCATCCCGACGTCATTGTGGCTGATATTGCGATGCCTGGTTTGAACGGAATCGCTGCCGCCCGTCGACTGCGCCTGTTTGACTCGTCAGCCAGAATTGTCTTCCTGACAATCCATCCGGAAGAGCAATTCGTAGAAGCGTGTAGGGCAGAAGGCGCGTTGGGATATGTTGTCAAGGCCCACATGAAGGCCCACCTGATTCCAGCGATACAAGCGGCCCTTACTGGAGCAGCTTACATTTCTCCACTTGTTCCCAAGTGATGTTCGCCAAATCGGCTGGGGAAAAACCAGTGCGCTTCGGTCCAGGCAAACTTGGGGACTGCAATACACCAGGAAAGGAAGTCGATATGCCTGCCCCTTCGATCGTTAACGCTTTTCGTATAGCAACCCTCTTCTGCGTTGCAACTTTGCCTTTGTGTTCCGTTGGCTGCGGAAAGAAATCGCAGACCGATACACAGACCCCGGCGGGTGCACCAGCCCAACCGTCTTCTACCTCAGCTCAACCGGCCGCGCCCGCTGCACCGACAGGACCTGTACCGTCCTTCTCAGCCGCAAATAAAGTGGGCCTTTACGCCTATCCGGGAAAGGGTCAAAGTCATGATCAGCAGCTCATCGATGAGTCCGGCTGCTATAACTCGGCTCAGCAGCAGACAGGCGTCAGCCCGGATACGCCGGCTCCGCAGCCGCCGTCTTCTGCTGATGTCCAGGCTGCTCAGTCGCAGGCGGCTGATGCCGCGCCGCAACAAAAAGGTGGGCGAGCCAAGGGTGCGGCTCGAGGCGCGGCCAAAGGCGCGGTGGTTGGCGGAATTGTCGGAGACGCCGGGAAAGGTGCGGCCGTAGGCGCGACCGTGGGCACCGTCCGCGGCGGACGGCAACAGCGCCAGGCCAACGCTGCTGCCAAAGATCAGGCTTCGGCGCAGGCTGGGACGCAGGTGCAACAGCAGTACCAAAGCCAGAAAGCTGCGTATGACCAACAGATGAATACCTTCAAGCGGGCATTCTCAGCCTGCATGGATGCGCGAGGCTATTCGGTCAAATAGCTGTCGGAACGGAGGCCCGATGAGGGCTGGTCCTTACCGGGCCCTCCGATTTTTTGGTGAGAAGCCGCTCACGGAATCCAGACGATGGCTGAAGTGCCAAGCGTATGCTGATGTAGTGCCAGGATTGCGCACGGCGCAAGGAGGCGAGGTGAGTTCACCTCCGAGAGTCTTCATGATCGGACGACGGTTGGCGGCCGTCGCGGCCCTGCTGGTATCTTGCAGCATATACGTGCCCTACGCGGCCATGGCACAGGAACACCCTGCGCATGAATGGGGTTACAGTGGACCTGAAGGCCCTGCGCACTGGGGCGAACTAAAACCCGAATTCGCCGCATGCAAAACCGGCCACCTTCAGTCCCCGGTCAATATTGCGGGTACCCGGAGTGCTGATCTGCCTGCAATTCAGTTCGAATACAAACCTAGCGCGCTCTACATCATCAATAACGGCCACACGATTCAAATCAACTACGCGCCCGGCAGTTTGATCAGAGTCGGAGACAAGCGTTACGAGCTAAAACAATTCCATTTCCACCATCCCAGCGAGGAGACAATCAAGGGTAAGCGGTTTCCCATGGAGCTCCACCTGGTGCACTCGGATGCCGACGGGAATCTGGCCGTAGTATCCGTGCTGTTGGAAGAGGGTTCTGCAAATCCGCTCGTTGAAACGCTGTGGGGTGTTGCGCCGAAGACGGACGGTCCGGAGAAGACGGACGATAACCTCGAAATCAATGCCGCGGACCTGTTGCCTTCTAATCGTAGCTATTTCACCTTTGCCGGTTCGTTGACGACTCCGCCGTGCACCGAAGGCGTCAGTTGGTTCGTACTCAAAACGCCGGTAACGATTTCGAAAAAACAAGTAGCGATGTTTGCCGAGATCTATCCGTACGATGAGCGGCCAATTCAGCGCCTGAACGGCCGCAGGGTGCTTGCAAGTAAGTGATTGCCGGCCGCCCGACCTTGACTGCTCTGGACGAACAATCCGGAATCGCCGGGCGACGACATTAACACGATCCAAGCTTGGTTACGCCACGTCTCGGTCAACAGCGCAAAAGTTTATGCCGAAGCTAGGGCGCTCGCAACTTGTGAAATCTGCGGGGCTGTTCTTCCAAAACACTGGAAGGAAGATGTAGCACTCATGCAGTTCCTACGAAGCGTCCGATAGAAATTATGCGGCGTTGGGAGAGCGTTCGTGTACAGTACTGCTGGCTAACCTAGCATCCCCTGCACCACATAATGTCAGGCATTACATAAGAAGTGAAATGGACTCGCCGATATGCCCGCACCTGCCCTTCAAATAGGAGGTCCGACATTCACGAAGCCTGCGAATTCAATCGCAGAGAGCCGGATATCCAGCCCACGGCCAACGAAAGCAGCGCCCAGGTAGGCAGACGCCGAAGGGGAGCCATGCAGATCCCTCATGGGCACGTCCCTGGCCCTGAGCGTCGAGCGGCGGGTGATCAAGGGTGTCAACGCCTGGGAGATTGACAAGAGCATGCTGAAGCGCGGGCTGATCATCGCGCTTCTCGATCCAGACTGGGAGAAATCGTGACCGGCTGGTTCTGGATGCCACCGGGCAACTCCTCGGTACTGGCCGCATTCACGGTTGGGACCTATGGCAGTAACAGCATGGTTATCAAGTATCCGGTGATTCCCTGGCTGGCCGTCTCGATTCTGGGCTGGGTATTCGGCCGGCATCTCAACCGTTTTGCCGCCGGTCAGAGCACGGTTTCGGGAAGGAACGTGCTGTGGCTTTGCGGTGTCGCGAGCCTGATCGTCTTCGCAGTCGTCCGCGGTATCGGCGGATATGGCGACTTGTTCCTGCACCGAGCGGACAATTCATGGCAGCAGTGGCTTCACGTCAGTAAATATCCGCCGTCGCTCACCTACTATTCGCTGGAACTCGGCATTCTGTTCCTGTGCCTCGCGTTGCTCAGGACGCTCGAGCTGCGGATTGGCGTCCGGGAGAACGGCGTGTTCTATGTTTTCGGGCAGACTGCAATGTTCTTCTATATCGTCCATCGTCTTGCGCTCGAGATACCGGCGACGTATTTTGGCCTCCGCGGCTTCGACGGTTTGGGCGCCACCTACGGTATCTCGGCCGTAACGCTTGTCCTGCTCTACCCGGCTTGCCGCTGGTATCGCACGGTTAAGGCGGCGCATCCCCACTCAATCTTGAAATACTTATGGCACTCGTCTGCTGCACGCTAGCCGTCGACATTGACCCTGAGCTAGCTTCCGGCCGAAGTATTTCAACAACAACTACCGGTCGCACTTAGCTTCCAGCGCGTGAGCAAATCCGCATTTCGCGACCAGGAGCTATGCTTTTTTGTTGAGGTCGTCGTCCTTGTAGTATTTAGTACCCTGCAGGGTTATCTGGAGGGCGAGACCGTTTTTGGTAATTTGATAGACCCAGACGCCCGGGGCAATCTCATCCGCTCCCGAGAAGGCGCCGCCCTTGTCGACTGCCTTTGCCGCGGCATCCGTTTGCGCTGAACCCGACCAGCCGGAATCGAGGAAGTGATCCAGTGCGTCTTTGTTTTCGAACACGAAGATCACCCGATAGTTCTTCACTCCGACGCCGAGACCAGCGCCGGCCGATACCATCTTCATGAAGGTTTCCTGCTTGGTATTGGAGGCACGGCGATTCCTGCGCCCCGCGCCGTGCTCAACAGAAAGAGATTCGTCCCCATGTTATTGAAAACGGCATATCCGGCAGAGTTTTGGATAGCCCCCTTAGATGGAGGTTCCAGTTTGTACAGTTCCTTCAGAGTTTGAGCAGCCATCTTGCGAGTCTTTTCCCGTTTCTGGTCGGGTGTATCGCCGGCACCTGCCAAACCTGTAGCCAGCAGGATCACCGCAAGGCTTGAAGCGATCGTTCTCAGTCTCATCATGCTCTCCTTCCATATGGAGCTGATCGCAGGGCAATTCATTGCCAATGTACGTGAGAAGGAGGAACAGGCCACACCACATCAGCAGACGCTCGAACCGGCTGAGGGAGTGCAGTGCGGTTCTCTTTGGCAACCGAGTTTCCCCATTTGGACACACTCGCTTGCGATTCTGTCTTCAATTGTCGGTATCGGTTCCCGGGAAGGCAACTAGGGAAACACCTAGTTTTTGGGAATGTAGGAAATGTTCTAGTGTTCGGGAAAGCACGGGTTCCGAACCTTCGTTTCTTAAGGGAAGGTCTTCAGTCATACATGGAATAATTGCGGTCAAGAACACTTATATACTCCTGGATTTCGCTCCCGAGGAAGATGTGAGGTTATCTCCCCTGATATAGCCTCACGCAGGCGAGGCGGATCGCCTCCTTCCTTGAAAGCTGCAGGTCCGGTCAGGAAATGGCGGCACAAGCCCGTAAAGGAGGAGTATGAAACCAATAGGCTACTTTGTGTTTGCAGACATGATCCTGGGTTGGGCTGCAGGTCTAAATGCTCAACAGAACTTTGTGCAGGCGTCCGTTTCGTCCGTCGTAAGCTGCGTCTCCACAGGCAAAGTACGACAACAATGCCCGGCCGACACTCATGCGGGCATAGTGATGTTACGACCAACGGGTGAAGCTGCCTGCCTTCTGGGCAGGAACTGGGGCTACGACGACCAGGGGGTCTGGGTGTCGGAAGGCTGTGGAGGCGACTTCGCGACAGGAAGTACGTCTCGCGTAACTCTAACGGCAACGGCAAGCAGTGCAGCAGCGCTGGCTCAATCTGAGGACGAAAAATCCCAGATCGACACAACTACAACCGGGACGAACCCTACAGTGAACTACATGGGCGCCTTCCAGCCTTATGGAAGTCTTCGCACCATCATCGGCTTTCCAATCGGCGGAGCAGAGGTACAAGATGACGCAAGCCGAGTAGGCATCAATTTCACAACGTTTGGACCATTGAAGGTAATTGCTACGACGGAATGGGGTGTGAACCTGGTGCAGAGCGAAACTACGTACAACGCCGGCGCAACCACGTCATCTGGGTTCGGCGTTGTACAGCAAGCGACTCAACCTGTCTTTGGCGCCCGCCTTGGTTTTGTTGGTGTCGATTTCGGCAAATATGGACGCTTCTCTTTTGGCAAGCAGCTTTCCACCCACTACGACATAACGAGCTACACGACAGATCGCTTCAACGTTTTCGGCGGCCAGTCCACCGCCACCTACGTGGCCAACACCGACGGCGGTCAATCAGGTACCGGCCGCGCCGACCAGACGATGCTTTATCATCTCAAATTCGCCAAGATCTTCGACTTTGGAGCACAGGGGCAGTTGCGCACCGGAGACACTTCGCAGGCCCTCAACGGATTTGGCTTTTCTTTCCAGGCACAAGCGCTTCCGGGCTTGAAGATTGGTGGCGCCTACAACAAGACCTATTTCAACACCGCGTTTCGAGACACGGTGCTCCACGGCGGCGGCACGGATTACTTTGCGTTTGGAGGCCAAGGCACCTGGCGCAACCTCGAATGGGGCGCCGACTATGTCCGGGAGAACAACGGCGACCTGGCATTCATTCCCGAACCCACAGGAGGACCGGAAACAGTAGCGATCGGATTTTCCGCGAACGGAGTCGAGTTGTATTCCAGGCTCAAGTTCGGAAAGTTCGCAGTTGTAGGCGGCTTTGACGACTACATTCCCTTCGACCTGAGTCCCTTCATCAACCCGAACTTCAAGACCAGATATGCGGTCCTCGGCGCCGAATGGCATTTTTCGCCAGCCGGTTACGTATTTGTCGAATCAAGGCTGGGAGACAGCACCGACGCCCAGGGGAACGGAGGTCTCAACGCAGGAGCCGTCGGCTTCCGCTACGACTTCAACTGGAAGACGCTGCATATCCAGTAAGCTCCTGGTTGAGGTGTCACTACGGAAAGATCGCCTCACTTGGCTGCGAACCTCACTATTGGGGAATGAACGTTGCCCAACCTCTACCGTTCATGAATTTAACCGTCTTTGGCTAGAGTCCATTAACAACGCTGGGAATAGCCAGTCGTCGGAGCGCAGTTTCAGCGTGACATAGGACCTGCCCTGAAGTACTTCGGAAACGGCCTTCAGCAATTCCGAGGTCGCAGCATGCTTGAGCACATGGCCGACGCCCCCAAATCATTAGCAATGAGAACGCGTGGGCGCTTTGTAAAAGGTTCTGGATCCTGCATGGCACTCCAGCTGAAAGCCCTGCAGCTTCGGATCTAACTTGCTGGCTGGCTAATTGTCAACGGCAGCCACGCGTCAATTCTAGTGCCTTCCATGGGTCGCGCGTGAATCTGGAGGTTCCCTCCTAACAACCGCAAGCGCTCTTCCATGCTCTGGATACCGATTCCACTTTGGCTTGAACGCACTTTGCAACCAAAACCCCTTCCGCGATCGGAAATCGAAAGGTGAATTTTGTCCCCTGCGACTTCCAGCCGAACCTCAGGCCGGTCGGCACCGCTGTGCTTCTTAACGTTACGCATGCCCTCCTGAAGAGTGCGAAAGAGACAGAGCGACTCATCTTCTGAAATACCAGTGTCTATGGCTGTTGACCTGTAGGACGTGACGATTGACCTCAAGTGGCGACTTCAGGCCAAAGCGCTCATCCAGCCGGACCGGTCACATTTCTGAGTTCCAGTCGGATTGCCGGTGATCTAGACACTCCGTTCCGGAGAGCGCACGATTTTAGTTACGGTAGCTCTACAGCCCAAGAAACAATCTTCCAACCCGCTTCCTCTTTGGTCCACAACAGCAGTAGAGCGGGTGATTGTTCTTCTCCGTAATTGAATCGACTGGCAGTCAAGTAATATGGTCCATATTTTGCATCGGCGGCCTTCAAGTCCGGAGAGCTTTCGGGCAGGTGGCGATTCTGGCACAGAAAGCTATCGGCCATTTGGTCCGGCACGGCCATGATCGCGAAAGCCCTGAAGTTTTCCTGCTGGACTGGGCGCAGCAGATCGTTGACGGGCTGCACACCCGACATCATGTCGGAGAGATTCGCGCTGGGTCGTATTCTCGTCAGCGGCTGTTCCAGCGCAGACTGGATTCTGGCGGTGGGCGTCAATTTCTTCTGGTCCTCGGAAGGTGCAGAGAGACACTGGTAGGAGCGCTGAGATGCAAAGCCGGAAGCCTGAGTAACATCCCGTTTCAGGATCCAGGTGTGGTAGAACTGCGTGATGTCTTTCACAGAGGCGGGATCACCGGCAATGTTCCGCGGTTCTTCCGCTGCGGGTACGACTAGAGCTGCGTTGTTTGGGACGAGGCCCGCATCGCTGCTATCTTCGAGGCGGATGGCAATGATTTTCCAGTAGCCGCCGTCCTGAGCCCAAAGCAGGGACATAACCTTGTTCCGGCTATCTCCGTTTTTTCCGCGAAATGCGGTGGCGAAGTATTTCTCCTTCGACCGTTTGCTCGACTCGCCGGCCGGTATGGCAACGCATTCCTCGTCCTCTCCCATGTCCACCGGCAGGCTTACCAGCCGGAATTCCGACGAATACGCGTTCTTTGCCGGTTTCGATGCCTGCGACCATTTGTCGGCAGGCTCGAACACGTCAGCAACGGACTTCACAGCGCCAAGGCTATCGCTGAATTTCTGCATTGCGAGCATTGTGTGCAGCCGAATCATGCCTTGTGGCACAGGCTGCGTGCTCTTCTGCGCCAACACCTCCAGACACGGATAGCTGCGGCGCGAAAGATAGGCAACCGACTTGTTCGGTTGTTTTCCGACAACCCAGCTTTGCAGGAAATCGTGCGCGCTCTTATCGACGCCCTGATCTTCTTTCACGCCTGGGTTCATGGGAATGTTCCCGAGGCGTTCGGTGGCGGTCTCCTTTGGTGCCGACCCGCCACTCCCGAGCTGTCCAAAAACGTCGCGCCACCAGCCATTGAGGCCCGACCAGCGACCGTCATGGAGGGCCAGGTTGTTACCTGCACGGACGTCCGAGTTGGCAGCGGTCAGGTGTCCATTGAGCAGCCCCTTAGGAAAGCCGGAAGCGCGATAGTCGACGTCAACGTCGGACAATTTGTGGTCGCGCGAAATTGAGAACTGAATCGATGGAGGTCCCTTCTTCAGCCTGTAAGAAATGGGAAACCCCTTGTGATAAGTGGCGTTGTCTTTGTCACGAAAAAACTCCTGGCTGCGGCTCAGGATGTCAACTGCGTTGGGCTTCAGGTACACATACAGGCGGAACTGCTGGTCGCCGCGTGCACCGGATTCCTCTCCCATCACCTGATCAACGGCGGCCACCAGGTCGATCGCACGCCCGAGGCTCTTGCCCTGCGAATCGGTCATCTTAGCGTTTAGCAGCGCATGAGTCACCGCGTCGAACGTGGTACGGATGGACAGTCGAGCGTTGTCATAAGCCTGTTGTGGAACAAGATCGCTTCCGGTGGTGGCGTTATAACTGCGAATGAAGCCATCGATCAGACGCGCTTGCTCAGGACGCAACGTGGCATAGGACTTCCCAAGCTCCAATGTTTCGCCTTTTGGCTCTTGGGACGAGGCCGCCTTCTTCTCATTCGGTTGCGTTTGGGCAAAAACCAACTCTGTCGCTACCAGTGGGAAAAGGATGAGAAGGAACAGTTGTGCCATACGTTTCATCGTTCGCCTCCAGGGGAGAAGGTGAGAATTGAAAAAGACTCACACGACCGATAGCGAAGGTCAAAAACACAAGGTGAAACGGGCGCGTCAGGGATTCACGGTGCAGTCCTAGGGTACCCCGACAGGTGCTATTGGGGAAGGGGATTGGCGATCTCTGCCTCATGTTCTTCGAGCTTCTGGACATTTGCCTCGACTTGCTGGGCGGTGGGATGCAAACCTGCTTCGATCATCTCGGAGGTTTCCAGGTCGTCGAGTTGGGGATGTTTGGCAAGTAAACTATGCCGGATGCCCCACGTTCCCATTCTGGGACGTGGGATGCTTCGACCCCACTCCTTCGGGTCCCCCATAGCCTGCCGTGAGTTTGCCGAAGGGTCCGGATTTTCGTTGAGCCATCAGTAAGTGAATCGGACTTGCTCTCGCTAATCGACAGGAAACGAAAATTGCCTCAACTTATTGCGGCTCATCTGGGACATTGGGACGTCACGATTCGGGTACGCCAGATTCAGGCGAAGCCTTCAATCTGCTCAGTTCGTCGAGTACATGTTGCCAGGCCCTCGGGTCCTTCTTGGTTGCATAAGGTGCCCCGAGATCGACATAAAACGCGAGGATGCCACAGCGCAACGCGTCCGAAATTGGTTTTCCGCTCACTCTCTCTAGGGCGTGTTAACACTAATGCCATCTAACTTCGGTAAAGTGGAAGTAGATGGAAATCACAGAAGAGCAGTACGCAAGAATCAAGGACAGCCTGCCGGTGCAGCGGGGTAATGTAAGTCTGTCGA
>Ga0210386_10001576_pt1 | contig 20277 bp, 16 predicted proteins | sample IncBWH32OmetaG_FD_160091 | JGI IMG/M metagenome (GOLD analysis project Ga0210386, IMG submission 160091) | Forest soil microbial communities from Barre Woods Harvard Forest LTER site, Petersham, Massachusetts, United States - Inc-BW-H-32-O ...
GATAGTCAAACACTTGCGATGCCTTTGAGAAATAACGGAAAAGTCGGTATCCTGACTGGGACGCGCCCTGTCCAAAAATGAAACAAAACCGGTTTCGCACTCTCTTTCTAGCTGCTTCCCTTCTCTCCTCAGGTTTGGCAGCCTCCCAAATCACCCCGGTGAGCCCTGCGCCGGTGCCCTACGCCTCGGTGAGCGAACTGAACGGACTGCTTGCGGGCCTTGAGCAAGCGTCCCAAACGACGCAAACGGACTTGGGAAGACTCCGCATCGAGAAGTGGAAGATGGAGTCCGGATACAAAAAGCAAACCTTAGGGAACGTGGATTCCGTCAAAAGGAATCTCGAGTCCGCTCTTCCCGAGATCATGACGCAATTGCGCAACTCGCCGGAGGACCTGGGGGCGAGCTTCAAACTTTATCGCAACCTCGACGCGCTCTACGACGTCCTTGGCAGCGTGGCGGAGTCAGCCGGTGCCTTCGGTTCGAAGGACGAGTTCCAGACGCTCTCCAACGACCTCAACTCCTTCGAGCGCAGCCGGCGCGCCTTCGCTGACCGCATGGAAAACTTGAGCAATGCGAAAGAGGCGGAGCTGGCCCAGTTGCGGACACAGGTGAAGACGTTGCAGGCGGCCGCCACTCCGCCGCCGGCGCCCAAGAAGATCATCGTGGATGACAACGCACCGCCGAAGCCTGCGCCGAAGAAGAAGAAACTCGTACCGAAGCCGCCGTCGGCGTCGAATTCCTCCGCAGCTCCGGCGAACACCACCTCGCCACCTGCCAACCAGACGAAGCCACAGTAATCCGGCGCGACCTAGAAACGGGTGTAAGGCCTGGTTGGTAACTTCGGGGACGCAGGTCTGTGGGTCCGTTCAACAGGCGTTCGCCTGTATCTCAAGGAAAACAAACCCTCTACTCTGGGAACTCAGGACAATTGTACGGGGTCTATATCTGGAGTGACCCGTTTCCTGTATCGGGCTGGAACTGGGACGAGGTAGGCGAGCGTTTTGTTGTCGGTTCAGTCGCGCGAAAATCCTATAATACGGGGTGCGCCGTGAGAGTCATGGCGGGAGCAGCCACCTTGGGTGATTTAGCAAGTGCGATCGGAGCCCGCGAGCAGGAAGCTGCGATCGTAACCGAATTAAAGGCAGGATCGGAAGAAGCGTACGCGTGGCTGATCGGCGAGTTTAACCAGCCGATCTATGGCTTGGTCTATCGCATCCTGACCGATCCGGCGGATGCGGCCGACACCACGCAGGAAGTGTTCCTGAAAGTGTACCGCGGCATGAAGCACTTCCACGGTGAGTCCAGACTGAAGACTTGGATTTATCGGATCGCGGTGCACGAAGCGTCGAATCGCCGGCGCTGGTGGTTTCGCCACAAGGCTCATGAGACGTCGATGGAGCCGCTCGACAACGATACGCAAGGAAGCAATTTGGCCGCGAAAGAGACTCTCGTCGACGGGCGCGAATCGCCTTTCGACAACATGGCGCATGAGGAAGTGCGCTTGCGCGTCGAGCAGGAATTGCGAAAGGTGCCGGAGCCCTATCGCAGTACGTTGATCCTGCGCGATCTGGAAGAAATGTCGTACGAAGAGATCGCAGAGATTACACAGGTCTCGCTTGGAACAGTGAAGTCTCGCTTGACCCGAGGTCGCGAGGCGCTCAAGAAGCGTCTCACGGGTTACATCCGGGAAGTGGGCACAGAGCTCGGATTGCGAACTCCGGAGGAACCGGAACGCTGCCGCAGCCACCGGATGGTAGGTGGGGAGGAACTCGAGGTGACGTCATGAAGTGCGCCGAGGCCAAGTCGATGTTCTCGCCGTACCTTGACGGAGCTGTTACCGGAACACAGATGCACGGTCTGAGCCGCCATCTGGATCAGTGTTCAGATTGCAACCGGGAGTATGCGCTGCTCCGTCGTTCACAGGAATTGCTGGCCACAGTAAGAAGGCAGAAGGCTCCATCAGATCTGCCGCTAAAGTTACGGCTGGCCATCTCGCGCGAGGTGGCACATGCGCGCCATTCGCGTCTTGAGGGAATCCTCCTGCGTCTGGACAATGCGCTGCGCGCCTTCATGGTTCCCGCAACGGCTGGCTTGATGGCCGCAATCGTCATCTTTGCCTTCGTGATTGGCGTCACCATGCCCGAATTGCAAGCCCGGAACACGAACGACGTGCCTTTGATGCTCTACACCGGGCCCGAATTGGAGGAGTCGTCGTTCGCCACTACAGTCAGCGCGGTCAATGACGATTCTCTGGTGATCGAAGCTCTGGTGGACGCAAATGGACGCGTTCAGGACTATCGAATCCTGTCGGATTCGCAGAATTCCCAGAAGCTGCTGCCGGAAGTAAAGCGGATGCTGATCTTCACTACCTTCCGCCCGGCGATGTCTATGGGGCGGCCGACTGCGAGCCGAGCGGTTCTGTCGTTCGCCAAGATCAACGTTCGAGGATAATTCTCCGAGTTTCGCGTTCTCTCGTCTCCTTCCATGCAACTGCCAGGCAAGAGCTAACCCGAGTATTCCCTTGCGTTTGACCGACCGCGCGGAACCTCTTAAACTAGCGAAGTATCTCCCACAGTTGTCCGTCCCGCTGGAGGCTCTCCTGCTTTTTGGTTTGCGACGTTCGGCATGGGTCGCATCGATCGCCCTGATGGCGTCGGTGTGTTTTGCCCAGAACACTCCCAAGGTTACGCTGGAGACGAGCGAGACCGTTTTCACAATCCTGTCGTCGATAAATGCCTGCGGATACGACGATGAACTGACAGGTTCCGATCCTCTTCGCAAGCAGGTTCGCGCAGAAATCAATCAGGCAACGCACAGTTCCGACGAGGCACTGCAAGCCTCCAATGTGATGTGCCAGTTCTATCGGGATCACATGCGGCCCGATCCGGGACGGAACCTCGCTCAGTATGTCTCGCTGGCCCTGTATCTTGAGGGTCCGCCGAATTTCGTGCCACGGGTTGCGGAATCGGAACTGGCGCCGGACGCGATGAACGTGGTGGGCTTTGCAAAGATGGCAGCAGTTTTCTACGAAAAAGCCGCACTGCACGGAATGTGGCAACGACATCGCGAAGCCTACGCGCGGCTCGCCGACCGGTACCATGAACCGCTGTCGAAGATGGTGGTCTCCACCGAGGTTTACCTTAAACTGCCTTCGGGCTATCTGGGGCGCGGATTCACAGTGTTTCTCGAACCAATGGGCGCTCCCGGACAGGTCAACGCGCGCAACTACGGCAACGACTACTACGTGGTCCTTTCTCCCGGCGGTTCCGAAGTCAAGACGGACCAGATCCGGCATACGTACCTGCATTACTTGCTCGACCCGTTGTCGTTGAAATATCCCACTGCCGTGAAAAGAGCAGAACCTCTGCTGGAGTCAGTCCGGCGCGCGCCCATGGATGAGGGCTTCAAGTCGGACATCTCATTGCTGATCAACGAGTGCCTGATCCGCGCCATCGAGATTCGAACCGAGGGAAACAAGACCACGCCGGAGGCGATCCGGGCTGAGGATGTTCAGAAGTCCATGGAGCAGGGATTCATCCTGACGCACTATTTCTATGACACGCTCGTCGCGTTTGAGAAGGATCCCGCCGGCATTCAGAGCGACTATCCCGATTGGTTGATGAACATCGACCTCAAGAAAGAGGAGAAGCGAGCCGCTGACACGCAATTTGCCAGCGTTGCCACACCGGAACTTTTGCATCTCTCACGGCCGACACAGAAACGTCTGTTGCAGACGGCGGAGAACTACCTGGCAGCGGGTGACCTCAAAACGGCGCAGGATTTAGCGCAGCAAGCGCTTAAAGAAAAATCGGAAGACCAAGGACGGGCCCTCTTCATCATGGCTCGCGTGGCAACGGCAAACCGCGACATGAATGGTGCGACCGACTACTTCCAACAGGCGCTCAAGGTCGCGCAGGAGCCGAAGGTGATTGCCTGGTCGCACATCTATTTGGGTCGGATTTATGACCTGAAGGAGCAGCGCGAGACGGCTCTGGATCATTATCGCGCCGCCCTCAGCACCGGTGGCATACTGCCTGAGGTAAAGGAAGCTGCGGAGCGCGGCTTGCGCCAGCCCTACGAGCCTCCGGCCAGCCGGCAATAAGTACTGCAAGAAGCGCAAGAAACGCGATTCTCCGCAATGGAGAATCGCATCCCCAAGGAGAGAGCATGAAGCAACTAGCGATGATCGGCGCGGTGTTGGTACTCACCACGTGGAGTTTCGCGCAGGCCGACAAGGCCGCTACTCAGACTCAACCTGCGGCGCAGGCAGCCGCGCCCGCCGGTAAGCGTCCGCCTCAGGCGAAGACGCAGGCTGAATTCGAAGCCTACAAGACGGCCAACGCCCTGACCGATCCTGCTGCGCAGGAAAAGGCCGCCGATGACTTTGCCGCTAAGTTTCCGGACAGTGAGTTGCGCGTGGTCCTTTGGAAAGCCGTGATGCGGAACTATCAACGGACAGGAAATTCCGACAAGACGGTGGAAACCGCACGAAAGGGGCTTGCACTCGATGGCGACGATCCCGAACTGCTGGTGACGGTCGCCGGCGAGCTCGCCGAGAAGACACGAGATACCGATCTCGACAAGGATCAGCGGCTGGACGAGGCGATGAAGATGGCGCAGAAGGCGCTGCAGACCGTCGACACCGACGTAGCCATTCCCGCCAACACTCCACAGGAGCAGATAGACGCATACAAGGGCCAGTTGCGCTCCTTCGCTTACTCGATCATCGGGACGCTGGAGTTCAAGAAGGACAATTTCGCCGGAGCCGAGGCCGATCTTCGCAAGTCGATCGATGCGTACCCGTCGCAGCCGGATCCGGTCGTCGTTCTGCGCCTGGCGATCTCTCTGGATCGTCAAAGCAAGTATCCCGAGGCCCTGAAAGAAGCAAACCACGCGGTGGAACTGACCCAGGATGGTACAGGGGCCGGAAAGCTCGCCCGACAAGAGCGTGACCGGTTGACGCAACTCGTCCCGGGCGCTGCCAAGCCTGATCAGCCCAAGTAAGGCGGGCCCGCCAGTTGTGGACGCGGCCCTCCGATTCGCAAGGATCGGCGGGCTGTGCAGTTCTCCCCCACGGCGACAGACTCGGGGAGGAGCCCGCTACTCACCCAATGAAAGCGAGAGAAATCGCGGCGTTGGAAGGATTGCTGGGATATCACTTTCAGCAACCCGAGCTCATCGATCAGGCACTCACGCACAGTTCACAGGCTCGTGAGCTTGAGGCGCTGAAGGCGTCCAAAGATGGCCCGAAGACCGGCGACAACGAGCAACTCGAGTTCCTGGGCGACACGGTGCTTGCGCTGGTCACCAGCGAGGAGCTTTTCCGGCGCTTTCCCAACTTCCGCGAGGGTGAACTCTCCAAGCTGCGCGCTCATCTCGTTAGCGAAAGGCATTTGATTCGCGTGGCCCAGACGCTGGAACTCGGGCACTTCCTGCGGTTGGGACGGGGCGAAGAAAAAAGCGGCGGCCGCAGCAAGACCGCGCTGCTGGTCGATGCCTTCGAGGCCGTTCTAGCGGCAATGTATCTCGATGGAGGACTAGAGGCGGCCCGTAAACTCATTCTGCAGAGCGTAGTCATTCCCGAGTTGGAGCGAATGAATCCGGCCACCAGCGGCGTCCCCGTCATGGACTTCAAATCCGCGCTACAGGAATCGCTGCAGGCAATGGGCCGTCTGCAAGCTTCATACGTCCTCGTGAAAGAAACCGGTCCCGAGCACAATAAGACCTTCACCGTGGAAGCCCGCCTGCACGGGCTCGCCGGAAAGGGTAAAGTGGAGTTCACGGGGCGGGCAGAAGGCTCGACCAAGAAAAGAGCCGAGCAAGATGCCGCCCGCCAGGTCCTCGATTACCTTTCCTCGCTGGTCGCAGTTGCCGAGGTAAAAGAAGACGAGAAGGAACCCCCGGCAACTCGCCAGCATCCATGACCACGGCTTCGAACCTGAAAGACGCGAGCACCGACTGGCTGACCTCGCTGCAGTCACTGCTGGGAACCGTGGTGATCGCCGTCTTCGTCATTACCTTTGTCGTGCAAGCGTTCCAGATTCCTTCCGAGTCGATGGAGAACACGCTGCTGATCGGTGATTACCTCCTGGTCGATAAACTGTGTTACGGGGGAGGCGGAATCGCCGATCACATCATTCCTTACCGGCAGATTCGCCGCGGCGACATCATTGTGTTCCACTATCCAGTCAACCCAGCGCAGCACTTTGTGAAGCGCGTGATCGGCGTGCCGGGAGACCGCATCAAGCTGGTCAAGAAACGCGTATTTATCAATGGAGTGCCGTTGAAAGAGCCATACGTCCGCTACTTCCGGCTCGATCCCAACCCATTCCGAGACGACTTTCCCCGGCTCGATTTCCTGGATCCGGGCATTAATTCCGATTGGTGGTTGGCGATGCCAAAACTGGTGGAGGACGGACAACTGATTGTTCCCGAAGGCCATTACTTCGCCATGGGGGATAACCGCGACGACAGCCTGGATAGTCGATATTGGGGATTCGTGCCGCGCGAAAACATTATTGGGCGGCCGCTATTGATCTATTGGTCCATTAAGGACCCGGAAACTACAATGATTGGTACGCCGTCGATCGGCGACAGGCTTTATCATTTTGCTCGTGCCATGACGCATTTCTTCCAGATTACGCGCTGGGACCGTACGTTCCGGCTGGTGAGCTAGCGCAGTTCGACTTGGATTTCCAGGACTCAACAAGTGGCGAAGAAAGAACAGATTCAGGAAGAAAAACAACGTGAAACAACGGTAGAGTTCCTGGCCTCGTTGGCAGCCGTGTTGGTAACGGGGCTCTTCATCATCACGTTCATTTTGCAGGCGTTTGAGATTCCGTCCAGTTCGATGGAAGAAACCCTGCTGATTGGCGATCACGTATTCGTGAACCGTGAGCAGTTCGCCCCGAAAACCGCATGGGTTGGCCCGTTGTTGCCATATCGCGATATCAAACGCGGGGATATCGTGGTGTTCTTGTCGCCGGCCGAACCGGGGCTGTACGTGGTGAAAAGAATTATCGGCGTCCCCGGGGATCGAATTCACCTGATCGATGGCGCCGTCTACCGCAACGGCGAAAAGTTGACCGAGCCCTATGTCATGCACAAAGGGCCTGTCTTTTACGATCCGTATCGCGACAACTTCCCCGCTGTCCCACCGTCAGAGGCATATAACGTCTCGCCCGAATGGCAGCTTTTGATGCGTACCCATGTCGAGAGCGGAGATATCGTCGTTCCCAAAGACAGCTACTTCGGCATGGGCGACAACCGCGACGTTAGCCTCGACAGCCGCTATTGGGGATTCATTCCCAAAGAAAATGTGATCGGGCGGCCGATGTTTATCTACTGGTCGTTCAACACGCCGGCGGATCAGTATCGCCGCACGGATTTCGGCGACCGCATCGGTTTCCTGGCCCATGTGGTTTTTCATTTCTTTGACGAGACGCGCTGGCGTCGCACCTTCCGGGTCGTCCAGTGAGCTTTTTTCGAACAAAACGCGGCATCGTGATTTTGTGTGCCGTTGTCTTGCTTGCCATGTTCGTTGTGAGGCCCGGAGCCTCTCGTCTGAAGGCGCGCATTTCCAACTCGATTGGAACAGCTCTGCAGCGCCAGGTGGAGATCGGCAGTGTGCATGTTCGCCTGCTTCCGCGTCCGGGATTTGATCTCGAGAATTTCGTGGTTCACGACGACCCAGCGTTCAGTGCGGAGCCAGTCTTACGCGCCCAGGAGGTCAGCGCATCGTTGCGGATCAGTTCTTTGTTTCGCGGACGACTGGAGATTTCCCAGCTCAGCCTCACCGAACCCAGCCTGAATCTCACCCGCAATACCGATGGCCGCTGGAACATTGAGAACCTTCTGGAGCGCACCTCATCGACAACGGTCGCACCCACAGCGAAGAGTTCGCACGAATCGCGGCCTGCGTTTCCGTACATCGAGGCCGATCGCGGCCGCATCAACTTCAAGCTCGGGCCTGAGAAAAAGCCGTTTGCTCTCACCGAAGCCGACTACTCCTTTTGGCAGGATTCGGAGAATGCGTGGGGTATGCGGCTCAAAGCCAGGCCAGTGCGCACAGATTTCAATTTGAGCGACACCGGACAGATTAAGGTCAGCGGAGCCTGGCAGCGCGCGAGTTCCCTACGGCAAACGCCTGTGCAATTCACCCTGCAATGGGACGGGGCGCAACTGGGGCAGGTTACGAAGTTCTTGTCCGGTCATGATAAGGGCTGGCGCGGTGCCATTACAGTATCGGCCGATCTCTCGGGAACACCGGCCGACCTTACAGTCCGCAGTGATGCTGCTCTCGAAGACTTTCGTCGCTACGACATCCCGGGCGGAGGAATGCTGACTCTGCACACCCATTGCGATGCTCACTACAGCACTGTCGATCGAGGACTGCACCAGCTGTTCTGTCAGACGCCAAGCGGAGATGGAGCGATCGCCCTATTGGGAGACGTCGTCAACCTACCAGGACCCCGCCAATATGACCTGAAGCTGGCGGCAGACAAGGTTCCTCTCCAGGCCGTGCTCTCCCTTTTTCGTCACGCAAAGAGAGACATGCCGGATGATCTGACAGTAACGGGAACGCTGGCTGCCGAATTCAATCTCCGCGGTGATGCGGCGAAATCGCAGCCCGAGCTTACGGGAAGCGGTCAAACTACGGACTTGCGCCTACGCTCCAGCTCCATGAAAGCGGACTTTGCCGTCGGAGCCGTGCCGTTTGCGATTGCCGCTGCGCAGAAGACGGCCGCGCCACCCAGCCAGTCGCGGCAGGCCACAATTTCTTTGCCCGAATCGCCGGCTCTTACGGTCGGCCCGTTTCCTTTGAAGCTAGGGCGACCCGCGCCGGTCACAACCCAGGCCCGAATCAGCCGCTTGGGATATGACATCTCCCTGAATGGCGAGACGGACGTTCAACGCATTTTGCAGCTGGCCCGCACGATTGGGCTGCCGGCCTCGAATCCGCCCGCGGAGGGATCGGCGAGGATCGATCTTCACGTTTCGGGACAATGGGCGGGCTTTGCCAGATCTACAGTAACCGGGTCAGCCCAGTTGCATGCTGTGCGCGCCGAAATCCGTGGACTCGAGGGCCCGCTCGAAATTTCGTCGGCGAACCTCAATCTGACGGAGGATGCGGTCAAGGTCGATTCGCTTTTCGCAACTGCCGCCGGTTCGCGCTGGACCGGATCCCTTTCCATGCCGCGCATGTGCGGAACGCTTCCGGCCTGCCCGCTGGATTTCAGCTTGCACTCGGATGAGATCGACGCGAATGCACTCGGCGCCGCTTTCACTCCGAAGCCGGCGAAGAAAAAGTGGTATGGCTTTCTGGCCTCCGATACGCAATCCGGCCCATCATTCCTGGCTCGAATTCAAGCCACGGGAAAAATCGCTGCGAATCGAGTTGTGATCGGATCTGTGGTTGCTGCTCACGCCTCGGCCGCGTTGAAAGCGGCCAACGGAAAGCTCGCTCTTTCCGATTTGCGTGCAGACGTTCTGGGCGGAAAGCAGCGCGGCGAATGGCGGGCCGACTTCACCACGAAACTACCTGCTTACTCCCTTGAGGGCGTGCTGCAAGGTATTACTCTTTCCCAGCTTGCGGACGTTATGCATGACGGCTGGATCAGCGGAACTGCCAGCGGCCACTACACGGTCGAGATGGCGGGGCGCGAAAGAGGCGAATTGCTGCAGTCCACTCACGGAAGCATCGACTTCAGCATGCAGGATGGAGTTCTGCCCCACATCTCCCTCGCCAGCGGGCCGATGAAGGTGCGCCGCTTCGCAGGACGGTTCACCATTGCCGACGGCGAAATCACGATGCAGGATGGAACTCTGCAATCCCCGAGCGCGACTTTCTTGGTCAGTGGCAAGGCCTCAATGGCACGCGAGTTGGACTTCAAGCTGGTTCAGGAAGGCTCGCCCACGATCAACGTAACCGGTACCGTCACGGAGCCCAGGGTGGAAACCGGGCACCGCGTGGAAACGCGCGCCGCGCTCAAGCCTTGACCGGATTAACCCGTGCCAGTACCACAAGGTTTGATTCACTGACCGCCGCTTCGGCGGTTTCTGTTTTCTGTCATAATCAGGGCCCGGACGCATGAAATCGTTTTATCTATCTTGGCGAGCCAAGCTGCAGCAATGGGGACTCTGGCCAACCGGGCGCGTGGCGCGGTGGGCCTGGTATTCGCTGGGCATGGCCGCTGTCCTTTTTCTCCTGCAGGCCTTCCTGGGAATCTTCAAATCGTCCTGGGGGGAGAGTCTCGGCGGCTGGGTCGGATTTCTCAGCTTCGTCTCTATTCTGCTTTTTACGATCCTGGCATTTCGCTGGCTGAAGGCAAAGATCCTTTGGCGGCTGCGCAACCGGCTGATCGTAACGTACATATTCATCGGGGTCGTGCCGACGCTGTTGTTAATCTCAATGGCATTCGCGACCCTGTATCTGTTTGCGGGACAATTCGCGAACTTCATCGTCACGTCGGAAATCCACCTGCAACTGCACAGCGTGGAAGCAGTCAATGCCGCCATCGCTCATGAATTGGCGGCGCGTCTAGAGCGCGGCGAATCTCCGAACGTCGAACTTCTAGAACGCCTCCGCAAGAGTGAGGCGATCTGGAAGGACCGCCAGGTCTGCGCGTGGAGCGGCACCAAGGCACTGCCGGTGTGCGGCGATGCGAACACTCAGCTTCCTTTTGCCTTTCCCTCTTTTATCCATGGGCCATTCAGCGAGATCGTTCGCGACCATGGCCAACTCTATCTCCGCGCAGCCACTGTTGTGCCGTCACGATCGGAACGGTTGATGGTGGTCTCGAGCGAAGCACTTGACCAAGAACTTGTTCAGGAAATCGCCAACAATCTTGGCGAAATCACGCTATACACCTCGGGTCTGCAGTTGCAGTCAGCCCCTGCGGCTAACGGAAAGCAGCAAGGAAGCGCCACGAAGGCATCCTCCAAGGAGGATTTTTCGTACAAGCAGGATGAGCACGGCGTCAGCGTCGAAACCGGCGGAGAACCGCTGCGCGCGACCTTTACTGCGGGGACGGTGCCGCCGGCCACCAGCATGTTCGATTCCCAAATCACCTTCGGCACGCCTCTGCCAGTGATTAATTGGGAATCAGGCAATCACGAATCGCAATCGCCACTCGTGCGCGTGCAGACGCGGCCGTCGGTTCTCTACACGCGGTTGTTTGCAGCGCTCGGAGACTTTGCAAAGGGCGTTGAAACGATCCTGTTCGGGATCGCCATTGTGCTGGCCATCATCGAGGCCTTGGCGCTGATCATCGGCACGAGCCTCACGCGTTCGATCACGGGAGCGATAGCCCAACTGTACCGGGCAACTCAGCACGTGGACCGCGGCGACTTCAGCCATCGCATCCCGGTGAAATCTAGAGACCAACTGGCAGAACTGGCGAATTCATTCAACTCGATGACAGCTTCAATCGAGAAGCTGATTCTCGAGCAGAAAGAAAAACAGCGGTTGGAGAACGAACTTGTGATCGCGCAGGAGGTACAGGCCCAGCTCTTCCCGCGCGAAATCACGCAATTGAAGTCTCTGGAGGTTCACGGATACTGCCGTCCCGCCCGCACGGTTAGCGGGGACTACTACGATTTCGTGACGATTAATGCCGACAAGATGATCTTCGCGGCCGGCGACGTGAGCGGGAAAGGCATTTCAGCCGCACTGCTCATGGCGACCATCCACTCTGCTGTGCGCGCTTATAGCATTGAAGGCATCCCCATTCTGCGGGAGTCCGTTGCGGTCGGCATGGCGGCCGGTGCCGAGACGACATTGGCGTCCGGCTTTGATGGCGCCGAAGTCTCGCCGGCGTTACTGCTCTCGTTGCTTAACCATCAGTTGTACGAGAGCACCCCGCAGGAAAAATACGCCACGCTCTTTCTCGCGATTTACGATGGCCGCACGCGCAAGCTCACCTATAGCAACGGAGGTCACTTGCCTCCGATTGTCATCAGCGAGGATGGATCACTGCGACGCCTCGAACAGGGCGGCACCGTTGTTGGTCTGTTCGACAATCTCACCTTCGATGAAGCCTCGGTACACCTCAGGGTCGGAGACATCATCATGGCCTACAGTGACGGTGTCACCGAGCCAGAGAACGACTTCGGGGAGTTCGGCGAGCAGCGTTTGATTGATCTCGTTCGCGAGAACCGCGAACTTCCCCTGACCGAGATCACAGAACTGGTTACTTCTGCCGTCGATGACTGGATCGGCGACAAGGAACAACCCGACGACATCACTCTCGTCCTGGCACGGGCGCGGTAGCCGGCGGAAAAACCCGACAGACCCGTATCTGCCTTTTCTTGGACAGACATACGCGTGTGAGATACCTCACCGCGCAGCGTGGTTCCAATCACAGCCTGCTTTGTGCATCCATCGTTTAATGACCCATGGGTTGGCGTCCATTTTGCCTGCCCAAGGGCTCCCCAAGTCCTGCCGAGGAAACGATTCATGGCCGACAATCATGACCTGCTGAAGTGCCCGCTGTGCGAGGGGCATGGAGAAATCCGTCGCGCTCGTCTGCTGGAGCTTGTCGAACAACAAGAGATTCAGCTGAGGATCGACGCTTGCTTCGCAAGTGCTTGCGATTCCGACGACAAGGAATCTGACCTGGTCGAGACCGCAGCTGGAGGTCCAGTGCGCCGGAACTTCCAGGAAGACGTACATAGTTGGAATCCGCAACTGCCCATGTGGCGCAGGAACCCGAAAAGAGTGATTGCGACTCGCTGGGAGTCGGAAGTTCATGGCTGCGGACGGAGGACAACCCCGGCCCGGCCACGTGTTGTCTGAAAGGTGTAGAGTTACTAACCGCAGCCCTTATGGATTGAGGAGGTTATTGATATGAGCGCAGGTACGCTGACACCGTCCGAGACAAGAGTTTCGGGCGATTACATTGAACAAGTCATGGCCCAGGTGAGGGCAAAGAATCCCGCCGAGCCTGAATTCCATCAAGCTGTGCAGGAAGTGTTCGACTCGCTGCGGCTCGTGCTGCAGCGCCACCCCGAGTATCGCGAAGCCCGGATCCTCGAGCGCATCGTGGAACCCGAGCGCGTGCTCATGTTCCGTGTGCCGTGGTTCGATGACCAGGGAAAAATCCAGGTGAACCGCGGATTCCGCATCGAGATGAACAGCGCGATCGGCCCCTACAAAGGCGGCCTGCGCTTCCATCCATCGGTTACGCTGGGCATCCTGAAGTTCCTCGCGTTTGAACAGGTATTCAAGAATTCGCTGACCACCCTCCCCATGGGCGGCGGCAAGGGCGGATCGGATTTCGATCCCAAGGGCAAGAGCGACAACGAAGTCATGCGCTTCTGCCAGAGCTTCATGACCGAACTTTCTCGCCACATCGGACCGGATACGGACGTTCCCGCGGGTGACATCGGCGTGGGCGGACGTGAAATCGGCTTCCTCTTCGGCCAGTACAAGCGGCTTGCCAACGAATTCACCGGCGTGCTGACCGGCAAGGGGCTGGGCTGGGGCGGATCTCTCATTCGTCCGGAAGCAACTGGCTATGGTTGCGTTTATTTCGCTGCCGAAATGCTCAAGACTCGCAAAGAGACGCTGGAAGGCAAGCTCTGCCTGGTCTCGGGCAGTGGCAACGTTTCGCAGTACACGGTCGAGAAGCTGCTCGATCTGGGCGCAAAGCCGATCACGGTTTCCGACTCGAATGGCGTGATCTGCGATCCGGATGGCATCGACCGCGAGAAACTGGCATACATCCTCGACCTCAAGAACAATCGCCGTGGACGCATTCGCGACTACGCGGACAAATTCAAGAAAGCCATTTTCCTCCCGACCGACATCAAGTCCGATCACAACCCGCTCTGGAACATCAAGGCGGATTGCGCGTTCCCAAGCGCGACCCAGAACGAAATCAACGCGAAGGACGCCGCCAACCTGATCAAGAACGGCGTGAAGGTTGTCGCGGAAGGCGCGAATATGCCAAGCACTCTCGAAGCCACCAAGCTGTTCCTGGAAGCCGGGATTCTCTATGGCCCGGCGAAGGCCGCGAATGCCGGTGGCGTCGCAACCTCAGGACTCGAGATGGCGCAGAACAGCGCCCGCCTGAGCTGGACTCGCGAGGAAGTCGATGATCGTTTGCACAAGATCATGATCGCGATTCACAAGAATTGCTTTGAGACAGCCGAGAAATACGGCACCCCGGGCAATCTCGTGAATGGCGCCAACATCGGCGGCTTCCTGAAAGTTGCCAATGCCATGCTGGACCAGGGCCTCGTCTAGGCTCTGGCGATGCGCTATTTCAGGCGGGGTGGACGAATTCCTCCCCGCCTGTTTCTATATGTGAGAACCGACGCAGGATTTCTCCCATGAGCGTCAAATTCGCACTGGACGCCGAGATCGACGCACAGCGACTCTTCGAGGGCTTCGAGAACCTGATGCCTTTCCGCGTGCGCGACATCCTGCTCGTTTCCAGCCTCTACGATTCGTTCATTCTGCGTGAGGATGGACGCCTGAACGAATTGCTCATCGGCGAATCGCTCGAACTGAACCTGCAGCAGATTCCCGGCATCACGCAAGTCTCGACCGGCGCGGAAGCGCTCGCCATCGCGCGCTCGAATTCCCGCTTCAACCTGATCGTGACCAACCTGCAGGTCGGCGACATGGATGCCGCACGGCTCGCCCGCGAGGTGAAGAAATCAGGGCTAGATATCCCAGTCGTTGTCCTCGCTTACGACTATCGCGAGTTGAAGAACTTTGTCGCCCGCAATGACGTTAGCGACATCGAGCGTGTCTTCCTGTGGCAGGGCAACGTGCGCATGCTCATCGCCATCGTCAAGTACATCGAGGACAAGCGCAACGCGCAGCACGACAGCGCGGCGATCGGCGTGCCTGTAATCCTTGTAGTCGAAGACAACATTCGTTATTACTCGTCGTTTCTGCCGGTCATTTATACAGAACTGATTACCCAATCCCGCCGCGTGATCCGCGAAGGAATCAACGTCGCGCACAAACTGCTGCGCATGCGCGCACGACCGAAGATCCTGCTTGCTTCAACCTACGAAGAAGCAACGGAGTTGGTGGCGAAGTACGAGGATTACCTGCTCGGCGTCGTCTCGGATGTCGAATTTCCCCATGGCGGCGAACTTAGCGCAGAAGCGGGTTTCGAGTTGGCGCGCATGATTCGTGATGCCGTGCCCGATGTCCCCATTGTTCTGCAATCCAGCCGAACACAGTTCCGGGCCCGTGCACATAGCGAAGGATTGTCGTTCCTGCGGAAGCGCTCGCCGACTCTGCTCGCCGATCTTCGCCGCTTGTTGAAAGAACAATTCGGCTTTGGCGATTTTGTGTTCCGGCTTCCTGACCACACCGAGGTGGGCCGAGCCGCGGATCTCGGCGCGCTGGAGATTGCACTGCAAGAGGTCCCGGCGGAAAGCCTGGGCTATCACGCGCAGAGCAATCACTTCTCGCATTGGTTGATGGCGAGAACAGAATTTGCGCTCGCGCAGAAACTCCGCCCGCGCAAGGTCTCCGACTTCGCCAGCCTCGAGCACCTGCGGCGCGACCTGATCCATTCCATCGCGGATTACCGCAGCGAGCAAAGCGACGTCCTGATCGGCGACTTCAGCCCAACGGCTCTTGGATCGACCGACGCTTTCTTTCTGCGCATCGGGAATGGATCTCTCGGCGGGAAGGCCCGCGGACTCGCCTTCATGCGGCACCTGCTTCACAAGCATCGACTGCCCAGGCAGTTCCCGGATGTGCGCATCGCTGTCCCTCCAGCCGTCGTGCTGGCGACTGACGTCTTCGACCGTTTCGTTGCAGAGAACAATCTGGGAGACTTCGCGTTGCACTGCTCCGACGATCGTGAAATCGAGCAGCGTTTCCTGGAAGCATCGCTCCCGCCCAGCGTCCGCGATAGCCTGCTCGAGTTCTTAGGCGAGATCCGTTATCCGCTGGCAGTTCGCTCGTCGAGCCTACTCGAAGACTCGCAGTACCAGCCATTCACCGGCGTGTACGAAACATTCATGCTGGCGAACCAGGAGCTAGACCTCTCCCTCCGCCTTGATAAGCTGATGGAAGCCATTAAACGCGTTTATGCTTCCACCTTCAGCCAACACGCGAAGGCTTACGTACGTGCCACTCCATACCGTCTCGAAGAAGAAAAGATGGCGGTGATCCTGCAGCAAGTCGTGGGCACGCCGCACCGCGAGCGGTTCTATCCGGATTTCTCAGGCGTGGTGCGCTCTTACAACTTCTATCCAGCGCCACCGATGAAATACGAAGATGGAGTCGCGGCTGTGGCGTTCGGATTGGGACGCGCCGTCGTGGATGGCGGAAAGTGCCTGACCTTTTGTCCGCGCTACCCACGCAATATTGTTCAGTTCTCGTCAGTTGAAGACATCCTGACCAACTCGCAGTCAGAATTCTGGGCACTCGAGATGAACCACATCGGCCAGCGAGAAGCCGATCCCGCCGCCAACTTGCGCGAGGTACGGTTCGGTCTGGACGCGGCCGAAGTGGACGGAACCCTGTATTCCGTCTGCTCCACTTACTCGGCCGACAATCATGCCGTGTATGACGGCGTGAGTCGGCCCGGGGCTCGCATCGTCACATTCGCTCCTGTTTTGAAGCACGATGTGTTCCCACTAGCCCCGCTTCTCGATCAATTGATGACCATCGGCGAGGATGCCTTCGGCCGCGCCGTCGAAATCGAATTCGCTGTCCGTTTGCCGAAGCGTCCCGGCGAAGCCGCGGACTTCGGATTTCTCCAGATCCGGCCGCTGGTTCTTTCCCGCGAAGGCGAAGAACTACGCATGGACGAAATTGACCCGGTGCGACTCGTGTGTCACAGCAGCAAAGTTCTGGGCAACGGGCGCGTCACCGACATGTGCGACGCTGTGGTCGTCGACTTCCACCGTTTCGAGCGTGCTCGCAGCGCAGAAGTTGCCCGGGGCGTAGCGCATTTCAACGCCAAACTTTGCGGAGAGGGTCGGCCGTACTTGTTAGTCGGCGTTGGGCGTTGGGGGTCCACTGAACCTTGGCTCGGGATCCCGGTTGCGTGGGACGAGATCTCGGGTGCGCGCGTCATCGTGGAGGCGGGTTTCCGCGACTTCCGGGTCACACCCTCCCAGGGCAGCCACTTCTTCCAGAACCTCGCTGCGTTTCAGGTGGGATATTTCACCGTAAATCCGGACGCCGGTGAGGGTTTTGTGGATTGGGAGTGGCTCTCATCCACGCCGGCACTCGAGGAAGATGGCTGCGTGCGCCATGTGCGCTTCAACGATCCGATTACCGTGGTAATGAACGGCAAGACCAGCCAGGGCATGATCTTCAAGCCGGCCCCGGCCGCCTGATTCGCGGTGATTTCACTCGCACCTGCGTGTGACTCGCATCACAGCCCCCACGGACAAACCTCCCCGACAATGGCTCGTAAGCTACTGGCGGGTGTCCGTGTTCAAAATCGTTCACGCAGCTTTAATTGCCCCTGGAATCAAGCGTTTTGTCATAGAAGCTCCACGAATCGCCCGAAAGCAGAAACCGGGCCAGTTCGTCATTCTGCGGCTATACGAGCAGGGCGAACGCATTCCACTCACCATCGAGCGTTCTGATCCGCAGAAGGGCACCATCAACATCGTGGTGCAATCGGCCGGAAAGACCACCCATTTTCTGAATTGCCTGGAAACGGGCGATCATATCCTCGATGTGGTCGGGCCACTCGGCAAGCCCTCGGAGATCAAGAACTTCGGCACTGTCGTGGTCATGGGCGGTGGCGTCGGGACCGCCATGACATATCCGACGGCTGCAGCGCTGAAAGCCGCCGGCAACCGGGTAATCTCGATCGTCGGCGCGCGAAACAAAGAGTTGGTGATCCTGGAACGCGAAATGGGCGAAGTTAGCGATCAACTGCTGATCACTACCGACGACGGGAGCTACGCGGAGAAGGGCTTCGTCACCGACAAGCTTCGTCAGTTGATCGATCACGGCGAGCGCATCGATCTGGTTCTGGCGGTCGGCCCGATCCCGATGATGAAGGCCGTCGCCGACGTGACCCGCAAAGAGGGAATCCCTACTGTGGTCAGCTTGAACCCAATCATGATTGACGGCACCGGCATGTGCGGAGGCTGCCGCGTATTGGTCGATAGCAAAAGCGAGTTTGCCTGCGTCGATGGCCCCGAGTTCGACGCGCATCGCGTCAACTTCGAAGTCCTGATTCAGCGCAACGCGATGTACCGCGAGGCCGAGCGCCGGTCGATGGAAGAATTCCGCCAGCTCGGTACCGTCAAATTGAAAGCGCTGCGGCAGGAACTGGAACATGCGTGCGCGGGGAATGGAGGCCGCCGATGACGCCGCCGGTGAAAACGCCTTCGTTGAATGTACTGCCTCTCAAAGAACGTATGAAGGTCCCTCGGCAGCATATGCCCGAGCAAGCTCCGAACTTGCGCGCCACGAACTTCACCGAGGTGAATCTGGGCTATTCGACTGAACTGGCGCGGCAGGAAGCAATACGCTGCCTGGAATGCGCCAAGCCCGCATGCACTGACCAGTGCCCGGTCGGTGTGAAAGTGCGCGAGTTCGTGCAACTGATCGTGGCGGGCGACTTCATGGGCGCCGCCGGCAAGATTCGCGAAGACAATGTTCTTCCCGCCATCACCGGACGCGTTTGCCCGCAGGAGGATCACTGCGAGGGCGGCTGCCTGATGGGCAAGAAGGTGCAATCGCTCGGCATCGGATACCTCGAGCGCTTCGTCGCTGACTACGAGCAACAGCATCTCGATTTCACCAAGATCCGCAAAGCGCCGCCTACGGGAAAGAAAGTGGCCATCGTTGGCAGCGGTCCCTCCGGACTCACGGCGGCCGGCGATCTCATTCAGAAAGGCCACCAGGTGCGCGTATTCGAGGCACTGCACGAGATCGGTGGCGTACTCGTCTATGGCATTCCCGAATTCCGCCTGCCCAAAAAAATCATTTGCGAGCAGGTCGACTACATGCGAGCGATGGGCGTCGAATTCGAAACGGATGTCGTCGTCGGCCGAACCGTCACGATCGATGAACTGATGAACGAAGAGGGATACGACGCCGTGTTCATCGGCACGGGCGCCGGACTTCCGCAGTTCATGGCCATTCCCGGTGAACATCTGAACGGTGTCTACTCGGCGAACGAGTTTCTCACCCGCATCAACCTTATGCATGCCTACGAATTTCCTCGCTACGACGAGCCGATGGTCGATCTCGGCGGGAAGCACGTCGCGGTGATTGGCGGCGGCAACACGGCTCTCGACGCGATTCGCTCAGCCCTGCGCCTGGGAGCAGGCAAAGCGTATGTGCTGTATCGCCGCAGCGAGAACGAGATGCCTGCCCGCGCCGAAGAAGTGAAGCACGCCAAGCAGGAAGGCATCAACTTCCAGGTGCTTACGGCGCCAGTCGAATTCCTCTCGAATGGAAACGGCTGGCTGAAGGCCGCGCGCTGTGTCCGCATGGAACTCGGCGAACCCGATGCCTCGGGGCGCCGACGTCCTGTGCCCATCCCCGGCTCGGATTTTGATTTGCCGCTGTCGTTGGCGATCATGGCGATCGGGACCAGCGCCAATCCGATCGTGCAAAGCACCACGCCGGGACTTCAAACAAACAAGAGGGGTTACATTCAGGCGGACGAGAGCACGCAGCGGACATCGCGCAAGGGTGTCTTCGCCGGCGGCGACATCGTGACCGGAAGCGCGACGGTCATCCTAGCCATGGGTGCCGGAAGACGAGCGGCGCAATCGATCCACGACTATTTGATAAGTGGCGTCTGGTAAGGCGTGATTTGTAGCAAAGAGCTGAAACTTCTTCTCGAGGTGCATGATGAGTGAAAAAGTGACGTTCTCGGCGTTCGATCCAATCCTGTTCGATGCACCCTCCACATGTGATGTATGCGCCTCGCAGCCACCCATGTTTCACTACGAGTACGCCGTCGATGAGGGGATCCGCCAGCAACCGCGAAAAGGATTCTGCTGCCGGTCTTGCGCTGCAAAGCTACTCGATACTCTGCAGCGAGCGGAATCGCAGGTGTGGGCCCGAGAAGAAGCCTTCCTCAAGGCTAATGATGTCGACGCCAGCGACCTCGAGGAGCGTCGCCTCGCGATATTCGGCAGTGGTCGGGGACGCTAAGGGCGGCAAGCCACGGTTTTTCTGCGAAACGAAACGGCGCTGTCGCTACAAGGGCCAGATCGTGGATGAAGTGGCGTGGGCCAAGAACCGGACGAAGTCGAAGGTGCGGGCGAGAGTGGAGCACGTGTTTCAAGTGATGAAGCTGAAGTTCGGATTCGTGA
>Ga0210386_10001577_pt1 | contig 20277 bp, 14 predicted proteins | sample IncBWH32OmetaG_FD_160091 | JGI IMG/M metagenome (GOLD analysis project Ga0210386, IMG submission 160091) | Forest soil microbial communities from Barre Woods Harvard Forest LTER site, Petersham, Massachusetts, United States - Inc-BW-H-32-O ...
AAAAAAACCGATGTGGCTATTAACCTTTCGCCCTTGGGTTCGTTCTTTTTTTGGGAGCAGCCGAGGAAAGTTTAAATATGAGACAGGATTCGGCATCGGGCCGGAAGGGTACTTATTTGATGAGATTTATTATACCCTATGGGGCACTTACACTGCTTTATCTAGCACACAAAACATGTGCGATAGGGATTTTTTAAATCCTTCGCGGATCATCAATGTCCGGACAGATAGTATTCGCTATAATCAATCTAATTCGTTTCATCTCGAGCAGGCGTTTGTGCAAAAAAGCTGGAATCTGGGCCAAGGTTGGTTTTCTCGGCTTGCTTTAGGATATTTTGAGATGGCTTATGCAGGGGTTTCTTTAGAAACGCTCTATTATCCCGTCCAGGCAAATTGGGCAGTGGGATTTGAGGTTTCTCCTATGTGGAAAAGGGATTATTATGGCGTGGGGTTCCAACGCAAAGTGCGCAAGCTGACCTCAAATGGATATGAGTATTTTCCTTATACGGGCTTTCAATATTTTGCGGAATTTTATTACCAATATAGACCTTTGAACCTCGATTTTAAATTCAGCGCAGGGCAATTTCTTGCGAGGGATAAGGGCATTCGGATGGAAGGCGGGAGGACATTTGAAAGCGGCCTTCGAGTAGGTCTTTGGTATACGCTCACAAACGCTGGCGATGTGGTAAATGGAGACCGCTATTACGATAAAGGGTTTTCGATCACTATGCCTTTAGATCTTTTTATGAATAAAACAAGCCGCTCTCGCATTGGGTATGCCATGTCTGCTTGGCTCCGCGATTGCGGCGCCAGGGCGGCCACTGGCAAGCAGCTTTATCCTACTCTTTACTGGGAAAGATTCAATGGAAAGCCTGGCGTTTTTTAAGATATATCATTTGTGATACAAAAATCCGTTTTTTGAGACGCTCTCCCAAACTTTGTCAAAAAAATTCTTTAAAATCCTATAAGTTTTCATTTTGATTTTAATGAACATCAAGTGCACAATGCACCGGAAAAATAAACATTAAGGGGCATTATGCATGCAATAAGAGCAAAGGAATCCGGCTGGTCGGAAGAAAAAGATTATCTTTATAGCCGAGGAAAAGAAGTTCATCCATCGAAGAGTTTTCAAGATATGAAAGACATTGCGTGCATGATATCGGGTCAAGCCATATGGTACAGCGATTTATTGCATATGTATGACACAAGCTCGAAAATACGTTATTTTGTATCTAGGTCCAGGCCGCCTCTTACCAGTTCTTTCGTGCCTCCTCGAGAAAGAGAGTATAAAGTTATTGTAGACAAGACAACCCGTTCTTTGTTCTTTCTTGGAAAGATCACAGGACAAAATCCTATACCTGACAATTTCGATCCTGGTTATCTTGAGTCGATTTACGACCAAGCAAAACCATTTTTGGATGATCCTTCGTTTATGCGTCGCGCCGTCACAGATGCAGTGAAGAGTCGTGATTGGGATCTTTTGTGGGCTTTGTGGGCGACTGAATCAGACATAGCAAGAGAGCCGACAGACGTCACCGACTGGAGTTTTTTTGATGTCGTGAAAAATCTTTTTGCGAGTGGAGACATTTCAGAAGAAGATCGAATCAAAGCAGGTCAGATTGCAGCTAGTGGATGTGACGGTCAATGGGGCACTCGTGCTATTATTCGTAGATGGGTGGAAAGCGGACGCTTCGATATCTTTGCATAATCCCTTCGAATCTTAGCATCTCAAAAACCATATTCAAAAAACTGTAATGGCTAGCAAGTAGCTAGCTGTTCAGAAACAAAATTTCAAAATAGTAGGTAAAAAAATGGCCAGCACTAGCATTTTTCTGAGTTCTTCCTGCGGTGGGAAAGTATCTTCTTCTACGATCTCCTCTGAGCCAGAGAAAGGTTATCCTTTTAAATCTTTTGTACCCCAATTGAATGTACAGACAGACTATCCTTTCGAACGATCAAGAGTATGGGCTCTTCCCAAAGCAGAAGCCGCTTATCATTTGATCCATAGCGAGCTTTCTGTTGCTGAACAGGTCAAGATCTTCAATCGTTTATTTCCAGAGGAAAAAGCCGATAAAGATGTTTTAGAGGGACATTCTTTGGGTTCTACTCCTAATTGTAGTGGAGTAAAAGAGGAGCAAGCAGAGGAAAATATGACTTTGCGATATTCTGTGCCTGACCGGCAGTTATGTATTGCAATTCGTTCGCAGGAGGATTCGAAAGTGATTCAAACGATGTTTGATGAAGCTGTTCTTTGCGAGGGATTTTATGTGCAAGAATCTTTGCATGGTTTGATTGTCCGTAATTATCCTGATGAACTGGTTTTTGCATTTACCGCCTACGCAACGGAAGTGGATGACGAAACCCTTGACTCTGCTTTATCGAGATCAGACATTTCTCTTAAAACAATCGAAGCGCTCATTGATAAGATGCCTGCAATTAGCACTGAAATAGAGCAAAACGTTTTTGCTCGGATTTTTCCTCAAGATCGTAGCGGCTACTTTTTTTTTGATGAGGCAATGGCTGAAGAGGAAAAGAAAACGGGCGTTCGGGCGATTACTCCTGCATTTCAAAAAACATATTTTGGGCATTTTGAAAATCAGCCTAAACCCTATATTCCTTATTTAACAGAGGCTTCCCTATCACTGGTTAAGAAATTTTTTTGCAAAATTTCTGTGGCATCAGTGACTTTATTGGATTTGTTGGGACAAGCAGACGAAGAAATGTTAAAAATATTCTTAAAGCATCACGGAAAAAATATCCTAAGCTTTCAATTTGAGCATTTATTGTTATACGGATGCTCTGAAGAGCTGATCTTAGATATCAGCGATCATTTGGAAAAAAAGGCTTTGGATGAAGATTGTCTTCGTATTGCCGTGCTGAGACAATACTCAAAGGCAGTGATTGAAAAAATCCAAACAAAATGTCCGCCCAAATACCGACTTTTGGGCCGGGATGGCTTATTTTTGAATGATTTGATCTAAAACCTGCGCAATCGCATAAGTAAAAATAAGATCGGCGCCTGCTCTTTTAATCGATAAAAGAGCTTCATAAAATATTTTTTCCGCTTGGAGATAGCCCATTTGATGGGCTGCCATGACCATGGCATATTCTCCGCTTACATGGTAGGCGGCAATTGGTCTTTTGGTCTGGTTCCGTAATTTGGCGATGATATCGAGATAAAAGGTGGCGGGTTTGATCATTAAGATGTCTGCCCCTTCCGCTTCATCTAATTGCGCCTCTAAAAGAGCCTCTCTTGCGTTGGCGGGATCCATTTGATAAGTTTTTTTATTTCCAAATTGAAGATTTACTTTTAGCGCGTCTCGAAAAGGATCGTAGAGAGCAGACGCATATTTGGCGCTATAGGCTAAAATCCCGGTATTTTTATGTCCTTGCTGATCGAGCGCTTTTCTAATGGCCTGCACCCGCCCATCCATCATATCGCTTGGAGCGACGAAATCGACTCCAGCTTCCGCTTGCATAAGAGACATTTGGATCAAACAGTGAATGGTTTCGTCATTAAGGATGGAGCCTTCTGGACTTGCGAGTCCATCATGTCCGTGCGTTGTAAAAGGATCCAAGGCAACATCTGCCATGACGCAAAGACTGGGCAGCTCTTTTTTTAAGGTTTTGATCGCTCTTGCGAGGAGGCCTTTCGGATTCCAAGCTTCTTCTGCTTTTTCGCTTTTCAAAGAAGGGTCGACGACAGGAAACAGGCAAATAGACTGTATTCCCTTTTGATGGAGGGCAGCTGCCTGCCGTACCAGCAGATCTACGGAAATCCGCTCGATTCCAGGCATTCGAGCGATGGGGATAGCTATATTAGCCCCTTCGATGATAAAAAAAGGAGCTGTGAGATCGGCTGGCGAAAGGTGCGTTTCTTGAACAATTTTTCGGATCGAATCGGTCGCTCGGTTTCTTCTTAAACGGATAGGAATGGTATCAAGTGTATTATTCATAAAAAAAATTATGGCATAGATTTATTTAGATGGCAACTTGTAACATTTAGTTGATCTGTAGCAGGAGATATGGCAATCTTGACCTTTGGGTTGCTTTTCCGTCAGAGATCTTAGGAGGATTATATGTTGCAAAATTACGAAGAATTCACAGAAAATCAGATTAAAATCCTAGAGCATTTTGTAACAAATACCTCCAGCAACATCTTCGTTCTTCGAAATCTTCCCGAAGTTATTAAAGGCGCCTTGTTTTCTCGCTATTCGCGATCGACTTTGGGGCTTCGTTCTTTGCTTTTAAAAGAATTTATTTTGAATGAAGATACCGCTTTTTCTTCTATTGTTGGAAAGCATGCGGAAACAGATATTGGGCTCGAACAATTAACGGCCATTCAAAAAGCGCAAAATTTTTATGACCGGATTTTGGATGGGTATGGGGATGATTCGATCGGCGAGCTGGGCGGAGCCCATCTTGCAATTGAAAATGTCTCTATGTTAGCGGCAAAAATGATCGAAGATAGCCGGATCGGGGGATCTCCTTTGGAAAAATCGACCCGTTATATCTATTTCGATCAAAAAGTAAAAGGGCAGTATCTTTTTTTTCAAGAACCTGTGCTGATGACCTCTGCTTATCGGGAGCTGTTTTTAGAGACTTGCAATCGTCTTTTTGAGACTTATAGCAAGCTGATTCCTCCTTTAACTGCGCAAATTGAACAGACGTTTCCTAAAGATCCCGCAATTTCTACCACAGCTTATACGGCGGCTTTAAGAGCCAAAGTGCTCGATTGCCTGCGAGGACTGCTTCCAGCTAGCGCAATGACCAATATGGGGGTCTTTGGCAATGGACGGTTTTTTGAATCTCTAATCCAAAAACTCAATATGCATAATTTAGCTGAAATGCAGGAAATGGGCAAAAAAACATTTCAGGAGTTGAACAAAGTAATTCCCTCTTTTGTGCGCAGAGGAGAATCGTCTCATAAACATTTTCAAGCGACTGCCGAATTTTATGAGTCGATGCAAGCGGAAATTAGCCGGTTTGCGCAGCATCATACCGGAGACGTAGGAAAGATGACGGAGCCGGGTGTGCGCTTGATCCAGAGCGATCCAGATGCTGTCGCAAAAGTTGCGGGAGCTCTTCTTTTTTCTTGCACGCAAAACTCTTTGGCCGAACTGCAAAACTATTGCAGGCAACTCTCAGAGGAAGAGCTATTGCGTATTTTAGATGCGGCGAGCTCCTCTCGGGAAAATAGACGCCACAAATCGCCAAGAGCTCTTGAGCATGCCTCCTTCACCTTTGAAATTCTCGCTGATTTTGGCGTGTATCGCGATTTACACCGCCATCGCATCCTGACTCAAGAAAGGCAGCTTTTGACTTGCAATCATGGCTATTATATGCCTCCTGAAATTCAAGGAACCGAAATGGAAAAAGAGTACATTTTGGCGATGGAGCAGGCGAAAAAGGCGTATGATATCATCGCCTCCGAACTTCCTGAGGAGGCGCAATACGTGGTTCCAATGGCTTATAACGTACATTGGTATTTTCATGTGAATTTGCGCAGTCTGCAATGGCTATGCGAGCTTCGTTCGCAGCCGGCAGGACATGCCATGTATCGATTGATTGCTCAAGAAATGGCGCAGCAAGTAAGTGGGGCAGTTCCGTCTTTCGAACGATTTTTCAAATTTGTCGATTTTGAAGGGTATGAATTGGGTCGTTTGGGCGCGGAAATCAGAAAAGAAGAAAAGCAAATGCGTACTTAATGGGTCATTTTTCATTACAATCTGAGTTTTCTCCTGCTGGAGATCAGCCTGAAGCGATTCGCAAGTTGGTAGACGGCCTCGAAAGCGGAAAACAGGCACAAGTTTTATTAGGAATTACAGGTTCAGGCAAAACATTTACAATGGCCAATGTCATTTGCCAGATGAATAAACCGGCTCTTATCTTGGCCCACAACAAAACGCTCGCGGCTCAACTCTATCAAGAATTCAAATCTTTTTTTCCAAATAATGCAGTAGAATATTTTGTCTCTTATTACGATTACTATCAACCGGAAGCCTATATTGCCCGTACCGATACGTATATTGAAAAAGACTTGGCGATCAATGACCGAATAGAAAAAATGCGGCTTAGCGCTACGCGTTCTTTGATTGAAAGATCCGATGTGATCATTGTTTCTTCGGTTTCCTGCATTTATGGCTTGGGAACTCCTGAATACTATAGTCAAATGCTTCTAAAAATTGCGGTAAAACAAAAAATTCGCCGCGATGATGTTCTGCTGCATCTCGTCGAAATGCACTATAAAAGAAATGATTTTGATCTGATGCGCGCTACGTTTAGAGCTCGGGGCGATGTACTGGAAATTGTCCCTGCATATGAAGATGATTTGGCCTATCGGATTGAATTTTTCGGCGATGAAGTGGAAAGGATCAGTGAAATTGAACCGATTACAGGAAAAGTCCGCAGGCGTCTCGATTTAATTTCTATTTTTCCGGGATCGCACTATGTGACGCCGGAGCATGTCCGCCATCTTGCAATCGACACGATCAAAAATGAACTTACGCAAAGAATCGCTTGTTTTCAGAATGAAAACCGGCTGGTTGAGGCGCAGCGGATTAAAGAAAGAACGAATTATGATTTGGAGATGATTCGTGAAATTGGGTTTTGCAAAGGAATTGAAAATTATTCTCGTCATTTTAGCCAGCGTTCCGAAGGGGATCCTCCTCCTTGTTTACTTGATTATTTTCCTGATGATTTTCTTTTTTTCATTGATGAATCGCATCAAACGCTTCCTCAACTTCACGCGATGTATAATGGCGATCGCTCTAGGAAGCAAGCGCTCATTGAGTTTGGTTTTCGCCTCCCTTCGGCTTTTGATAACCGTCCCTTAAAATTTGAAGAGACGTATCAAAAATTTAATCGCGTGATTTATGTTTCTGCAACTCCCGGTTCTTGGGAAGTGGCGGAAGCTGAAGGTGAACTGGTCCAGCAAATTATTCGCCCTACAGGCCTTTTGGATCCTGAAATCACCGTTCGTCCTGCATCAGGTCAGGTGGATGATTGTTTGGAAGAAATCCGCCTTGAAACGGCCCAAGGCGGCCGCATCCTTGTGACGACATTAACAAAAAAATTATCGGAAGATCTTTCCAAATATCTTAATGAAATCGGAGTGAAGGCAAAATATATTCACTCTGATATAGATACCCTCGAACGGATGAGGATTTTAAAATCGCTTCGCAAAGGCGATTTTGATGTGCTGATCGGCATCAATTTGCTGCGAGAAGGGCTTGATTTGCCCGAGGTTTCTTTGGTCGTGATTTTAGATGCCGATAAAGAAGGTTTTCTTCGTTCCGAGACGGCGCTGATCCAGACATGTGGAAGGGCTGCCCGTAATCTTCGGGGCAGGGTCATTATGTACGCAGACAGGGAAACTACAGCGATTAAAAGGGCGATAGATGTGACTACGCAAAGGCGTCTACAGCAACAACAGTATAACGAAGAGAACTCCATTACGCCGCGAACCGTCGTGAGAGAGAGAGTCGCTTCGATTGAAGAGACCTATGGGTTCCCTGAATTGCCTTCTATAGGATCTACTCAGCCTATCGCCCAATCTTCTTTTGATCTCTTGCAATTGGAAGCAAAAATCAAAGAGTATGAAAAAGAAATGAGGCTAGCTTCCAAAGAGCTTCGATTTGAAGACGCCGCCAGGGCGCGGGATCTAATGCGCTACCATCAAAATTTAGAGTTATTGAAAAGCGATCAGGACTAATCCCTCGATTTTGTACAATCTCATGACTTCTTCGCTGACGTTCATTAGTTATCAAATCGTTGAAACAGAGTGACCAGGCGGTATCTTGGTAAGTTTAGAGCCTCTAGAACAGGAGCAAAAAAGTGACCATACAGCTTGCGAAATAACCGATCCCGAAAATCAAGTGAAGTACTAGAGCGCACATTCCCGGTAATATTACTGATCCATTCATTTCCGGCTCGCTGATAACATACTTTAGGATGGGTCACTAAAGGACGGATTTCATTTTTTTCAAACAGCATAGAGTAAACTTCGTCGATAGGAATGATTTTAGAATCGGGATCAAGAATAAGGCCTTCTAACTGATTAATCAATAACCCATAGGAGTTTTGATTTACGGCATAAGCGTGGGTTTGAGTACCAGACCGTGCATAATCTAAATGAAGAGACTCACGAACAAGTTCATCGAATTCAGCATATCCTAAAAATAAAATCTGCCAATCTCGACCTCTTAAATCTTGCATAGCCCCATTAAATGCTCTAACAGCTCGCTCTGTTTGTGGTAAAACAGCATCATCTTCAAAAATGACAACAGAGGGTAAATTATCTGCTAATGCCTTCTTTAAAACAGCTAAATGGCTCAAATAGCATCCCATCCGAGCTTTTTGTAATCGATCGCTTCGGCCGCTCATTCTCTTCCAAACAGATTCATAAGAAATCTCTTCGCTTCTACCTAAAATTTGTTGCAATCCTTGATCGTCCAGTTCATATCCGTTCACAGCGCTAAATCTATCAAATTCCTTTATACCCACATTTTTTAAGTGCTCAGAAGTTAGCTTCCACTTTTGAGTAGAACTTTCCAAATTAATTATATAACTTTTGCCAAAGTTATCATCGATTGCATATCTTGCATTAGGATCAATCTGATCTTTGAAAAGATTGTTAGCCGGGGCAAATAAAAGAGGAACAAAGCAAGCTGGCGCAACTACAGATAAAAAAGAGCCAAAAAGCACACCAAAAACACACTTGACAATGTCAGCAATAATGTCCTTGAGTTGTAACGAAGCTGCTTCATCGATTAAAGAAAACCTTGAAGAAAGGTCTCCTCCCATTTTTTTATCGATAGTACCCACTATTTTAGCGCCCAGAAGAAGTACATTCCTTACGCAATCCAGCGCTTGCAAGGGCGAAATCCCCAAAGCTAGTACACGAGAGGTTATCTGCCTTTTAACAAATCCTTTTGTCCCTTTTTCATATGAATCGATATTTTCGATAATAGAGGCTGAAATAAATCGATTTGTTAAAACAAAATTAGAAAGATCTATCATACTTGCCGTATTGTTGTTTGTTAAAAGTAAATATAGTACATAAAAAGTGAATTAAATTACAGGGAATTAATTCAAGTCGTTTTTGTTGAATATCGGCTGAGACAAGTGAATGATGCCTAAGTATCTACCTTCTAGCTGGCAATTAAAATGTTTATAATAAATAACTTGAAAATTATATAATGCCGTCTGATTGAAGTTCCCATAATTTGGCGTAGCGCCCTTTTTGTATCAGAAGCTCTTGGTGATTTCCCTCTTCTATGATTTCCCCTTTTTCTAATACAAGGATGCGGTCAGCTTTGATGATTGTGGAAAGACGGTGGGCTACTATAATCAATGTTTTGGTGGCTTTGAGATGATTTAGGGAATTTTGGATGATTTGTTCTGAACAGCTATCGAGATTGCTTGTCGCTTCATCTAGGATTAAAATTTCTGGATTTTTCAGCAAACATCTTGCCAAAGCAATTCTTTGCCTCTCTCCCCCGGATAGTTTGTATCCTCTTTCTCCTACAATGGTTTCATAGCCGGATGGAAGATGCGAAATAAAATCCGCGACTCCCGCCAGCTCTGAGGCTTTTTCTATGTCTTGATTTGAAGCATTAAAATCCCCAAATCGAATGTTTTCCGCGATATTGCCATTAAACAAAAAAGTGTCTTGGCTGACGACTCCAATTTTTTGTCTCCAACTTTCATGAGAGATCGAAGAAAGACATTTGGAATCCACTAAAATTTTCCCTCGGGTCGGAGTGTGTAGATTCAAAATCAAATCTAAAATGGAAGATTTTCCAGCACCTGAAACACCAATAATGGCCAAAGTTGTTCCTTTTGTAAGCGAAAAAGAAACATTTTGGAGAACAGATTTTGAAGAAGTAGGATAATGGAAATGGACATTTTGAAAGGTAAGGCTGTGAGTCCATTTTTCTAACGTCTCGCCAGAAGATGGGTTATATTCTTTTCCCCGATCATCTAAAATGTCATTTAATCGAATAATAGATCCGTAATGGACACTTGCAGATCCTATCGCTTGCATGGCCTGTTGCAGTCTTGTGGCCAAACGGTAGGTCAAAGCAATATAGGTGAGTAAATTGGGTAGGGTCGATTCGCCGGGACGGGTCAGAAGGTAAGAGCCAACAACTAAAATAGCTCCTACTAATAAGACATTCACTGTTTCATTGATTGTAGGAATGATGTTATTCCAAAAATGAGCTTTTTTGCTGCTTTGAACAATTCGATCTAAAACACCATCGATTTGATCCAAAATATATTTTTGCCGTTGAAAAATATGGATAGGACGAATGCCTTGGAGCGATTGGACTGTTTGATGGCTGAATTCAAAGAGATGGGTTGTCAAAATTTTTGAGTGATGCACTACCTTTTGAATCAGGGTTTTTTGAAGAAAAATAAAAAAAGTAAATAAAGCGAACGTCAAAAAGGTAAGCTCTGCGGATAATTGATACAAAACAAAGAGCAGCCCAAAACTCATAAAAAACGAGATAGAGGTACGATTAATGGTTTCAAATAAAACAGGGATTGAGAGCGAAGGGGTTTTGGCAAATTCCGTCAGATCTCCTGTTTTATATTTGGAGATAAAGGGGAAGCTAAATTTAAATATTTGGCTATAGATTTGTTTTTGTGTTTGTGTTTGGACTTTGAGAGAAAAAAGGGAAGATCCGTAAAGGCCTAAAAAAGAGGTCAAGCCTCGTAGAGCCTGCGATCCGATGGATGCAAAAATATAAAAATAAAATAGCTCCATAGAGGTTACATTCCAGCCCCATTTTGTTACATCGAACAGTGATAAAAAGCCGAAATTGCTAGGTGCCGCGTCTTCTAAGCTGGAAAAGGCTAAGAACATAAAAGCAAAAGAACTCCCTTCTAAAACTGCTGCGATGAGATGGGGAATTAAAATGAGAAGGACATATTTGCAATTGGAACCTTTTGGTCCTAAAAGAATTTTCCAAATAGGGCTTAAAGAAAATCGTTTCATAGGCTCCTTTTATGCCTCTTTTTGTTCGCAACTCAAACAATGGGTAACATGGGCTGAAAAATGTGTCGAATTGATGAATCCTATCTTAAATTTAGAAATTCTGCAATTGCATCTCATCATTTCAGGTCAGCGGAAAAGTAAAGCCGCTTTACATCAGATTTTTTTATACTTGGCATACATTTTGAAATAAACACCTATAGGAGTCGGCTGTTTTTTCCCAAGAAAATAACCTGCACCTGGAAAATCCTCTTTGGATGAATTGAAGGCTCAGCCCTGGCTCTGTTAAAATTCTTTCCATTTGTGTTGCGAGCTCTTTTACAGAGTGAGGTGAAAAATAGAGGGCCGCATCAGAACAGACTTCAGGAATACTCGCTGCGTGCGAGGCTAAGACAGGACATCCAGAGGCCATCGCTTCTAAAGGAGGCAGTCCAAAGCCTTCGTAAAGCGAAGGAAATATGAGCGCTTTCGCAGAAGCATACAAAGAAGAAAGATCGTTTTTAGAAACTTCTCCAAGAACATGGATTTTTTTTCTGAGAGGACTTTGCTCGATGGAGGCCAGGATTTTGGAATCGGATGATCTCAAGCCTGTATATTTTCCTGCCAAGACAAAGTGGCAATCAGTTGGATTGAGCCATTCGAACGCTTTTAATGCGATGCTCAAATTTTTATGGCTTTTCATATTGCCGACGAAAAGAAAAAAAGGAAAATTTAAATTATACTTATTTTGAAATTCTTCTGTATTTTGAAGAGGAAAAAACTCTTTAAAGTTCACGCCGGGATGAATCACTTCAATCTGTTCTTCTGAAATATTTACATATTTTAAAATTTCTGATTTTGAAAAATAAGATTGCGTAATAATTTTTTGGGATTTTTTACAAGCGTTATGGATCAAAAGCTTGGCGGCAAGCCATTGGGCTTTTGAAGTCGGTTTTGCTAAATGGCAAACGTCATGAAGGGTAACGACGCGGGCTTTGCTTTTGATAGGAAAAAAAGGAACATTATAGTGGGGCGACCAAAAAAGATCACAAGAAGGAATTTTGAAGGGAAAATAGAGTTGTTCGCGCAAAGAATAAATAGGGGTGTTGAATGGAATTGATGGTTGAGAAGCGCTATTTGTAGACTGCCCCAGCAAAGAGAGTTTAAAAGGAGAAGTAAAAAGAAATGGGAGTAGGTTTTGGATGCAAGTGCCAATACCTGATGCATGGATCATGCGTACATCGATGCAAAGATGAATCATAATTCCTTAAATTGAGAAAATTAGTATTATGCATTTTGCAAACTTTAAACGCAGAAGTTTAATGGAAAATAGGAGCAAGCTTGAAAAGCGTGATTGTTCATGATTGGTTGGTGTCTCCCATCGCAGGCAGTGAGAAAACGCTCAGAGAAATCCATGGGCTTTTTCCCTCTCCTATTTATACCCTTCTTAAAAATGAAAAAAAATTAGAGGGAAGTTATTTTGAAGGAAAGGAATTGATTGCTTCTTTTATCCAAAAACTTCCTTTTGCTCAAAAATACTATAGAAATTATCTTCCCTTTTTCCCATTGGCGATCGAACAATTTGACTTGTCTGCATACGATTTGATCCTTTCTTCTTCTCATTGCGTTGCCAAAGGGGTGATTTGCCATCCGGATCAATTGCACATCAGCTATTGTCATACGCCGATTCGTTATGCCTGGGATTTGATGCATCCTTATCTTAACGACGGTCCTTTGCGATCGGGAGTCAAAGGGGCTCTTGCCCGTTTTTTTTTGCAATATGTTCGAAATTGGGATGTGCTATCCTCAAACCGGGTTGATGCTTATATAGCCAATTCAAAATATGTAGCTGGAAGGATCAGAAAATATTATGGCAGATCGGCCCATGTGATCTTTCCGCCGGTCGATATTGAGTCATTTCAAGTTTGTCATCAAAAAGAGAACTTTTATCTTGCAGCTTCTCGGATGGTTCCTTATAAACGATTAGATTTAATCGTCGAAGCATTTTCTTTAATGCCGGACAAAAAATTAGTGGTGATCGGGTCTGGTCCAGAGGAAGCGAACATTAAAAAAAAGGCGCATAAAAATATAGAATTTTTAGGATTTCAATCGGATTCGAATTTGCAACTTTATCTTCGAAAGGCCAAAGCGTTTGTATTTGCAGCGATAGAAGATTTTGGGATTTTGCCTGTGGAAGCAATGGCTTCTGGCACTCCTGTGATAGCTTTTCGAAAAGGGGGCGCTATGGAAACAGTACAGGAAGGGGTATCTGGTCTTTTTTTTGAAGAGCAGTCCATAACCTCTTTGCAAGAAGCAATCCGTCTTTTTGAAACGTTGGAATTTGATTCTGCTGCGATCCGTTCTCATGCCGAGCAGTTTAGCCGAGAGCGTTTTCGCCGGGAATTTCAAGAGTTTGTCTTAAAAAAATATAGTTTTTTTAAACAAGGGTGTGTTGATGCAGATTGTGATACTAGCCGGCGGTGGGGGAACTCGTCTTTGGCCCCTATCTAAACAAAATTTTCCAAAGCAATTTTTAAAATTTCTTGGAGAAGAATCGCTGCTTCAGCAAACAGTCGGACGGTTTGCCTTTTCAGGCAATACGGATGGCATTTTGGTAGCGACAAACAAGATTTATAAACCCTTGGTTTTGCAGCAGCTCATGAAAGTAAAAGGCTGTAACCAGGTGGATGTAATGACGGAGCCTTTAAAGAAAAATACAGCGCCCGCGATCGCTTTGGCCATTAGGTATCTTGAAATTTTTAGGCAGGCGCAGTCTGAAGACATAGTAAGCGTGCTTCCTTCCGACCATTTAATAGAGCCAAAGGAAATATTTTTAGATTATTTAAAAAAAGCGGAAGAGACAGCTCGCTCAGGAAAAATCATCCTTTTTGGGATTTATCCTTCTAATCCAAATACTGGGTTTGGTTATTTAAAAATAGGGATGCCTTTTGATTCCGTTTCTTATACAGTGGAAAAATTTATAGAAAAACCTAGTTTAGAGCGGGCAGAACAACTTTTAAACGACCCTCTCGTTTTTTGGAATTCAGGAATTTTTGTTTTTTCTATTCAAACGATTTGGGCAGCTTTTGAAAAACATTTGCCTAACATCGCTCAGATGCGGCATTGGAACTGGAGCGAATGCCAAGAGCGTTTTCACGAGATGGAAGATCTTTCGATTGATTATGGCCTAATGGAAAAAGCAACAAATGTGGTTGCTTGTCCTTTACCGGTAAGCTGGTCTGATGTGGGCAGCTGGGATAGCGTATACGAGGTATTGAAAAAAGATGAAAATCAAAATGTAAAGATTGGAAACATTATCGATTTGGAAACCAAAAATTGTTTGATTATAGGAGGCAAAAAAATCATTTCCACGATTGGATTGGAAGACTTATTGATTGTCGAGACGGATCAAGCCATTTTTATCAGCAAAAAAGGAGCGTCTCAAAAAATAAAAGAGCTGCTCTCCAAGCTACCAGAATAATAGAGAGAGGAAATTTCTTGAATCTCGAATGATGTAAAACATTTAATTGGAAAGTTTTGGTTGCTTGCCCTATCATCACAAAAATGACTATTAACGAATCGATCGCCTTCACAATTTCTCCTGGTCTTCAAACCGAAATTGACCACCTAGTAAATGAACAAGATACTGTATATGATTCGATTGAACATCTAAAAGAGGCAACCTGCAATAGCCTTCATGAAGCGATCGCCAACGAACTGCTTTCGCAATTGCCTCCCAATAGTAAAATCGTAGATCTAGGATGTGGATTTGGAGAAACTTCTCTTATTATAGCGTCAAAGGGACATGAAGTTCATAGCATTGAGCCTGCCCCGAATAGATGTAGAGCTGTCTCAAAATCTTTAAAAAATTTAGGGCTAAATGGTACAGCCTATCTTTGCACATCTGAGGATTTGGATAAAATCCATCTAAAAAATTTTGACGGAGCTCTCTTTTTCTCCAGTCTTCATCATTGCGATCATCCTTTACAAGCTCTTAAAAACACGAAAAAAATTCTGGGTCCAAAAGGAGTAATTGTAATTAACGAGCCAATTTTAAAATCCTACCGAAGCAAAAAGTGGTTCAATAAGCAACTCATAGAAAACCCTGTTAAGATGGGGCACTATGGAGGGAATGAACATATCTATTATTTCAAAGAATATTACAATATGCTCAAAGAAGCAGGTTTCTCTCGGATCGAATTCCATTGGGCAAATAGGAAAATTGATCCAAGAAAGACTCTCGTCCTCGATTTAAGCCGCAACACCAATGGAAGCCATCAACATTCCGTTTTAAGATGCTTTATCAAGTATTTGATTCATGTTCTTGTAAAAAACTTATGCAAAAATCCATTCCTCAATAGATTATTCGTTCGGCCGCTCTTAAAAATGTCTCTTTTGCAAGCCTCTTTCGTTGGATATGTCTAGATCCTGTCTCAGTACTAAGGAGGCATAAAACCAATAAAAAACTAGCACGGGAATTAGAAGAATCGCTCCATCTGATGCAGAAATAAATAGGTAAGTCATTAATCCACAGATCAGGGATTTGCGGAGCGGGTTCATTTGCCTTCGATACATAAATGCCAAAAAAATTGGACTGATCATCGCAAGAAGATAGGCAAATAAACCTAGCAGACCAAATTGTTCCAGTACGCTTAAATAGACAATTTCTCCAAAAAGTTCAAAAGGTTGATCTGGAAAAAAAGTTGTCGATTCTAATACTTTTAACTGATGGACCCTCCCTCCTAAATTATTGTCCATAAAGAACGTAGCTGGAATGCCAACGTATGCGATAATGCCTACGAAAAATGCGACAAAAATTGCACTTTTGAGGCAAAATTTTATAATTGTGTTTACTGTATGTTTAGCTACCAAACAGTTATGGAGAATTTGATTAAAAACCAAACCGATCCAAACGGTTCGCGAAAAAGTCAGAATGAGTGATAACTTTAAGATTTGCTGAGCCCATGTCCTCTTTTCTATATAACAATATAAAGAAAGTAGTATTAGAAGAGAGATTCCGTAAAGATTTCCATTGTTATATGTTGAAATAAGTTTAAAAACGAATCCCCTATTATTGCATTTAAATTCTATCGTTCCAATGTCATGGTAGTTAATCGTTATAAAAGGTATTTCTATTGTTTTTCCAGTTGTTGCTTTGAACAAGAATAAAAAAATTCCAAAGCAACTTACAAATAATATTCCATTTTTTATGAGTTTTAATAAATAAGGCAAATTTATTTTTTCGATTGTCTCAGACAGTAGACAGAAGAAAATTGTGGGAAGGAAAAAAAAGCTGATAAAAAAAGCAATACCCATCGTTACAGGGGGAGAACCGTGCAAGATCCAGGAAAGGCAAAACATAGCCTGGAACGGCATTAAAAGAAACCATGCCTGCAATCTAGGTGGATGAATTCGGAAATTGCCTCGGATAATCAAGGCGAGGGAGAGAAGGCTGAGGAGCATATATCCCCAGGTAATGGGGGCATCCCCGATTTTAAATCCCCCTTTTGGGAATACAAGAAGAAAAAGCCAGAGGGCGATCAGAATTTTTTTAGGAGAGAAACACTCTGATAAAGGGCGGCTTTTATACCGGAAATAATTCAAAAGAGATCTATTTCTTAAAATGTTTGGATAAAAGGCCTGATAACTTCATCATATCGACAGGTTCTTTCGTCCCCAAAACTTTGGCTAATTTGGGATCAGGAAGAATTAGACGTTTGTTTTTGCTATCTTGTAAATTATGCGCCTTAATATATTCCCAAAGTTTTTTTGTAGCGTTCGGGCGGGAAGATTCTTCAACACCTAAAACATCTGACAAAGCAGCTGAAAGCTTATAGGCTGGCTGATTGGATTTCTTTTTGGCCTTTTTAGCAGGAGCTTTCTTTTTCCCATCCGGTTTGCCTCTTTTCGCTTTTTTGACGTAAGGCGTTTTGGGGTGGTTTGCGTATTTTTGAGGCAGTTCATCGATTGCGTTGCCGATCACGTCGCAGTCGGGATAGTTGGAGCAAGAAAAAAATGTTTTTCCAAAACGGGATTTGCGAGCTACGATTCGTCCATCGCAGCCTTGCGCTGGGCAAGTAGGCATGTCTTCTGCCCTAAAAACAGTTTCTCCCTTTTTCGGAATGTTGATAATTCCCTTGCATTCCGGATAGCGGGTGCAGCCTAAAAAGGGGCCAAAACGGCCATGCCTAAGAGTTGTGGCAGAGCCGCAAGTTGGACACAGCTGATCCCAATCAAAATTCGGATCATAGTCGGCTTTATCGAAACTGACCGATTCAATCGGAGCGGTGAAATCGCATTCTGGATAATGGCTGCAGCCATAAAAATATTTACTGCGCGCCCATATTTTTTGCAGTTTTTGGCCGCATTTTGGGCAGTCAATCTCTGTAGTAACTTTAGGGACGACAGCCTCTTTTTCTGCTTTTTCAACAAGCGGAAAAAAATCGCGCCAAAAATCTTGAATGAGCTCTTTCCAATTTTTATTGTGCTCGGCTACTTGCTCCAAATTGTCTTCCATTTGGGCAGTAAATGTCACATCCATGATGGGAGCAAAATTTTCTTCCAACATTTGACAAATGACTTTGCCTAGTTCCGTTGGTTTGAGCGCCTGATGTTCTTTAATCGTGTAATCGCGGCTTTGAATTTTATTCATGATCGCCGCATAAGTGGACGGACGGCCAATCCCCAGCCTTTCTAGTTCTTTAACAAGAGAAGCCTCCGTAAATCGCGGCGGGGGTTTTGTAAATGACTGGGTCGAGGTGGCATTTTGAAGGGTGAGCGGCATGCCTGCCTCTAATGGAGGAAGGATTTTTGCATTTTCTTCCTCTTCTTCTTGATGCTCTTTGTCTTTTTTCTCTTCGTAAGCTGCCAAATAACCATTGAATTTGATGACAGACCCGGTGGCGCGAAGGGTCAGGTCTTGATCGGTTTCGATGTCAGCCGATACGGTGTCATAGATCGCAGAGGTCATCTGAGAAGCCATAAAACGACGCCAGATCAGCAAGTAGAGCTTGAATTGTTCAGGAGTAAGGTATTTTCTTACTTTTTCCGGATCGCGCGCTACATTGGTTGGCCGAATTGCCTCGTGGGCTTCTTGCGCAGTTTTTTTAGAAGCATACACTCGAGGTTGATCCGGAAGATAATTTTGTCCAAAATGTTTTAAAATATAGTTTCTGGCAGCTGAGATTGCTTCAGGCGCAATATTTACCGAATCGGTTCTCATATATGTGATGAGACCCTCGGATCCTTCGGATCCCATATCGAGTCCTTCATAGAGTCCTTGTGCAATATTCATCGTTCGGGCTACTGAAAATCCATAATGACGAGAGGCCTCTTGTTGGAGAGTAGACGTGATAAAGGGGGGAACCGGGTTTCTTTTTTTCTCTTTTTTATCAACGGCGCTGACGGTGTAATGCGCTTTTTTCAGGCGCGAAAAAATCTCATTGGCCGTTTTCTCGTCCGAAATTAAAAAGCATTCTTTTGAGCCTATTTTTTCCTTTTCGACTTTTAATCCGCCCACCGAATGCAATGCGGCGAAAAAGGGCTTTTCTTTGGATTTTGTTTCCAGAAAAGCTGCTAAATTCCAGTATTCGATTGGTACAAAAGCGTCAATCTCTTTTTCTCGGTCGACGACTCGTTTTAGAGCTACGGATTGCACTCTTCCGGCAGATGTCCCATGGCGCCCTCTTTTTACCCGACGCGTCAGAATAGGAGAAATCTTGTAGCCGACGATTCGATCTAAAAGACGGCGCGCTTGCTGCGCGTTGACGAGGTCCATATCGATGTCGCGGGGATTATCGAGCGAGGTTTGCACCGCATCTTTCGTAATTGATTGGAATGCAGCGCGTTTGATTTTTGTGTTCTTTGGCAAAATGGAAGCAATATGCCATGCAATCGCCTCTCCTTCTCGATCCGGATCGGGAGATAAATAGACGATGTCTGCTTTTTTGGCGGCATCTTGAAGTTTTTTAATGACCTCTTTTTTATCGGGCATCGTGACGTATTTGGGCTCGAAATCATGCTCGATATCGATGCCAAATTCTTTTTGAGGCAAATCGCGAATATGTCCAACCGAAGATTCAAAAAAATATTCGGGACCAAGAAACTTTTTCAGTGTCTTGATTTTTGCTGGAGACTCGACAATAACTAGGGCTTTGCCCATAAATCTAGATTCCTTAATCTTGTCAGATGGTAGCTGATTCTATTTGAAAGTGCAATTTTTTCGGGGATTTTTATGAAAAATAAAATATTTTTATTTGTTTTCAGGGTTTGTGCCAAGCTCAGAAGCCGCCCTTTAGAACCTGTTTAAGATCTAAGGTTCAATCGATTTTCGATTGAACCTTAGATCTTAAACAGGTTCTTAGGTATGGAAATTTTATAGGGAAAGATTAAAGGAAGACTGGAAGTCTATTCTCCTTTATTATTAGAGGCATGAATGATGAAGAGTTGTTAGCGCTGAACCGTCGGGGATTTATTCCCGGACCTGGAGAAACGGAAGAGCATTTTGTAAAACGGGTGCAGTTGGCGCAAGATTTTTTTTGTAATCCTCTTAAGGAATTTGAGGAAATGGAAAAAGTCCCCGTTCCTCATTGGGATTGGGTCCGGCATCATTTAAAAGAGCTTTATGACTTTCAGCCGGATTCGCTCGTTGCTTATTATTCCAACCGTCAATTGACTCCTTGGCAAGGAGCGGCCAGTTGGGTAATGGACGTAGAATCGGGGCCTTTATGCGCAGTACAATTAAGACGGGGTTTTTTAAAGGGGTCCTATTTAGGTCTCTATAGCCGTGATGAAATTTTAGCGCATGAAGCGGTGCATGCGGCGAGATGCGCCTTTGAAGAGCCTGCCTTTGAGGAATTTTTTGCTTATTATACCTCGAGCGCGAAGTGGCGGCGCCTCTTAGGCCCGATTATACGCAAACCATGGGAAGCCTCTTTTTTTTTGGGCGTATTAGGTTTAGGAGCTTTGTTTGGAATATTTTTACCGGCGGCAGTTTTGTCTTCTTTTGGATTTCTGCGGCTTGGTAGACAGCATACACGACTTTGGCGTGCGGTAAAAAAAATGAGGAAAGAGGGGAAAAGTGAAAAAACAATCCGTTTTTTGCTGTTTCGATTGACCGATTGCGAAATCAAGAGGGTAGCTCAAGGAAAAGAAATTGGGGATGATCAATCTTTAAGATCGCGGTTGATCCGTCTATATAATCACATTTAACTATTTTGGGAGTGTTTTATGGCACAAAAAATCGTTGTAGAAGAAGGGGAAAAAAATCGTTTTAAGTATTGCATGGAGCTGGAAGCCGG
>Ga0210386_10001578_pt1 | contig 20267 bp, 18 predicted proteins | sample IncBWH32OmetaG_FD_160091 | JGI IMG/M metagenome (GOLD analysis project Ga0210386, IMG submission 160091) | Forest soil microbial communities from Barre Woods Harvard Forest LTER site, Petersham, Massachusetts, United States - Inc-BW-H-32-O ...
AACGCGCGACTCGATCACGATCTTGCAAGCCAGCTGCTGCCGGTCGGTAAAGCGCGGCTCCTCCATCGCTGCCTGGATGTTCATATGGTAGTCCACCACATTCGAAACGAACTGCGCATGCGCCAGCGGCTGATTCAGTCCGCCCATAATCCCGAAACCGATGTGCTGATCTCCATTCTGCATGAACGCCGGAATGATGGTATGAAACGGCCGCTTACGTCCAGCCAGCCCATTGGGCGATTTCGCATCCAGCGAGAACAATCCACCGCGGTCCTGCAGCGCAAACCCCATGCCCTGCACCGTCACGTTCGATCCGAAATTGTTGTAGTTGCTTTGAATGATCGAGAGAATGTTCCCCTCGCGATCGACAACGCTGAAGTAAGTGGTATCGCTCGTGCCGAGCGCACCGGGCGCAACCGTGCAATTCGCATGCGCCGGATCGATCAGCGCAGCGCGCTTTGCCGCATAGTCCTTCGAAAGAAGCTGCTCTACCGGAATCTTGCTGAAGCGCGGATCGCCGTCGTACGCTTTCACGTCCGCATACGCCAACTTCATCGCTTCTATGCGATCGTGCAACTCGCCCGGGCTGTGCGGTCCCGCCGGATCAGGCTGCAAGCGCTCCATGATGTTCAGCATCTCCAGCGCTGCAATGCCGTCGCCATTGGGCGGCAATTCATAGACGGTCCAGCCGCGATACGTGGTGTGGATCGGCTCGACCCACTCCGCAGAGTAAGAAGCAAGATCGTCCGCCGTCATCGTACCGCCCAGGTCGTCTGAAGTTTTCAGAATGGCCTTAGCAATTTCGCCCTTATAAAAAGCGGACTCACCTTGATCAGCGACAAGCCTGAACGCACGCGCTACATCGGGATTGTGAAAGACCTCTCCAGTCTCAGGGACCTTCCCGCCGGGCAGAAAAACGCGCTGGCTCTCCGCATTCGTCATCAGCCCCTTGTGGTCGCCATCCCACCACGCATGAATAATCTCCGCTACCGGAAAGCCATGGTCGGCATAAAAAATTGCCGGTTGAAACAGGTCTCGCCATGGCAACCTGCCCCACCGCTCATGCAGCTTCGCCCACCCGTCCACTACTCCCGGCACGGTCACCGAATCGATCCCGTACTGCGGCATCTCTGTAACGCCCTTCGCGCGCAGATGCTCAATGGTCAGGGCCTTCGGAGCCCAACCGCTCGCATTCAGCCCGTAGAGCTTCCCTGTCTTCGCCTCCCAGTAGATCGCAAACAGGTCGCCGCCCATGCCGTTCGATGTCGGCTCGGTTACATTGAGCACAGCATTTGCCGCGATGGCTGCGTCGATGGCCGAGCCACCCTGCTCCAGCACGCGCGCACCGGCCTGCGAAGCTGACACCTGGCTCGTAGCAACAATTCCGTACTGCGTAGCAACCACAGATCGCCCATAGGAGCGGTCCTGGGCTGACAAACTGAACGTAGCGACGATGGCGACGAAAACTGCCGCCATGAACCTGGATGTAGTCATGCGGGTGAGCTCCTGGCGTTGCATGCCAAATTGGAGGAAGTCTATCGGTCTAAAAACTAACAGAGCCGGCTCCACAGGCGTAGTACATTTGCGGTGTGCGTGTGCTTCTCACCGTCCTCGCAGCCCTTGCTCTGGCCTCGGCCGGGACCGCGCAGCAGGGCGTTTCTCTAGCGACGGAAGATGGGGCAAGAATCTCGGCACTCCTGTACGGCAGCGGGGTTCGTGCGGTTCTGCTCGTCCATGGCGGCCGTTTCACCAAGGAGAGCTGGTCTCCTCAGGTTCCCGCCTTCCGGTCGGCTGGATTTGAAGTAATGGCCATCGATCTTCGCGGCTTCGGCCAATCACACGGACCTGGCGGAGCCGCTCCAACTGATGCTCAACTTGCGCTCGATGTGTTGGCGGCAGTTCGCTATCTGCACAGCCACGGCGCAAAGAGCGTCTCCATCGTCGGCGGCAGCATGGGCGGAGCCGCGGCGGGCGACGCCTCCATCACCGCACACCCCGGCGAGATCGATCGCATTGTGATGCTTGGAGCAGCACCCACCTTGCCGGCTGAGAAGCTCAAATCACCCGCACTCTTCATCGTTGCGCGCGATGACACCAGCGGCTATGGCCCGCGCCTGCCTGGAATTCGCACCCAATACGAAAAAGCCCCGCAGCCGAAAAAGCTAATCGTGCTCGATGGCACGGCGCACGCGCAATACCTCTTCCAGACAGATCAAAGCGAACGGGTCATGCAGGAGATCCTGCAGTGGCTCTCATCGAAATAATCCCGTTCACTGATCACTGACCGGTGTTCGCCGTTCACTGTTCCTTTAAAATAGTTCCATGTTTACCGGCATCATCGAACAAACCGGAACTCTGGTAAGCCTCACCGATCGCGGCGGCGTGCGGCGCATCACCATCGAAGCGCCGGGCATGGCGAACCGGCTGAATGAGGGCGATTCCCTTGCCGTCTCCGGTGTCTGTCTGACCGCGCTCGATATCGACCCTACTTACTTCCACGCCGACCTCGCCCAGGAAACGCTGGACCGCACCTCACTCGGCGCGCTCAAGCCCGGCGCAAACGTGAATCTCGAATTGCCCACCGCAGCCGGCAGTCCCCTCGGGGGCCATATCGTCCAAGGCCACGTCGACGGCACGGGCGTGCTGATGGCGCTCGATCCTGTGATTCCTCAGTCGAGTCCGCATTTCAATCGCGAAACCACGGACTGGACACTGAAAGTCCGCGTGCCTGAAAACGTCCGTCAGTGGATGGTTCCCAAAGGCTCGGTCGCCATCGAAGGCATTAGCCTCACGATTGCAAGCGTTGAAGATGACACCATCTCGATCGCTGTCCTTCCGCTGACTTACTGGCGCACCAACCTGCACACGCTCACTGCCGGCGCGCCGGTTAATGTCGAGGCCGATGTGCTGGTGAAACTCGCGTATCAGCAGATGCAATCCGAGAAAAAGCCAGAGTTCGACCTGACCGAGCAGTGGCTCGTCGCAAACGGGTATTAAGCAAGTTCGAAGTTTGGAGTTCCAGGTTCGCAGTTAGCCAATCAACGATTACTTCGCAGGGATCTTTGGCGGATCGACAACGTACTCGTCCCCTGTGCGCGCGAGAATCTGTTGGCGTCGATCCGTTAGCAGCTTGAGCTGTTTATTCAGTTCGATAAACTCCTGCTTCTGTTCCGCCGTCATTTCCGCGCCGTTCTGCGTCGCCTTGTTCAACTCGTCCAGGTTCGCCTGCACCTTGGGCATCTCGCGATCGATCAGCGCAGGATGAATATCAGGTATCTTTGCTTTTCCCGCGGCCAGTGAGTTGCGGTTGTTCTCGCCCCACGCGGGCAACATGCCCACATGCGCCAGTTCTACCCGCACCCCGGCAGGCCCGTAATCGTTCCGCACCGCCGAGAACAGCCCGATCATTGAGTCGCGCGGATCGCCATCCTTGTCCGGCATCAGCCCATCCACGTAGTTGCGTGACTGGTTCGACAGAAAATTCCCCAGCGAATAAAAAATCACCGCCATTCGGCCGTCTTGCGTGTTGTAAGTCTCGATCTGCTGCAGCACATGCGGATGGTGCCCCACAATCACCGAAGCCCCGGCCTCGAGCATCTTGTGCGCGATTTCCACGTCTTCGGGTCGCGGAGCGGGCGCGTATTCGATTCCCCAATGGATTGAGATCACCAGAAAATCGCACTGAGCCCTCGCAGCCTTCACTGCGGCCAGCACCTGCGATTCATCGGCTCCCGGAGCACCGCCCGACTCACCCGGATATGGAAAGAAATTCACATGCGGCTGGTCGTCCTGGTCGGGATTGCGGTTTCCATTGAGCCAGCGAGTCATCCCCAGCCAGCCCACCTTGATGCCGTTCGCTTCGACCACCAGCGGTTGCCAGGTCCGGGCGGCGGTGTCGCCCGACCCCACGAACTGCAATCCGATCTCGCGCAGATGATCGCGAGTCTCGGCAAAACCAGCCCACCCCTGATCCATAACGTGATTATTGGCGAACGAAACAATCTTGATGCCGTTAGCCTTCAGCGCCTGGGGCAGTGCGACCGGCGCATCAAACATGAACGGCTTCGATCCTTTGGAGTGCGCCGGGGCGACCGGCGTTTCCATGTTCACAAACCCGAAGTCCGCGCCCTCGAAGACGTCGCTCACATCCGCCAGCAGGGACCCCCACCCCGCGGCGCCGCCACCGGCTGCGTCGGCCGCCGCCCGCACCGCCTCATGCGGAATCACGTCTCCGCCCACGGCAAAACTCACCCGGGCAAGCTCATGGGGATAGGGCGCTGGAGCAGCCGCCCGGTGCAGGTTTGCGGGGAACCCCGTAAAATACGCGCCAGCCAGCACCAGCCCCAGCAGAATCAAGACGGCGAGCGCAGCAGCCTGCGGACTCAAGCCCAACAAGTTGCCGCTCCCGGTCCCTTGCGCCGGCGGAATGCCTTCGCCGCCGGTCTTCATCCATTTTGCCGTGTAGTCCATGGGGGATGGCCTGACTCCCAGCATACCTCTCGGAAAAGAGGCCGGTTAACCCCAATTTGAACTTAAGTACCTTCAACGGTAGCCGCCCGGACGCCGGCAGTCACAATCGGCAAACGCTTCTGCGGGAATCTGCGTCTATCCTATGAGCGAAACTGTTACCCTTGAACAGAAAGCGAACCGGAAGGCCGGCGGCGTCCTTGGCGACGGGCCGGTACCCTGACCTATGGCAGAGTTCGTCATCAAGTTAGCCGATGAACGCGGTCGCGTGATGGAGCAAGTCCAGACCGCTTCTACCGCCGAGGAGTTGCGCTCGCGCTTCTCCCATGCCGGCTATCACGTCTTCTCCGTGAAGGCGCGCTCCGGCCTTGGCGGCATGTCGCGGCGCAAGGTCAAGCTCGAGCCATTCCTGATTTTCAACCAGCAGTTTCTCACGCTCATTCGTGCCGGATTGCCGATTCTTGGCTCGCTCCAGATGCTCTCCAAGATCCAGAAGAGCGCCTACTTCCGCAGCCAGCTTGATGACATAACCAACCGCGTAAAAACGGGCGAATCGCTCTCCGCCGCATTCGAAGCACAGACCGGCGTTCCGGTCATGTACACCACTACCCTGCTGGCCGGCGAACGGTCAGGCAATCTGCAAGAGGTCCTAGAGCGCTACATCGGCTTCCAGCGCGTCTCCCTCACCTTCCGCAAAAAGCTCACCGCTTCGCTCATCTACCCCGGACTGTTGCTCACCATCGTCAGCGGCCTGCTCGTCTTCATGTTCACGGTAGTCATTCCCCAGTTCGCCCAGCTTTATGACCAGATGGGCTCGAAGCTGCCCGCGCTCACAGTCGACCTTCTAACCTTTGGGAAGTGGACGCAGCACAACATCCTCTGGATTGCGCTGACTGTAGTGGTAATCGCCGTGGCACTCTGGCGTTTTTCCATCACCGAAAAAGGCCGGGATACCGTAGACGGCATCCGAGTTCGTATGCCTATCTTCGGCAAGATCTGGCTGAAATATCAGGTCGCGCTCTTCTCGCGTACGCTTTCCACTTTGCTCACCGGTGGCCTGCCGCTGGTTCCTTCGCTTGAAACCGCCGCGCGCTCCATCTCTTCGCGCCGAGTCTCAAAGGCAGTAAGCACGGGTATCGTTTCCGTGCGTGAAGGCAAGAACCTGGCCGATTCGCTCAGCAACACCGGCGTCTTCCCTGACCTGGCAACAGAAATGATTTCGGTGGGCGAGCAGACCGGTGCTCTGCCCCAGATGCTCAACTCGGTGGCAGAATTTTTCGAAGAAGATGTAGCCACCGCATTGACTGCCGCACTCTCATTGATTGAACCCGCCATTCTCATCGTCATGGGCGTGGTTGTGGTCTTTATTCTTATCTCGCTTTACCTGCCGATTTTCTCGCTCGGTTCGGCAGTTGGGGGAGGACAGGGTTAATCCTATTTATGGCTGACACGACAATCACGGTGCCAACCGGGCCGATGGTAAACGGCCTCGACGAGCGTGCCCAGGCAGAATCCCTGGCAGCGCGCTATCGCGCCGAATTCGTTGATTTAAAGAACTTCAAGATTCAGCACGACCTGTTGCGCACAGTTCCCGTAGAACTGATGTTCCGCTATAACTTCGTGCCCATTGAGCAACAGGCAGACGTGCTGGTCATCGCGGTCAGCGATCCATCACGCCTAATGGTGCTCGACGAAATCGCAGGCCTCCTCGGCCACCGCATCATCGCCCGCGTCGCCACGCTGTCGCAGATCACCGATCTGCTCAAGAAGACCGAGCAGTCCCAGCGCGTCCTCGACGAAGCCAGCGAGGGCCTCACTTTTGACGTGGTCACCGGCGACGATTCTGCCTCGGACGAGAACATCTCCATCGAGAAGTTGACCAGCGATGAAGACATCAGTCCAATCATCCGCCTCGTCGATACAACCATCTTCACCGCCCTCGAGCGCCGTGCTTCCGACATCCACATCGAGACCTATGACGATTCACTCCACGTGAAATACCGCATCGACGGTGTCCTGCAGGAAGCCATGGCGCCCATCGCGCGCGAGCACCACACCACGATTCTGAGCCGCATCAAGATCATGAGCGAGCTTGACATCGCCGAGCGCCGCGTACCGCAGGACGGCCGTTTCCGTGTCCGGTACAAGGGCCGTCTCATCGACTTCCGCGTCTCCATCATGCCCACCGTGCATGGTGAAAACGCCGTCCTCCGCGTGCTCGACAAGGAATCGATGAGCGAGAAGTTCCGCCACCTCACGCTTGACGTGGTGGGCTTCGCGGAAGAGGACCTCCGGCGCTTCCGCCGCTACATCCGCGAGCCCTATGGCATGGTGCTTGTTACTGGTCCCACCGGCTCCGGCAAAACCACAACGCTTTACGCCGCCCTCAACGAAATCAAGAGCGACGAAGACAAGATCATCACCATCGAAGACCCGGTCGAGTACCAGATCCGCGGCATCACCCAGATTCCCGTCAACGAAAAAAAGGGGCTGACCTTCGCCCGCGGCCTGCGCTCCATCCTGCGCCACGACCCCGACAAGATCCTCGTCGGCGAGATACGCGACCAGGAAACGGCGCAGATCGCCATCAACTCCGCGCTCACCGGCCATCTCGTCTTCACCACCGTCCACGCCAACAACGTCGTCGACGTGCTGGGTCGCTTCCTCAACATGGGCGTTGAGGCTTACAACTTCGTCTCCGCGCTCAACTGCATCCTCGCCCAGCGCCTGGTGCGAACCGTCTGCGAACACTGCGTGCGCACTGTCAGTTACCCTGACGAAGTGCTCATCGCCAGCGGCATGAATCCCGCAGAATGGCGCGGTTTCGCCTTCCGCGAAGGTCTCGGGTGCATCGAATGCGGGGGTACGGGGTATCGAGGACGTACCGCCATCCACGAGCTTTTAGACTTGACCGACCCTATCCGTGAGCTGATTCTTGAGAAGAAGCCGACTTCAGAGATCCGGAAACTGGCTCAGCGCGAAGGCATGAGCTTTCTGCGTGAATCTGCCCTAGACCGGGTTCGTCGCGGTTTGACCACGCTCAAAGAGATCAATAAGGTCACATTCATCGAGGCATCGCGATAGTGAGTCCCATCCTCAGCAGATCGAATTCGGCCATACAGTACGGCGGCCGTCCACCCGCGGCCATCGAGCTCACCCCCGAGGGCGTGCTGGCGGCAGCGCTTCCAGGCAAAAGCGAGACGCCGGTCTACGCGTTTGAGCCTCTGCATCCCGGCGTGCTCATACCCGGCATCAGCGAGCTGAACATGAGTTCGCCCGAAGCGGTTTCTCTCGCGATTCGCAACGCGCTCAGTAGTGTCTCGCCGCGGAGCCGCTTCGTCACCGTCGTCATTCCCGACACCGCCGTGCGCGTCTTTGTTCTCGACTTCGATACCCTGCCCGCGAAGGCGGCCGAAGCAATTCCCGTTCTGCGCTTCCGCCTCCGAAAAATGGTTCCTTTCGAAGTGGAGCATGCCGGCCTCAGCTACCAGGTCCTCTCGCAGAGCAAAACCGAAGCGCGCGTGCTTGTGGCCGTCCTGCCCAGCAACATCCTCGAGGAGTACGAAACCGTGGTGCGCGCCGCCGGCTACGAACCGGGCGCTGTTATGCCTTCCGCGCTTGCCGCTCTCGCCACGCTGGAATCCTCAGAGCCCCTGCTTGCCGCTTGTCTCAGCAAGGTGGCCATCACCACTTCGATCACGCGCGGCGACGACCTGCTCCTCTATCGAACCCTCGACCTGCCCGAAGACCCCGAGCAGCGACTCCTCGAAGTACAGCGCAGCGTCGCCGTCGCAGCGGCTTACTATGAAGACAAGGTCTCAGTTTTGCCAAGAGAACTGTACTTCGCCGGCAACGGAACAGCCACCGAGTTCGAGCACTGGTTCGGCCCTTCCGAACTGAAGATCATCGACCTGGCGCCGCGTCCATCGACCGGCGTCGCAACAAGTTTGTCGAACATGAGCACCGCCGGCCTTACCGGCGCGTTGGCAGGAGCCGTCTAGAGTGCGCGTAGCCATCAATCTTGCTTCGCGACCGTTCGCCGATCTCGCGCCGGCGCTGAAGAACCTGCGCATTGCCATGGGCGCGCTTGCCCTGGTAGCGGTCTGCCTCGGGTTCGGCCTGCACGCACTGCACGACAAGGCCGAGGCGGCCCGCGCCCGCGCCCACTCGCTGGACGGAAAAATCGCTCAGATCAGGCAGGAACACCAGCAATATCAGGTCATGATGCAGCAGCCCGATAACGCGCGCACCCTGCAGCAGGCTGAAAATCTCAATCAGCTCTTCGATGAGAAGTCCTTCTCGTGGACCCTCGCCATGGAGGATCTGGAAACCGTTCTTCCGGCAGGCGTGCAGGTCACGACCTTGGAACCAACTGTGAAGGACGGCCAGATTTCCGTCCGTCTGCGCGTCGTTGGCCCTCGGGATCGCGATGTGGGACTGGTGGAGAATCTAGAGCACTCCCGCCACTTTCTGCTGCCCCGCATCGTGGGTGAAACGGCCGAGTCTGAAGGCGGCACGGGCCCGAACCAGCGCGCAGAACCCGTGAGCGCTTCGAACCGCGTCAACTTTGACATGCTGGCCGATTACACTCCCGGCACCCCTGAAGATCGCAAGCTGGCCCGGGAGAAAGCAGCTGCCGCGACCAAGACCCCGGGCAAAAGCAATCCACACGGCACGGCTGCGCAGTTGGGGGTTCCTGGCCGCTCGCCCTATACCGGCATGCCGCGACCACGTGTGCCAGTCCAGCCCTCCAGAGGAGTGCCACAATGAGTCCGAATCCCGTCACAAGGCGCGAGCGGCTTTCGTCTCCTCTGACTTGGCACTACGTCGGACTAGCCGTCATGATTCTGATTGTTGCTGGTCTCGCAATCCGTCTCGGAATGGACTGGTCCGCAACCGATTCCAGTTCGAATGACGCCCTAGCTGCGAAGCAGATCGAGCTGAAAACTCTCGAGTTGCAGACGGCTCCTCTCCGCGGCCTCGAACAGCGCGTAAAGGATTCGCGAGTCCAGATTCAGGATTTCTATGCTAAGCGTATCCCCGCTAACTACTCGTCCATTGCTGTGCAGGTTGGCGATCTGGCAGTCAAGTCTGGTGTGCATCTTTCGCGCATGCAGTATTCGCAGGGAGCCACCGCCGGCGACCTCGCTGAAATCTCGCTCGACTCCGCTATCAGTGGCGAGTACCAGCAGATCATGCATTTCGTGAATGGCCTTGAACGGGACAAGATGTTCTTTCTGATTCGTACCATGCAGTTCACCGGCCAGCAGGGGGGACTCGTAAACCTGCGCCTGCGCGTCACCACCTGGCTCCGCCCCTCCGACGTTCCCAGCGGCCTGCCGCCTACGCCTTCTGAAATGCCGGCAAGCGCGGCACCTCAAGCACAGGAGGGCGAATAGCATGGCAATCCCTCTTGGAATAGAGAACAAACGGCAGGTGTACATCGTGATCGCGCTTGCGGCCGTCATCGTCTGCGCCGGCGGATACGAACTTTACAGCAACTTCAGCACGTCCTCGACGCCGACGGTCCCGCCGCCCGCCCGGCCTACTACAGCAACCAGAACCGGCGCTGCGACGACTCAACGGGCAGGTAACGCCGCCGCACCACAGGCTCAGCACGTGGCGAGCAACAACATCGATCCGACTCTGCACTTCGACAAACTCGCGCAGAGCGAAGATGTGGTCTACGCCGGAACGGGCCGCAACATATTCTCTGCCGAGTCCGCGCCGGTGCACATTGAGACTCCCGTAAAGAGCGCTCGGAATACGCCCATCGTTACGGTTCCGACCGGACCACCCGCCCCGCCTGCGATCGACCTGAAATACTTTGGCTACTCGCAAACCCGCGACAAATCCATGCAGGCATTCCTCGTTCGCGGCGACGACATCTTCCTTGCGCATGCAGGGGATGTTGTCGATCACCGTTACAAGGTCGTCTCTATCATGCCGGGCTCCGTGCAGATTACCGACCTCGGCTACAACAACACGCAGACCGTTCCCCTGTCGGCGAACTAGGGCTGCGTATTAACAGAAGCAGCAATGAGACAACCTTCCCAAAGACGTCGCGTGCGCCCCACTGAAGAAGGCTACATGCTCGTAGTCGTCATCTTCATGCTGGCCATCCTCGTTCTCTCGCTCTCCATTGCCGTGCCCCGCGTACGCGAAAGCATCCAGCGCGACCGCGAAGAAGAAACCATGCAACGCGGCAAGCAATACATCCGCGCCGTTCAGCTTTATTACCGCAAGTTCAACGCCTACCCTCCCAACGTCGACGCGCTCGTCAAGACCAACGACATCCGCTTCCTGCGCAAGAAGTACGTCGACCCGACGACAGGCAAGGACGAGTGGAAGACAATCATGTATTGCCAGAACAAGACTCCGCTGGCCATGGGATTCTTCGGTCAGCCTCTCGCCGGTCCAGGCTGCGGAGCGGCTGCCGGAATTGGCCCCGCCGGGGGAAACACTGGCATTGGCGGCCCGTCGGCCAGTCCGGGAGGCGGGAGCACCACTACGGGCAGTAGCATTTTCAACAGCAACCCGAGCACCCCGACCGACCCCGCAGCAGGCGCGACCGGAGCCCAGAGCGGAACCGGCGGGACGGATGCGAATGGCAACCCCATTTCCGGAACGGCTGGAACAGGAACCGCTGGAACAGGAACGGGCGGAACAGGAGCGAGTGGGTCGGCCTTCGGTTCTTCGAATAACCCCACGGGCAACGGTCAGACTTTTGGCGGCGGCGGCATCATCGGTTTCTCTCCGCAAAGTCCGAAGCAGTCGCTCATGGTCTACAAGAAGAAAAACCACTACAACGAATGGGAGTTTCTCTATAGCCCCTTGATGGACCAGCAGACCATGGCCGGCGGAAATACGGGGGTGGTAGGCCAGCCGGCCAGCGGCACCACGACGCCAGTCGGCGGCACAGGCACCACCTTTGGCGGCACAAGCAGCACGTTTGGCGGCACGAGCCCAACTACACCCACTCCCACCCCCACGCCGACAACTCCACAGCAATAGTCTTTCTCAACTCAGCAGACGCAAGAACGCCCGTCCCCGAGGGACGGGCGTCCTTTGCGTCAACCTTTGACGCGTTACACGCTGAACGAAGATCCGCATCCGCAGGTCGATTTCACCTGGGGATTCTCAAACTTGAAGCCGGCCGCTTCCAGCGTCTCGACATAATCGACGATGCAGCCGTTCAGGTACATCAGCGAAGTGGCATCGACGTAAACGCTCAGATCGTCGAATTTGAAGACCTTGTCCATCATGCCGGCCTGGTTCTCAAAGGCCATCGAATATTGGAAGCCTGAGCAGCCGCCGCCCACCACTCCAATGCGCAAACCCGCCGGAAGCGGATCCTGGGTGGCCATAATCTCGCGCACCTTGGCGATTGCCTGGGGCGTAAGCAATAGAGGAGCCTTCTTTTCGGTTTCCTGCGTGGGTGTTGCGGTGGTCGTTGCCATGGTTTCTCCCGGTTCTATTGAAATCCTGCCTAAATGGTACTGTACTGCTCCTCATAGGGCTGTACAAGTCCATAAGTCACTTCAGTCGATTTGATGCTACGGGGTCAGCGAAAGTCTCGAAGATAACGCGATATCTTCCCTGCATCCATTCTGCTCGTAATCGGCGCATTCTCAATGAATTCCGGTTTCCATAGCTTTCGTAAACCCGTCCGATTACCTGTGATTCGCATCACGGGCGTCTATGTGGATCAGGGCTATGATTCAGCCGTACAACCCCCGGGCCGAGGCAGGACTTCTAAATCTATGGGATCTTGCCGATAGCTGGGTGGAAAACTCGCTGGAGGTAAATTTATGTCATTCGTTCCAATTATGTGGTCCGTCTGGGGGTTAACGGTCCTGGCCATGGCGGTGATGTTTTTATATCGCTCGAGGCTTAGCCGCGATGAGGAAGATCAACTCTTTCTCCATGAATCCCTTAGCCATGAGCAGACTGCCCAGCAGGCAATCGTAGCCAAAGTGAACAAGGTTCAACCCCTGGTGAAGGTTTCGGAGATCGTCGCCGGAGTTGCCACTTTATTCGTGATTGGCTATTACATCAACGATGTGATCAACCAATTTAAATAGGGTCTTAGTTGTCCGTATCCCTCCCCCGTCTCCCTTCAAGGACAACGGCAGCCGACTGGCTGCCGTTTGTCCGATTGAGAGCTTTCCTGCTCACTCTACTTCCTGTTTCGCACGGTAGCCATCGCGCGCAATAACGTCGTACTTCAGTGGCTTGTGCTTCTCGTCCTGGAAGCGCAGTGGCTTTCCCTCATCGTCCACCAGTTCCACGCGCAGCTTGCGGTAAGTTCCGTCCTGCTTGGTATCGCTGGGGTGGTAAACCAACTCGTACTTCGACCGGATCGCCTTATTGATATCCGCGAAGATGTCTGGCATCTCGCCCACAAACCGGGGCTGAAAAAACATCCCGCCGGTCATCTTGGCGAACGTCTTCATCTCGTTATCGGCCTGCAGGTAGTCGATATCGCGCATTTGCGCCCCCATTCCGGGGCCGCCCTCGGTCATTGCGCGCAGCGCCCCGCCCGTCGAAATTGCGAAGATGGTAATATCCGGCGTCGTCTTCACTTTCTGATAAATCTTGTCGAGCGTGATCTTCGAGAAAGTATCGCGTCCCGACGCAATCAGGATGATGTATTTGTGTCCATCAATCCGGGTCAGCCGGTCTTCGGCTTCATAGAGCGCGTCAAAAAGATTTCTCTCGTTGAATCCGGGAATGACGAGCGACTGAATCGCATTCAGAAGCTGCCGCTTGTCCTGCGTAAAATCCAGCCAGATCGTGGTGCGCATGTCGAAGGTCATCAGGGCGACGTAATCCTGCGGCCGCAGTTGCTGCGCAAATGCCCACGCTGCATTGCGCATGTCATAGAGAAAGCTGTAAGTGACATTGCTGTTGGCAAACTCGCACAACATGAGCGCGGTAATCGGAGCTTCCACGCGCTTGAATCCTGTAATCTTCTGTTCCACTCCGTTTTCATACACCTTGAAATTCGCGGGCTTGAGCCCAGGAACGAACTGGCCTGTCTTTTCCAGCAGGACACCCACGTCCACGGTGACTTCCGGAACATCAACCTTGAGCGAATAATCCGCCGCTCCTTCCGGATTCTTGAATTTCGGCTGAGCCGGCGCAGGCGGCGGCGTCTCCTCTGGTTGGTCCTTCTTCTTGGGCATCGCAATCGAGCCGTTGTCGCCCGTCGGGCCACCGGCGTCGGGCGCGGTCTGATCGGGTGGCGGCGCTGGAGGAGTCTGCTGTTGTGGAGTGCTTTGTGTCCAGCCAGCCGGGGCGAACGCGAAAGCAGCCAGCAGAAGGAAGGAGGCGAAACGGCGACGGCTAAAAAGGTAGGAGCGAATCGGTGGCATGACGGCCTCTGTGTTCACAGCATAGGGATTGCCCGAAGGAATCGGCAAGCGAAGCAACATATCTATGGAACCAACCTTCAACCTTGGGCGTCAAAAACCTAAGCGGATCGTAACCGGAATGAAAAGCAATTTCCCGGATGCAATGCTACTCCGGTTTAATCTTATAGACGTGAAACCCTGCTCTAAGTCAATCGCGCGCCCGATTGGAATGCTGGCCAAAGCGCTCGCCACCCCCCTGCTCGCGGCTTTCCTCACGTCCTCCCTTCTGGCGCAAGGCATCTCCACACCCGTTAGCCCACCACCCTCCGGCGGCGGCTTCTTTCCCCTGAGCGAAGTTCATCGCGGCCAGATGGCCACCGCCTGGACAGTGTTTACCGGCACCAAACCCGAGCCCATGCAGGTCGAAATCCTTGGCGTACTTCGCGGTGCGCGCGGTCCAGGCCAGGACATGATTCTTGCTCAGCTTCACGGAACCAAGCCGGAATACACCGGAGTTGTCGCGGGCATGAGCGGCAGTCCTGTGTACATCGGCGATAAGCTTCTGGGATCGCTTTCCTATCGCATCGGTCAGTTCGCCAAGGACCCCATCGCCGGCATCACCCCCATCGCCCAGATGCTCGAAGTCAAAGACATGCCGGTCAGCACGCAGTGGGCCTCGGTATCGCAGCCTGTTACCCACACCCAGACGGACAATTCGCTTTCATCGGATGGAATGAATTTTCAGGCCATGGAGACGCCGCTGGTCATGAGCGGCTTCCGCCCGGAAGCCATCCGCCTATGGCAGAAAGAAATGGCCGGCACTGGCCTCGACCTCATTGCGGCGGGGGGCGGAAGCGGCTCTTCCAAACCCGATGGCGGCGGGTCCTTCGGCGCAATTTCTCCTTCGGCAATAGCCAGCGTAGTTCCCGGCTCCGCCGTCAGCGCCCAACTCGTCCGCGGCGATCTCGAAGTCTCCGCCACCTGCACCGTCACCTATGTCGATCCTAAGCAACTCCTGGCTTGCGGCCACCCCATCCTCCAGGCCGGCACCGTCTCGCTCCCCATGACCACCGCCGACGTGGTCGAGACACTGGCCTCGCCCCTGAACGCATTCAAGATCATCAATACCGGCGACCCCATCGGCACATTCACTGAAGACCGCGATTCAGCTATCCGCGGTGTGCTCGGAGTTAAGCCACACATGATTCCAGTGCACATCACCGTGCATGGCGAAGGCCCGGACCGCAAGCTGAACATCGAAGTAGTGGATCTTCCTTCGCTCACGCCGCAGGCGATTCTCGTTTCGCTCTACGATACCCTGCTTCAGAACAACCAGAGCAGCCTCGAAACCAGCTACCACGTCACGGGCAACGTCAACATCGAAGGCTACCCCCCCTCCCCGCTTGACCTCTGGGCTCCCGCGGGCGATCAAGGCTCTGCGCAACTCTCCGCAGCCATGCAGACCGATCAGAGCTTCGCACTGCTGTATGCAAATGGAGCCCGCCAGGGCGCCATCAAGGCAGTTGACCTGGACGTGGATTCCATTCCCCGCCGCGCGCAAGTGGAACTCGAAACGGCGCGCATCGACTCCAGCAACATCGTGCATGCCGGTGACACGGTTCTGGTGGAAGCCACCGTACGTCCCTGGCAACAGCCTGCACGCAACATTCGCATCCCCATCAACCTCCCGTCAGGAATTTCCGCCGGAACAATTCGGCTGCTTGTCTCCGATGCCGGAACTCTCGACCACGCTTTGAACCAGCCTCACGTCTCCAATCGAACGGTCGATCTCGATACCGCCCTCGCCGAGGCCCGAAGCCAGCATCCCGCCGATCGCATCTTCGTCAGCCTCCTGCTGCCCGACGCCCAGGCTGGAGTCGATGGACAAACCCTGTCCACGTTGCCGCTGTCCGTTGCCAACGCTCTCGAACCGCTGCGCGCCGCTAAGGATGTCACGCTCAACGGAGAGTCTGCCGTTGTCGCAGGTGAGGCGCCGGCGGGCGGCGTGCTAAGCGGATTTCAAATCCTCAATCTGCACATCGAGCCGGGCGGCGGTTTAGACTAGACTTAACCTGCACCGCTTACGTAAATCTGTCGCACTGTGCGGCCTAGGTGTCAGGCCTTTTTTGCGACCCCCAGCGAGGACTGCGGAACGACCATGGCCCTAATTCAAGGACTTGCAGCTCACGCAGCGGGCGCCGAGCTTTTGCCTTTTCGCTATGACCCAGGAGAATTGGGCTTGCAGGAAGTCGAAATCGGCATCACCCATTGCGGTATTTGTCATAGTGACCTCCACCTGATTTCAAACGATTGGGGCATTAGCCAATTTCCCTTCATCCCTGGACACGAGATCATCGGCACCGTCACCGCTGTTGGCTCCCAGGTGCGCTCGCTCAACGTCGGATATCGCGTCGGTCTAGGCTGGCAATCGAACTCGTGCGGCGAATGCGAGTGGTGCAGCCGCGGCCTTGAAAATCTGTGCGCTTCGACTCAAGCCACATGCGTACATCGCAATGGTGGATACGCCAATCGCGTGCGTGCAAATTCCCGCTTCGTGATGCGCATTCCCGAGGCCCTGCCGAGCGAACAAGCTGCGCCTCTGCTTTGCGGCGGCATTACGGTCTACAGCCCGTTGCGGGATCACGGAGTCAATCCTTCGTCACGCGTCGGCGTTGTCGGAATCGGCGGACTGGGACACATTGCCATTCAATTCGCGCGCGTCTTTGGCGCAGAAGTCACGGCATTCTCCACTTCAACCGGCAAGGAAGAAGAAGCTCGTGCGCTCGGTGCACATCATTTCGTACATTCCCGCGAGTCAAAGTCGATGAAAGAAGTAGCAGGCTCGCTCGACTTCATCCTGAACACCGCCAACGCCGACCAGGATTGGAACGTCTACATCCAGGCCCTGCGGCCCACCGGCACGCTGTGCTTTGTCGGGGTACCTCCCTCGCCCGTGTCGTTGCAGGCCTTCCCGCTCATCGCAGGCATTCGCACCGTCACCGGCAGCCCCATTGGCAGCCCGCAAAGAATGCGCGAGATGCTCGACGTCGCCGCCCGTCATGGAGTGAAGGCGACAACAGAAGCGTTTGCGATGGCCAAGGCCAACGACGCCATCGAGAAAGTCAAAAAGAACAAGGTGCGTTACAGAGCCGTCCTGGCTAACTGAATCAAAATGGGCGCCTCTGGTGGGCGCCCATTTTATGTTCGGCTGAAATTATTTCCGCTGTTGCCCGTTCTATTTTCTATTTTGCTTCAACTGGGACTTGTCTGCGCGGTCTAAGCCCCTCTGAGACGCGCGCAAGAAGATCCTGTGGGTGCAGGGGCTTGTTGAGCAGCGTGAAATGATGACCATCTGCGCGTGCGCTTGCCAGCAGATCGGCCGTCGATGCCTGCCCGGAGAAGAGAATAATCTTGCAATCGGGAAAGATGCGCCGCACCGTGATCGCGAGTTCGATACCTGTCATGCCCGGCAGAACCACATCCGTGATCAGCATCTCCGGTGGCATCAGAAGCGCAGTCTCCAGCGCACTGTCTGCATCGTATTCAGCCACGCCGGTGTAGCCGCTTCGCGTCAAGATCTCGGCCAAAGTATCGGCAATCACGCTCTCGTCATCCACAACCAGGACCACAGGCCGATGACCTCCGGCTTTGCTCTCCTCGAAGTGCGCGGGGACGTCCTTGAGCGGAACGGTGGAGAAATTTCTGTCCTTGCTCACTTGTTTTCACCTCTGAAATTACCGTAGCAGCTTTTATTGTGTACGGGCTATCTCTTTGAGATTACGGTCTAAATGCTTACAATATCGAGAGTTATAGAACCTCCATAGCCTGGCCGTCTGCATTCTGCGACATACGGATTTCTTCTTTATCAATTCCTTATAACGCTTGACGTTCAGTACCGGCTTAGTATTAGGATAGCTTTACGGTGATTTAGCCATACGTTAAGAGCGCGTTTCCAGAACGGCTAAGAGAACAAACCGCGAGGCACTTGCATGTCCACTAACCCGAATTCCGATACACCTCCAATGAAGTACCAGTCGATCAAGCAGATCGACGTGCCAAAAGGAAGAGACGGCAAGCACAAGCAAATCGTCGCTCAATTGCTCAGTGACATCGAACAGTTGGAGACCGATCGGGCGCTCAAGATTCCCCTGGAATCGTTGCCGGATACGAAGGAAAACATTCGCTCAGCCCTGAATCGCGCCACCCGGCAAAGAGGCATCGAGGTCGCGACTTCGAGCGACGCTGAGTTCCTCTACATCTGGAGAATCTCAGACACAGCATCCTGACGCATTTCGCGAGATCTCGTGACGGCTGGGCAAAACACAAATTCCGTCCGCATCGATAAGTGGCTTTGGGCTGCGCGCTTCTTCAAGACGCGCGCCCAGGCCTCCAAGGCCTGCGATCTCGGCCGCATCCATTCCAACGAGGTCGAAGCCAAGCCCGCGAAAGATGTCCGCGTAGGGGACGTGCTCCGCATCCGAAACGAGGGCGGCGAATTTCACGTCGAAGTCCTGCAACTGAGTGATATCCGCGGTCCCGCCGCCGTCGCCCAGACCCTCTACCGTGAAACCGAGGCCAGCAAGGAACAGCGCCTGCGCGAAGCCGCCGAGCGAAAAGCCATGCAGCAATACGCTCCCCTGCCAGAACGCCGGCCGTCCAAGCGCGATCGTCGCCGCATCATCCAATTCCGCAGCGGCAGATGAGAATCACAGCCATGCACCACCGGCCCACTTTAGTAGACTCAACGACAGAATGGTTGCATTGAAGCGGCAGTCTCCCCGCTCTTTCTTAAATCCAGCTCTAGCTGCGCTCGCGGTATTCTTCGCGTTCCAACCCCTACTCGCCCAGGGTACCCATCTCTGGACGCAGTCCCGCATCGACGAATTTGAAAGAGGAACACCACAAGGTGTCGCCATCGGGAGCAACGGCGATTTGCGCGAAGGTCCCGGCTTATCCGACGTCCTCACCACGCCGTCCACATTCGTCTGGTCCGTAGCTGTTGACAAAGGCGGCAATGCGTATCTCGGCACCGGCTCTCCGGCAACTGTCCTCCGCGGACGCGATCAGAAAGATGGCAAGCCCTTCACGCTTTTTGAGTCGCGCGATGTAAGCGTGCAGGTAGTGCGCATCGGCCCCGACGGCTCTCTCTATGCCGCAACCGTCCCCAGCGGCAAGGTCTACAAGCTCAATCCAAACGCAACCGCAAAGCAGGATGAATCCAGCGCGAGGGTAATCTTCGACGCAAGTAAAGCGGAAGATTCCGGAAGCGGCGCAGAGTCAAGGTCGAGTCGCGATTCAAAATCACGCTACATCTGGGATATGACCTTCGACGCCAGCGGCAAGCTTTACATCGCCGTCGGCGGACCCGGCGCGATCTATCGCGTCGATCCTGCAAGTCCTGACGCAAAACCCGAAACATTCTTCAAGAGCGACGAGCAACACATACGCGCTCTCGCGTGGGATGCGAAGGGAAACCTCATTGCGGGTTCCGACGGCTCCGGCCTCGTCTATCGCATTAGTCCGCAAGGCAAAGGTTACGTGCTCTTCGAAGCGCCGCGCCGCGAGATTACTTCCGTCGCTGTCGCAGCTAACGGCACTGTCTTCGCAGCCAGCGTCGGCGACAAGAGCCATAATCCGCTGCCGCCACTTCCGGTTCAAGGCGTTGGCACTATCACATTCACCATCGTGCAACCGGGCTCGCTGCAAGCTGCGAACGCCAGCACCTCCACGCCCGAAGGCACTGAGATCTACGCGCTCGCCGAAGACCAGGCCCCGCGCAAAATCTGGTCGAGTAAAGACGACATCGTCTACGCGCTCGCCGCACAATCCGACGGAGTGCTCGCCATCAGCGGCAATCGCGGACACATCTTTCGTATCCAGCAGAACGGAGACTATGCCGACGTGGCCCACGTCGAAGCGCAGCAGGGCCTGAGCCTGGCAGAGGTTCACGGCAGCGCCGGGGATGCTGTGCTCATTGGCACTGGCAACACCGGCAAGCTCTATTCTCTTGGAAAGTCCGAGACGCACGAATACGCCAGCGACGTGCTCGACGCCGGCGCATACGCGCGCTTCGGACGCATTGAGGTCGATCCCGATTCGAAGAACTACGAGATTCTCACCCGCACCGGCAACGTAGAACAGCCCGTCCGCGGTCACAGCGACTGGGGCTGGTCCGATTGGCAGCCTTTGAAGGACGGTGCCGTCGAGTCTCCCGCCGGCCGCTTCCTGCAATGGAAGGCGGTGTTACATACCGATGGCGAACTATCCGCTGTCGGCGTGAATTACCTCCCTGTGAATGCCGCACCGGAGATCGATGACATGGTAGTCGCACCCGGCGCGCGTCTGAATGCGCAGGCCTCCGCCGCAGGCCAGCAGCAGACCGTCAACATCAGCTTTCCTTCCGCTAACCAGCCGCTTGTGGTTCCGGTCGATACGGCAAGCGCC
>Ga0210386_10001579_pt1 | contig 20250 bp, 20 predicted proteins | sample IncBWH32OmetaG_FD_160091 | JGI IMG/M metagenome (GOLD analysis project Ga0210386, IMG submission 160091) | Forest soil microbial communities from Barre Woods Harvard Forest LTER site, Petersham, Massachusetts, United States - Inc-BW-H-32-O ...
ATCATCGGCGGCATAACCGATATGGTCGAGATGGAAGATGTCTTCGATACTCTTCAGCAGAGCATAGTGATTATAGGCAGTCTCCGATGTGCTGCCCGGCTTGACGAATGGGGACAACAACAGTGCACCGACACGATCACCGCCGAAACCGTTGATAACAATGTTCTCTACCAGCGATGGAGTATTGACCAGGGTAAAGGTGCCTGGCCGGATTCCGCTCAGATTCGGGCCGGGCTGCTGATCGCAGCAGGTCTGGCCGGGAAAGGTGATGTCCACCGTCTCTTGCCCGGTGCTCGAATTTACGCTGACGTTCTGCGTGAAATTACTCTCGTCGAAGGTAATGATGAGCAGTCCGTCCTTCTTATAGGCGGGTGACTCCATAATCTTCGGCACCCAGGTTTTCAGGAAGGCGTCAGCGGATGTAAGACCGCCTGGCTGGCCGTTGGCGCAGGTTGTGTTGGGAGCACCGGTGCCGCTGCCGTCATGCCCGTCACTGCACAGGTTCGGCGTGATAAAGACGAGGTTCGGCGTGGCCCGCTCGTCAGCCAGGTCAGCGGACAGATGATTGAGATTGACCACGTGGTGGGCGCAGCTACGGGCATCATCGATGATGGAGTGGAAATACATGAAGGGGTCATGCCGCGTGGCATAGGCGTCGCCCAGCGGTACGGCGGCGCTTGGTGCTTCCGCCGAATTCGTGTTGTCCGTTCCAATGCCAATGGTTGGATGGCCGCATGCCGCGCTCTCGCGGGAGGGATCATTCCCCATGTCCTCCATGTACCCACGCCACGTAAGACCTGCGTCTTGGAGCTGATTCGGCAGGGTCCGGACAGTTTTTCCATATATGCAGCCGCCGCTGGCAACGATCTGTCCCTGCGGCGCCGTGCCCGTCTGCTTCACATCGTTGTAGTTTCCGATGGTGCCCGTAAAGCCGGGAAGACAATCATTGTCGGTATCCGACGTTGGGGCCTGGCCGCTGATCAGCGAGATATAGTTATCGAGGCTGACATGTCCCGTACCGTAATACTGAGTCAACAGAGAGCCCATCGGCACCAAAGTATTTTGCAAATAAGGGTCCTGGGTGCTGGTTCCGAAGGTATCGCTGAAATTCTTGTTCTCCAGCACGATCACGAACACATGTTTTACATAGGCTGCCGCAGTCGTAACTTGGCCGTCGTGTTTGTCGGCAACAGCGGCTTGGGTGGCGCAGATCATCATCGCGGCGGCAAAAATAACCGTCGCAAGGCCCTTTGGAAGAAGCTTTGTCATGAATTCTTTCTTGGTTGTCTGAAATTGTGGGGAAGTAACCTCACCCAGCTTCGCCACGTAAGATTACGGTCAGATTACAAAACGGATAACATTTCGTTACATGCGAGGACGCAGAATTAAGAGAGTCTTCGATTCCGCTGAATTTCCTGTCAAGCCCCATCGATCGCGGGTTGTCACCTAACTATCTACCTGTCAATCGCATAGGCGACACACTCACCAGCCGGGAATTATCCTCGAATCGGCTATAATTAAGACAGCGAGACAAAACAGAAAAGGCATGGCGATAAGCCCTGCCTTTTCTTATTTTTACCGGCACCCCCTTGAAAATAAATCACTTTTGCATGGATTACCGCCGTAAACCATTGAAAATAAAACGACTCTGCAAAACAAGGGGGAGGGGGGTACCCCGCAAATCGCGTATCCTGCATACCATGAAAGTCCTCGCACTCGCTGCTATCTGCCTGCTACCTGCCATCGCGCACAGCCAGGCCGAAAGATCAGGCCCCTGGGAGATGCAGAACAGCGGAACCACAGCCAGCCTGCGTGGTATCCACGCCGTAGGCGGCGGAGTCGTCTGGGCCAGCGGCACCGACGGCACCGTACTGCGCACCGAGGACAGCGGCTACATGTGGCAAAGCTGTGCCATGCCTCCTGGAGCCGAAAAGCTCGACTTCCGTGGCATCTGGGCCTGGGACGCGAATACTGCCATCGTCATGTCCAGCGGCCCCGGCGATCAGTCCCGACTCTATAAAACCACCGACGGCTGCTCCCACTGGACCCTGGTTTTCACCAATCCGGACAAGGATGGTTTTTGGGATGCAATTCAGTTCACGACGCGCGGCCACGGAATCATGCTCGGAGACCCGATCAGAGTCTCGAACTCAGACGGAAAGAGCGATCTGGCTCTCACGATTATGAAAACACTCGATGGCGGGACCACCTGGACACGAGACTCTGCGACAGAAGGCAGCATTCGGGTAGCTGACGGAACAGGCGCGTTTGCCGCGAGCAATTCGTCGCTGGCAATCTTCGCGGATCGGGTCTGGTTTGGCACCGGCGGCAAGAGTGGCGCACACGTATACATGGCGAAATTCTCCGGCCCAATTCCGCGTCTGCAGATCCTGTGCGACTGCCCTGAACCGCTGCCGGGAGCGAAACAGGAATTCAGTCGATACGTTAGTGTCCCACTCGCCAGCGGAACGGATGCCTCGGGCATCTTCTCCCTGGCCTTCCGAGACGACCAGCACGGCATGGCCGTAGGAGGCGACTACACCAAGCCCAATGAATCCAATGGAACCGCCGCCTGGACCGCCAACGGAGGACAGCATTGGACCGCAGCCGAGAAGCCCCCGCAGGGCTACCGCTCCGCCGTAGCCTGGGACGCCGACGCCAAGGCCTGGATCGCCGCCGGAACCAACGGCTCCGACATCAGCTACGACGACGGCAAAACCTGGCAGCCGCTCGATAATGGCAACTGGAACGCCCTCAGCCTGCCCTGGATCGTCGGCCCAAAAGGGAGAATCGCCAAGCTGGGCGCTCTTCCAGCCCGAAAATGACTCTCGGGTGCCCCATCCGTTGTGCAGCAAAGGGTGTGAACCACGGATCGGCATTCTATGAGCGAAGCGACCTGTTCCCGCGTCTGATTCATTAGTAATTAAAAGAGAGAGAACGGCAGCGGGCCGGGTTTTGGGGATTCCCGGCCCGCAAACTGATATCGTGGAAAAGAATGGCAGAATTCGTCATCAAGCTGGCAGATGAGCGTGGGCGCGTGCAGGAGCAGGTACAATCCGCCGCCTCGGCCGAAGAACTGCGCCAGCGCTTTTCCCAGGCAGGCTACTACGTCTACTCGGTAAAGCCGCGCGGCATGTCCGGCGGGCGCAAAAAGGCGAAACTCGAAACATTTCTTATCTTTAACCAGCAATTTTTAACGCTGATCCGCGCCGGACTTCCGATCTTAAGCTCGCTTGAAATGCTGGCCAAGAACCAGAAGAACCCCAATTTTTCCGCGCAATTGCTGAACGTCGCGGCACGTGTGCGCACCGGCGAATCTATCTCCTCTGCCTTTGAGGCGCAGGGCGGCTTCCCGCTCATCTACACCACAACGCTGCTCGCCGGTGAGCGCAGCGGCAACCTGGAAGAGGTCCTCGGACGCTATTTGTCATTCCAGCGTGTCTCACTCACCTTCCGCAAGAAGCTGCAGGCCTCTCTCGTTTACCCGGCGCTGTTGATTACACTGGTCTTCGGCCTCTTCGTCTTTCTGATTACATTCGTTGTCCCGCGCTTTGCCTTGCTCTACGACCAAATCGGCAGCAAACTGCCCACGATTACCTTGTTTCTCCTCGCACTGGGCAACGGCGCGCAGAAATACCTTCTCTATATCCTGCCCTGCGCCGCGGTGATCGGCTACCTGCTCTTTCGCTGGAGCAAGACCGATGCTGGCGCTGACCGCATCGACGGCATCCGCATCAAGCTGCCCATCTTCGGCAAGATTTGGCTCAAGTACCAGGTGGCTCTGTTTTCGCGCACCCTCTCGACGTTGCTTTCCGGCGGCCTGCCCCTGGTGCCATCCCTGGAGACCGCGGCCCGCTCCATCGCCAGCAAACGTATTGCGAAGGCGGTATTCTCGTCAGTAGGGAGTGTGCGCGAAGGCAAGAGCCTCGCGCGCAGCCTGGAAAACACAAAGGTCTTCCCGGAGCTTTCAACCGAGATGATCGAGGTCGGCGAATCGACAGGTGCGTTGCCGCAGATGCTGAATTCCGTCGCCGAGTTCTTTGAAGAGGATGTGCAGACCGCTCTGACCGCATCGCTTGCGTTGATTGAGCCAGCCATTTTGATTGTGATGGGCGTCGTAGTCGTGGTCATTCTCATTGCGCTCTATCTCCCGATCTTCTCCCTCAGTCAGTCCGGAAGTTTTTCGAGATGAAACGGATTCATGGAAGTTAGTCACTAAGGAATTGTCATGGCACAGGCAGCACCCGCATTTATACCGATCGAGCAGGACGAGACAGCCCGCGCGCAGGCGCTCGCGATACGCTATCGGAGCGAATTCGTCGACCTGAAAAACTTCCGCATCCAGCACGATCTCTTCCGCACTGTTCCGGTGGACATGATGTTCCGCTACAATTTCGTTCCGCTGGAGCAGTACGAAGACCGGCTCGTGATCGCCGTCAGCGACCCCAGCCGCCTCATGATGATCGACGAGATATCTAGCCTGCTCGGACAACGCATCGTTGCCCGCGTGGCCACTCTCTCGCAGATTACCGACCTGCTCAAGAAGACCGAGCAGTCGCAGCGTGTCCTCGATGAGGCGTCGGAAGGTCTTACATTCGACGTCATCTCCAGTGAGGATAACGCCGAAGAAAATATCTCCATCGAGAAGCTGACGTCGGAAGAAGATATCAGCCCAATTATCCGCCTCGTCGATACCACGATCTTCACCGCGCTCGAACGGCGCGCCTCGGACATCCACATCGAGACTTACGATGACAGCGTGCTGGTCAAGTACCGCATCGACGGCGTGCTGCAACAGGCGATGGCGCCCATCGCCCGCGAGCATCACTCGACGATTCTTTCGCGTATCAAGATCATGAGCGAACTCGATATCGCCGAGCGCCGCGTGCCGCAGGACGGACGCTTCCGCGTTCGCTACAAGGGGCGGTTGATCGACTTCCGCGTTTCCGTCATGCCCACCGTGCATGGCGAAAATGCTGTGCTCCGCGTGCTCGATAAAGAATCGATGAGCGAGAAATTCAGCAAGCTCACGCTCGATGTCGTTGGATTCGCCGATGATGATCTCCGCCGCTTCCGGCGCTATATCCGTGAACCCTACGGCATGGTGCTGGTCACCGGGCCCACCGGTTCGGGCAAGACAACCTCGCTCTATGCTGCATTAAATGAGATCAAAAGCGACGAAGACAAGATCATTACGATTGAAGATCCAGTCGAATATCAGATTCGCGGCATCACGCAGATTCCCGTCAACGAGAAAAAGGGGCTGACCTTCGCTCGCGGGCTGCGCTCCATTCTGCGCCACGACCCAGACAAGATTCTGGTCGGCGAAATCCGCGACCAGGAAACGGCGCAGATTGCTATCAACTCGGCGCTTACCGGACACCTTGTCTTCACCACGGTCCACGCGAACAATGTATTCGACGTGCTGGGACGCTTCCTGAACATGGGTGTAGAGCCGTATAACTTCATCTCCGCGCTCAACTGCATCCTGGCGCAACGGCTCGTGCGTACCATTTGCGAACATTGCGTGCATTCCGTCAAGCATGATGAGGAGACACTCCTGGCGAGCGGCATGAACGTGGCGGAGTGGAAGGACTTCGATTTCCGCGAAGGCGCTGGCTGCATTGAGTGCGGCGGCACCGGTTATCGCGGACGAACAGCGATTCACGAACTCCTCGATTTGACTGATCCGATTCGTGAAATCATTTTGGAAAAGAAGCCAAGCTCCGAAGTCCGCAAGCTGGCTGCGCAGGAAGGCATGCAGTTCCTGCGCGAGAGCGCGCTCGATCGCGTGCGACGCGGGCTTACGACACTAAAAGAAATCAACAAGGTTACATTCATCGAGGCAATGCGCTAGTGGCACTCAATTTCTTTTTGCCGGAAATGCATCAGCGGCCAAAACTGGCGTGCGATCTGACGCCTGACGGTGTCGTGGCAGCGCGGCTGGCTGAAGCAGGTCAGCCCGCAACTGCATTCGCTCCTCTGTTCGCGGGAGCACTCGTTCCAGGACTGAAGCCGCCGAACATTTTGGACAAAAACGCAGTCGTAGCCGCTCTCAAGCGTGCGCTCGACAGTGTTCAAGGACGCGATAAACGTCTCACGCTGGTCATACCCGACGCAGCGGCGCGCGTGCTGTTATTAGACTTCGATACGCTTCCGGCAAAGTTGAGTGAAGCGCTGCCGGTGATTCGCTTTCGTCTGCGCAAGCTCATTCCCTTTGAAGCCGATGACGCGGCGGTAAGCTATCAGATCATGCAGCAGACAGCAGAAGAGGCACGCGTGTTGGTGACTGCCATGCCTCATGCTGTTCTTGCCGAATATGAGGAAGCAGTGCATCTCGCCGGATATGAACCCGGCGTCGTGCTGCCCAGCACGCTGGCGGCTTTGGCTGGACTGACGCAGCCCGAACCGATGCTCATCGTCAACCGGAATGGAAACTCCGTGACGACAGCGATCACACGTGGCGAGGAATTGCTTCTGCATCGGAGTCTCGAACTCCCGGCAGATGAAACCCTGTGCAACGACGAGCTTCGCCAGGCGGTTTCTGTGTCGGTCGCTTATTTTGAAGACACACTTTCAGCCATGCCTGAGGCGGTTTTTTATGCAGGCCCCGGCGGCGCAGCTGAGCTGACGTGCGTCCTTGAGTTGGAACAGTTTCGCGTACGCGATATGGTTCCAGCCGCGGCAATTGGAAATGAAAACACTGTACCTAGAGGCCTGATGGCCGGAGTGTCAGGAGCGCTCGCAAGCTAATGCGCATTACCGTCAATCTTGCTACACGGCCGTTTATCGAACTTCGGCCTCTCTACAAACGGCTCCGCATCTGGATGGTCATATTCTTCATTCTGGCGATTCCGCTATGGTTCCTGGCGCGTGTAGAACAGCGGAAAGCAGCTGTGGCAACCGCGCGCGTGCGTACCATGCAGGCCAGCGTACAGCAGATGCAGCGGCAGCAGCAGAGCTATCAGGCGCTGATGCGCCAGCCGCAAAATGCTGCCGTGCTCACGCAGTCCGATTTCCTCAACGATCTGTTTCGTCGTAAGGCGTTCTCGTGGACAGCAACAATGACCGATCTCGAAACAGTTCTACCCACCGGCGTGCAGGTGCTGAGTATCGATCCGCAAGTTACTCCTGACGGTCATGTGACGATACGCATGCGTGTGAGCGGCGCGCGTGAACGTGCGATTGAATTAGTGAAGAATCTTGAAGGCTCGAAACATTTTGCATCTCCACGTCTGGCCACCGAAGCACTGGCCACTCAGCCCAACAGCAATCAGCAAGCCATGCCCGCGAATGCATCGAGCGATGTGAACTTTGACATTCTGGCCGACTATCGGCCGCTGCCGCCTGCCGAAGAAGTCTCCGCTACAAGCACGAAGCAGCCGCCCCCGCGGCAGACGCAGAAAAAGAAGCAAGGTGCACAATGAACAAGGTGCGCAAGCTGTTTACGCTGCTCAACCTGCACATTGCCGGTGTGCTGATCCTGCTCGGGCTGAATCTGTTTCTACTGACGCGGCTGGTTTTCGCATGGCATGCTGCCAGTTCCGATCAGTCGGCGGATTACGAATCAGGCCACATGACCTATGTTCAATTGCAGGCACAGATGTCGCATCTGCAAGGGCTGCCGGAAAAGGTGGACCAGGCACGTAACGACGCCGACAAGTTTTACGAAAAGCGGATCGCGCCGAACTATTCCACGATGGCCGGCGAACTCGGCGCCATCGCAGCCAGGAATAATGTGCGCCTCACGCGCGCGCAGTACACACAGTCACCCGGTGTCAATGGCTTGACGGAAGTACGCATCGACGCAAGCCTGAGCGGTGAATATACCCAGTTGATGCACTTCATCAACGACCTGGAGCGCGATAAAAATGATGTTTTTTTCATCATTAATGCGCTCACTTTCAGCGGCCAGCAGGGCGGCCTTGTGAATCTGCGCATGCGCATGACCACCTATCTGCGATCAGGCAGTGATCTTCCGCCCGCAACCGAAGACAAGGGCGCGGAGAACAGCGCACAGGCATCGTTGCAACAGCCCGCAACATTGGCACAGCAAGCAGCTCCGTCACAGGAGGTGCACTGATGGCCTTAAAACTTGGCTCTGAAGATAAAAAGAAAGTCATCATCGCCGGAGTGCTCGGCATCGTTGTGATTGCACTTCTGGTCAATGTATTGAGCGGCTATTTCGGCGGCAGTTCGGCTCCTGCGCCTTCACCGGCTCCTGTCGCGCAAACCGCAGTGCGGCCAGCCGGGACAACGACAAATGATCGCGCAGCCACAAGAATTCCGGGCATCGGCGCCAGCCTCGACCCGACACTCCACCCGGAATGGATGGCACAGGCGGAATCACTCGAATATTCAGGCCGCGGCCGCAATATTTTCTCGCAGTTCTCGGCTCCCCCTGTGATTGAAAACGTAAAAGCGCCGATTCGCCCCAGCGCTCCGGTTGCGCAAGTGCCGCAGGGGCCGCCACCTCCGCCGCCGATAGACCTCAAGTTCTTCGGGTATGAGGCACATAAGGATGGCACGCGCAAGGCCTTCCTGCTGCATGGAGATGATGTCTTCATTGCATCGGAGGGCGATGTGGTCGATCATCGATACAAAGTGTTGAAGATCGCGCCCTTCTCCGTGCAGGTTGAAGACATTCCCTATCGGAACGCGCAACCATTACCGCTTGTGCAGAATTGATTTGTATGTACCGTCGCAACTCATCGTCGCATCCTGAATCCGGCTATATCCTGCTGGCCGTGTTGTTCATGGTGGCCTTGGTTCTGATTGCGCTTGCCGTAGCCGCGCCGCGCATTTCCGCCGATATCCAACGCGACCGCGAAGACGATCTGTATCATCGCGGACTGCAGTACAAACGCGCGATCAAACTCTACTACAAAAAATTCGGGAACTATCCTGCCTCGATCGATCAGCTTGAGAACACCAACAACATACGCTTCCTGCGCAAGCGTTATGTCGATCCCATGACCGGCAAAGATGACTGGAAGATCATCCACTTTGGCGAGGCACACGTAAAAGCCATGGGCCTTTTTGGACAGCCGATTCAGGCCGGTGGCCTGTCACCAACCACAGGCGGAAGTTTGCTGGGTGGGGCTGCGTCTGGGGGAATGTATGCCTCGAATGCGGGAACATCGGCTGCCAGCACCGCCACTGCGTCGGGCACTTCTACAGACTCCAGCGGTTCCTCCACATCGGGCACAGGTACGGATGCATCCGGCAGCTCGACATCCACAACTTCAGGCACATCCCCGACAGGCACCACTTCTGCCTTCGGTGGCAGCAGCCCTGGAGGATTTGGCACAAGCAGCAGCGGAAGCAGTCCCTTCGGCAGCGGAAGCAGTCCCTTCGGCAGCAGCAGCAGTAGCAGTGGTTTTGGAAGTAGCGGCTCAACATTTGGCGGTGCGCCGATGATAGGCATCGCGAGCAAAAGTACGAAAGCGTCGATCAGGGAATACAAGCAGCAGAAGCACTACAACGAATGGGAATTCGTATACGACCCGACGGAAGATCTGCTGAGTTCGGTCAGCCTTTTAGGCGGCGGCGGAACATCGAATGTCACCGGCACCAGCGGCACGTCACCGGGGGTGACAACTCCAGGTACATCCACAACTCCCTTTGGTAGTTCGAATCCCGGTTCAGGATCCGGGATCACAGGCGGTATGGGTTCGGGCTCGGGCAGCACGCCGAATCCTCCGCAGCAATAAAAATGGCCTCGCAATGCGAGGCCATTCTACTTTCCAATTCTGAGCGATTAAACGCTGAACGACGAGCCACAACCACAGGTGCTCTTCGTATTGGGGTTCTCAAACTTGAAGCCTGCTGCTTCAAGCGTCTCCACGTAGTCTACAACGCACCCATTGAGATACATCAGCGATGTGGCGTCTACAAAAACCTTGAGGCCATCAAAGGTGAACACCTTGTCCATCATCCCTGACTGGTTCTCAAAGGACATGGAGTATTGAAAGCCAGAACAACCGCCGCCTACCACGCCAATACGTAATCCAGCCGGAAGCGGATCCTGCGTCGCCATAATTTCGCGCACTTTGCCTACTGCGGTGCCCGTCAATGAGAGCGGCGTCTTCTTGACTTCCGTTGTTTCCGGCGTAAGGGTTGTGGTTGCCATGTTTTCTCCCTATATGAACTCTATTAAGAGTGTAGCGCCCTGGAACGCGCGTTACAACATCTACTTACTATTCGATGAGCCAAGTCGGCAATGGATTCACTCATGAATGCCTGAAAAGTAAGCAGTTAGCACAGCCTAATTGGCCGTGATCTGTGTGGAAATTCGATCGAACTGTTCCTGGGTCAAAATGCCTCTGCTTACCAAATCCTGCGAGGTTTTATAGGGCCTGCCACGAATGATCTTTCTCGCGCGAGAACCGCTAATTCCCGGTAGATCAACCAGTTGATCTTCGGTCGCGGCATTAATATCAATAGCTGCGGGCCTGCCGTCCGACCTTAAGCCTTCCCTTACGCCGGCAGCAATTGCATTGACTTTGTTCGTTGCATTCGCGGCTGCGGCTCTGGCGTCGGCGGCAGCCTGCTGCGCTCCTTGCCTGGCCTGCTGAGTCGTCTGGGCTGCCTTTTGCTGAAGCTGCTCATTTGAAGGCGGCTTTGTTTCGCATGCAGTGAGACTTATCAGAGTCATGCAGATTGTCAGCATTCCAATCCGTGTCACCGTCAGAATTTCTAGCGAGTTTTTCCGAACGATTGCCATCACAGCCTCCAGAAGACATACGAATACGTTGATGGGAATCTTTTGAAAGCGAAGAGGTTGCCAAACTAGTTTCGGATTTAGGCAAAAGGCCCTGTTCAAGCCTTGTCATACGGGATTATGATTTTATCGAAACGGCCCCTCCTACCCTCGAGCCCGGGTTTTCCGGACCCGCTCGTACCTGGGACCGGCTCAAACTCGAACCATGAGGTGCTCCATGAGCATCATGCTGCTGCTGTGGATCGTATGGGCCGTCGTCACAACCCTGCTCTTAGCGCTTCTTGCCTACCGCGGCACCCTGACCCGTTACGAGGAAGACCAACTCTTCCTCGACCCGTGTTCGGGCCACCAGGAGCAAGAACAAAACATGATCGTGCAAAAAGTCAAACGAATCCAACCGCTCGTCCGCATTATGACGGGTGCTACGTGTGCTCTATCCGCAACTATTATTGGCGTGTACGTGTGGGACGCAATCAGCCAATTCAAGTAAGGAGCTCCTTCGTTCAGCCAGGGGGCCCTAAGGGGCACTCTGGCTCCTTACTTATTTTGAAGTATGCTGTCGACAGTGCCCCGGGCCATAACATCCACACTGACTTCCTTATCCACTCTCAGTAGCAGTCTGCTTTCATCTTTCATCCCCCAAGCGGCATAGGGAATAATGAAATGTGTCGTAGCAACAGCGTCTGAACCATTCATTTGCACTGTCGTCTGTAACGTAAGAGGATGATCAGCTCCATGCAGATTCAATGTCCCTTCTACAGTTAGATTCGCTGTACCGCCAGGCTTTAAAACTCCTGAAACCTTTACCGGATGAAAGAAAGCTTCTGGATATTTCCTGCTTTCGAGGACCTCGCTCTGCATTTTTTCATCGCGTGTTTTGTCGCCGCTTTCGCCGGAGCCGACATCCACCAGAAATTCCCCCTGCGCGGCTCCAGATTTCGGGTCGAAGGTCATGATGCCGCCTTTTAAGCGGAAGGAGCCCTGCACCGTATGCAGCGTCGTATGCAATGTCCAATGGATCTCGGTCTTTTCGGTATCAAGATGCACGGTAACTTTGGTCGCTGGTGATTGTGCTTCAGCCACAGGCACGAGGCCAAGCAGTAGGGCGAAAAGAAGAAAACCGTACTGACGAAATCGCAGGTTCACGTGGATACTCTTTGACTGTCAGATGCACAAATACGAGGGAAGGCCAGTTGCGCCGCAATGTCCATGCCGTTGTGAATCAGGAAATGCGCCAAAGCCTCTTCACCCAGATGCACATTGAGCATGCCCTGGAATAAAGCGGGCGAACCGGCAAATACACGCATCACATAATTCCGCAAGGTGGGATAGGCGTCCATCAGAAGCAAGGCGCGCGCTATTCTTTGAGGTGTCCGCAAAATTTGCGGATGTCCCGCAGCGTAGAGTTCCAGGTTGTTCTCATCTAGCGACTGACTCAGCAAATTTGCCTGACGAAAACCCAGTGCAAGACCTTCACCGGTAATTGCATCCACTGAGCCCGATGCATCGCCAATCAGCGCAACATTGCCCCTGACCACACGTCTTAATTTGCGAGTTGTCGTCACCGCGCCGCGCTCACGAGCTAACGGCTTATGACGTTCAAGCCGCTCTCGTAGATAAGGAATCGAATCGATCACCTGCTGCATGCGCATCGAGGAGTGGCGAGTAACGACCGCAACACAGGTTTCGTCCCATGCTACCGGAGTGATATACACCTCCCCCAGCGCGCTCCAGTGCACCTCGACACAATTGCTTAAAGGACCCATACGGTAATGCTTGCGAAAACCAAATCTCTTCGTGAATTGCCTGCCACGATCCAGGCCGGCCCACTTTCGCACTCTGGACGATTGTCCATCGGCGCCCACCAAATACCCATAGGTACATGGTTCGTGATTCAGCCTAATCTCATTGCCCAGAGCCACATAAGTGCTCCACCGAAGGCGAACGCCTAACGCCAGCGCGCGCTCCACAAGACGCTCGTGCAGCACAGGCCTGCGCATCCCGAATCCGTCACCGTGCCGGAAACCGGCCGAAACTGAGATGCGATCGGTATCCGTCCAATTCTCAAACCGTATTCCTTGAAATGACATGCCGTCTCTGGGTTCACACTCGACCCCAAGCGCAGCCAGGTCACGGCGCGCATCCGGCATCAACCCTTCACCGCAGGCTTTATCAATCGGTGGCTTCAGGGCGTCGGTAACCAGCACATCGGCGCCTCGCATCTTCAAAGAAATAGCGGCGGCCAGTCCTGCTGGGCCGCCGCCAACAATCAAAACGTCACAACTATTCCGATTCAAACGCCACTACCATTCCAGCAATAATATTTCCGCGCAAAAGCCCGGCCCCATCGCGGCAAGTATGCTGCGCGTGCCCCGAGGAGGACGCCGATGCTTCATGACCTCGTCCAGCACGATGAGAACCGATGCGGAAGACAGGTTTCCAACGCGACGCAGCGCGTCCCATGACACATCCAGTTCCCCATTCTTCAAACCGAGCGCATCCGCTGTGGCCTCCAGTACCTTCGGACCGCCGGTGTGCATGATCCACGTGCCGATGTCGCTTTGTGTCAATCCCTGCTGCGCCAGGAACCCGTCGACATCCCGGCCCAGATTTTCGCGGATGACTGCAGGCACATCCGGAGAAAGCACAATATTGAAACCCTTTTCCGAAACCTTCCAGCCCATTACATCGCGCGTATTTGGATAAAAGACCTGATGACTCGCCACAATACGCGGACCCGGGAGAGCAACCTCAACGTTCTCGCCCGCAACCAGAACGGCAGCCGCCCCATCGCCAAAAAGTCCAGAGGAGATAAGGTTCGCGACAGAGAGATCATCGCGCTGCCATGTGAGCGAGCAGAGCTCGACCGCCAGAAGCGCCGCAACCTGATTTGGATAGGCGCGGACATAATCGGCGGCCCGTGCCAGTCCGGCAGCACCCGCCACGCAACCAAGCCCGAAAATAGGGTTTCGCTTGATGTTCCGGGAAAGCCCCATGCGATCCGTCAGGCGAGCATCGATGGAGGGACTGCAAACTCCGGTCACGGAAACAAAGAAGATAGCGTCGATGCGATCACGAGAAAAGCCGGCTAACTTCAAGGCGCAGTCGATCGCGCGCTCGCCCAACTCCTCCGCTACTTCGATCCACACATCGTTCGTTTTCCCCCAGGTATCAAGAGCCAGGTACGCACCAAGATCGCGGCAAAAATAGCGCCCATCTACCCCGGCCCGGTAATGAAGCCGCTCTAAAAGATCCGCTCTATCGAAATTCTCGCCCCAATAAGCCTTTAGTGCTTCAACAACTTGCTGTTGGGTGAAGTAATGGGGAGGATACGCTGTTGCAGTACTAACTATATGCATAGGATGTCGGCCCAATATCCATTTCAGATTAGGTGAAACGATGGAACTAGTTTCCACGTAAATGTAACAGTCTTGTCACTTTTGCTGGACAAAAGTTTCAAGCACAACATCAAACCTGCTTTTTTTCAAGTCTTTACAAAAACGATCCAGGCTCATCTCGCTGGTGTTCAATGGAGTAGTTGCCATCAACACAAAAAAATTATTTCCCCAATCTGGGTCAGAGTCCCGGTCAGGAGACTGACCGTTCTTCAATGTGTGTAATGACTCGATTGTTATGATCCCCCGGAGTGAAGCGGACTTCTGGCAGATCAAGACCGGCGTGAAATTGCTGAGAACAATTCCTGACCGCAGCTGTTTTGCGAGATCGGGTTTCAGTCGATTGCAGCGCTTAGCTGGTGACGAAGGTCGGCCCCGCGCACCCAGAAGATGACATCCAGAGCAATATTCGTGGCATGATCGGCGATGCGTTCCAGATTCCGGGAAATGATAATGGCCTGCAACGCAGGCTGGCTCAGTTCCGGGTGAGACTGGATGAACTTCGTCAAATCCTCGTGCGCAACGCGGTTCATGCGGTCAATCTCGTCATCCATGGTTAAAACCGACTCGGCAGTCTGTGCGTCCGCGTCAAGCAAAGACTGCAGCGCCGTACGAATCATGCGGGCCGCGCAGCTGCGCATGGTGTCGATATCGATCGGCAGATCGATTGGATCAGATTCGATCAATTCCAGCGTACGCGTCGCGATGCTCATGGATTGATCGCCAATCCGCTCCAGATCGCCGTTGATCTTGATCACAGCCAGAATAAAGCGCAGATCGATGGCCATCGGCTGCTCTTTCGCGAGCAGATCATAAGCCATTTCATCCAGTTCGCGCTCGGCCGAGTTGATCGCTTGCTCGTTTTCGCGAACGAACTGGCAGAGACCCGCGTCTCTTTGCAGGTAGGCATCTACGCAGGCATCGAGCGCCTGCTGGGAGAGCGCGGCCATCCCCAAAATCTTATCCTTCAGTTCGGCAAGCTGCTGCTGAAAATGAATGCGCGGCAAGTAGCCCTCCAACATTCAGTATGCAATAAATATGTAACAATTCTGCGAAAACTTGAGCAGTGGGTGGGTTTCGATTCAAAAAGGCGAATCTATAATGGAACGAATCTGGTAGTGTGGCGCGGAGGATGCTGACAACTACCGAAACCTGCGGCCGCAGCCATCCCGACGATTACCTCTGTGCACGCACTTTATTCAGCATGCCGAATCTCTGGAGGGGCTTTTGCCGCTTGTGCCTCTGGACCGACTTTTCCACGCAGTTTGGAGAGCTGTTTCCCTGCATATTCTTTCAGCCTGTCACGCAGCTGGGCAGCCCACGGGCTATCAACGGCAAGCAGTCCCAGGCCAGCAAGCAGAAGAGGGATGCCCGGAAGTATGGGCAGCACGCACCCGGCCGCACCAACGGCCAGACATGCATAACCCGTTACCTGCCGCAGGATAACTTGCCCTCGTCTTTTGCCCTCGATCCGCATGCCCTGTTAGATTCACCAGCTCGCGTTCCGGATAGTTTTTATGCCAGCCTGCGCTCCGCTTCCTTCGCAGCTTCGTAGATCTGGTCGAACGATTCAACTGCGTACAGAACCTTCTGCATCTCCGAAACAAGGAATTCCTGATTCAACACGGCATCGAGATCGAAGTCGCGAATCTCCGGACCGTTGTTGATAACATGCGTCGATTCGCCATGCGATGAGATCAGCCCGCTGCCGTAGAGTTTTATCTTGCCCTTTTGCCGGATCACGCCAAACTCCACCGTGAACCAGAAAAGACGCCCCATGCGCTCCAGCTTGTCCTTGTCATGGATCAGCCCGGCACACACGCGGCCATACTGCTGTAGAAAATCCGCGAATACCGGATGCGCGTGCATCGGCACATGGCCGAAGACATCATGAAAAATATCTGGCTCCGGCGTGTATTCCAGAGATTCGCGGTTGCGCAGCCATGTCGTCGTCGGAAATTGCCGCGCCGCCAGCATCTCAAAAAATGCATCGGGCGGAAGAAAGCCGCTCACCGGAGTCGCATTCCAACCAGTTCTCGGGCCAAGTCGCTTATTTACCTCTGTCAGGTTAGGGATCGCATCTTCGCGCAAGCCGATCTGGTCAAAGCCATCCAGATACTCCTTGCAGGCGTGTTCTCTGAGCTGCGGCATGCGCCGGCTTACCAGCTCGGCCCAAACAGCATGCTGCTCAGGGGTGTAGACACTCCAGTCCTGCTGGATGAGAAACGATTCGGCGATAGGTAAACGGGCAGTGGCTGGGCTCATAGTGAAATACCCTTCATTCAAAACTCTTGAGCATCTCACCCCGAATCGCAGGTGTCAACCCGGGTTTATCGTAGGGTCAAATCAATTCATCCGAATGGATTCGCCCGACTCCACTGCTCGAAAATTCATTGCGCGCCTCCTCCACCGAACCCGGCAAACCAATGGCCCGGCATGCATCTTCGATCACGATGGCGGAAAAGCCGGCCTCAATCGCATCCACCGCCGAGAACCGCACGCAATAGTCGTAAGCAAGGCCAGCCAGAAAAATGCGGCCGATCTCTCGTTCGCGCAGATATCCTGCGAGGCCGGTCTTCGTCTCCCGGTCGTTTTCCTGAAATGCCGAATACGAATCAATCGTCCGCCGAAAACCTTTACGCAGGATCAGCTCGGCTCGCTGCACGTCCAGAGCGGGATGCAACTCAGCTCCGTGGCTCTGTTGTACGCAGTGGTCCGGCCACAGTGTCTGTTGGCCGTACGTCACTTCAATGACCTGAAAAAGCTCGACGCACGAGTGGCTGGAAGCAAACGAGAGATGCCCTTGCGGATGCCAGTCCTGTGTCAACACAATGTGCTGAAATGATTGCGCCAAGCAGTTAATGGCGGGTACGACTTCGTCTCCATGCGGCACCGGGAGCGCGCCTCCTGGACAAAAGTCGTTCTGCACATCGATAACCAGTAACAGGTCGCGGTCCGTAATTTTCACCGGCATTTCATGGCTCCTTTCATCGAACTCTTTAGAGCCTGTTAGGCCCGTCCGGCTGGCCAACTCTACTCCGCTAGGTATATGTTATTGGGTCGCAGTAGCATTCGGAGTGTTAAACCGGAGCGACGGCTGACGCGTCTAACTTAGTGAAATGGGAGTAACTTTCGATGTCCACTCTTGCGCACCCTGAAGTGCAAACGCAAAAAGATTTTCTTCCCCTCAATGGAACCGATCACGTTGAATTCTACGTCGGCAATGCGCGGCAAGCTGCGTATTACTATCGTCTGGCTTTCGGCATGAGGCTGGTCGCCTATGCAGGTCCGGAAACGGGTGTCCGCAATCGCGCCTCTTACGTGCTGCAGCAAGGCAAGGTGAGATTTGTGCTCACCACCCCGCTTCGCCCTGATGGAGAAGTGGCAGAGCACGTACACCGCCATGGCGATGGCGTGCACGACGTGGCCCTCTGGGTGGACGATGCAAAGCTCTCATGGAAAGAAACTACGAAGCGTGGCGCACGCAGCGTGCGTGAACCATTTGAATTGCGCGATGAACAGGGCGTGGTGAAGCTCGCAAGCATCGCAACCTACGGCGATACGGTACACACATTTGTCGAACGCAGTAATTATCACGGCACATTTATGCCCGGCTATCGTGCAGTGCACGAAGACCCGCTCGCGCGACCCGTCGGCCTGCTCTACATCGACCACATGGTAGGCAACGTGGGCTGGAATGAGATGAACCGCTGGGTCGATTTCTATGCCGACATCATGGGCTTCTCGCTCTACCAGCACTTCGACGACAATGATATCTCCACAGAGTATTCAGCGCTCATGTCGAAGGTTATGGCAAACGGCAATGGACGCGTAAAGTTCCCGATCAACGAGCCCGCTGAAGGACGCAGAAAATCACAGATCGAAGAATATCTGGAGTTCTACCACGGCCCCGGCGTGCAGCATATTGCGCTGGCCACCGACAATATCCTCCACACCGTAGCCAAATTGCAGGAACAGGGTGTCGAGTTTCTCAAAGTTCCGCACAGTTACTACACAGAATTGGAAGGCCGCGTCGGCAAAATCGACGAACCGATTCAGGAGCTGGAAGAACTGGGCATCCTCGTTGACCGTGATGACGAAGGCTACATGCTGCAGATCTTCACGAAACCCGTAGAAGACCGTCCGACGCTCTTCTACGAGATCATCCAGCGCAAAGGCAGCCGCAGTTTTGGCAAGGGCAATTTCAAGGCGCTCTTTGAAGCGATTGAGCGCGAACAGGCCGCGCGCGGCAACCTCTAAACATCAAGTGCTGCATGCGTGATGGATACTTCATCTGTCACGCATGATGTCACTCGAACTCGTTGAGGGCAGGAATCAATACGGCCTTAGCTGCTGGGGAACAATCTCTACGCCCGAACGAAAACCGTTTTAGCTTTTCTTGCCTAACTCACGATCCAGATGAAAGAACACCCATACCAGGAAGCAGACGCTTGCAGCAACAATCACCAGCAAAATGTAAAGCGCGAGCCGATTCGGATCCACGTCTTTATTGCACACGGGCCTCTGCAAAGAGAGCGCAAAAGAACCGTAAGAACTTTATAAGCATGTCTGTTGATTCACACATTGAACCCGGATTGCTGCAGGATGGCGAACTCACTGTTGTGTTCACAAACTTTGCTCTTCACCGGGCGCATCGAGTTCCTACTTATCACTTCCGAATGGTTCACGGAGAGACCGCTGAAGATATGGGACGAATCAATCTCCGTACGGAGACAGACCCCACCATTGAGCGTTATGCCGGGCATATCGGCTACAGCGTGCACGAGAAATATCGCGGTCATCACTATGCTGCGCGATCCGTCATCCTTCTATTGCCATTGGCGCGTTGGCTTGCAGTGGATCCGATATGGATCACCTGCAATGCAGAGAATCTGGCTTCCCGTCGCAGCTGTGAACTAGCTGGCGCGGAGTTGATTGAGATTGTTGATGTTCCGCCTGATTACATCGGCTACCTATTCGGAGATAGGCGGAAGTGCCGGTATCGTTTACGACCATAAAAAAGGCGGCCCCATAAAGGGCCGCCTTTTTGCTTCGTGTTGGCAAGAACGACGTATCGATTTGCCGAGATACTCAGCGTTATCCATGTCACGCTTGCCAGCGCGATCAATAAATTGGTTGCGATTCCCTCGCGATTGGTTGTTTCTTCATATCACGATTCTGCTGTCAGCTCGATGCCTTTTGCTTCCCTGCCGAAGGCGGTCACAATCACAAGATAAATCGCTACGATCAATACGGTAGCAGCCAGCACCACGCCATAACTGCCAAAGTGTTCGGCGGCTCTAGCCTGCAGCACGGCATTGCGCGACGCCAGCAGATTTCCAAGCTGATACGCCAATCCCGGAAAGGTCGCGCGCACGGGTCCTGGAGAAAGCTCCGTTAGATACGCAGGGATGACGCCCCACGCGCCCTGCACCATGAACTGCATCAAAAACGCGCCCGTGGCCAGGGCGTAAAGCGATTGGCCAAACGCAAATAACGGGATCACAGGCAAAGCCAGTAACGCTGCGCCAATAATGGTTCGCTTGCGGCCAAAACGCTCGGAAAATCCTCCGAAGAATATCCCGCCCAGCAACGCGCCAATGTTGTAAATAATGGCAATCCCTCCGGTAAGAGCAGCGGAGAAGCCATGGTCTTTTTGTAAAAAAGTCGGATATAAATCCTGCGTGCCGTGCGAAAAGGAGTTGAAGCCGGTCATGAGCAGGATGATAAAAAGAAAAGTCAGGGCATACTGCCGGATGCCGCTCGCCACGGACATAGCGGGCTTCGCGCTTTTCCTCTGACCCGCTCGCCACACGGGCGATTCTTCGACCTTGAGGGCAATATAAACAACCAGCACCGCGGGCGCCGCACCGATGATGAAGAGTCCGCGCCAGCCAATGACATGCCCGTGCCACATCATATGTGAGAAGGTCTTGAAGAGCGTTGCATACACGGCCGCCGCCACCAGATACCCAACCGCATACCCCTCCTGCAACAAACCGGAGAAGAATCCGCGTCCCTCTTTTGGCAACGTTTCAAAGGCCAGTGCTGCGCCCACACCCCATTCCCCTCCCATGGCAACGCCGAAGAGCGCACGCAGAATCAACAACGCATGCAATGACGGCGCAAAGA
>Ga0210386_10001581_pt1 | contig 20246 bp, 19 predicted proteins | sample IncBWH32OmetaG_FD_160091 | JGI IMG/M metagenome (GOLD analysis project Ga0210386, IMG submission 160091) | Forest soil microbial communities from Barre Woods Harvard Forest LTER site, Petersham, Massachusetts, United States - Inc-BW-H-32-O ...
CCTTTTATTACGCCTCCTGTTGTTACGCAAGCAACAAATCCTATGCAAATTTTGCAGCGAGAAAAAGAACTCCTTGGCTTTTATTTAACAGGCCATCCAATGGATAGTTATCGGCCTGCCCTTTCTCGTCTTTCGTGTGTTTCTTTCAAAGATATTGAAACGTTTTCTGATGGAGCCTTTTTCCGAGCGGCGTTTGTGGTCGAAACGGTAGCGATAAAAGTTTCTTCTAAAAGCCAAAAGAAATTTGCCATTCTTACGATTAGCGATGGGTTTGAACGATTTGAGTTGCCCATTTGGCCTGAAATGTTTGAAGAAAAAGGGTTTTTAATTCGAGAAAACCAACTCCTTTATGCCATTTGCCAAGCGGAAAGGAAAGGAGAAGCTCTGCATCTTCAGTGCCGTTATGTAGATGATTTGACAACAGTCGATGAGGCGAAAATCAAAGCATGCGATGATTGTTATGATCGATTAAAGGCGCAATCTCGCGGAGGGGAACCTAAATGGAAGGCTGCTAAAGAAAAAAAAGCGGCTGAAGAGGAAAAAAAGAGCGCAGTCCAAGAGAATCCGCTTGTCGATCTTGTTCGGTTGAAGCTCGATGCAGACCACATGCGTTTTAGCGGTATTTTGGCTTTAAAAAATTTATTTCGCCAACATCCCGGAAAATCTCCTTTGGAAATTCATTTTGTTGGAGCTGCCAAACATTGGGGAACAGTGCAAATTGATTCGTCCTGGGGAGTAAAAGTAGATGCCCTTTTTCGCGACAAAATCCAAAACTTGGCAGGCCAGCTCGGCGCCCAAGTAGAATATAAGTAATTTTTATATTGAAGAATGATGGGACTTTCGTCCCAAAAATAAAATTTCATTACATATTGACGCTTCGTTGCTTTTCTCGTTGTTCAGAAAAATGAGCGATCACCTCTCCACAAGTAAATCCAAATAGGGATAGTAAAATGCTTGCAATTTCTTTTGGGAACGTAATTGGATAGATACGAAAGAAAAGAAATCCGATCGCACCTAAGCTCATTGCTAAGAGAGCCGAAATAAAGTTGTTTCGTTTTTTGAATAAGGCTAGAAAGACGGGAACAAATAGACAGCTCACTGAAAGTTCGTAGCTTTGGATTAATACATCGACAATGTTGTCGAAATAAAATGCACAAAATATGGCTCCGATAGAAATCAGACAAGTCATTGCTTTAATGGTCTGCATGGGATTGACTTTCTGAAGGAACGATAGATTGAAATCATTGGATAAATTGGAACTGATTGCGTTGATCAAAGAGGTAGCTGTGGAAACAATGGCGGCAAGTACTGCGCATCCAACAAGGGCTGTGATCCAAGGATTTGTTGTTTTGGCAATGGTTGTTATGAGAACGCTGCCCCCTTCAGGTATTTCAAAACCTGCAGCTTTTGCCAAAGACCCTAAAAATACAGGCACGATGCAGATAAATAGTGTACAGATACCTGCCCAAAAAGAAGCTTTTGAAACGATTTTTGGGGAAGCTCCTGCAAAGCAGCGTTGTCCCATATCTTGCTCGATGATCATGAAAAGCAGCGGCATAAGTAGCCATCCGCATGTTTTTGAAGATACGTTTGCAAAATTTTCTAACTGGGGCATTTGTATGGAAGAAATAGAAGGTTCAAAAAAAAGAATAAATCCAAAACAGAGTAAAAATACGCCGGAAAAAAAAGAAGCTTGGACGATGTCAGTGGAGATGACAGCTCGCAGCCCCCCTTGCGCAGTATAAACGATGACAATCAACCAAAATAAAATGAATAAGAAAACATGATTGAATCCCAAACTTATTAAAAATTTATTTGAAGCGATGATTTGGGCTACAAGGATCATAAATAACGAGATGACTGAGAGAAGAGAGGCGATTTTTCTTAAAAGGGCAGATCCATAGGCAACCTCAAAAATTTGAGCTACCGTGGAAATGGGAAATTTTGCCAATTTACGGCCAATCCCGCATCCAAGCAAAATTAATCCAAGAGCTGCTCCCAATGGGTAAAGCAGCACAGGCCATCCAAATTGGTAGGCCTCATCTGCAGCGCCAAGAATGATTCCTCCACCAACCTGGGTTGCTAAAAAAGTCATCATCAAAGGAAAAAATTGCACTGTTTTCTCCGCTAAAAAATAATCTTCTTTTCCTTTTAAAGAATTTGAAGCACGCCGTGCTATCAGCCAATAAAAAAATTGAAGGCCAAAGAGCATGCTAATAAATATTGAGCTGTTTATGGTCGTATTGTCCATGTAATTACATCCGGTTATTTGAAAAACTGTTTTCTAAAATTTTGTTTGCCATTATTTCTAATGGATCAATAATTAATTTGTTGGGCACAGAGAGATCTGCGGCAAAAAGAGATAATTCTGTGCATCCCAAGATCACCGTGTTTACGCTCTGTGTTTGAATCAGATTTTTTAATTTTTGCAAAATGGCTATCGGTTCTTTCCCTTGAAGAATTTGATCAATGATTCTATCAACCTCTTCTTGTGTTTGCGTATCGGGATAGATGCAGGGGAAAAATTGTTTGTACAGACCAAATCGCGCGGACGTGGAAGTGCAAAAAATTAAAGGTTCATCAGATGGGGTGATTTTTCCCGTGACCGCACGAGGTAAATGAACTAAATCGCTTAGAGGATCTTTTTCGTCTAAAAATGCATGCAGGGTATTGCACGCGATTGCTAAAACGCAGGCACTACTTTCTCGCAGTTGTTTGAGACACTGACTTAGCTCTTTTCGTAGTGCGGAGACATTGATCGTAGAGCTGAGCATGTCTGAGAAAGGAAAACTTATTAAAAAAATTTGGGGAAAATCTGAATCGTTGTGACAATTGTATTTTTCCCTCGAAAGAGAAAAAATTCGTTCGAGCAAAAAGGCGCCTGCCAAAGGACCTGCTCCCCCTATAATTCCTATAGATTTCGGTTTCATAGAAAAATCCTACTTATTTTTACGCATGTAATGCGCGTAAATTTTTTTTCAAAAATAATTATTTTTTTTTGAAAAGAACGAAGAAATCGCAATAAAAATTGCTGATGAGATTAATTCAATTCAAAAAGGTAAAACGGTAAATTAAATAAAAAATTAATGAGCTGGATGCTGGTGATGATGGGGGAAATGATGGCAAGAAAGAATAGAAAACAATAAGGAATTAAGAGCAAGGGTGGTCGTAGCCGGATAGGGCTTTATTCCAAAGGGCAGTTGTTGCATATATGTTCTCCTCATTGGGGTGTTTTGAAAAAAATACCCAATGACTCTAATTATATAGAGACCCGCTGTTTAAATCATTAGATTTTAAAAAACTCGGGACTTTGACTGAATTTGGGAGAGTCACCAAAAAAAATTTTGAGTCATGAAACAACCGCTTGAAAAGTATTATCGAGTCTTTGGTTTGCTAATTGTCTCATAGAGTCTGGCAAATTTTTCACTGTGAGGAGCGATTTATAAGCATTGGAAGCTTCCAGTTTTCGATCAAGGGCAAAAGCGCATTCAGCGAACACAAAACGCAAGCCATAGTCGTAAATCCAAGGGTGATAACAGATCGTAGATCCGATAGGCTTTTTTAGATCCAAAGCACGAAGAGATAAGTCATAGCCTAACCGCACTTGACCGGCTCGGCAATAATGGCATGCTAATTGAAATAATGGTTCTGCGCGGTAAGGATTCTGCTTCGAGGCTTTTTGATAGCTTTGGATATAGATTTCAGGGGCCATTTTCAGCAGTTCTTGCAACCATCCGCTGGAAAAGAGCGCGAGAAACGTTTCATCTTGCTCTCCAAGCATGGATGCTCTTTGTTCGTAATATTTGAGGGCTTTGGCAAATTCTTGTTCGGCTACGCAAGTCTGAGCAAGATAGAAGACATAACGACTATTGTTGGGTTCAGTTTTTAATGCATCTTCAAGGATTTTAATATCTTTTTGTCTTTTTTGAGGATCTTGGCATCTATTGCCGTCCTGCACTCTCTCTATGATCAGCGAAGTTAGTTTTTGTTTCGTTTTCTTCTTTGAAGAGATGAGGTATTCATGAATAACGTCTGTCCAGCGCCATGTTGAATTGTTGCGGATGAAATTAGGGCGATAAAATGCTGTGCCATCTGTGTTTTGCGCTTCAAGAAGATAGCAATCCTTATCCCATTCGCTTTTATTAAGAGGTTCGATTTCTACAATTTTTTCGTCTGCATCTATGATCAAGAGATAATCATCTTTGCCTTGGGCTAATATAAGCGCTTCATTACGGTTATGAGCAAAATTCACCCAGGGGCGCTCAAACAACTCGCCGGGGATGTCCTTCATGAAATTTCGGATAAGTTCTTGCGTTCCATCGGTTGATCCTGTATCGACGATCACCCAATAATCGATAAATGTTTTGACTGAGGCAAGACATCTGAGGATAACTTGATGCTCATCTTTAACGATCATATTCAAACAAACTGTTTTCATAATTTAAGAAAAATATAATTGTTCAAAAAAATTGGGATTGAGTGCGAAACCCAATCCCAGGTAACAACAGACCCCGGTCGAAGATCGGGGTGTATATTTAAGGAAGAGTTTTTAAACACTCAATGTTAATCGATGCGATAGTGATTGGGAACACCGATCCGTTAATATTTGGATTGAGAAGCGCTGTAGATATACTAGTATTTCTCAATCTCAGCAAAGCTCCGGCCTGAATTTCAACAATTACTTCGCCAGAGGAATGACTTGCGTCATCGCCGGGCGCTTGGGTAAAGCCGGAAAAAATACTTCCTTGAACAAGAACGCCGTTGATCCAAAGGCCAAAGCTCCAAGAAGGTACAGGATCTGGAATGGGAGGCTGAATCCTAGCTTGCAGAACCCATGTAAGCTGATAAATACCATGGTCTAAGATCCTAATGTCTCCCGAAATGTTTGCGAGGGAGAGATCGAAATCGCCGACAGAAACTTCATTTTGTTTATCGAAAGTAACTGTATCGGTCGAAGAACTATAAGGGCCAATTGCCTGAGGCAGGCTTGCAAAGATGCTGCAGTATTTTGGAGTGCAGCAGTCCATATCCTGCGTGCAATCGCAAGCTAATCCTTGAATCCCTTGAATCCCCTGAATCCCTTGAGGACCTGTAAGACCCATTGGACCTTGAGGTCCTACTGATCCATCATGTCCGTCCGATCCTGCGGATCCTTGAGATCCCGTTGGTCCCACTGAACCTTGCGAGCCTTGAGCCCCAGCAACACCTTGCGGACCTACTGGACCTTGAACTCCTGCTGAGCCTTGAGTGCCTGCAGCACCTATTGGACCGATCGGACCCATTAGACCCATTAAACCTTGAGCTCCTGTGGCTCCGTCTGTTCCATTGGTTCCATTGGTTCCATCTGATCCATTTACCCCCGCTGGGCCTTGAGGACCTGTTGAACCGATCGGACCCATCGGACCTGCTAGACCTACTGGACCTTGAGCTCCCGTAGCTCCATCTGACCCATTTGTTCCATCGGTTCCATTTGTTCCGGCTGGACCTTGAGATCCCATTGGGCCTTGAGACCCCTGAGCTCCTGTAGCCCCGTCTGTTCCGTCCGCTCCTACTGGGCCTTGAGGTCCCATAACGCCTTGAGGACCTTGAGATCCCATTGGGCCTTGAGAACCTTGAGATCCTGTAGCCCCGTCTGTCCCATCCGTTCCAGCTGGGCCTTGAGGCCCCATAACACCTTGAGAACCTTGAGGCCCTACAGTGCCATCTAGTCCACTTGTTCCAGCTGGGCCTTGAGCTCCTTGAATCCCGGCTACACCTTGGTTTCCATTATTTCCTGGAATACCTTGTACACCTTGTTGACCTTGTAGTCCTGATAAGCCTTGAGGGCCTTGTGGTCCTACGCAAGCGCATCCGCAATTATCATTTCCGTTACACATAATAGTTCTCTACTTTTACTTGTTAATAATGTTTATTAACTGCGAAGTTAATTATTTTTTTTATTTTAAAATCGCAGTAGCTCATTTCTGTTATTAATCTTATTCGAAAATAAAGCTAAAGGTTTTGATTGATTTGATTAGGTTTTCTATGCCGTTTCTATCAATGACCGATGGCTTGATTTAATCCTCTAAGGGTACCCTTCGAGGATTGAGGAAGACTCGTTGTGAGCTACTAATTTGTATAGTTTAATGTCATGTATTTATTCAATGTATACGGTTATTAAGTATGTATAATTTATCTTATCTAATTGCGTTTGTTAATTATATGTATATTTTATTATTACTGTGTTTGATATGTTATTTTTATTTTTTCTGTATTTTTTTAATTCCTCAGGGCTCTTTTATAATAAATCCATATTACCTTTTATAAAGAAATGTTCAGATTACGGTCTCATTTGATACTGTTCACAGCAGTCTTCTGTGGGATTTGAAATTTTTTACAAGACCTGAATCACTTGACAAAGATCTTGGAGGTCTTTTACTCTTGAGTGTTTTCAGATAGGGATTGGAAGATCCTAAGTTTTTAAACATTTAACAAAGGAGCAGCGCCTTTTAGCTTTGAAGGGTTCTTTCAGGGGCTAAATTTTTCGCGCTGTAATTAGAATGAAAAAATTTTGTTTGCTTCTTGGCTTTGCTTATTCGGTTCACGCTTTGGAAGAGCATGAGTTAGTTTGGGATGTTGATATCCCCCCGATGACTGAATTGCATGCCGCTCTTCAAAATGCGATAGCGGCGCAGGATTGGTGGGCTGTGATCGATTATGCGGACACAATCGCTTATCATTATCCCGATAGTCCATTTGGGCAAGAAGCGGCTTACCAATGCGGAGAGACCTATTTTAAAATGGGGCAGTATGAGTTGGCCAACCAATGTTTTAGCGTGTATTTGAATCAATCTGGCAGTCCCAAATACTTTGAAGAGGCGATCGAATATAAGTTTACCATGGCGGAACTTTTTAGGAATGGAGTGAAACTGCGCCTTTTTGAATCTCATAAACTTCCTAGATGGGCTCCTTCCGAAGAGATGGCGATTACTTTGTACGATGAAGTGATTACCACACTTCCTCATCATGAAGTTGCGGCCAAATCTTTACTCGGTAAGGGTAAGATTCAAATGATTTTAGAAGATTTTAAGGAGAGCGTAGAAACTTTTCAGTTATTGATCCGCCGTTTCCCAAAACATGAGTTTGCTGCAGAAGCTTATTTGGAAGTCAATCGAGCCTATATCCTGCAGTGCAAAATAGAGCATCTAGATCCGGATCTTTTAGATTTGGCTGAAATGAATTTGCGTAAATTTCAACTTGCTTTTCCTCGAGAGGCTCGTCTGGAAATGGCTCAGCAATTGCTAAACGGGATGCAAGATTTGTATGCGGTGAATCTTTTTGAGACGGGCTGTTATTATGAAAAAGTAAAAAAAATTCCTGCATCCGTCATTTATTATAATAAAGTGATAGCAAAATACCCTGCGACGGAAGCCGCTGGGCAGGCCCGAGGGAAGTTAGATCAAATGCAAATCGATGGTAGGCTGTAATTTTTTTTTCTATGCTCACAAATGGTTTATGAAAAAACTTTTTCTCATACAGGCTGCTACAGGTTTGGTTTTTTTATTGTTGACCGGCTGTGGATACCGATGGCAGCCCGATTATCCGCAAGCTTGTCGTCCTTCTATTACGATCCCTTTTATTTCTGGCGATGAAGATGGCTCCTTTACGAGCGAGATGGCGCGCGCGATTGCAGTTTCTGGGATTGCCGATGTTCATTTTAAAGATGGGGATTATCGTCTGGAAATAAAAATTCTTAAAACCGTTCGCGAAACGATCGGTTTTAGGAAAGACAAGCAGAAAGTGGATGGGCAGATCAAAAAAAATATGGTCGCCTGCGAAGCTCGCAAAATAATTTCCATTGAAGCTACCCTATTTCAAGGTAATTCAGAAGAAATCGCCTACGGCCCCTATTTACTTACGGGAGACGTTGATTTTGATTATGTCGATGGCGACTCTTATCAGGACCTTACCTTTGTTAATCCTCATGGCATTGCACAAGCTGTGCTTCCTTTTTCTTTAGGACAGTTGGAATCCTATGAATCGGCTCAAGAGGCAGCTGTGAGGCCTCTTTATTCTTCTCTTGCGCAAAAAGTTGTCGACGTGATTTCCTCAGAATGGTAGAACGACTAGTTCTAATTAATATTTTAGTTGCATTTGAACAAGCAAAAGACTTTTCACGCCCAAATAGACCTTCTTCACCGGATGCTTCATTGGATCCGTGAAACGCTCATGGACATTGGATTTGACGAATCGACGATCCGCAAGGTAGAGCTATCTTCCGAAGAAGCTCTTGTGAATATCATTTATCATGCTTACCGGGAACGAAAAGGAGATATTCAGATTCAGATGGCTGCGGCTAAGAATCAGGTTGAAATCATTTTAATTGACCAAGGCCCCCCTTTTAATCCATTAGAGCAGCAGATTTCTGCTGCATCCCAGCTTCCTGTAGAAGATCTAAAAGAAGGGGGATTAGGTATCCTTTTCATGAAGCAATACATGGATGAGATTCATTATGAAAGGAAAAACGGAAATAATATCCTCACCCTAATCAAAAAACTAAAAAAATCTTACTGATTTTTTTCCATTGATGTCAGAGTAGCTTCAGTCTCTAGCATATCAGCAAGAAAATGTTGCAGCACTTTTAGCACATAACGAGGCGTATTGTAGACGCCGGCTGTAGTAAATACAATCTCCAGATGCGCCTTATCTAAATGGTTTAAGGCGATAAGGACAAGGGTCATAGGCACCTCTTGATCCATTTTTGGAATGATCCAGACCACAAATTGTTCATTGAAAAGAGTGACTTTCTCTGCGGATTCAATGACATGAAAATACTGAGTTAGATCTTCAGAATTTGACGTATCGTCATTCATCATCTCCAGTAACCCTAGATTATGAAGGATTTGCAAGTCAATTTGCAACACTCCATCATGAGCCCAGTTCCCTAAATTGGCCATGAATTCTTTATAAGTTTCTTCAATTTGGATAGGATTAAGCATAGGATCCTCCGCTATCACACCGTTCCTTCATTCTATGGTTTATTTCAAAGTCTGTCAAGTTCTTGATTTGCTTTTGCTCCTTCTATATGATCCTTTTTGATGATTTGGAGTTCGCATGCGTTTGTCTTTCCTGCTTTTATGTTTTGTATTTTTTTTCTCTCTTTATGGGAAAGGATTACAGATTGATGTTTCTGCCCGCTCAGCTATTTTGATGAATGCCGATACAGGGCATGTTTTGTTTGAAAAAAATGCTTATGCGCCTTCTTATCCTGCTAGTACTACAAAAATAGCGACTGCTTTATTCGTTTTGGATGGGAAAAAAGCAGAGCTAGGGCAAAGCATTTTGGTGTCAGAGGATGCGCTTCGTATGAAATCTCCAGGGCCTGGCGAATATCCTCCCTATTGGCTCGATGTTGGAGGAACAATGATGGGAATTAAAAAAGGAGAGATTTTGCCTTTGGAATCGCTTTTGCATGGGATGATGATGATTTCTGGCAATGATGCGGCCAATGCGATTGCAGAATCCCTTTCAGGTTCTATTCCTGAATTTATGGAAGAAGTAAATGGGTATTTGAGAGATTTGGGTTGTCTGCAGACGCATTATCGCAATCCGCATGGTCTTCATGATTCGGAACATATGACGAGCGCGCATGATTTGGCTTTGATGTTAAAAAAAGGGCTGGGAATTCCGGCTTTTCGCGAACTTATCTCCAAAGTCTCTTATTTAAAGCCCAAAAGCAATAAAAGCCCCTCTTTTGAGATCATAACATCTAACCCTTTGATTAAACCGGGTTCTCATTACGATTCTAGGTTTATTGGAGGAAAAACAGGATATACTTCGAAAGCCATGGCTACTTTAGTCACGGCTGCGGAATCTTCGGGCCGTACCCTCATTGCAATTGTATTAGGATGCTCTAAAACATCTCGGTATGAGGATGTGAAAAAGCTCTTTAATGCAGCTTTTCAAGAAATTCCGCTGGAGCGTTTGTTAATTCAGGCAGAGCAAGTTTTTACGCAAGGCATTGAAAATGCGGAAAAACCTTTTTTATCGGCTTCTCTTCAAAAGGATCTGATGATTCGTTATTTCCCTTCGGAAGAGTCCCAATGCCGGGCGTTTATTCATTGGAATCTATTAGAGCTGCCCATTCAAAAAGGACAGATGGTGGGAGAGGTCCGCGTGATAGACGCTTCGGGAAGGCTTCTTGCAGTCGAAGATTTGCTTGCTACAGAAGATTTACAAGGAACCGTTTCCTTTAGGATAAAAAAGTGGTTTTCGGAGTGGTTTTAGGGAACGGTCTCATAAAAAAATATTGAACAAAAACGGGGCTCCTCTTATCTTATCGAATCTTTCATTAGAAGATTCAGAAGGTATGGATGTCTTTTAGGATCTGTTTTTTAAATCACATAAATGAGGTTGTTATGCCAATGGATTTTTTGTTGGATGCTTGCGACGAGATAGGTTTTTCTTGGGACAGTTTAAACAGTTTGCAGAATGTTGCATCTGCTGATTGGATGGGCCGCGAAGTAAAAGTGCAAAAGGATTGTGATCCACAACGGACCTTTGATTCCTTACGGCCGCTGAGTCTTCTCCCTTTCACAAATAGTCCGATGGCTGGAAGAGTAAATGTAAATCCAAAACCATCTCAAGAAAGTCGTTTTTCGACTCTGCTTTGTCACGGAACGTACGGCCATCAATCGGCGGGCGGTGCGAGTGGGGAAATGGGATTCGTTGGAACTTGGGGTGGTAAAGAAGGAAGGCAATACGGTTTTTATGGAGAAGCTAAAGTACAGGATAAAAAAGGAAATAGCGCTCAAGCTAAAGTAACCCATAACAGTGATGGTACTGGGGATGCAAAAATTTCTGTAAAAATTAAAAAGGGGGATTAACGTTCCCGTTTAATTTATAAATAAAAGTGGAGATTTGTCTCCACTTTCTAAATGAGATGATGAGAGATGAAGCTAATAGCAAAGTGTTTATTTTTTGTATTTTTTTTATTTTGTTTATATGTTTCCTTTTTTGAAATTAAGTTTCGAAAAACATCTAATAAACAAGAAAGTGTTGGTTATTTTGAGGTGGTCCCGATCGAAAAATATTCTGTTATTGGGACTCCTTGTATATCTATTCAGTTAAATGAGAAAAATTTTTTAGCTGATCTTGATCTTGGTTTTAGTGGTGGAATTGGGGTTTCTTCTAATTTATTGGAACAGTTGAATGAAAAAAAAATAATTGATGATTCAGTGATGTATGGAATTAGCGGGAAGGAATTTCATGTCAGCAACTATTCTATTTCCAGTATTGGGATTGGGGGCCTGCATTTTACTCCTCCTATGATTCAAGATGGGAATGATGTAGATTTTTTTCAAAGCGCTTTAATTGTCCGTAAACCTAATTCTACTTCTAGAGCGGAAGATGCTCGGATTGGGTGGGGAGTTTTTGTTTCTGCAAATTTATTATTGGATTGTAAAAATTCGAAGATAGCGTTTTGTGATAGTATTGAGACTTTGCAGGAGCATGGATATTTTTGTGGGCCTTTTGTTAAAACGCCTCTTTTTTTAGATCGTGGGCTAGTAGAAATAGATGCTGTTACTTCGAGTGGAAACTTAAAATGTTTTCTGGATACAGGAGCTACATGGGATATCATCAATCGAGACGTAGAAAAAATTGATCCTGAATGTGTGGAATACTATCCTACCTTTGCAATAGGTGGAAAAAATTTTGGACCGATGCATTTACATCCCGTTCCTATCAAATTACCTATTCATATTGAAGCTGTATTAGGCATGGAGTTTTTTTCGCAACATATAGTGTTTTTGGATTTTAAAAACTTGGAAGCTTATATTTGCGAAGCATCTGAAAAGCCAGATGCTTGTTTGGATCTGGAGAAAAAGTGAAAAAAACTGTTTTCGATATCGAAGTGTATGATCAACAACCCGAAGATTTTTGTCCTCAGGTCGAAATCGCAGCTTGCTATTTGGAAATAGAGAACAAAATTTTGCTGCTTCAGTGCGGCGTTCATAAATCGGAACCTGGGAAATGGGGCGTTCCAGCAGGGAAAATCGAAGAAGGGGAAATGCCGCAGCAAGCTGCCATTCGTGAATTATTTGAAGAAACAGGGATTGAGGTGGAAGAGCCATCTCAAATTCACTATGTAACCAAACTCTATATGCGAAAGCCTACCTTTGATTATGTTTATCATTTATTTCAGGTTCAATTGACTGAAATACCGAGGATCTGTTTATCCGATGAACATCTAAATTATCATTGGGCCTCCGCAGAAGATTTGGAAGAACTCCCATTGATGGTCGGCGCCAAAGAAGGAATTCATTGTTATCAAAAAAATATAGATACTAAGTGAGAAGGTGAAATGGTTTCAAAAAAAGAATTTTATTTTGTAAGACATGGTCAGACTGACCTTAATCTGGGAGATGGCAAGAATAAACAGGATCATCCTAAAGAAACTCCTCTCAATAAAACAGGTAGGGAACAAGCATTCATGATTGAACCTATTGTTGCTTTGCTACCCATTCAAACCATTTGTGCAAGTCCCATGCAAAGAGCGCAAGAAACAAAAGAAATCATTGCAGCTCGCTTGCAAGCTCCGCATCATCAAATCCAAGATCTCGGAGAATGCACAGGTCAGGTGTGGAATAGTATGTCCAATTTAGGAATGTATTCCCTCATACCTATTGAAGGAGAAGTTCGATTGTTCATGGAGCGGGTCCGAGCAGGACTTAACCATGCGCTCTCTTTGCCAGGGCCTGCTTTAATTGTAGCTCATGGAGGAGTTCATTGGGCTATCTGTTGTTTAATGGATATTAAAAATCATGAGTGGGCCATTCACAATTGTGGCGTGGTGCATTTTTCGGTGAATGATCAAGAAAAATGGACCGCTTTAAAGTTAGCCTGATACAGAAAAAATGTGTCCTTAGGAAATAGAATTTTTTGTATTCGATAACCATTTATAAAGTGGGATGAGGTGGATTTTTTTTCCTTCTTTTAAAAGGGTGTCTTCCAAAGAGAGTGTTAAAATTTTTCCAGAGGGGAGTTGTAAATTCTGAAGACATTCTAATAGAGCGTTGATCTCGCGGTCGCGTGTTTTCTGATCTTCAAGATCGGAGTAGCATACCTGGATTGCGTCCATCGGCTTTCCTAATTCTGTGATCACGAAATCAACTTCTTGTACTTGTTTGTAATAGAACAACTGTTTGTTTTTGCGTCTTAATTCTAAATATACAGCATTTTCTGCCAAGCGGCCCCAATCTTCACGATCGGATTGTAGAGATACTGTACGTAATCCTGTATCAATCACGTAAATTTTTTTAGGATCGCGAGCCTGAACTTTCAGATTTGGATGATAACGACTCATTTCAAAAACAAGAAAAGCTTGAGTCAAATAATTGGTCAATGTGGAAGCGAGTTCAATAGAAATTCCAAAAGCTTTACGGAGAGAATTATAAGAGTGTAAGCAACCGAGACCGGTGAAATAGAAATTAACTATCTGGTTTAATGCTTGTTGGTTTTTTATGGTATGTCTTGCTACCACATCCCGCAATACAATATCACTAAGATATTGTTTTAATAAAATGACTCGATCATTTGCGTCGGATGTCAATACAATTTTCGGAAATCCCCCCCAGCGTAAATAGTTTTCTAGCTCACGTAGCCAAACTCCCTCAGAGGATGGATTCTTATTTAAAAATGTGATGTACTCAGAAAACGATAGAGGCCAGATTGTTTGCTCGATAACGCGTCCGGAAATTGCTGTCGCGATCTCGGAGCTCAGCAAATGGGAAGAAGATCCAGTTACTATGACCTGATAATGTCCTAGATCAATGGCTTTTCTTACCCATCGTTCCCATCCTTGAATATTTTGGATTTCATCCAGAATTACTAAAGCAGGCATTTTTCCTGTTTCTTCCTCGTAAATCGAGAGAAGTTGATTGAGCACTTCGACGGTGGCTCCTGGGAAAAAAATCGGATCCTCAAAATTAAAAAAAAACGTTTCTTCTAATCGTCCGAGTGCCAGTTGAACGGTCATCGAAGATTTTCCGGAGCGCCTCACGCCAGTGAGAGCCAAACAAAGATCTTTTTGTTGATTGAGATGAGAATTTCTGGGGACAATCAAATGGCTGTTTTTATGCAGCCACTGTTGCCAGTCCCGTAAAGCTTTTTTAAGTTCGCCTCGTGTTGCCATACCTTAATTTTAATCGATCAATCGATTAAAAATCACCTAAATTAATCGATCAATCGATCGATTAATGTATCTACTTGGTTTGGAGGTGATTAGGTGTCGGTTATTTTAGAAACCGACTCTTAAAATACGATAGATGCATGTTCCTATTTATGATAAACTTTTGTTGTGAAGACTCGCTACTTCTTCAGGAGTAGCTAAAGTGTAGGAAGTGAACCAACGCTCGCCATCTTTTTCAAAAATCCACGATGCACGACCTTTTTGGATTAGTTTAGTTAAAAAGGTGTAAAAAGTTTCCTGGATAAATCCATTTATTACTAAATCTTTTTCAGGAAGAGGATAGGGCTTGAGTCCTGGAAGATCACGCGTTGTCCAGTTAATTCCTTGTACTTGATCAGACAGGATAAAATCTGTAGGAAGATATTTTTCATAAAAAATGAGCCCGCGAAATGTTTTATCCGGTGTTTTTGCAATAATTGTAAAAAAATCTCGTCCGCCATCTTCATTCAAAGCGACTCCCGATACGATCGGTGCCTGGATATTTTCGATAGATAAATCTTCAATGTCTGCATGGTAATTTAGTAAAGAAAGCACAGGATAGACAGAGGGTGCTAATAGTGTGTCTAAAAAATCTTTATTTGAAAAAATTGTGGGTTCTTTGAGTTCTTTTTGAAGAAGTTTTAATTCCTCTAAGTTTTGTTGTTTTGATACTCGGTGTTCTTGTAGTACGTCTATGGATTTTTGCATTTCTTTTTGTTTTTCAACTTCTATTTTAAATGCGGGAAATAAACAGCAAAAAATCCGCGCAATGGTACTCAATAAGCAGTTATTTACATTGAGCTGAACTACTATCCATCCAAGCCAGGTTTTTTGAGTTGCGATGAGATTTTGTTTTGTTAGTGGAATCTGCTGTTTAGCTGCGGAAATATTTTTCTTGTTGATGCGTAATGCATCAAATGTATTTTCTATTTTTTGTCGCAATGTGTCCGGTTGCTCTGCACGAATATTTATATAATCTTGCAAAATACAAACAGCTTGTTTTGGAAATTCTTTTGTAGAGATGCTCATCGTTACCTAGCTATTCTGTTTAAAAAATGTATTTAGAATGTGTGAGTGGTTTTGGCTAATTTGACGGTAAAATGTATCTGATTTACATGTTAAATGTAAAACATTTTGAGTGGATTTTTTATGAGAGATATAAAAACAGTTGGCGCCATTGTGCAAGAGTTAATGTCTCGGGGCGGGCTTGAGTAGAGGCATGGGTTTGCTGCAGTGCTTTTCTGATTTCTTCTTGAGAAAACATTTGCTTCAACGAAGAGGTAATCATTTTTCTACGTTGTTGAAAGGCTCTTCGAACCATTGTGAAAAATTCTTTGGGATCGCGCTCTGCTTTAAAGACAAGTGTCAATACAGTGGAATCAACCGATGGACTAGGATGAAAACAGCTTCGCGAAACAAAAAAAGAATCTTTGATGTCTGCATGTGATTGCGTAAAAATCGTGATCGATCCGCATTGCCTGCTTCCAGGTTTTGCAATCAGCCTTTCAGCGAGTTCCTTTTGCACCATGAAGGTAAAAGAATAAAAAGAATTTTCACAAATTTTTTCTAAAATTGGAGTCGTAATGCTGTAGGGGAGATTGCCTAGAACTTTATAATTTGTGTAAGGCGTTAAATCAAAATCCAAAAAATCACCTTCAAGTACAGTGAGCCGGCCATTTTGTAGTCGTTCGAGCTTTTCTGCAAATAAAGTATCTTTTTCAATAGCTGTGACATGGGCTCCAGCTTCTAATAAAGCAGTCGTCAAAGCTCCAGGCCCTGGCCCGATTTCCAGCACGAGGTCGCCTGGTCGGATGGCTGCTGACTCTACGATTTTATGAACAATATTGGGATCGATTAAAAAATTTTGAGAAAGGCTTTTTTTAGGACGGGCTCCGATGCTTTCCAAAAAAGGGATTAGATGGGAAAGCTGGGCGACTGTCATTGGATTGAAAATGGATTTAAAGTGTCTGGCACGGATTCTTTTAAATGATTCGCATCATACCCGTAATGTTTACGAAGTTTGCCGAGATAGCGATCTCCTTCCGAAGCTACTGCTTTTTGAAGTAAATCTTGTTTGAGTTTTTGAGCCATTTGCTCGAAGGAAAGAGCTGGATGATCTTCTTTTTGACTAAGATAAAAAATCCTGGCAATTGTTTTTTTCTCTATTCGGCTTGTTTGAATATTTGGTTCGCCATATTCTCCGGGCGCTAAAGCTGCAAGAGCGGCTCGGTGAGCAGTCGATAATTCCAAATCTTTTGTCGTATATTCAGGGGAAACTTGAATTGTGCAGTTCGCATTGGCTATTTCAATTTCTTTTAACTGAAGGCCAATTGACTCTGGACTTTGTTTGTTTTCCACAAGAAATTGATGAACTTCTTCAGCGATTGGTTTGATCATTTGAAGATTTTCATGACGGATCGAAATGACCCGATAGGTCCATTCTTGGTACGAAGGGTTTTCCTTTAAATAAAAATGGTAGGCTTGGCGTAAATCTTGCGGGGTAACATTTTGAAGAGCTTTGGAATTGATGTAATACCAGGCCATTCTTTGAACAATCATTTCATTTTTTACCATTTTCCACGCTTCATCATAAGAAACACCCACTTTATCGAGCGTGGACATGACATTGGGACCAAAACGATTTTCCATCTCTTCTCGCACTTCGCCTTCAGTCACTTTTATTTCTTTGTCTTCTGCATCTGCTAAAATTAGCTCGTTGTCGACCATTTCTAGAAACGCACGGCGCCAACTGCCTTGATAAAATTGAAAACGGGCGGCGGTAGACTCAGCTAGATGGGGATAAGATTGGTGGAACGCAAGGTCTAGTTTTTTTTTGACATCCATGATGGAAATCGCGCTTCCATTAACCTGGGTTAAAATAGAATTTTGAACGCCAATTTTCTGATTCCCCTCGAAGGATGGCGCGGGCATTGGATTTGCAAACAGATGCGATGCGAGAAGAAGCGTAACAAAACTTGTCTTTTTCATTTTTCCCTGGACTTTCTTTTTGGTTCCTAGGTGAGCATATCAAAACACTGATTTTTGCGAACCTAGCTATTCATTTTTTTGAATACTACAGCAAAAAATCCGTCCATTCCCCCTTCTGACGGAAGGATAGAAAGAGGCTCTCCTTCAGGAATTAATCCGTGATGAAAACGAAAAAATTCTGCCTGATCTTGGTTTTCTTCCGGTAAAATGCTACAGGTGGCGTATACGATCCGGCCCTCAGGACGGACATATGTAAGAGCGTGTGCAAAAATTTGTCTTTGTTCTTCCCGGAGACGCTCGAGGAGAGGCTGATCGATTTTCCATTTCATTTCAGGATTGCGACGCAGCGTACCCGTTCCGCTACAGGGAACGTCTGCTAAAACCCAATCCATTTTCCCTTTTAATTGAGGAAGTTTTTTGTGGTCGGGAGAAAGAAATTGTGCATTTTGTATGCCTGCTCGTTTGAGCCGCTGTTTTGCTTGAATCAGCGCTTCCGGACGAATATCGTGGAGATAAATTTGGCCTTTGCCTTGCATGGAGGGTGCAAAGGCAAGCGATTTACCGCCGGAGCCACTGCAATAATCCAAAACATGGTGTCCGCTCTCAGCTGCCACAAGAGCCGCTACCAGTTGGCTTCCTTCATCTTGCATCTCAAAAAAACCTTCACGAAATTCAGGAAGAGCAAAAAGGGCTTCTCGCTTGGAAAAAAGAAGGCCGCATGGAGTATTTTTTGAAGCGGCCACTTGAAATTTTTCTTTCCATTTTTCCAGGAGATCGCTGCGGCTAATTTTTAATGTATTGGCCCGCACTGCAATGGGGGCCGGTGTAAGAGCAATGCGGCAAAGCTCTCTTGCCTTTTCGAGGCCATAGGCAAGGAGAAGTTTTTCGAAAAGAAAAGAAGTTGTGCCCAGGCGTAGCGCTTCGGGAATTGAGGCATCATCGGCTAATTTCTGCCAATTAATTTGTTGAAATATTTCCAAGCGTTTCGGGATAGAGGTCCCTTCCGGGCAAAGATAGTCTAATAGGGATTTCCATCGAGTCATTCCAAAGAGGGTTTCTCCTATTTGGCGACGATCGTGGGCGCCAATGCTTTTGTGCTGGCGGAGGTATTCGCTCAATGCAAGATCGAGCGGCTTGCCTCCCTGTACGTTGTAACGCGCTAAGAAGGTAGAAATATGGTGGTCGCAAAATGTAAGTCTCATAGTGCCGATGAGTTTAATGGAATGAGATGTTCGAATCTAGTAAAATATCATCTTATTTGCGATTCTGAAAAAAAAAGGTGTTGATTTATGAAAATGATCCGAGTTTGTTCGGTTGTTTTAGTTAGATTTATTTTAAGCTCTGTTTTTTTGGCGTCCGCTATGACTAAAATGTTTCATTGGCAAGAAACAGAGCATCAATTGCTTGCCATTTTGAGCGATTGGCAAAATTATATGAGTTTTTACGACCCTATTGCTAATTTTTTTGGATCTCTGACTCCCTGGACATCTTTGCTAGTTCTATTTGGCACGCTGCTTGAATTGGGTGGAGGGCTGTTAGTTTTGCTGGGGATTCATGAAAAATTTGGGGCTGGACTTTTGTTGTTTTTTTTAGTCCCAACGACTATTTTAGTTCATCAGTTTTGGTTTATGGATGGGGGGGCCAGAGAGCTGCAAACGGTCATGTTTTTAAAAAATTTGGCGATCATGGGTGGTTTAATTATGGTATTACTGCATGGCGCGCAAGCAAGTTCTCAAGAGAGCGGCCGCTCTTCTCTTCAGTTCTAATTATTTTTAGATCTTGGGGCTAATTTTTTTATGAGTTGTTTATGTTTGGATTAAGCCTTGGCTTAAGTTTTTTGTTGGTGGCGTTTGGACAGCCTGCACGGGTTGCGGCATTTGGCGTTTTGGCTGGATGGATAGGGCTGGCCTTGTTTTGGAAGTCTATGCTGCATCTTAGTTCGGCGCGGAATCGGTTTTGGCTGGCCTCTTTTTGGTTTGCAGGGGTGCAGATGGTTCAATTGTCTTGGATGGCGACCACGCAATATATGGGGCCTTTGATTTTAGCTGTTTATGTTTGCGTGATTTTGGCTCTCGGATTGCAGTTTGGCGTTTTGTCTATGTATTTGAGTCTTAAGACGAACATCGGCCAGCGTCCTATTTTATCGATTAACTTCCTTGGGATGCTTGCTATGGCTGGCACTTGGGTTTTATTTGAATGGGTACGGTTATTCACTTGCACCGGCTTTACTTGGAATCCCGTTGGATTATTTCTTTCCTGCTCCACATATTCTCTGCAAGCGGCTTCTTTATTCGGCATTTACGGTCTTTCATTTTGGGTGGTTTTGGTCAATGTGGCCGCGCTGCGAGTTTTGCTAGCCCCTTTTTCTAAGAAACATTGTGCTGTTTTCTGTGTCTTGGCCGCGTTGCCTTATAGTTTTGGCTTTGTGTACATGCACGTCTTAGATACTAAAGAAAACCCCTCTTTACAGGCCATTCTTGTTCAGACGGCCCTTATGCCGGAACAAAAGCAGTATGACCGAAGCCAGCCTATTGCCTTTATCCCCGTCATGGAACAATGGGACCGGATTTTGGAAATTGTTAGGAAAAATGATCGTAAAACCCCCGATTTAATCGTATTGCCTGAATCCGCTTTGCCTTATGGCGCTTACAAATACGGATACGATCTTCAACTTGTAAAAGAAATTTGGATTAAACATTTTGGAGTTGAGGCTTTGTCTGACTTGCCTCTTTTAAGGCGGCCCTTTGCTTTTTTAGAGAACAAGCGCTGGAAAGTAACCAATGCTTACTGGGCTCAAGCGCTTTCCAACCATTATAAGGCGGACTTGATTGTGGGTCTCGATGATGAGCAGTACAATGCCGCTTTTTTGTTCTGTTCAAAGGAGAAAATCCCGCAGCGCTATGAAAAAAGAATTTTAGTGCCAGTGGGAGAATACATTCCTTTTCAAAAAATCCGCTTCATCGGCCGGTTCATTGCCAGTCAATTTGGCATCAGTCAGTCTTTTTTCCCCGGAAGCGGAGCGAAAATATTGTTGGGAAAACTTCCTTTT
>Ga0210386_10001589_pt1 | contig 20166 bp, 17 predicted proteins | sample IncBWH32OmetaG_FD_160091 | JGI IMG/M metagenome (GOLD analysis project Ga0210386, IMG submission 160091) | Forest soil microbial communities from Barre Woods Harvard Forest LTER site, Petersham, Massachusetts, United States - Inc-BW-H-32-O ...
CGGTGGCCGTCCCGTTGTGCACCCGGGGCAGCGCCTCCGGACCGTCGACACCGGCGGCGATGGCGAGCACCGAGCGCATGGCTTCGATGGCGTCTTTGGTGCGGACAACCGGAATGCCGCCGTCAATCGTGTTGGCGGGCAAGCTGAATCGGATATCGATCCACGTTCCGGCGATCGGCACGCTCAGCACCACCTGGTCAGCCCCGTCAGTTTTTAAGGCCTGCAGCCGAGCGCCGGTGGATGAATGAGTCGCTCGTGGCTCTTCCGGTCCGTCGTGCACCTGCCATTCGGCGGGATCGGCGATGCGGTGCACCGGGTTGGTGGCAACGCGGCCGGCCCACAGCACATCCGGGGCGTCGAGCACGATGGCCAGCGGTCCATGCGCATCGATGCGACCCTGCCGACGCGCGGTCACGCTCGTCGGCTGCACGCCGGTCGACAGCACCTCGTCGATCGCGGCTTCCTCGAAGCGGTCCAACAATGCGCCGACCGGTTCGTCCATCCGGGTGATGCCGGCGACCGCGGCGGTGCCGGGGATGATGCACACCTGGTCGGCGTCGTAGCGGGCGTCGTGCGCCTGCCACAGCGAGTCGCTGCGCCACCAGCGGCGGACGTCTTTGTCGATCACCGGGACGAAGTTGACCGGCTTGCCCAGCGTCTTGCACAGCGTGACGAAGTACGGCACATCGGCCGGGTGCAGTTGCACCGTCTCGGCGTCTGGATAGTGCGCAAGCAGTACGGCGACGGCCTCGTCGGGGTTCTCCAGTAGCCGCACACCCGTTTCGTCCGAACTGGAAAACAACGTGTCGATCGGGCCGTGGTCCTGCGGGTGCAGCCGCGCCTCGGCTCGTTGCAGCATCTGCTCGAACCGGTCGCGCCAGGTGTCGGCCAACCACGGGCTGCCGGGCGCGGCGGTGTCAGCCGTGCTGTCGCCGTCGCCGATGGTCAGTTCGACATAACGCCGCAGCCACTGCAGGTAAGTCATCTCCGCGACGTCGCCGAAGTACGGCTTGGCGGTGGTGGCCATCGCAGCGATGATCTCGTCGCGGCGCTCCGCGACCGCTTCCCCGTCTCCGGCGACCTCGTCGAGCAGCCGTCCACAACGCGAAGCGGAGTTGTCGATCTCGTGGATGTCGGCGCCGAGCTGGCTGCGGCTGGATGCCATGCCGCCCTGGGCTTTTCCGGCGCTGATCCAATGATCGGTGCCCTGCGTCTCGACTAGCATCCGCTTGACCGATGGCGACGTCGTGGACTCCTTGGTTGCCATCGCCGCGGTGCCGACCAGGATGCCGTCGACCGGCATCAACGGGAAGCCGTAGGACTCGGCCCAGCGCCCGGACAGGTATTCGGCCGCCCGCTCGGGGGTGCCGATGCCGCCACCGACGCAGACGGTGATGTTGGGCCGCGACCGCAATTCCGAATAGGTGGCCAGCAGCAGATCGTCCAGGTCTTCCCAGGAGTGGTGGCCGCCCGCACGGCCGCCCTCGATGTGCACGATGACCGGCTTGGTCGGCACCTCGGTGGCGATACGGATGACCGAGCGGATCTGCTCGATGGTGCCCGGTTTGAACACCACGTGGCTGATCCCGATCTCGTTGAGCTCGTCGATCAGCTCGACAGCCTCTTCCAGCTCGGGGATGCCTGCACTGACGATCAGGCCGTCGATCGGCGCGCCGGACTGGCGGGCCTTTTGTACCAACCGTTTTCCGCCGACCTGCAGCTTCCACAGATACGGGTCGAGGAACAGCGCGTTGAACTGGTAGGTCCGACCGGGGTCGAGCAGCCGGGACATTTCGTCGATGCGGTCGTTGAAGATCGGTTCGGTGACCTGCCCGCCGCCGGCGAGCTCGGCCCAGTGGCCGGCGTTGGCCGCGGCGGCGACGATCTCTGCGTCGACGGTGGTCGGGGTCATTCCGGCCAGCAGGATCGGCGACCGGCCGGTCAGCCGGGTGAACTTCGTCGAGAGCTTGACCCTGCCGTCGGGCAGGGTGACGACCGACGGGGCGTAGCTGGACCAGGGACGGGCCACCTCGGGCACGGCGCCGATCGTGAAGAGGTTGCGCTGGCCGCCGCGGGTCGCGGCGGGCACGATGCCGATACCTAGACCACGGATCACCGGCGCCGTCAGCCGGGTCAGGATGTCGCCGGGCCCCAGGTCAAGAATCCACCGAGCGCCCGCCTCGTGGACCCTGACGACCTCGTCGACCCAGTCGACCGGCTGCGTCAGGATGGACTCGGCCATCGCGCGGGCCAATCCGACATCGAGGCCGACCTTCTCCGCCCAGTCGCCGACGATGTCGATGCTGTCGGCCAGCCGTGGCGTGTGGAAGCCCACCTCGACCTGAACAGGATCGAAGACGGGCGCGAAGACGTCGCCGCCGCGGATCTTGTTCTTGCGGTCGGCCTCCTCCTTCTCCGAGATCTGTTTGCAGTAGAGCTCGAAGCGGGACAGCTGCTCGGGGGTGCCGGTGATGACGACCGAACGCCGGCCGTTGCGGATCGACAAGACGGGCGGCAGCACGGTCCGGACGTCTTGGGAGAACTCGTCGAGCAGCCGGTAGATGCGCTCGGGGTCGGCGTTGCTGACCGACACCATCGGTGGGCGATCGCCGAGGACCGAGATGCCGCGGCGGCGGGCCACCAGCGTGCCCGCGGCGCCGATCAGCTGTGCCATGGCCAGCAGCTCCTTGTCGCGTGCTCCGCCGGCCTTGAGGGCCTCCACGGCCAAAATGCCCTGCGAGTGCCCGACGACGGCCACCGGCGGGGTGGCTTGCAAGTCCATGCCTTGCCGCGCAAGGGTGCGGATGGCAGCGATCTGAGTCAGCAGCACGCCGGGCAACGACACCGCGGTCGATGTGAGGTGCCTGGCGGATGGAACCGAGTCATCGGCAGCCAGCGCGCGTACCCAATTCATCGGCTCGAAGCCGATGGGACGGACCACGACGAGCTCCTTGGCCACCGGCTCGAGCAGCAGGTCCACCTCGCCGACCAGCGTCGCCAACTCGGATTCGATGCCCGCCGAAGACACCAGCTCTTCCAGCGTCTCCAACCACGCGCCGCCCTGCCCGCCGAACGCGACGGCATAGGGCTCGCCGGCAGTGAGACGATCGACCAGAGCATGAGTGCCGTGCGTGGCCTCCGCGGTCAGCCCGTCGTGGTCAGACACTCGGTGGTGCTCATAGATCGTCACGTGCGTATCTCCCTATAAAGCGCTTATCGCCTGCGTTTCAGAGCCGCGCCGCCCTGCGATGTCGTCCAAATCCGACGGAGCCCCCGTCCAGCCAACCGCGTCTCGACTGACCCGGCTTCAGCGAGCCGACCGAGGAGGCGTCATCGGCTGCCATAAGAGTGTCATAAGGACCCGTGGGACTTACCTGCGCGAATTGGTTACTGGTGAGTTCTACGCGCGGGTAATGGTGCCCTAGGTAACAGTCCGCGCGACCACGGCTGATGGCCTGCGGAACAAACCTGCTGGATGCAGGTGGTTACGGTCGAGTAGCAACAACAGCGCAGATCAAGGCAGTATTGTTATGCAATCGTTATCTTGAAAATCTGCGCTCCGCCGGGCGTGCCGGTCAACGCCTGACGACCTGTCGCGCCGTGATCGACCAGAATCGGGCCGCCCTACCGGGCGGCAAAAGTTTGCTGGAAACTTACCCGCGGGTCAGGTCAGCTCAGGCCCACTGACCGAACTGGGGCTTACAGATGTTGTTGATGTCGACCCCGACGCCGCCGACGTTGCGCTTGTCGATCTCGACTTGGTGCAAATTCGCGGCCGGATGGGTGTATCCCCCTGGCGAGCCCCAGTTGTGCTGCCAGAAGTAGGAGCCCAAGCCATCCTGCAGCGCCCAGTCGATCGTCTTGGAGTTGCCGTACACGCCCACCCGTTGGTGGCCGAGTACCGACTCCCAGCCTCGCAGATAGGGCGCTACCTGCTGCTTGTACTGCTCGTAAGACGGGTCATCGTCGATTGAGGCGTAGATCGGAGCCCCGGACGGACCGCCGGCGGCAGTGTGCAGCTGCCACCCGCGCCGTGCATGCGCGACGCCCGCGCTTTGACCGCCCAGCCAGTCGGCGGAGCTCTGCTTGCCGTATTGATAGCAGGAGACGATCTTGAGACCGTTCTGGTTGAGGTCACGAGCCTCGGAGATTTGCATCGGCTTGCCCAGCATCCAGGATCCGCCAGGCCGACGATCGGATACGTAGCGGATCGAGCCCGCGGCGCCGGCCGCCCTGATCTGGCTGGCCGGGATCACTCCGGCCGCATAGTCCAACAAGACGCCCAAGCCCTCCGCCGAGGCCGACGGGGCGCCCAGCGATCCCGCCGCAACACCGAGACCGGCCAGGGCAGATGTCGCTGCGGCGAATTTCAACACGGAGCGCCGCGACATGAGCGTCACCTGTCACAGGGTACGACAAATGCATCAATTACCACATCAACGCCACTGTTCACATCTGCATCAAGATCGGCCGACGTGTCTGGCCATCACGTCCGCCAGCTGGCGGTGCCCGAACAACTCGAAACTTGCCACGATCGCCGCCGGCGCCGCCATCACCACCAACAGACACACCGTCGTCGAAGTTCCGGCGGCGGCCAGCCCTACCGCCAGGCTCAACACCAACAGGCCTATCAGCACATCAAGCGCATAGAAGGCATCCCAGGTTCGCACCAGCAGCAGGTAGGTCCCAAACACCACCGCGATGTAAACGCCGACGGGCACCGCTACCGTCACGACCGTGGCAACCGAACCCAACTCCGACCGGTGTTGGATGTAATACGCGGCCGCATGCAGCCCGGCGCCCGTGGCGACGATCGAACCGAACAGCAAGATGTGTGAGTAGCCGTAGCCGAACGAGCGATCCCGATGTGCGTGCAGCAGGTCGGCAGCCGGCACCACGAAATAGACCCACCACATGCCGAAGGTCAAGCCTGTTCCGGCCACCGCCACCAACACGGCATCCGTCGTCCAACCCTGTTCCGCGACCACCGCCGACAGCGAGGCAACCGTGCCCACCACGCCTTCGCCGAGCGCGATGATCGTCAGCAACCCGTTCCGCTCGACGATGTGGTGTGCATGCCACGGCGTCCCGCCCATCCGCTTTTCGGCGAGCAGCGGACCCGTCAGCTCGATGGCAATCATTAGGGCGATCAGGATGAAAGTGACTCTTTCGGAGTTGTCGGCGATGGCAACGGCTATCCACCCGACCTGCGCGACGGTGATGGCGGTCGCGTATGCGAGGCAGGCGGACCGGCGATCGGGGTCCTGCTTGGCGGCGCGTAGCCACTGGATCACCATGGCAATGCGCATCACCACATAACCGGCGACCAGGACCCGGTTGTCGACGTGCTTGCCGCCGGCGATCGAGGAGAACACCTGCGGGATCCCGAGGGCGAGCACCAGGACACCCACCATCTGCAGCATCGTCGTCAGCCGGTACACCCAGTCATCGGTGTCATACGCCGAGGCGAACCAACTGAAGTTGATCCACGCCCAGCTGATCGAGAAGGTGGCAAATGAGAATCCGGCCAGCCCGGCACCGAGGTGGCCGGTGACCAGCGTGTGCGCGAATTCCGATGCGGCTACCCCGAAGGCGATGACGAACGTCAGGTCGAACAGCAGCTCGAGCGGCGTCGCCACCCGATGCGGCTGGTGAGGGTCGCGGCCCGACATCCGGCGGAGCCGGTGCGCGAACCCCGCGCTCCTCTGGTGGCTTCCGGATTCGCTCACCCGGACATTCTCACCACACTCGCGGCTCCGCACGCAGGTGGCCGCGTGTGCGCAGGTCCAAGCGCCGCCAGCACCGGGGCCCTGGCGTCATTCGGCAGTCTGTACTATCCCCCCATGCCGCTGGTCACTGGGGCGACGGCCGCCGGGTTCACCATTGTTCGGCTGCTCGGGCGCGGACAGATCGGCGAGCTCTATCTCGCAGAACACCCGAGGTTGCCGCGCCAGTACGCGCTCAAGATCCTTTCGGCCGATGTATCAGCCGACGCGGAGTATCGCTTCCGGTTCAACCAGGAGTCCGATCGAGCCGCAGCCCTGTGGCACCCGAACATCGTCGGCCTTCATGACCGTGGTGAGTACGAGGGCCGGCTGTGGCTCTTGATGGACTACGTCGACGGCACCGACGCGGCCCAGCTGCTCACCGATAGCTATCCCGACGGCATGCCGACGGACATGGTGATCGAGATCGTCTCCGCGATCGCCGACGCCCTCGATTACGCCCATGAACACGGCCTGGCGCACGAGTACGTGAATCCGAGCAACATCCTTCTCGCCAATTCCGAGTCCGCCACACGACGAATTCTCCTAGCGGGGTTGGGCATCTCCCGACGCGTCGACGAGACGAACAGTTTGACTCGTGCGAACCTGGCCATCGGCACTGCGAGCTATGCAGCTCCCGAGCAGCTGATGGACGACTCGATCGACGGCCGCACTGATCAATACGCGTTGGCGAGCACCGCGTTTCATCTCTTGACCGGATCGGCACCGTTTGCCCACATGAACCCCGCCGTGGTGATCAGTAAGCACCTCAACGAACTACCGCCCCGGCCAGGTGATGTCAGGCCCGAGCTGACCTACCTCGACGCGCCGTTTGGCCGCGCACTCAAGAAAAACCCCAGCGAAAGATTCCGGCGATGTCGAGACTTCGTCACCGCCCTTGAGTCAAAGGAGCGCCTGGGACCGTACATCCCCGCGACACTCCTTCCCACGGCACAGACCAAGAACGCGACGCCGACCCAACCGGCTCTGCCCCCTCTGCCGGCTGCGGCCATACCCGCTCCCCCAGCTGCCGAAGTCGCCGATGCCATCGCCCCGCCACATGTCCTGCCAGAACCCGAACTTGACGATGGCCCCGCCCCACCAGATCTGCTGCCAGATCCCGCAGTTGGCGATGCCGCCACCGCGCCACACGTCCTGCCAGAACCGGCACATCGCGATACCGTCACCGCGCCACACGTGCTGCCAGAACCCGAAGCCGATGACGCGATCGCATTCGCGGGAGATGAAGATGACGTATCGAGCGTTGCGACGGACGAGACATCGAAGGTGTCACGCCGTCGCCGGCTACTGCCTATCGCGGGGCTCGTCCTCACCGTCTTGGCAGTGGCGCTGGGCGGGATCTTGGGCGTCATGGCATTGCGCTCGACCTCCGAATCCAATGACACGCCAACTAATGTCGAAACTCCGTCCTCGCCGACCAGAGTCCCGCCCACTCGCCCGGCACCGGTGACGGCCATCCCGCCGCCCATGGTCACCGCGCCGGCTCCGGCGCCGGCCATTCCGCCGCCGGTCGCGTCGCCACCAGCAGCGACGACCACGCCTTCACCGTCGCGAGCAGAGACGACTGTGCCGCCGACAACCAGGCCACCAGCAGCGACGACCACGCCTTCACCGTCGCCAGCAAAGACGACTGTGTCGCCGTCGCCGGCATCCCCGACCCCCCCAGCCGGCCTGGATACTCGGCCTGCCGTCGGCATGCCCTGCGGCTCCGAGGGCTCTTCAGCCACGTCGAACTCGGGCGGTCCCGTCAGCTGCGTGGAAACGCCCGGCGGATTCGCATGGGAACCCCCCGGGGGCTGAGCAGCGGCGCCCGGATACGGCAGTACTCCCGACTACTTCTTGTAATTGCTAAGTTTATAAAGTTACGGTCAAGGAGAATCTGAGCCTCTGGAGGACCGCCGATGGAGCGCGATCAGCTCATCGACTTGACCCGACGTGCCGTCAAGCTCGCACGCGACAAAACCACCGACCTTGCGCGGGCCGAACATGAGGTCGGCGCGGCCGAATACACGTCGATCGAGCGCCACGAGCGGGACATCACCATGTTGACGGCCAGCCCGCAGCTGGTCGGTTATGTATCCGAATTACCCGAGCCGGGTACCTACTGCACCAAGTCCGTGATGGGGCGGTCCATTCTTCTGACTAGAACGTCCACCGGCTCAGTCAAGGCGTTCAACAACGTCTGCTTGCATCGGCAGTCGCAGGTGGTCAGCGGTTGCGGTCGCGCCAAGCGGTTCAGCTGCCCGTATCACGCGTGGACATACGACGAAACCGGTCGATTAGTCGGCTTGCCGGGCCGCGAGGGCTTCCCTGGTGTGCAGGTGAAGTCCGACGGCCTGACCGAGCTGCCGGCCGCCGAATTCGCCGGATTCCTTTGGGTGGCAATCGATCCCGCCGCCACTTTAGATGTCTCCGCCCACCTGGGCCCGCTGGCCGAGGAACTCGATTCGTGGGGCATCGGGCGATGGTCTCCGCTGGGCGAGAAGGTCCTCGACTCGCCGATCAACTGGAAACTGGCTATTGACACCTTCTCGGAGAATTACCACTTCGCCACCGTTCACCGGGACACCTTCGCGACGATTGCACGCAGCAACTGCACGGTGTTCGATTCGTTCGGGCCGCATCACCGGTTGATCTTTCCGCTGAACTCCATCCTCGACCTCGAGAACGTGCCCGAAGACCAGTGGGACCCCTTCCAGAACATGGTGGTGATTTACGCGCTGTTCCCGAACATCGTGTTGTCGGTGACGATCGCAAACGGTGAGCTGTTCCGCATCTATCCGGGTGCCTTGCCAGGCAGATCCATTACCGTCCATCAGAATTCGACGCCGCTGGACATCTCCGACGAATCCGTGGCAGCCGGCGCCCAGGCCGTGTTCGACTATGCCCATGCCACCGTGCGCGACGAGGACTACCGGCTCGTCGCGGGGCTACAAGCCAACCTCGAGTCCGGCGCCCGCGATCACCTGTTGTTCGGCCGCAACGAACCTGGGCTGCAACATCGGCACACGTCGTGGGCATCCTGGCAACCGATCACCGCCGTGACATAGTCAGCTGTCGTCTGCTAACGCCGCGATCAGCGCATCGACAACATCGCGGCAACCCGGCTGATCCGAGTCAGGCATGGCCTCCAATAACTTTCGCGCCTCTGCGCGACGGCCCGCGGCCACCAACGTGCGGACTTGGTCGACGAGGCTCGACTCCCCGCCGGTGGCGGCCAGCACGTCGATCAGCTCCCAATCCCGGTAGAGCGCCAGCGAGCGTTCGTAGAAGGCGAAGCCGCTGACCGGTTCTCCGCGCAGCGTTCCGCGGTAGCGATACGGCCCTTCCATGTATTCGATCGGCAGGCCATGCGCCGGAGCCGGCACCAGCGGCTCGCCGGTGAGATCCAGTTGCAGCGCGGCACTGCGTAGCCGGTGGCGGTCGGGCATGAACCGGTTCGCCGCCAGCGGCCGCACCAGCGGGCGGATCGCATCCGGCCATCGCACGTAGCTGGTCACCGTGACCTCGACGTCCTCCGCGCACTCCGGAGCCGTCGCGGGGTCAGGGTAACTCACCGTTACACCCGAAAAGGGTTGCAGAGCATTGCCATCCGTCCGGTCAAACTGTCGCCAGATGCTCAGGTCGACGCCGTTGTCCAGGTTGATCGTGCGCCATTCGTGCGAGCGGGCACGCGGATCTCCCCCGGTTCCCCCGCCGCCGGCGTATTTGGGGAACCACTGCCGATCGACGTGTCCTGCACTTCCGCTGACCCGTTCATACAGCTCACCCCAGCGCAGCGTCCCATGCATCGCCATCCCGGTCTGAAAATACGAATAGGTGTCGTGCTGGCCGAAGCAGACGATCTCCCCATTGTGGACGTCTGCGCCGACCGGCACCGGCGCGCGGGTGGGCGTGACGGTCAAGTCCAGTCCCATCGGCTGACCCGCCTGATCGACACCGAACAGGCTGACACGGTAGGTGTAGGGCAGCAGGTCTCCATCGTCGTCGCGGCACGTCGTCCACGCCGCCGTCCCGGCACTGCTTTCGTAGTGAATGTCGAGATATCCGGCCGCCATCGACATCTTCGGTCGCGCGTCGGGCTGCATGTTCTTCGGCGGCATGTCGTAATCGGTGTAGGTTCCGTATGTGCCGGTGTCGCAGTCGAATAGCGCCATCGTGTAGAAGTCGGCGACCACTGTCCCGCCCGGCCGGTTCTTGTTGAAGATGGTCAGGAAAGCGAACGAGCGGCCTGTCGTCCCGGTCAGCTCGCCGGCGATGAACCAGGTGTCGGACTCCTGGTCGGCGTGTTCGCCTTCGGCGGCGGGGAAATCCAAGGCGCTGTCGTTGTGCACAAGCCGGAACGGGTAACTGCGCCAATCGGTGTTTACTGACACCGGAAGTTCGTCGCTCACGTCGGCCTTCACTATTGACCCGAGGCTGATGCCCGGCTTTTTTGCTATGTTAGCATCAATAGCGAAGTTGCCTTCGCCTTTTCAGAGATGGTGCCCCGATGCCGGAAACCCGTGACCACCGTTGCTATGACCAGCTTTTCATCGGAGGACACTGGCGCGAGCCGTCCAGCCGAAACCGGATAGCGGTCATCTCTCCGCATTCCGAAGAGCCGATCGGCGAGGCACCCGCCGCCGCCCCGGCCGACGTCGACGCTGCGGTTGCCGCCGCACGACAGTCCTTCGACCACGGTCCGTGGCCGCGACTGGATCCGGGCGAGCGGATGCGCAAGGTGGAAGAACTCGCGACCATCTACTCCGGTCACCTCGACGAGATGGCCGACTTGATCACCGACGAAATGGGTTCACCGCGCAGTTTCAGCCGGCTGGGCCAAGCGACGGCAGCGGTGTCGCTGATTCACCTCGCACTAGCAGTCGCCCGCGACTTTCCCTGGGCCGAACGCCGCCAAGGGGTGCTCGGTGAAGTACACCTGCACCGCGCACCGGTCGGCGTGGTCGGGGCGATTGTGCCGTGGAACGTGCCGCAATTCCTGATCATGCCCAAACTGATTCCCGCCCTGATCGCGGGTTGCACCATCATCGTCAAACCCGCACCCGAAACACCTTTGGATGCTTTGTGGTTGGCGGAGATGATCGAGCAGCTGGACCTGCCTGACGGGGTGGTGTCGGTGCTGCCCGGCGGCACGGATGCCGGCGAGGCGCTGGTGCGCCATCCGGGTGTGGACAAGATCGCGTTCACCGGGTCGAGTGCCGTTGGACGCCGGATCGCCGGGCTGTGCGGCGAGCAACTCAAGCGGGTCAGCCTGGAACTCGGCGGCAAGTCGGCGGCGATCATTCTCGACGACGCGAATATCGACAAGACGGTCAAGGGTTTGAAGAGCGCGAGCCTGATGAACAACGGCCAGGCCTGCGTTGCACAGACTCGCATTCTGGTCAGCGAACGGCGTCACGACGAAGTCGTCGACGCGCTGGCCGACATGATGTCGGGTCTGCACGTGGGCGACCCGTCCGATGAGGCGACGGATGTCGGACCGCTAGTGGCCCAACGGCAGCAGCATCGGGTGCAGGACTACATCAGGTCGGGGGTCAAGGAGGGCGCCCGCATCGTCCTCGGCGGCGAGGATGCTCCGGGCGAGCGCGGCTGGTACGTGCGGCCGACGCTGTTCGCCGACGCGACGAACGACATGCGCATCGCGCGGGAGGAGATCTTCGGTCCTGTGCTGAGTGTGCTGACCTACCGCGACGAAGCCGACGCGATCCGCATCGCCAACGACAGCGACTATGGCCTGGCCGGGTCGGTGTGGACGGCCGACGTCGCGCATGGCCTCGAGGTCGCCGCGGGCGTGCGCGCCGGCACCTACGGCATCAACATGTACACGCTCGACATCGGCAGTCCGTTCGGCGGTTTCAAGCAATCAGGCATCGGCCGCGAGTTCGGCCCGGAGGGCCTGCACGAGTATGTGGAGCTGCAGTCGGTGGTGAGCGCGGGAGCGCTGCCACCGTTGCCTGATTAACTACCGGCTGGAGTCGAGCAGGCTTTCCAGGGCACGGCCGATGACCTCGCGTCGCGAGCGGCCGTCGTGCTCGGCGGTGATCAGGCTGTTGCCGACGAACAGTGAGAACACCAAAAGACTGCGGGCCTCGGCGTCGTCGTCGTCGATGCTGATCTGTCGGAAGAGCGTGCGCAGGTACGCCATCCGCCGGTCGTCCACGCGGAGGAGTCGTTCGCTAACCCCGGGGCTGCGGCGGGCCCAGTCGCGGATCGCTAGCTCGACCGCGAGCCCGTGGCCGACAGCGCCGCTGCGCTCGCGTGCGAGATCGAACAGATGCCTCAGCTTCGTGCGCGGGTCGTCGTCGGTGTTTTCGATCCGGGAGATGACGTCATCGACGACCGCCTGCTCCCAGGTATCGAGCACGCGCTCGACCAGCGCGTTGCGATCGGCGAAATCGCCGTAGAAGCCCCCCTTGGTCACACCGAGCGACGCAGCCAGCGCCTCAATCCGTATGGCGTCCGGGCCGCCCTCGGCCAGCGCGGTGAGCCCGGCATCGACCCAGGCCTCCGGAGGCGTCTTTCTCGCCGGCACGAGGGCATTATACGGCGGCGTATTGACGGCGAGGGACATGCCGTCTACCGTTTATACGCAGCCGTATAAAGGAGTGGGACGTGCGGATTGCCAACGACGTGCAGCTCTCACGGCCATGGCGTATCCACAACGTCGTCGCCGACTTCACCCTCGAGGACGTCTGGACACTGCCCGCCATCTGCGGCGGGGAGAACGACTTCGGCACCGTCGTAGAAATGGCCGCCCGGTTCGACCCCGCCAACGCGGATTCAGCACCGACGAGGGTGCTGTGGGGCGTGCGTGACCGTCTCGGCGAGTGGTTCGATCTAGGTCGGATATCCACGACCGCGAGCAGGAACGATCGGTTGGCCATTCCTGGAACACGCGACTTCTCCGTCGCCGAGCGATTAGCGGAGGATCTGCGCGGCTCGGCGAACGATGTTCAGTTCGAGCATCTTCCGTTTGTCCCGCTCTACCGCACGCCGAACGAGTTCGCCGCAGAGATTTCCAACCAGACAGTCCACGGTGTCATGCACCTCGCGTGGGTCGACCGCGATAACGGCACCTACCAGGCCCAGATGGCGGTCTACGTCAAACCACGTGGCCGGTTCGGTCGCGCGTACATGGCGTTTATCAAGCCTTTTCGGTACTGGATTGTTTATCCCGCGCTCGAGGGTGAACTCGGACGCGCGTGGAGTCGTCGCCGCCCGGCCCAGTGATTGATTCGAGCGAGGGAGCGACATGACGCCGCCAAGGGCGAGACGCATCCAGCCGCCGCCGACGCAGCTTGACGCCCGCGCAGATTATGCCGATGCATTCGAAATCACTATGGACAAGGATGATTCGCGCACAGCCGAACAAGCATTCTGTGACGGGCTGGGTGCCGAACCGAGTGCAGGCGGACGTCTTGTATTGTGGATCCACCGGCATGTACTGCGGTTTAGCCTCGGCCCCTTCATCTCCTCTGCCCACGTAATCGGTTGGAAGATCGTTCATTCAGACCCCGACCAGTTCGTATTGTCAGCGGACGGGTCGCTCATGCGGGGCCAACTGGTGCTGAGTCGTCAGGCTGACAGGCGCGCGGTACTAACCACCCAGTTGTTTTATCGGCACCATGCCACCGCGCGAATGGTCTGGGCCGTGATCGGGCCCGTGCACCGGGCCATCGCACCGCGTCTCATCGAGCACAGCGCCCGGCGCGCCGCCGGATCCACGGCTCGCACCTAGCCGGCGCTAAGCCGCGTCGACGACCGTTGGTTGTTCGGCGGGTGCCAGCAGGGGTTGCGGCCCAGCCGGGCAAGAAGTTTCGATTGCAGGTCGATGTGGTCACCCACCGCGACCGGAGCGTCGAACATCCCGGAATCGCTCAGCGCCTGAGGATCTGTCGGCAACGCCGCGTAGAACTGCTCGCACCACTCGGCGTCCAACTGGTCGTCGGCGCCCACCGCGCGGGCAAGGTCCCAGGTATGCACCAACACGTCGCGGGTCAGGTTCGGCATGATCGCGCGGGCATTCAACTTCGTCGCCGGATTGCCCTGTAACTGCGGGACGTCAACCACCCGTTCGAACAGGCCCCTCTCGGGTTCGAACGCCGTCTCCAGCGCCCCGTAAGTCCGCTCCCACCGCAGCTGCGGATCATCGCGCGGGCGGTCGGGCTTGAGCCCCAGCGGTCGCAGCAGCAGCACGTCGTGAAAACCGATGACGTGCTCCAGCACTCCCCTGGCATCCCACGCATCGCAGGGCGAGCGACGATCCCATTTTCCGTCCGCGGCGCGCACCGACTCGCCGAACCTTCGGCACACCGCGAGATGTCGTTCGCCCAACTCATCAGGCATCGCAATCACCCCGGCAGCTGCAGGGTGAGCTCGACCGGACAGCACAGCTCATCGCGCTGGTTGGTCACCTCGATCTGCAAATCCAGCAGGTAGCGCGGCGGGTCGACGCTGGTGTCGCAGCGCTTGGCGAGAACGCGTCCTCGGCCCACCATCGTGTCGCCGGCATAGACCGAGCCGATCAGCCTCATCTTGCGGCGCACCACCCGGCTGTCCGGCCCGGCCCAATCGGTCGCGATGCGGTCGGCGAAACCGGCGAGGTGCATGGTATTGACGAAAATTGTTGGATGCCCTTGGCTTTCGGCGTAGGCGGGGTCAAAGTGGCCCGGGAAGTAATCCCACGTTGCGCCGGAGTTCATCACCACCCGCTGGTAGGTGATCTCGTCTTTTACCTCGGGCAACTCCAGCGGAACGGCGATCCGGTCCCAGTCCGGTGCGGCGGTCATAACGGCTTATCTGGGGTGAAGCGGAACAACATGTTCCGGTTTGTGGCCACCACCGCATCGTCTTGGCGGGTGAAGGTGTCCAACGTTTCGACGAAATGGCCGATACCGAGCTTGGTGCGCTTCTCCGGCGAAACCGACACCACTTCCTCGACGACGGTCAGCAGGTCGCCCTCGACGATAGGCAGCGGAAATTCGGCCTCGTTGGCCGCGTTGATAAAGGTGGTCCCGGGCAACGGCACCCGGATGGCGATGGCCGAAACGGGCGGTCGCCCGGTCGGCTCCCAGGGCGGCGGCGTCAGCCACCCCATCAGCAGCCCCGGCGGCGCTAACAATCCTCCCCAGGTACGCCTGGCGAATTCGGCGTCCCAATATGACCGATTGCCGTCACGGACCGTGGCGGCGAACATCTGGATCCGGGCCGCACTGACCACGGTCCCCGCGACTCGTGGCTCGCTCGCCACACCGACCATCCGCAGGGCGTCCTCATACGTCCCGAACGCCAGCCGATAGCTGATGGGTTTCACCGAGGGCGCCGCTTTCGTCACACCGTGAGCGAATGCCCGTTCGACACCGAATCCCATTCCAGCTCGCGGGAAGTGAAATACCAGCCGCCACGTTCGTAGATGAGTTGGTCCCGATAGGTTCCGGTGCCGCGCAAGGTGGTAGCGCCGTCCTCGCCGACGGCGAAAAGCATTGCGATGCAACGCTGGGTCGCGTTGATGCCGTCGACGGTGATTTCGTGATCGACACTGACCAGTCGCCCGTTGCCGCCATCGAAGGCAGCACCCAAATCGGTGAATTCCTCACCGCCCCGGATGAAACGGGCACCAGAGTGGCGGAATGTCGTGATCCAGCCGGTGCGGTCACCATCGGAATAGCATCGGTTGTGCCGTGCGGTCAGATTCAGGATCGCATCGCGCCCCGCCGCACCGTCGAGTACGTACTGCTGCTGGTAGGTCATGGCCATCTGTTTTCTCCCTGTCTCAACGGTTAACGATGTATCCGTGACTTTCTCGATCCCAGGCGCTGGGTCCGACACCTCGGCTGCGAAGAATATCCTTGCGAACCCGCCCGATAATGGTCTTCGGCAGCTCGTCGACTACCTCCACATATCGCGGCACACAGAAGTACGGCATCCGGGCGCCACAGAAGTCCAGTAGCTCCGGGTAATCCAACGCGGAGTCCGGTCGCACCGCGACGATCAGCAGGATGTCGTCCTCGCCGAGGTCGCTGGGCACACCGACAGCCGCAGCTTCGAGCACCGCCGGATGACCCATCACAACAGTCTCGACTTCGACCGACGAGACATTCTCGCCGCGCCGGCGCAGCGAATCCTTAAGTCGGTCCACGTAAGTCAGGTTCTGGTCGCTGTCCAGCACGCCAAGGTCTCCGGTGCGAAACCACGGCGGGTGGCGGTCAACACCTCCGGCGGCGTTCACATAGCCCTCACTCATGACGTGCGGGTAGCGCGGCCGGCAAGCGATCTCCCCCACCGATCCGTCCGGTAGCGGCTCGCCGTCCGGGTCGACGATCCGCACGTCGAATCTGGGATTGGGCCGGCCCGATGTTCCGGGCACGCCCTCGTCGGCAACGTTTTTGACCGCGATCGGAAAGGCCTCGGTCATGCCGTACATGGTCACGATTCGGCACCCGTAACGCTTTTCGATGTCGCGATACACCGAAGCGGCGATCGGCGCCGCGGAGATGTAACGTAGCGGCAACTGCGCATCGCGTGGATCAGACGGCTGGCGCAGCAGCATGGAGACCATGGCGCCGGCACCGGCGAATCCGACGGCGCCGCACGCGCGCACCTCGTCCCACACCGTCGCGGGGTGAAAGGCCGGGGCCAGCACGGTCGTCCCGCCGACGAGCATCGGCGCCAGCACTGAGGGCGCCGCACTGAGATGGAACAACGGCATTGCCGTCCACAACACCTCACCGGAGCCAAACCCCCAGGCCGACGCGGCCGTCGCGGCCGTGGTGAACAAGTAATGCCACGTGGTGGCAACCGCTTTCGATGCCCCGGTGGTGCCCGACGTGAAGAACAGCGACCCGATATCCCCGACTTCCCCGACGTGCTCGCCCGCGGTGCCCGTGGCCCCGCGATTGAGCCCCTCGTCGGGTGAATCGTCGCGGACCACAATGCTCGTCAGCCCGGACAGCCGATCGGCCAACTCATCGACCCGCGGCTGCCGCTCAGCGTCGGTGATAACCACCTTGGCTCGTGACAATCGAAGGGCGTGCAACAAGAAGTCGCCCTTGTTGGCCGCGTTCACCGCCGCGGCCACCACACCGATACGTCCCGCACCCAACCAGAAGTACACCCACTCCGGGCAGGTGGCGGTGAATAGTGCGACGCAATCACCCGGCCTAATTCCCAAGTCCAGCAGAGCATTGGCAGCCGCACAAGACCGTCGCCGCATCTGCTCGAAGGTCACCTCGATGCCGGCAATCGACATCATCACCCGGTCGGGGAATTGCTCGGCACGCCGATCGAGCACCGCCGCGACGCTGAACCGATCGACACCGAAATCGGCTGGGCCGATGGGCTTTCCGTCGCATGCGGGTGCCGCCCCAGCCGGCACGCGGGACATCAGGCTCCTGCGGCCGCCGGGTCAGGATCACCGCTGGCGGTGTACCCGAAGTCCTCGGAGGAGCGTTCTTCACCGGGGTAAAAGCGATGCGCCCAGCGCCGCAGCGCCGCGTAGTCGTGCGCCTCTTCGGGTGCGAGGTTCGGCTTCTCCAGGTATTTCATGTTCTCCCAGGTGAAGAAGTCCTGTTTGATGACTTCTTGTTGCAGTGCAAGGAACTTCGCGGCACGGCCGGTGGGCTTGTCACCGGTGTCTCCCGGCTCCCGGACGGAGGCCTGGGTGTAGAAGTAGTCGGTGTAGTCCTCGTCGACGGGTGTCTGTCCGGTGACCTCGATGGTGGCCACCAGCTCGCTGGGGAAACGGACGATACCCAGCCCCAGCGAGTAGTTGTCGTAGATGATCTTGGCGTCGACCGGCCCGTTCGGAGTCAGCCAGGTCTGCGCCCGGCCGCCGCCGAAGTGGGCGCTGACGGTGGCGTGCAGGTGATAACCCGAGACCTCGAACGAGGTGGTGTTGGCCGGGTTCGCGGCCTTGTGCACGTATTGCACGTGATACGGGTCGGCGGCGTTTTCGATGATCATCTGCGCGTGCACCTTGACCCGGTTGAGCATGCGGCTGTGCGGGTGCAGCGGGTAGTACTCGTTGGTCTCCAGCTCGGGCAGTACCGGCGGTTGCCAGTACGGCGCCCGACCATGCCGCTCATGCCATACCAGCATGAAGCCGTACCACTCAGCGCAGTGGTACGTGCGGACGCGGACGTTGTTCTTGCAGCCGATCTTGCTGTACGGGATCAACGCGTTGGTGCCGTCGCCGCGCCACCGCCAGCCGTGCCACGGGCAGACGATGTTCTCCCCCTCCACCGTGCCGCCGACACCCATGTTGGCGCCAAGGTGCTGGCAGTAGGCGTCGAGGACGTTCAGCTGGCCGGATTCGGTGCGGAACAGCACCATCTCCTCGCCGAAATAATGAACCCGCTTAACCTCGCCCGCCCCCAGGTCCGAGGCGAAACCGACGATGAACCATCCGGTCGGAAACCGGTACGGCGACAGGCTGATGCCGCTCGGCCCGAACTCTCGTTCGGACGGATCTATCGAGGAGTCCGAAACCGTGTCCGTCACTGTCTGCTCCCTTTGCGTCCATTTCCCGCGCCAGCCTGGTGGCGCACGGTCGCGCTTTTATACTCGCCGCTTAAATACTCGCCGCGCGTGGACGACTCAGTCTATTTTTACTATTTTAGGCATTGAACGTCAACGCGGGTCGTTGGCGGCGGTAGTGTCGGGTCAGCTGACGGCAGCCAGTGCGGTTCTGGCGTCCGAGTGAATCGAGGTTGCGGATGACCGCTACGGCAGTCGATCTGTCCGATTTCGCATTGTGGCGCAACGGCTTTCCTGAGGAGGTGTTCGCCGAGCTACGCCGCGACAAGCCGCTGTTCCGCCACGGCGTGACCCCGGGCGTGGCCAAAACCGTCAAACGGGATTTCTGGATGGCCACCAAACACCGGCACGCCGTGCGCCTGCACCGTGACGCCGATTCGTTCACCGCCGCCGATGGCCCACTCATCCAGCCCGCCGATCTATTCGCCTCGTACCCAACGATCATCAACATGGATCCGCCGGGGCTGAACAAACGTCGCAAGCTCATCTCCAACGCTTTCAATCCGCGAGCGATCGCCAAGCTGGAGGACGGGATCCGGGCCCGCGCGGCGCGGATGATCGACGACCTCCTCGCCAAGCGGGAAGGCGACTGGATCGAGGATGTCGCCGACGCGCTGCCGATGTCCGTCATCGGCGACATCATCGGCATACCGGAGGAAGATCGGCCGCGGGTCTTCGATTGCCTGGACCGCATCCTGAAGTCCCGGACGCCCGAAGGGCAGCTCAACCGGAAGCAGGACGTCGATCACTTCGCCTGGATCTTTGGCTACGCCATGGAGCTGACGGCAGAGAAGCGGCGGAACCCGACCGACGACATCTGGAGCACATTGGCATCCGCGGTGATTACCGGTGACGACGGCGAGCAGTTCAGTCTGCCCGAGAACGAGTTGGAGTTCTTTTTCTTTGTGTTGGCCTTCGCCGGTAGCGACACCACCAAGAACGCGTTGGCCATCGGCCTGCAGGCATTCGTCGCCAACCCGGACCAGATTGAGCGTTACCGCGAAGAAGAGTCATGTCGGTCCAGCGCCGTCGAGGAGGTGCTGCGCTGGGCTTCACCGGTGGCTTACTGGACGCGCACCGCCAAGGTCGATATCGAGATGGATGGTCAGCACATCCCCAAAGGTGAGCGTGTGGTCTCCATGCTGCGGTCGGCCAACCGCGACGAGGAGGTCTTCGACCGACCGTTCACCTTCGACATCGCTCGCCAACCCAATCCGCATGTCGCTTTTGGCGGTGGCGGGCCACACCACTGCCTGGGCGCCATGCTGGCCCGCGCCGAGCTGCGCGCGGTCTTCGACGAACTGCTGTTGCGCGGTGACCGGATCGCCCTCGGCGAGGCCAAGGTCACCTATCCAAATCTGACCACCAACATGTCGATCTACGACGAGATGGCCATCACGCTGGCCGAACGGTAGTCAGTCCACGATCCGCAACGCGGCCTTCGGGCACTGGTCCACCGCCGCGCGCACGTCTATCTCCAAGTGCTCCGGGACTTCACCGTCCGCCACATGCACGACGTCGGCGTCCCCGATCTCGAATACGTCCGGCGCCAGCGATTCGCAGAATCCGCTTGCCTCGCATGATGTCTCGTCAACGATCACCCGCATCGATTGCTCCTCTTCCGAATCGTCCGGCTCACAGGCCCTTGGGCCGGGTGCCGATCACCCCGGCAGACGCCAAATTCGCGATGTCCTGATCATTCAACCCGCACAGATCGCGCAGTACCTCTTCATTGTGCTCGCCGAGCGTCGGCGGCGGACGCATAAGCCAGTTGGGCCGTCCGTCGAGCGGAGCGAAGGGCGGCCGCGGGTAGCGGCCCGGGCCGGTGCGCGGGGGGTCGGGC
>Ga0210386_10001590_pt1 | contig 20160 bp, 14 predicted proteins | sample IncBWH32OmetaG_FD_160091 | JGI IMG/M metagenome (GOLD analysis project Ga0210386, IMG submission 160091) | Forest soil microbial communities from Barre Woods Harvard Forest LTER site, Petersham, Massachusetts, United States - Inc-BW-H-32-O ...
ATCTACGCGTGCAACGGAATTCTGTTCAATCACGAATCGCCGACGCGCGGCGAAACGTTTGTGACCCGCAAGATTACGCGTGGCTTGGCGAGAATTAAAGTCGGGCTTCAGGATCAGCTTTATCTTGGCAACCTCGATGCAATGCGTGACTGGGGCCATGCGCGCGATTACGTTGAGATGCAGTGGCGCATGCTGCAGCAGAGCGAGCCCAGGGATTACGTGATCGCAACAGGCGAGCAACATAGCGTGCGTGAATTTATTGCATTGTCGGCGCAATTCGTGGGCATGGAGATCAACTGGGAAGGTGCCGGCGTAGAAGAGAGGGGAATCGACAGGCAAGGTAAGGTGATCGTTGCCGTCGATCCGCGCTACTATCGTCCGACCGAGGTGGAGACTTTGCTTGGCGATGCCAGCAAAGCACGCCGCGAGTTGGGATGGGCGCCAAAGGTCTCGTTCCGAGAACTCGTACGAGAGATGGTGGATGAAGATCTGAAAATCGCGGAGAGAGACGCGCTAGTCAGGAAGCATGGCTACTCCGTATTTAACTTTCACGAGAATTAAAGGGCAGATCTGCGATGATGAAAAAAAGCAGCCGGATTTTCGTTGGAGGACATCGTGGGCTGGTTGGTTCGGCGATCTGCCGCGAACTCGTGCGTCAGGGACATACCGATCTTGTCGTTCGCACTCACGCCGAACTTGATCTAACTGACCGCGCCGCCGTGCTCGAGTTTTTCAAACAGCAACGGCCAGAATTCGTCTTTCTTGCAGCCGCCAAGGTCGGCGGAATCCTCGCCAACGACACCTATCCGGCCGACTTTATCCGCGAAAACCTTGAAATTCAGACCTGCGTCATCGACGCGAGTTATCAGAGCGGAGTGAAGCGCCTGTTGTTTCTCGGATCAAGCTGCATCTATCCCAAGCTCGCGCCTCAACCAATCAGGGAAGAATACCTGCTCACCGGGCCACTCGAGCCAACCAATCGGGCGTATGCTCTGGCAAAGATCGCCGGAATCGAGATGTGCTGGTCTTACAACCGGCAATACGGCACAAAATACCTGGCCGCAATGCCGACCAATTTATATGGACCCGGCGATAATTTCGATCTGAAGGGATCGCACGTGCTGCCAGCCTTAATGCGCAAGGTCATTGAGGCGAAGCTCTCCGGTAGGAAAGAGATTGTGGTGTGGGGCACGGGGAAGCCGCGCCGCGAGTTTCTATACAGCGATGACCTGGCTGAAGCATGTATCCATCTGCTCAACCTTCAGGAGTCTACATACGATTCACTGCTAACCCCGAATGAAGCACCGCTGATCAACATCGGGAGGGGAGAAGACCTGACGATACGTGAACTGGCGGAACTGATTGCGAGATCGCTGGAGTTTGATTGCAAGTTAGTGTTCGACACATCGCATGAGGATGGGACCCCTCAAAAGCTTCTCGATGTAAGCCGGATCAACGCACTCGGTTGGAAGGCAAAGGTGAGTCTGCCGGAGGGAATCCGGCGGACCTACGAATCGGTCAGGTCTCAACTGGAACTGACGGCGAGCCGGGCATTATGCAACTCTCGGTACGCGGATTGAACCGGTTTGGGGTCAAGGTATTCGGGTTCTTTACCCGCCGATCAGACCGGCTTCTCATGTTTGACACCGACGTTGCGTTTTTTCGCTTTGGCCAGGAATTCCCTCTGCTTGAATTCAAATGCATTGGCACTCTTCGGCAAAGCTCTCTAATCGGCGCCTTGCGCGTCTGTCCAAAACCGGCTTGTCGACACCAGGTAGGAAAATGTCAACCAGAAAATACACACTGATAGCTGTCGCATTAGCACTTTTGTGGTCAACATTCTGCCAAGGGCAAGAGCAGCGTCCGGCGCTAATCCCACTTTCGCAGGGGGGTGGGAGTGCAGCGTCTTCCGCAACAGCTACAGCCGGGCCGTATGGCAGCCTGTCTGATGGACCGATCACGCCGGGCGAAACCGTTCACATTAATGTTTTTGATGCTCCAGATTTCTCCATCGTCACTCGGGTTTCGGAGAGTGGCGACGTCCCTTACCCAATACTTGGCACGCTTCATCTGGGTGGCCTTACGAGTGCCTCCGCTGCAGATCTACTAGCGAAAGAGTTGAAGGATCGAAATCTCATGCTCGATCCAGAGATCACGGTGACAGTAGACTCCTCGTCAACCGGGATCACGATCTTGGGTGAAGTTCGCAGCCCGGGCGTGTATCCTCCACCTGGAAAGCATCGACTTTCTGATTTGCTGGCGACGGCGGGCGGACTGACGGCGAACACAGGACGGCTTATTGAGATCTCGAATGATCGCGAACCGGGCAAGAAGGATTATGTCTCCTGGGATCCGACGATGCACAACACCGATAACTTTGACCGCCCTGTGTCGCCCGGAGATCGAGTCCTGGTCCGAGCGTGCGGCATTGCATATGTTGGCGGGAATGTAATGAAGCCGGGGGCTTATTCGCTCTGCGGGTCCCCGAAAATGACGCTTTCCGAAGTGATGGCGCTTGCGGGCGGAGTTGCGCCTTCGTCTGCGCCGAACCATACATATATTGTTCAGACTCAACCGGACGGAACAAAGATTGTCGAGCAGGTTGATGTCAAGAAGATCTTAACTTCGCGCGTAGCAGATCCCATCGTACGGGAGGACGACATTGTTTATGTTTCTCCGAGCCCGATGAAAGCTGTGCTCAAAGGGGCACTCGCTTTCGTGATCGGAATTGTCCCGTCTGTGCTCTATACCTTCCACCCATAAGGCGGCTGCGACAGAGCGGAAATCGGCAGCTTTTTCTACGACAGGAATGTACCGGTCTCTTGCTAATAGATAAGCCTCGGAGTTTCGATGAAGATCAGTATTGTCACGTTGTCCTTCAACCAGCGAGCGTATTTACAGGAGGCTATGGAGTCGCTGTTGTCGCAGGGCTATCCAAACTTGGAATACATCGTTGTTGATCCCGGATCAGCCGACGGCAGTCGGGAATTGATTCAAAGTTACTCCAAGCAGATATCTCATATCATTTTTGAATCGGATCGGGGCGCGGCAGACGGATTAAACAAGGGATTCTCTCGAGCGACCGGCAATATATTTGGATTCCTCAATGCGGACGATGTTCTTCTGCCCGGCTCGCTTCAACTGGTTGCAGACTTCTTTCAGGAACATCCGGATTGTGATCTGGCATTAGGAGACGGATACATTATCGACGGCGAGGGGCGTCGGATGCGGCATTGGAAGGCCCGGGACTTCACTGTGCGGCGTTTTCTTTATGGCGGGACCCAGTGGCTTCAGCAATCAACATTCTTCAGGGCAGAAGCGTATCTTCGGTCTCCCAAGTTCAACGTTGATAATCGCACCTGCTGGGATGGTGAACTGTTCGTTACCCTGGCGAGTCAGGGAGCCAGGGTCGGCTACATCAATGCGAACCTTGCCGGATTTCGCATTCATCAAGCGTCAATTTCAGGGTCGGGGCGGATGGAGAAGCAGTATCAAGAAGACCGTCGCAGGATTTTCCGCCAAATCAGGGGACATGAGTGGAGCGCATCAGATGAACTGCGCCGATTCGCCTACCGAGCAGAAGGCGTTCTGATTCGTATGGGATATCGTATCCGGGGCACTTCCATGAGGGGTTCTGCATGAGAGTCGCAGTTCTCTGGACGGGACTGTCAGGGTATATGAACGCATGCCTGAAGGAACTCGCGAGCCGTGACGGTGTGGAACTCTTCGTGAGCCACCGGAAGCCTGCGAAAGAAGCGCCATTTGATGAAGGCGAGTTTGCATGGATTAAGAACAGCCTCATTTGGCGTTCGGCGAGCGACCTGAATTCCTTGGATCAACGATTGAACACATTCGCTCCCGAAATCATGGTTGTCGCTGGATGGGACGTTCCGGCGTACCGCCGCTTGGCGAGGGAGAATTCGCGGAAATGCTGGCGTGTGATGACCATGGATAATTGCTGGCGTGGCACTGCGAAACAGAGAATCGGCACTTGGATTGCGCCGATCTTCTTGAGGCCTATCGCTGACTCGGTTTGGTTGCCGGGGGAACGACAGGCTGTATTTGCGAAAAAATTGGGCTTCCAGCAACAGAGAATCCTAAGAGGGTCATACTCGTGCGACCAGCCCGCGTTTGAAGCACTTTTCCTGGCACGCCTAGCCGAAGGGCGCCCCCTGCCTCGGTCGTTCCTGTTCGTCGGTAGATTCGTCCAAGAAAAGGGTATCGACACGCTCGTGAAGGCCTATCAGCTATATCGAAAAGCCACGGCGAATCCTTGGCCTCTGGTGTGTTGCGGTGCTGGGCCGTTGCAATCGCGTCTAGAAGGCAACGTAGGAATTCGAGTTGACGGCTTCGTCCAGCCGGAGCGAATGCCGGATGTTCTCGCCTCTGCAGGATGCTTGGTTCTTCCGAGCATTTTTGAACCTTGGGGGCTAGTTGTGCATGAGGCGACTTCGGCCGGCGCGCTCATTCTCGCCTCGGAACAGGTTGGCGCCGTACCGCACCTTGTTCAACCCGGATACAACGGCTTCATTTTCGGCAAGAGAGACGCAGCGGGCTTGGCAAAGCTTATGTGGCGTTTGAGCGCCATGAGTGATGCGCGATTGGATGAGATGTCGCTTGCGAGCCAACTGCTCTCGAAACAATTCTCTCCGCGAAGATGGGTAGACACTATCCTTGAGTCCTTCTATGCGCCTCAACAATTGGCACAAGCTAAAAGCCAGGGTACCCAAAACTAGGAATGCAGTCTATTTATCGTTGCGAGTAAGTCAACGGACAACGTTTATAGCACGTTCGCATCGAGGCATTTGATCGTAAATCGAATTTCAGGAATCTATCCGGTGAGACAAGAACCCAATCCAAGTTTCGAATCCGCGCCAGGTAATGCCGATTCGGCTCTGCAGCAGAACGTAGCTTTTGGCGGATTTGCTGATGACGACCCGTTCAGGCCATATTTCCAGTTTCTGAAGAAGCGGGCGTGGCTCATCGCGGTCGCGCTCGTTTTGGGTTGGCTAGCCGGAGAGATAGCGAACCACATTCAGCCGAAGTTGTATACTGCTCAGGCCAATATTGAAGTCGCTGCGGATATCTCTTCTCAGTTTCGTTTGGCACCGACCCAGGAGTTGGCGGGCGAATCAGACGATGCTGAGAAGCTGGATACGGAGATCGAAATTCTGCGCAGCCGAAACCTTGCATTGGAGACGATTCGCGCGCTGCATCTGGAGAGTAACCCTGATTTCGCACGACTCCCTGGCGGCCGGCCCTGGGATTTATCCTACCCAATTACTCGCGCGAATCTTATCGCCATCTTTCGCGGCGGCCTCTCGGTAACCCGGTTGGGTCACACAAGTATCATTCAAATCGCGGTGACCTCATCGCGTCCGGAGTTGGCAGGCTTGATTGCCAATACCTTGATCGACCGGTACATCGAGCACTCCTTTCGCGAGAACTATGCTGCGACGATAAAAATTTCGGGGTGGCTAGATTCGAAATTGAATGGACTCAAGGAGAACCTCGAGAAGAGCCAGTCCCACATTCTCGATCTCCAAAAAGATATTGGTGTTTATGGCCTTGACCAGTCTCATAGCGTCTTAGTTGCAAATCTGGAGGAGCTGAATAAGCAGTATGCAGACGCCGAAGTCGACCGTTTGCTAAAGGAATCCCGTCTCCAGGAGGTCCAATCTTCTTCTCCGGGGGTCATTGATGCAGCGGTTGGGAACCTGGATCCAGCATTGCAGGCCTCAAAGCAGAAACTGGCACAACTGAATGCCGATTACACCTCTCTTTCCCAAACTTACGGGCCAGCCTATCCGCGCGTGAAAGCCCTCAAGGCCCAGATTGATCAGTTACAGAGCGATCTGAGCGAGGAAGAGAAGGCCCAGGTGTCCCGAGCACAGAAAGAATTCGAGGCGTCGAAGAGCAATGAAGCCAAGTTGCTTTCTGCCCTTGAACAGCAGGAACAGGACGCTTACGGCAAGGGCGAGAAGGCCATGGAATTTGAACTTGCCCGCCGTGACTACGAAACGAACCGTCTTCTTTACGACGGGCTTCAGCAGCGCCTGCAAGAAGCGGGGATAATGTCCGGCTTGCATTCGACCGCCATTCATATTGTTGACAGCGCCGATACACCGATAAACCCCAGCCACCCTCGCACTAAATTGAATCAAGCCGTTGGAGCCGGATTTGGCTTTCTGCTTGGACTCTGTCTTGCTATAGCACTTGAAGCGCTCGATACCAATTTGAAGACGATGAACGAGATCGAGGAGGCGTTGCAGCTACCACTCCTTGCAGCGATCCCGTCTGCCGAAGCCGAGCACCTACTGCCTTCAAAGTTCAGAGAGCATGCCGTGACGCCTGGGGCCTCGTCCTGGTCGAAAATTGCTGAATCGCTTCGGGGGCTGCGAACTTCGGTCCTGCTCTCTAGTCCAGGGGCGCCCCCCAAGATAATCATGATTGCCAGTACGCGCCCGGCAGAGGGAAAGAGTTCCGTTGCAGGCCTCATGGCAATCACCTTTGCATTAAACGGCTCTCGGGTGCTGCTGGTTGATGCCGACCTACGCCGCCCGGCGATTAATCTTCGCTTCAGAATGGGTAAAAGTCTCGGTCTCTCTTCGGTGCTCTCAGGAAAGGCCACCCTTCGTGAGGGAGTTGTTGAATGGCCGGAATTGACGAACCTCCATATTCTGCCATCAGGACCGATTCCGCCGCTTCCGTCGGAGTTACTTAGTTCGAAGCAGATGGAAGAAGTGTTGAGACAGACGCGGGAAGACTACGACGTCGTCATCATTGATACTCCGCCGGTGCTGGCAGTCACGGACGCTCTGGTTCTTGGCCGGCTGGCAGATGCGACAATTCTGATTATTCGTTACGGCGCTGCGCAAAAACACGTCGTGCGACGCTGTATCGATTTGCTTGAGCGCTCTGGTGCGCATCTTCTCGGAGTCGCGGTGAATGTTGTCGACTTCACTGCCCCTGAATACTCCGAGTATTACGGCCGGAAATACTACGAGTATTATGGGGAACGAAACCGTGAGTAATCGCTCCTCATCCTCAGAGCAGCATGCAAGTCGCGACCTCTCCCAAATCAGCTCGACTGCTAAACCCGCTCCGTGGCTGGGCGGTCCTAGGTGTTGTCTGTGTGCACTCGGGACCGAAGCCGCGGCTGTCCTGCCCATGAGCGTTCCGGCAACTTCATAACGTTCTTTTGGGGCTTGGGATTGCGGACGTTTCAAGAGACTCGTCGTCAATCGTGTGGCCGTCGTCTTCAGGTAGAACTGTTATGGCGCTGCACAATGCATGGCGCAGCTCTGAACGCGATCTCGTCATCTTCCACATGGCTCATTTGAAACGCGCAGAATCGAAGATCCATTCGTTAACTTAGGGAATGCACTCTCGCCCTTTATAGCGCGCAACCATGCTGGGAAGATCCAGGTTGCGCCGAGAAACTCCGGTTATGGCTGGCTGATAAGAACAGGTCGACACCTAGCGCGACGCCGCCACCACCCGAGCAGATCTAAATGTAACTAATGGCATCTATAGAGGGAACATCAATGAAGGTCATCATCTCAAGCGGGCTTGGCAAGCTGCATTTTCACGAAACAGCTAGAGCGGCCGCACTGGGAGGAATGGATGTTGAGTTTATAGCCGGCTGGATTCCGCCAAAGAAACATAGTCGATTTGTGGACGCTTTAGGACGTCGATTGGGAGAAGTATCTCTGGCCAGTCGCATGCAGGCTCGTGTAGTGGAACACCCGCGCGTTACCATGCGTTCCAACGCGCTTGCCGAATTCGGAGGGCGCGCCTTCACTACCCTTCTGAAACATGTTCTTTCGAGCGGAGATGTGTCCGGCTTAGCATTTGCAATGGCGGGCTCGGGCAGCCGCAAGTGGCTGCATGACGCAGACATTTTTCATGTTCGCAGCGGAGCTGGGCAAGGGGGCGCAATACGCACTGCCCGAAGAAATGGCATGCGCATTCTAACCGATCATTCAATAGCTCATCCAGCCTACATGGACGAAGTACTCAGCGGTGAGTATCAGCGCCTTGGATTGTCATTTGAAATGATGGCAACGGACGGACTTTGGACCAGAGTCTTGCGCGACTGCAACGAAGCGGACCGTCTTCTGGTAAATTCCCACTTTGTGAAGCGCACATTCGTCGAGAAGGGGTTCTCTTCAGAAGCAATTGACGTTGCATATCTGGGGGTCAAAGAGCAGTTTTTCTCAATAAAAACTGATTACTCGATTGAGGGGCCGGTCCGCCTTCTCTTCACGGGTAATTTCGATATTCGAAAGGGAGCTGCGACCTTGCTTGAGTCAGTCAGAACCCTTCGCCGTGGTGGGCTCGACGTCCGTTTGCGCTTAGTTGGAAATATCTCTCACGGTGTTTCCTGCCTGCTTGAAGCCGATTCGCAGTTCTTTACACATACACCATTCGTTCCACCAGAGCAGTTGCGATCAGCGCTGGCAGAAGCCGATCTGTTTGTTTTGCCCACCCTGATTGAAGGATCGTCTCGATCTGCGATGGAGGCTGCGGCAGCCGGTTTGCCAATCATAACCACGGAGAATTGTGGTGTGCCTCTCGAAGTGGAGAAAGAGGTCATTTACGTTCCGATAACTAACCCGGAAGCCCTGGCAAACGCGATAACTCGCCTTGCGGCTGATGAAGAGCTTCGATCGGAAATTGGTCGAAATGCAGCATCTCGCATCCAACAACACTTCACCTGGCAGTTGTATGGGGCCCAACTGAATCGGATCTATTCAAATCTACTGCGGTAAGCGGCATCTGCACTTCCGAGGCGGACCCAGTCGTGATTCACAGCTTCAAACAATCGACCGGACGAAGTTAAAAGGGCGATCTTCCAGACCCGAAGTGAGTCTGATGGTTCGTAGTGCAACTGGCAGCATCGAGGAATTCAAGGAATTACGGCAATGTTGACAAGGCCACTAGCCAAGCCAAGGCGCGCTCCTGAACATGCGAAGCTGGCGTCAATGGGCGCATACGTGCTCATTCTGATACTCGCTCTTAGCACGAATTTCAATGTTCGCCTTGTCGGTTCTCTGCCGCTTGCTGAATTCTTAGTGGTACCACTTACGCCGATACTAATCGTCCTTTATAGCCGAAGCATATTCAAACGGGGCATGACAGTTATCTTTGTGCTGATGGGACTTTGGCTTTTGGGGCAGGTATTAACAGATATCTACCGTGGAACGAAAGCTGTCGACTGGATGCGCGGCGATGCGGCCATCATATTTTTCGCTATGGATCTTGCATGCCTGGCGGCACTTCTCGAAAGGAACGATCGACGCAAGGTCGTGTTCCTGACTGGAATTGCGATCGGTTCGATGCTCTCCGTCTTACTTCAGCCTCCGGAAGAGAGGGATATATGGAAATTTGGGTATTCCTATGGAACGATGATGCTTGTGATTCTTATCAGTTGCTATTTTTTTCGCCGTCGAAGGTACATGGTCACCGGCGTTCTCTTCGTTGGCCTCGTTGGCGCTAACGTGGTGTTTAACTACCGATCGCCGATACTCTTCCTTCTGGTTTTGGCGGTCCTGGTGCTGCCCGTGATTCCGGAGCGAATCGGCCCGATGAGACTTCTGCCGCGAGGTGGCTCTTTTGCGCGGGTCGCGGTTCTTGCGGCGATGGCACTGGGAGCAGGCACGGCGTCTGCCGCCTTAATTCATTGGGCGACCTCAATTGGCGTGGCCGGTGAAGAAGCGCAGGCCAAGAACCTGGTACAGGAACAGTCGAAGCAGGGAATTCTTCTAGGTGGAAGGCCGGAGATCCTCGTCTCGTCGCGCGCTGTGATGGACAGTCCGATCCTGGGGCATGGTTCCTGGGCGAAAGATATGAAGTACGTTGAAATGCTGAATGACATCCAAGTCGAAAACGGATTTCAATCGGAACTCGAAGATATTGAATCGAAAAGCGAGGATGTGATTCCGGCGCACTCTCATATTATGGGCGCCTGGGTTTGGGCAGGCGTTCTCGGCGCCATTTTCTGGGGGTATATATTCTGGCTTGTTCTCAAGAGTACAGTCGCGGTATCCAGTATGCGGCCTCCGCTTGCTCCGATATATGCGTGGCTGATCGTCTGGTATATCTGGGCCATTCCGTTCTCGCCGTTTGGCGGCCCCGACAGGATTATTGAAGCGGGGACGATCGTGATCATGGTGGATTTGCTGGGGTCTGGAGCAACCCGGGGCAAGGGTCCGAAATGGATTCGGCAGGCGGGATGGCGGCGAATTCCCCAGAATGTCAGGCTGTCCTCAGCCGAGAAGAGCTGGCGTCCTTCGAGTCGTCCGCCTCGCGGGTTAAATGCGCGGAACCTCTGACCCTGGTCTTTTCGATCGCCTATTTCGCGACCCTAAGGGTGGTCGAGGATAACCTTCAAGATTGTTGTCGGAGTACGTTTGAATTTCCGACGGTGTCGTTTTGGTGGAAAAAGACTATGAGGAGGGACACAATGGAAGTCGATCAACTTGTGACGACACGATGCATTGCGTGCCAGGGAGAGGCCCGCGAGATCGGCGAGGTTCCATACGCCTACCACTTTTTGCAACACCGCTTCTCAACGCCGCTGGATAGCGGTGATTTGTATGAGTGCTCCGTCTGTGGGCTTTGGTTCAAGTACCCGTTTCTTCCGGAAGAACAGATCGCCAGATTCTACAGAGAGGCCCCGGACTCTTTGTCTTGGGATAACAGCGAAGGCCGGCCCGACTTTGAGTGTGCGGTTTCCGCGATTAGCGAGGCCTTTCCCCAAGGCGGTTCTGCGCTGGACGTCGGCTGTTACAAAGGCGGGTTTCTGCGGTTGCTTCCGGACCGGTTTCTCAAACAGGGAATTGAGCCTTCAGCTGCGGCGGCCGAAACTGCGTCAACATACAAGATCGAAATAATTGGCAAAGATCTATCTGCATTAGGTGATCGGCAGTTCGATTGCATCAGCCTCTTTGATGTCTTCGAACATTTGATTGAGCCGCTCGCGATGCTGGACACGCTCTTTGCGCACATTCGCCCGGGCGGGCTCCTTTGTATTGGAACCGGTTTCGCCGATTCCCCCGAGTTTCACCGTGGCGGTTCTAAGTACTCATATGTCTGCATGCCAGAGCATTCGTGCTTCTTGACCAAACGATTTCTGGATTTCCTGACTCATCGGTATCGTTCGGCCTACCGGTTTACGACGATCTGCAGGACTCGCCCAAACCTTCATACCACGCTTCGGGCCGCTGCGATTAACAGCGTCAACTGTCCGATGCTTCTTCTCAAGTCCAAAAGAGCGATCCTCCGCTGGTATCCCCTTCATCGACTACGGGTGATTACGTCAAGGGGTCTGCTGCCCCTCCTGGCGACTGGAGACCATGCGATAGTTGTGTTCAGGAAATTGCAGGCAGAGATGCCGTGAACAAGGCTGATCCTAACGAAATGCACCTGTGGTGTTGATTTCCTAATGAAGCAAAATGAGGACGTTCACCTGCGCATGGAATTTGAAACTCTTGTTAACTTATTCGGGAGTTCCGCAATATGTCTTCGGTAAAGCGCAGGATATTGATGAACTTCGGCGCTAATACAATTGGAAAAGTATTAGGTGTATGCGTACAGATCGTCTCAGTACCCATCTTGTTGCATCATTGGGGCACTGGACTCTATGGAGAGTGGATTCTCCTGTCGACCATTCCAATGTACTTCGGGATGAGCGACATTGGATTTGGGAACGTCGCCGGTAACGAAATGACGATGCTGGCAGCCGGTGGAAAGCGGGACGAAGCGCTGGTAGTATTTCAATCTGTCTCGCTATTTATAACTGCGATTTCAATCCTTGTGTCTGCATTCCTTGCACCGGTAATTTGGTATCTTCCTCTTGAGAAGTGGTTTCAGATTCATCTTATTAGCATTCATGATGCGCGACTAATCCTGCTGATGCTCGGGCTGTCCTCGTTATTGACTCTTCAGGAAGGTCTGTTCCACGCCAGTTTCCGATGTGTTGGAAAGTACGCTCTGGGCACAACCGCTAAAAGTGCCGTCCAACTCGGGACGTTTCTCGGAGTCATTATCGCGGTGTCCTTTGGAGCGAACCCAATTCTGGTAGCGGCCATTACCGTGCTGATCAACGCTGTCGGAACCTTCGCTTTATGGGGACTGCTACGCACCCAAATCGATTGGATTCGATATGGAGTGCGGCATGCGCGCTTGTCGACGATCCGCCGACTGTTTGCGCCAGCTGTCTCTTTTATGAGCTTTCCCATTAGCAACTTGCTCAGTCTCCAGGGAATTCTGATGGTGATAGGGCATGTTTTTGGGCCGGTTGGAGTGGTAACCTTTAGCACCGCTCGCACCATCTCACGGAGCGTTCTGCAAGCGCTACAGTTGATAGGTGCCTCTGTGTGGCCGGAAGTATCGACGGCCTTTGGAAGCGGCAGTGTGGCACTCGTTCGCAAACTTCACCGCAGGTCTTGTCAGCTCTCCATTCTCCTGTGCGTAGCCACCACTCTTTTTGCAGCCGTCTTCGGAAACCAGATATGGAAGGCCTGGACCCTTGGTAAATTAGCCACCGATCCGGTTCTGTTGAATATTCTTTTGTTTCAGATGCTTATAGGATCACTCTGGGTTACAAGTTCCGTAGTGCCTGCAGCTACCAATAACCACCAGGGAATCGCCAAGGTGATGCTTTGTGCCTCAGCGACATCATTGGTGCTTTCCTATCCATTGATGAAGGTGTCTGTTTTGGGCCTCCGAGGAGCTGCCATAGCCCTGGTTTTTGCCGACGCCTTTATAGCGTTGTTCGTACTCAGAACGAGTCTCGCGTTAGCGGAGGACACTTTCCCGGAGTTTCTCAGGAGCTTGTTGGAGGTTCCTGCACTGCCGTACCGTCGGAAGTAGAACGTTTGGAGCCGCCCCCCACGGCTGGAGATACAAGTTCTGCTTCCCTTTTTGACTTTGTTAGTTTTCTGGTCATCTTTTGTTGGGTTGTTGGCGCAAGCGAGCCGCTTTTGTATGATAAGTTGATGACGCTGGATCCGATTCAAAAGTGCGCTATCTGCAATGGCACAAGCGGCACACGGTATATTTTTCGCGAGATGATGTTCGGTACACGCGAAGAATTCTTGTATTGGGAATGCTGCACCTGCGGCTATTTGCAGATCGTGCAGGTTCCAGAAAATCTGAGTGCCTACTATCCAGATAACTATCACAGCTTCTCCGCGCGCCTCAGCCTTATGCAACGATTATTCTGCCGCCTGTATGCGAAGGTCCCAGGTCTCGTGGAGTTGTTTCATTCCCCCGGGGAAAAGGTCCGATCTGTATTGGATGCCAAGCTTAGAGCAGGCGCGAGAATCCTTGATGTTGGATGTGGTGCGGGCAAACTTGTCATGGCACTCCGCGGCATGGGATTTGATGCACACGGAATAGACCCGTTTCTCAGATCGGAGACCGACTACGTGCGCCCGATCTCTCTAACGAATGTTCCCCAAGGCTGGGACCTGATCATGTTTCATCATTCCCTGGAACACATGACGGACCACGTTGGAGTGCTGCGTTTGGTCCGGGAGAAACTCTTTGTCGATGGCACATGCCTCGTGCGAGTCCCTGTTGCGAACTGGGCATGGCATCATTACAAGGAGAACTGGATGCAGCTTGATGCTCCACGCCATCTGCTGATCCCGACTCCGCAAGGCTTCAACAGAGCCTCAGAAGCAGCGGGTTTCCGAATTGCACGAACGAGATACGATGGACGCGGTATCACCTTTGTTACGAGTGAGATGTATCAACGAGATATTCCTCTCACCGAAACAGATTCCGAAGTCGCACGACTGGGAAGAGCCGCGATGCGCAAACTAAACGCGCGTGCCGCCGACCTCAACAGGCAGGGACTCGGCGACCAAGCAGCCTTCTATCTCAAGCCAATTTCCCTGTAATGACTTTAGGCCCCTTGTTCAGAACGATGGACAACAATCCGCAAGCCCACTTACCGCATTCACTTCGGCCGGCCCTCCACGGAGATTCGAAGATATGTCTGCATGTCTGCCTAGGGGGCTGGCAGTTCGATTGCGTCAGCCTCTTTGACGTCTTTGAACACTTGAAGAGCCACGCGCCACGCTGGAAACGCTCTTTGCGCACATTCGCCGAGGCTGGCTCAGAGATTGGAGAAGTATGGTTCACATACGCAAAAATGACGCTGCCGCCGATATTCAACGAAAATATTATGCAGCCACTGCTCAAGAGTACGATGGCTTACATGTAAGTGAAGATCACGAGCACGCCTTCGCCTTGAGAATTCTGATGGCGTCTGCGGGACAATTCAACCTCCGATCGGTTCTGGATGTGGGCAGTGGGACTGGGCGCGCCCTCTTAGCCTTGAAGACCGAACTTCCGAACGTCGTTGCGTTAGGTGTCGAACCGTCGCCGGAAATGCGGAAGGTAGGACATTCCAAAGGACTCAACGAAACAGAGCTGATTGATGGCGACGCAATGAGCTTGGAATTCCCCGACGGATCTTTTGATGTAGTGTGCGAGTTTGGCATCCTGCATCACGTGTCGAATCCTGCCCGAGCAATATCGGAGATGATGCGGGTTTCGCGCAAAGCCATCTTTATATCAGACAGCAACAACTTCGGTCAGGGTGGCCAGCTCGCCCGCTTTATTAAGCAGACAGTCCACGCTTGTGGCCTTTGGCATATTGCCGACCTAGTTAAGACAAGAGGAAGGGGATATTGCGTCAGTGAGGGGGACGGGCTTACCTACTCATTCTCTGTGTTCAGTCACTTGAAGCAAATCTCAAGGCAGTGCGAGTCGGTCCACATGTTGAATACCCGAGGCGCCGGACCCAATCTTTACCGCTCAGCGACGCATGTAGCTCTCCTTGGCATCAAAAGGACCGAATAATCTAAAAGCCGAGGCGACCATACAGTAGTTGCCTTCCGCAAAGCATCTGCCGGACGAGGGGTAAATGGAAGCGCATAGGCCGATAGTTGAAATCCTGGTTCCAAAGGCCTTCGTGTGGTGGACATTTCTCGCGCTCGCAACCGACCCTTCGGGTCAATTCCAGAAGGCGAGGTTTGTCGATAAGCTTCGCTCAAAGCCGGACGTAATCGTCGTTCATTCGGATCTATTAGAAGGTATCAAGGGGAGCGTCGAAGGCAACACCAAGATAATCATCCTGTTATGGGACGGCGTTCAAAGCTATCTGGAAGCAGCGAAAAACATTGAGTTCGTCGAGCAAACTGCAAGACAGATCGAGTGTCGAGTAGTGGGCGATCTATCGACGGGCGATGTTGGTGGTTGCTGCCCGCTCGAATGGATGTACCTCTTCCCGCAAACGAGCGATGCTTATGACAAGAGCATCGTGTTCTCGAAGAAGAACACCCGCATGTCATTCCCAGGCCTCTTGGGACGCTGGGCTGTTATACATAGATCGAAGTTGATAAGCGTAAGGGTAATGGCACAGCTCTTACTCAGCCGCCGACTCACAGAGTACAGGACGACCAAGTTCGTATTTTGTGGACAGACGGGCCTTGGCACGCTGGAACGATATGCGCGTGAGTACGGCATTGATCCAAAAGAATGTGTCTCTTTCAAGGGCGGGATTTGCTGTGACCGGAGTTTTTTGGTGCGCTGGGTGAACTCTATGGCTCACAAGAAGAGAAGTTGGACTGACCTCGTTGTTATAAGAGCCCTTCTTCGCCTCATCGCACTGAGAAAGATTTGTGAGATTGCAGGTCGCGACATCTTCCTTAACGTTTTTCCCGAGGCAAATATTAACTCGTATCAAGCGGAGCTGCTGTTTCGACGGCATGTCTTCTTCGACTTCGGCGGGATCCACGGGGATGAAACCATCTACCCTCGCTCGGCTGATCTCCATTTATTCAAAAGACGTGTGATTCGCTTCGATTCAAGATTACACCTGCAAAGGCTACTATGCCTGAAACAGGGAGAAACCGCCATGGCGCAAAACGAGATAACTAGGTATGAGGAGTACATTGTCTCGACATTTTGTAAATTTCGCGCTGAGGAGCCATGACTTCTGGGCGTTCTGCTCGAAGCGATTGGAGAGAAACGGTTGAGATTGCTTCGTGTGATTCGCAGCATGCAGCCCGAGTCCGGCGGTCCCATTGAGACGCTTCTTCGCAGCTCGGAGACGCTAATCGGTGACGGGCATGAGGTCGAGGTCGTATGCCTGGATTTTGTGGATGATGTCGCAAAACGGTCCTTGCCCTTTCCGGTGACGGCGCTCGGCCGGGGTATAGGCCGGTACGGGTATAACTGGCGACTTACTCCTTGGGTGAGACAGAACGCCAGCCGCTTCGACGCTGTACTTCTCCATGGAATCTGGAATTACTCCTCGGTCGGTGCGTGGCTCGGACTCCGGAAACAATCGATACCATACTTCATCCTCCCGCACGGCATGATGGATCCGTGGTTCCGCGCTACGTATCCGTGGAAACACATTGTCAAGCAGATTTACTGGTGGCTGGCCGAGGGGCGCGTGCTGCGCGACGCGCAATGTGTTTTATTCACCTGCGAGGAAGAGAGGTTGAGGGCCAGCAATGTTTTCGCCGGCTACACCTACAGCGAGCGCGTTATTCGTTATGGCACCGCGGATCCAACTGGCGACGCAGAGAAGGAGAAAGCTGCATTCTTTGCCGTGCTTCCCGCCTTGAAAGACAGGCGGTTTATGCTTTTTCTCGGCCGGATTCACCCGAAGAAGGGTTGTGATCTACTGATAGCGGCTTTCGCGAAGACAGCAGCGCGGATTCCGTCGGACGTTGATTTGGTGATTGCGGGACCGGACCAGGTCGGACAGATGGCAGGTCTGAAGCAACTGGCAAGCAAACTGGGGATTGTGGACCGCATACACTGGTGCGGCATGCTGCATGGGGAACTCAAGTGGGGTGCTTTCCGTGCTGCAGAAGCGTTCATTCTGCCCTCGCACCAGGAGAATTTCGGCATTGTGGTCGCCGAGGCGATGGCCTGTCGCACTCCTGTGCTTATCAGCGATAAGGTGAATATCTGGCGCGAAATTGAATCGTCAGAGGCAGGCTTCGTAGAACCCGATACTATAGAGGGAACTCGCAATTTGATCGGCCGGTTCTGGGCACTTTCCGGTAAGGAGCACGCGGAAATGGCAAATCGGGCGCGGCAAGGATTTCTTAGGTACTTCGAAGGCGAGTCGGCGGCGCGGGACTTGGAGCGGACGCTAGGTCTTTCGCACGGCCATTTCGCCAGTGATTCCTCGAAGAAGATAAGGGTACTGCACGTAATTCGCACCACAGAACCGGAGTCGGGGGGGCCGCTTGAGGCGCTGCTACGCATTTCGGAGTTGCTGGTCCGCTACGGGCACGATGTCGAGGTTGTCTGCCTGGACTCTGCGGAGGATATTGCGCAGCGTTCTTTTTCCTTTCCGGTGGCAGCGCTTGGCCGGGGCGTTGGCAAGTACGGGTACAATCCACGCCTCGCTCCCTGGGTGAGGCGAAACGCTTGCCGCTTTGACGCGGTGATCCTGCACGGGCTGTGGAATTACTCGTCGATTGGAGCGTGGCGCGGGCTGCGGAAGCAACCGACGCCCTTCTTTATATTCCCGCACGGCATGATGGACCCCTGGTTCCGCAATAAATATCCCCTGAAACATGTGTTCAAGGATGCTTATTGGTGGATGGCCGAGGGACGCGTGCTGCGTGACGCTCAGCAAGTCCTTTTCACCTGCGAGGAAGAGAAGATGCGGGCGCGCAATGTCTTTTCTCTGTACCACTACAAAGAGCGCGTTCTTCTCTTTGGCACGGCCGATCCGGATGGCGATGTGGAAGCCGAGAAGGCGGCGTTTCTCGCGAGTCATTCCGCACTGAAGGATCGGCGATTCCTTCTTTTCCTCGGCCGAATCCACGAGAAGAAGGGCTGTGATCTACTAATTCAAGCATTCGCGGAGGGAGCCGTGGAACTCCCTTCGGATCTTGATTTGGTGATTGCAGGACCCGACCAGGTTGGTTGGGTACCAGCGCTACAGGAGTTGGCGGGAAAACTTGGCGTTGCGAGTCGCGTGCACTGGCCCGGCATGCTGCGAGGCGATCTCAAGTGGGGCGCCATCCGCTGTGCCGACGCGTTGATTCTGCCGTCGCACCAGGAAAACTTTGGATTCGTGGTGGCCGAAGCAATGGCGTGCTCGAAGCCAGTTTTAATCAGTGACAAAGTGAATATTTGGCGCGAGGTAGAAAGATCAGGGGGGGGCATCGTAGAGCCTGACACAGTGGATGGGACGCGGAATCTTCTCCGTCGTTACTTCGCCCTCTCAAAAGAGGAGTGTGCACAGATGGGGAACGGAGCTCGCCAAGGATTTGTGCGTTATTTCGATGTTGAATCAACAGTGCACGATCTGCTGCGCGTGATCGGTTTCGCGAGCAACGAGGCAGATCCCTCCCTAACAAGGTAGAAATGGAATGGAAGTTTCAGCTGAATAGGCAGAAAATAATAACGGCCATTCCCATTGTGTGAAACAACTGCACTCTACCGTGGACTTCTAGTCCCGGCCACGTCAGAGCCTTGAACCGCATGGCGCCTTTCCCAGATCTTGGCGTCCACCAGAAAGCGGAACCAGAATGTCTGGAGAATCCAAAAGATGAATCCCTCGGTGCCGTCGAGAAAGCCCAACCGGAAAAAGTAACGATAGACGAACAGAGCAAAGGGCCGGACAAACAGTGGGAGCTGGTTGTATTTTTGACGGAGGAATCGCTTGCGCTGAGCAGGATTGCCGTAAAGGTCAGGTGTGAGACGCCCGCCGGTCTCCTGTGCGTTCAACTCCTTAACTTCGCCGTCGGACCAGCGGTTGTGTCGTGCAGTCCATTCGGTGAGCGGCATGCGAATATCGTCCACCATTACACCTGCTAATTGGGCGCTGGTTCCGCTCTTCAGAATGAAGTGCTGGTCGTACTCACGATCTTCGCAGCGGCCCACGCCAGTGCGGAACAGACGCAGATGCCAAGTAGGACTCATGCCACCGTGGCGAATCACGCGATTCAGGAAGCGCACATAGCGCGGAAGAAAATAACCACTGTGCACTGGCTCTTCGGGCAATGCTTTGATAACTTCCACCAGCTGGTCGTCCATCAACTCATCAGCATCCAGATGCAACTGCCACTGCCGCGTGATCGGGAGATTATCAATTGCCCAGTTGCGTTGTGCGCCGTAGTTCTCAAACGGATGTTGGATCACCTCCGCGCCGCAATCCCTCGCTATCTTCACAGTCTCGTCGTTGCTGAATGAGTCGACCACGAAGATTTCGTCGGAGATCATGCGGACACGGCCAAGAGTGGCGCTCAGAGTTTCTCCGGAGTTGAAGGTAAGCAGGATTACGGTTGGGCGCATACTTGAGGATAGTACCGCATCGTCACTGCGACGATATTTAGAAACTGTTCATCCGAGTCGCAGACGTGGTGACCTTGGCTTGGCGTACACGTGCTTCAAACCCGGCGCAACGCGCGCTCCGTGTGGCGAAGAGACTCACCAGTCGCTCAACAGATGACCTGCTGACGCGGATTCACCGAGTTTGTTGTAGGACTGCGGCGGAGTCTATTTCACTTGGCAATTCGTTGGTGGGCAAGCTCACGGTAGCGATGGTGCTTGCCAGCGCCCGATGTTCAACAGATTGGCAGCGCCGAACGCCGTGCCTGCCCACCGATAGTATCCCGTTGCGCCGGAACCATGCGTTCAGAGGTGGTTGAAGTTCACCGAATTGAGGTCAGTTGTGAGGTCATACCCCGTGATAGCGCTGTAGCCGCTCAAGATGCCTGCCGCGTCGCCCTGAGTTCAAGTATGCTGTTGGAGTGCCGGACTGACGGGGCACCTTATTGTTGTCTGTGGTTACTTCGCAGAAGACGCAGGTATTTCTGCTGGTGACGGTGCTCGAGTTACAACTGCTGAGTTTGTCTTGTGAAGCAAGCTGGTAGAACTCCAGATTGGCTAACCCTTGAGCAGTTCCTCCGACCTGTGCAGAACCAGAGCCATGATGCCTGCCATTCCGTTTTCGGATTTAATCTCAATCAACTCGGGTCGGTCTGGTCGGGACTGGCCTCGACCAGGAGATGAAAATATGAGTGCAAAGCTGGCGGTGTTCGTGGCTGTCCTTCTCGCCTCGATTCCGAGCCTTTCCCAGGTGCAGCCTGCGGCGGGCCGAGT
>Ga0210386_10001592_pt1 | contig 20133 bp, 14 predicted proteins | sample IncBWH32OmetaG_FD_160091 | JGI IMG/M metagenome (GOLD analysis project Ga0210386, IMG submission 160091) | Forest soil microbial communities from Barre Woods Harvard Forest LTER site, Petersham, Massachusetts, United States - Inc-BW-H-32-O ...
GTTGTTGGTGACGGCGGTAGACGGGGAGGCAAGTGACGGCCGCGAGGCGGCCTTGCCGTCGCCGTTCTTCTCCGAGATCGCGCAATGGGCCACCGGCAGCGCCGATGCCGCGCTGGAACCGGTGACGGCGCCGCGGGTGCTGTCGGCGGCGGCGGTGGTTGGCCGGCTGCGAGGGGTGGTGTGCGCGCCGCAAGGCGCGGTGAGCGACGCGGTGCGTGTTTGCGCGGCAACACAATTAGCGCGACTCGCGGCAGCAGGCGTGCCGGGCGCCGACCCGGCCGACTGGTACGGCATGACGCCGGTCAGCACCACCGAGCCGTTGTGGAGTAGGGGTGATCACACAGATCACATCGTGACGATGACTCCGTCGAGCCTGCAGACGCTTACCGACTGTCCGCTGCGCTGGTTGGCCGAACGCCACGGCGGAACCGATGCCCGCGATCTGCGCTCGGCGATCGGTTCGGTGGTGCATGCGTTGATCGCCGAACCGGTGGGCAGCGAGTCGCAGCTGCTCGCCACCCTGGAGCGGGCATGGCAGCATCTGCCCTTCGAATCCCGTTGGTATTCGGACAACGAGCTGGCTCGGCATCGCGCGATGATCCAGGCGTTCTTCGAGTGGCGAGCCCAGACCCGTGGCGAGCTGACTGAGGTCGGCGTCGAGGTCGACGTCGACGGGGTGTTCGATGGCCGCGCCGGCGCAAGCGTGCGGTTGCGCGGCCGGGTCGATCGGATCGAGCGCGACGCAGCAGGCCGGCTGGTTATCGTCGACGTCAAGACCGGCAAGACGCCGGTCAGCAAGGACGACGCGCAACGACATGCCCAGCTGGCCGCCTACCAGCTGGCCGTGGCCGAGGGTCTGGTGCCACACGGCGACGAACCGGGCGGCGCGCGGCTGGTCTACCTAGGCAGAAGTGGGCCCGCAGGCGCGACCGAACGCGAGCAGGACCCGTTGACGCCCGGGGCCCGCGCCGAGTGGCACAACGTAGTCCGGGACGCGGCCGAGGCGACGGCCGGGCCGCAGTTCATCGCCCGGATCAACGACGGCTGCGCACACTGCCCGCTGCGGCCGAGCTGCCCGGCCCATGCCGTCGCCGACGGGGAGGGCCTGCTGTGACGGCGATCGCGTCCAGCTCAGCGCGCTACGGCCCCGCCGAATTAGCCAGTGCCCTAGGACTTTTCGAGCCGACCGCGGAGCAGGCGGCGGTCATCGCCGCGCCGCCGGGCCCGCTGGTGGTCATCGCAGGGGCCGGGGCCGGGAAAACCGAGACGATGGCAGCGCGGGTGGTGTGGCTGGTCGCGAACGGCTACGCCGAACCAGGCGAGGTCTTGGGGCTGACGTTCACCCGCAAGGCCGCCGGCCAACTGCTGCGGCGGGTCCGCTCCCGCCTGGCCCGGCTGGGCGGCTCCGGATTGATGCTCGGCGGCCACCCGGGACCATCGCCCGGCGAGCCCGCGGGGACGCCGATGGTCAGCACGTATCACGCCTTCGCAGGCCAATTGCTGCGCGAATACGGTCTGCTGTCAACGGACACCGGGGAGCGCGCGCAGCCCATTGAACCCGATACCCGGTTGCTGAGCGAGACCGAGCTGTGGCAGCTGGCATTCGACGTCGTCAGCGGATATCGCGGGGAGCTGCACACCGACAAAACCCCGGCCGTGGTGACCTCGATGGTGTTGCGGTTGTCGGGTCAACTCGCCGAGCATCTGGTCGACACCGGTCAGCTGCGGGATACGCACGTCGGGCTCGAACGGCTGGTGCACACGCTGCCTGGGGGCCGCTACCAACGTGACCGCGGCCCCAGCCAGTGGCTGCTGCGGATGCTGGCCACCCAGGCAGAGCGCGCCGAACTGGTGCCGCTGATCGACGCCTTGCACCGGCGGATGCGCGCCGAGAAGGTGATGGACTTCGGCACCCAAATGACCTACGCCGCGCGGCTGGCGAGCGCGGTCCCACAAATCGGTGAGCGCCTGCGTGGCCGCTACCGGGTGGTGCTGCTCGACGAATACCAAGACACCGGATACGCCCAGCGCATCCTGCTGTCGTCGCTGTTCGGTGGCGGAGTCGACGACGAGCTGGCGTTGACCGCCGTCGGCGACCCGATCCAGTCCATATATGGCTGGCGCGGGGCCTCGGCGACCAACCTGCCGCGGTTCACCACCGACTTCCCCCGACCCGACGGCACCCCGGCGCCGGTCCTGGAATTGCGAACTAGCTGGCGCAACCCGCCGCGGGCGCTGCGCGTGGCCAACGCCGTCTCGGCCGACGCCCGGCGACGATCGGTCGCGGTGCGTCCGCTTCGCTCCCGCCCTGACGCCGCGCCCGGCACCGTCCGCTGCGCGTTGCTGGCCGACGTGCAGGGCGAACGGGACTGGGTCGCCGATCATCTGCACCGGCGCTATCAGCAGGCCGCCGCGGACGGGGTCGCGCCGCCGACGGCCGCGGTTCTGGTGCGGCGCAACGCCGAAGCCGCGCCGATGGCCGCTGCGTTGCGCGCTCGCGGCATCCCGGTGGAGGTGGTCGGACTGGCCGGTCTGCTGTCGGTGCCCGAGGTTGCCGACGTCGTCGCGATGTTGCGGCTGGTTGCCGATCCGACTGCCGGAGCGGCCGCAATGCGGGTGGTCACCGGTCCGCGCTTGCGGCTGGCAGCCCGCGACATCGCGGCGCTGTGGCGCCGCGCGGTAGCACTCGACGGCGCGCCGGCGACACGCACCGGTGAAGCTGCCGAACGGATCGCCGAGGCGGTCGGGCCGGAGGCCGACACCGCGGGTCTGGCCGACGCGATCGCTGACCCCGGACCGGCGAGCGACTATTCCGCCGCGGGGTATCGGCGCATTGTCACGCTCGCAGACGAATTGAGCGTGCTGCGCCGCCACCTCGGTCATCCACTAGCCGACCTGGTCGCCGAGGTGCGCCGGCTGCTGGGCGTCGACTGTGAGGTTCGGGCGGCACTGCCCGCCGCGTCGGGTTGGGCGGGCACCGAGCAGCTCGACGCCTTCGCCGACGTGGTCAGCGGCTACGCCGACCGGGCCGCGGCCGTCACGTCCGCCACGCCGGCGTCGGTCCCCGGTCTGCTGGCCTACCTGGATGCAGCCACGGTCGTCGAGAACGGCCTGGCGCCGGCCCAACCCACCGTCGCTCAGAATCGGGTGCAGGTGCTGACCGTGCACGCCGCGAAGGGTTTGGAATGGCAGGTGGTCGCCGTGCCGCACCTGTCAGCCGGAGTGTTCCCGTCAACGGCGCAGGCTCGCACCTGGCTCACCGACGCCGCCGACCTTCCGCCGCTGCTGCGGGGCGATCGCGCATCGGCGGGTGTGCACGGCGTTCCGGTTCTGGACACATCGGACGTGACAGATCGAAAGCAGTTGTCGGACAAGATCTCCACCCATCGGCGTCAACTGGAGCAACGTCGGCTCGACGAGGAGCGCAGGCTGCTCTACGTGGCCATCACCCGCGCTGAGGACACCCTGCTGCTGTCCGGCCACCATTGGGGCGCGACCGGGATCAAGCCACGCGGCCCGTCGGATTTCCTTGTCGAGCTCAAAGACATCATCGACTCGTCGGCGGCGGCCGGCGAGGCATGCGGTGTGGTCGAGCAGTGGGCGCCAGCTCCGGCCGACGGCGACCGTAATCCCTTGCGTGACAGCGTTCATGAGGCAATGTGGCCCGTCGACCCGGCGGGCGGGCGCGGCGCCGACGTGCGGCGCGGGGCGGCGCTGGTAGCCGCGGCGATGTCGCTGGACGCGTCGCCCCCGACGCCCGAGGCCGACACCGAAGGTTGGGCCGCCGACGTCGATGCTCTCCTCAACGAGCGTGCTCGCGCCGGGCGCCCGCCGGCGCTAACGCTGCCCACACAAGTGTCGGTCAGCAGCCTGGTGGACTTGGCCCGCGAGCCGGAGCACGCCGTGCAGCGGCTGATGCGCCGGCTGCCGACTCGCCCGGACCCGCATGCGCTGCTGGGCAGTGCATTTCACGAGTGGGTCCAGCGGTTCTACGGCGCCGAGCGGCTGTTCGACCTCGCCGACCTGCCGGGTGCCGCGGACACCGACACCGCGCAGCGCGACGCTGAGGAGCTGGCCACGTTGCAGACGGCCTTCCTCGCGTCACCGTGGGCGGCCCGCACGCCAGTGGACGTCGAGGTGCCGTTTGAGATGGCCATCGGCGCCACCGTGGTACGGGGTCGCATCGACGCGGTGTTCGCCGACTCAGACGGTGGCGCCACCGTGGTGGACTGGAAAACCGGCGAGCCGCCACGTGGGCCGGAGGCCACCCGACAGGCCGCGATCCAGCTCGGTGTCTACCGGCTGGCCTGGGCTGCGCTACACGGGTGTCCGGAATCGTTGGTGCGCACCGCGTTTCATTATATTCGCACCGGAGTCACCGTCGTCCCCGATGCGCTGCCAGATGCCGACGAGCTAGCCGAGCTGCTGGCCGGGCCGGGGCGGGCTAGATCCGATTGCGGGGCTCCTCAGCCGCCCGCTGAGCGGGCCGCATCGTCGCCGCGCTAGGCGTTGCGGCTGACCTTGAGCGCCTCGGTGATCATCGGAATCTGCAACGGCAGCCGGGCCAAAGCGACGATGCGCATCGGCCACGGCTTGTCCCACCACAACCGCACCATGTTGAGGTTCCCCGGGAAGACCCCGACGAACAGCGCGGCAGCCGCCCGAGCGGCCAATCGCCGAGTGCGTGGAACCAGCAACAAAGCGCCGATGAGGACCTCGGCGACACCGGACGCATAGGTGTAGAACCGCGGATTTCCGGGCAACTCGGCGGGGATGATCCCGTCGAACGGTTTCGGCGCCAAAAAGTGGACGGTGCCGACGCCGAGCAGCAGCGCCGCGATTCGGTATGCGCCGGCCTGGCTGGCGTCACGTTGAGCGATTGGTGTGGTGGGGGTCATGGTTACATTGTGTCGTGCGCCCGGTCGATCCGATGAACTGTGGTCAAAGCTAGCTGGCGGCGAAGGGGTCTCGACGAGACGCTGACCGCCCAGCCCGGGTATGCCCTGGTCGGGGTGCTCCGTATCCCAGAGGCCGATATCGGCCCGGTTCGCGCGATCTGGAAACGAGTCGCGGTCGCACTGCTCGCGTTATTGGTCGCGGTGATCACCGTCTACCTGGGTCGCGACGGATACACCGACGTGCGCGGAGTGCCACTGTCGTTTATCGACTGTGTGTACTTCGCGACGGTCTCGTTGACGACCGTCGGCTACGGCGACCTCACCCCGTACTCCGAATTCGCTCGCCTGACCAACATCGTGGTAATCACGCCGCTGCGGATCCTGTTTCTCGTTGTGTTGGTCGGCACGACGCTTCAGGTGCTCACCGAACGGTCGCGGCAAGCGTGGAAGATTCAGCGTTGGAGGAGCAGAGTGCGCAACCATACCGTCGTTGTCGGATACGGCACCAAGGGCAAAACGGCGGTCGCCGCAATCCTCGAAGACGAATCAACCGCCTGTGACATCGTCGTCGTCGACACCGAACAGGCCGCCCTCGACCACGCCGCGGCCGCCGGCCTGGTCACCGTGCGCGGGGACGCCACCAGATCCGATGTGCTGCGTCTGGCCGCCGCCCAGCTTGCGTCGTCGATCGTCGTCGCCACTGGTCGCGACGACACCGCGGTGCTGGTCACCCTGACCGCCCGGGAGATCGCGCCCAAAGCCACGGTGGTGGCCTCCATTCGCGAGGCGGAAAATCAGCACCTGCTGCAGCAATCGGGTGCCAACTCGGTGGTCGTCTCCTCGGAAACCGCAGGTCGGTTACTTGGCATTGCCACCACTACGCCCAGCATCGTGGCGATGATCGACGACCTGCTGACGCCGGCCGAGGGATTCGCCATCGCCGAGCGCGATGTTGAGCAGACCGAGGTCGGCGGCTCACCGCGGCATCTGTCCGACATCGTGCTCGGTGTGGTTCGCAACGGCCACTTGCTGCGCGTCGACGCACCCGAGGTCGACGCCATCGAGGCCGGCGACCGGCTGCTCTACATCCGCAGTGGAGGTAAGTGACATGGACTTCCAGTTACAAAGCGTGCCGTTGCTGTCTCGCATCGGCGCCGACCGCGCCGATCAGGTGCGAACCGACGTCGATGCGGCCAGCGAGGGCTGGGCGGAAGCGGCCCTGCTGCGGCTGGATTCACGCAATCAGGTGTTGGTCGCGGGTGGCCGGGTGGTGCTGGGCAGCGCCAAAACGCTGGCTGACAAACCGCCGCCGGATGCGGTGTTCCTGGGTCGTATCGAGGACGGTCGACATGTGTGGGCGGTCCGGGGTGCGCTCGAAGCACCCGACGATCCCGACCTGGAGACCGAGGTGGCCGACCTGCGCCGGGGTGGCCAGCTTTTCGACGAGGTCGGCGCGCAGCTGGTGTCGTCGGCCGCAGCATTGCTGAATTGGCATGCCAGCGCGCGGTTCAGCTCGGTGGACGGCTCGCCCACCAAGCCGATCAGAGCGGGCTGGGCCCGGGTCAACCCGGTCACCGGGCATGAGGAATTTCCCCGCATCGACCCCGCCGTGATCTGCCTGGTGCATGACGGCGGCGACCGCGCGGTACTAGCTCGCCAGACCGTGTGGCCGGAGCGGATGTTCTCGCTGCTGGCCGGATTCGTGGAAGCCGGCGAGTCGTTTGAAACCTGTGTCTTGCGAGAAATCCGCGAAGAAATCGGTCTGACCGTCCGCGATGTGCGCTACCTCGGCAGCCAGCCGTGGCCGTTCCCGCGCTCCGTGATGATCGGCTTCCATGCGATCGGCGATCCCGATCAGGAATTCTCCTTCAACGACGGGGAGATCGCCGAGGCCGCCTGGTTCACCCGCGACGAGGTGCGCGCAGCGCTGGCCCTCGGCGACTGGAGCAGCGCCGAGGATGCCAAATTGCTGCTGCCGGGCTCAATATCGATCGCGCGGGTGATCATCGAATCCTGGGCAGCGCTCGACTGAAGCTATCCGGCCAGTTCGGCCAGCTTCGCCTCGATCTCGTTCGCGGCTGGGTTGGTCAGCGTCGAGCCGTCGGCGAACTTCACCGTCGGAACCGTCTGGTTGCCACCGTTGACTGAGCCGACAAACTCCGCGGCTGCGGTGTCCTGTTCGATGTCGACCTCGTCGTAGCTGATGCCCGAGGCCTTCAATACGGTCTTGAGCCGATTGCAGTAGCCGCACCAGGGCGTGGTGTACATGATCACCGAGGCATTGTTCATAGTCGCTCAAACATAACGCGCGTCCTCGTTATGCCGCGGCGTGGCGCTGCCCGGGGTTTGTCGGCGACCACTGCCAAGATGGACGACATGGCGGTGATCACGGACTCATTGGTCGCCGACCTCGATGATGAGCAGCGCGAGGCCGTGCTGGCTCCGCGCGGACCGGTCTGCGTGCTGGCTGGAGCGGGAACCGGTAAGACCCGCACCATCACCCATCGGATCGCCCAGCTCGTCGCCACCGGACACGTGGCCGCGGGTCAGGTGCTGGCGGTGACATTCACCCAGCGTGCGGCCGGCGAGATGCGCTCCCGGTTACGGGCGTTGGGGGCCGCCGCACCAACCGGCTCCGGCGTCGGCGCGGTGCAGGCGCTGACTTTTCACGCGGCCGCGCGCCGACAGCTTCGGTATTTCTGGCCACGCGTCGTCGGTGATACGAGCTGGCAGTTGCTGGAGACCAAGTTCGCCGTGGTCGCGCGGGGCGCGAGCAGCGTCCGGTTGCAACTGAGCACCGATGACGTCCGCGACGTGGCCGGCGAGATCGAGTGGGCCAAGGCGTCGCTGATTTCGCCCGAGCAGTATCCGGACGCGGTGGCCGCCGCCGGCCGCGACATTCCGCTGGACGCCACGCAGGTCGCCACGGTGTATGCGGCCTACGAGTCCCTCAAATCCCGCGGCAATGACGGTGCGCTACTCGACTTCGACGACCTGTTGCTGCACACCGCCGCCGCGATCGAGGACGACGCCGCGGTCGCCGGAGAATTCCGCGACCGCTACCGCTGCTTCGTCGTCGACGAATACCAGGACGTGACACCGCTGCAGCAGCGCGTGCTGTCGGCGTGGCTGGGGGACCGGGACGACCTGACCGTCGTCGGCGACGCGAACCAAACCATCTATTCGTTCACCGGGGCCTCACCGCGCTATCTGCTGGACTTCTCCCGGCGGTTCCCCGAGGCGACGGTGGTGCGCCTCGAACGGGACTACCGGTCCACACCGCAGGTGGTGTCGCTGGCCAACCGGGTGATCGCCGCCGCCCGCGGGCGGGTGGCCGGCAGCAAGCTGCACCTGGTCGGTCAACGTGACCCTGGACCGGTTCCGTCGTTTCGTGAACATCCCGACGAAGTTGCCGAGGCAGCGGCGGTGGCAGCGTCGATCTCCCGGCTCGTCGAATCGGGCACGCCGCCCGCCGAGATCGCGGTCCTGTACCGGATCAACGCGCAGTCCGAGGTCTACGAAGAGGCGTTGACCGAGGCCGGCATTCCCTACCAGGTCCGTGGCGGCGAAGGCTTTTTTAGTCGCCAGGAAATCCGCCAAGCTCTGCTGGTGTTCCAGCGGGCGGCCCACCGCGGCGCCGAGGGTGACGGCACGCTGCCTGATGGCGGCGACCCGCTGCGCCCGGCTCCGCCGCGCTTGCGATCGCCGCTGCCCGAGGTGGTGCGGGCACTGCTCGAACCGCTGGGTTTGACGGCCGAACCGCCGACGGGAACCCGCGCCCGGGAGCGCTGGGAGGCGCTTTCCGGGCTGGCCGACCTGGTCGACGAAGAGGTGGCGCACCGCCCGGAGTTGGACCTGGCCGGTCTGTTGGCCGAGCTGCGGACCCGCGCCGATTCGCGCCACCCCCCGGTGGTGCAGGGGGTCACGTTGGCCTCGCTGCACGCCGCCAAAGGGCTGGAGTGGGATGCGGTGTTCCTGGTCGGACTGACCGATGGCACGCTGCCGATCACGCATGCGTTGGCCCACGGCGCTGAGAGCGAAGCGGTCGAAGAGGAGCGCCGACTGCTCTACGTCGGAATCACCAGGGCTCGGATGCATTTGGCGCTCAGCTGGTCGTTGTCCCGAAATCCGGGCGGCCGGCAGAGCCGCAAGCCGTCCCGATTTCTCAACGGCCTTGCCCCACAAACTCAACCCGATCCGACGCCGAGCCGGCCGCGTCGGAATCGCGCCACCGCGTCGCGCTGCCGGATTTGCAATAACCAGCTGACCACACCGACGGCGATCATGCTGCGCCGCTGCGAGACGTGCGCAGCCGATATCGACGACGAACTGTTGCTGCAGCTCAAAGAATGGCGGCTACAGACCGCCCGCGAGCTGAGCGTGCCCGCGTATGTCGTGTTCACCGACAACACGCTGATCGCGATTGCCGAGATGCTGCCCACCGACGACGCCGCGCTGGTCGCGATCCCCGGTATCGGCGCCCGCAAGCTGGAGCAGTTCGGGCCGGACGTGTTGGAGCTCGTCCGCAGTCGCAGCTAAAGCCGGGCGCAGCGGGTCGACACAAAGCCGCAGGTCAGAAAATCGGTTGCCGGGTCCGGCTGTTAGGATCTAGCCTCGAACCGCGAGTTCTGCGCTTGGCGGCAGCTACCACAGGAGAGGAGGGAGCCACGATGATCACCATGAACACGTTCGGTGTATGCCCCGTATTTGCGGCAGGCGACACTGGCTCCCACCACGCTGCCCATGCCGCCGCGGCGGCCGGCTTGGCCGCGGCGTACAAGCGCCGTAACGCCGCCGCCGCCGACGCGTCCGTGGATCGGGGCTCTACCTAGGTAAGAGCTCACGATCTCGCCAAATGGCCACGGACCCGAAGTCAAAGGATCCGTGGCCACAGTTTTTGGGTCGGCAGCCCATCACCTGGTCCGGATCTCTCCGAGACAGCCGTCAGATCAGGAAGCAGGTGAACTGGATATGTCGACATCGACAGTCCCCGACGAGCAGCAGCCGGAGTTGCCTTGTCACGTCGGCGATCCCGACCTGTGGTTCGCCGACAGCCCGTCCGATCTGGAGCGCGCCAAGGCCTTATGTGCCGACTGCCCGATTCGAACCGAGTGCCTGGCCGCGGCATTGCAACGCGAGGAGCCGTGGGGAGTCTGGGGTGGGGAAATCCTCGACCGCGGCTGCATCGTGAATCGCAAACGGCCGCGTGGACGTCCGCGCAAAGATTCGGTGGCTGCATAAGCCAGAACTCCACGTCGAGATTGACGTTAGTGCACGCGCCCCAGGTTTTCTGCACCAGCGCCGATCTCGGCTTCTCCGCCGATGGGTTTAGACGACGGCCGTGTCGGGTTCGGCGAAGCCGGGAATCAGCTCCTCCGACAGCGCCCTGATCGGCACGTGCGCATCCAACTGGCACAGAATCGCGGCCACCGACGCGATGACCCGCATCGGGATTGCCAGCTTCGGCGGCAAGTCCATCTGTCGGGCCGTCTTGATCTGCGACACCGACCGATCCATCTGACTTATCGTCATCTTTTGCAGCCACCTGCGGGTGTAGTGGAAGACCTCAACCTCGACGGGTTGGACGTACTGACGCAGCATCTCGTCGATGTCGCGCACCGACACCTGCTGGCCTTTCTGAATGAAGCCGACCTTTTCCATCGTCGGCAGCAACAGGTCGTAGTTCTTCTCGCGGGCCAGCCGGATCGTCATTCCAAGCTCGATCGGGAACCCACCGGGAAGCGGTGCCACCGCGCCGAAATCGATGACACCCATCCGGCCGTCGGGCAGCAGCATGAAGTTGCCCGGATGGGCGTCGCCGTGCATCATCTCCAGCCGGCGCGGCGCGTCGAAAGTGAGCTCGAGCAGCCGGAACCCCAACAGATCACGCTGTTCGACGGTGCCGTCGCGGATGATCTCCGCCATGTGCGTGCCGTCGATCCACTCCTGGACCACGACCTTGGGGGCGCTCGCCACGATGTGCGGGACCAGGAAGTGCGGGTGACCCTCATACGCCTTGGCGAATGCCCGCTGGTTGTCGGCCTCCAGCCGATAGTCCAATTCCATCTCGGTGCGCTCGATCAGCTCATCGACGACACCCTGCACGTCGGCGCCCGGAGCAAGCTGTTTGATCACCCCGATCATGCGCTGCATGGTCTTCAGGTCGGCACGCAGCGCCTCGTCGGCGCCCGGGTACTGGATTTTGACGGCCACCTCGCGACCGTCTGACCACACTGCCTTGTGCACCTGCCCGATGCTGGCCGAGGCCACCGGTGTGTCGTTGAAGTCGGAGAACCGTTGGCGCCACTTGGTTCCGAGCTGGGCGTCGAGCACCCGGTGCACTTTCGCCGCGGGCAGCGGTGGCGCATCCTTTTGCAGTTTCGTCAGCGCTTCCCGATACGGTTCGCCGAACTCGTCGGGAATCGCTGCCTCCATCACCGACAGCGCTTGGCCGACCTTCATCGCGCCGCCCTTGAGCTCGCCGAGAACGGTGAACAGCTGGTTGGCGGCCTTTTCCATCAGTTCGGCGTTGACCTCGTCTCTCGACTTACCGGTCAGCCGCTTGCCGAACCCGAGCGCTGCCCGGCCGGCGAAGCCGACCGGAATGCTGGCCAGCTTCGCGTTGCGAGCGGCGCCGCCGCGTTTGATGTCTGCCACGCCAACCATCATCCATGACGAGTCGGCGCTCGCCCGCATCGATCTGGCAACAAGCGCTGTCAGTGCGAATGGTGAAGATTGGTGAGGGCCGGTAAACATACGGTGAGCAGCAGCGATCTGGCTGTGTCAAACCCCAATGAACCGGAACTGCCGAGGACGAATCGCCTCTTTCAGACGATCCGGCTCTGGTGGTCAGTCCAATACCGATCGCGCAGTAGGCGCTTGTAGAGCTTGCCGGTGGGCAGGCGCGGCAGCTCGTCCTCGAAGTCGATCGAGCGGGGCACCTTCTGTCGCGAGAGATGCTCACCGCAGAAGGCGATCAGCTCCTCGACGAGCTTCTGCCCCGGCTGAACTCCGGGCATCGGCTGCACGACCGCTTTCACCGCTTCGCCGAGGTCCTCGTCGGGCACCCCGAAAACCGCGGCGTCAGCCACTTTCGGATGGGTGATCAGCAGGTTCTCGCACTCCTGAGGGTAGATGTTGACTCCGCCCGAGATGATCATGAATGTCGCGCGATCGGTGAGGTACAGATAGCCGTCGTCATCGACATAGCCGACGTCGCCGACGGTGGCCATCCTGCCGTCAGGTGAGTGGCCCTCCGCGGTCTTGACGGGATCATTGAAGTAGGAGAATTCGGTCCCGGCCTTGAACCACAAAGTGCCGGGCTCACCTTTCGGGGCGGGGCGCATGTTCTCGTCTAGCACTTGCAGCTCGCCAAGCACGATCCGGCCGACTGTGCCCCGGTGGCTTAGCCACTGCTCGCTGTCGCAGGCCGCGAAACCCATTGCCTCCGTAGCGCTGTAGTACTCGAGGATGATCGGACCCCACCAGTCGATCATCTGCTCCTTGACCTGCACCGGGCAGGGCGCGGCGCCGTGCACCGCGACCTCCAGCGATGACACGTCGTATCGGCGGCGCACCTCATCGGGCAGTTTGAGCATGCGCGAGAACATCGTTGGCACCAATTGGGTGTGGCTTGGCCGAAAGGTGTCCACCAGCTTCAGGTAGCGCTCCGGATCGAACCGTTCCATGAGCACGGCCGTTCCGCCCATCCGGATGGTCAGGTTCACCCCGGCATGGGGCGCCGAGTGGTAAAGCGGCGCGGGCGAGAGATAGATCATGCCTTCGCGATAACGCCACAGGTTGGAAAGGAATTGATAGACCGGCAGCGCTTGCGCTGGGGAGACTTCCGGGAGCGGTCGAACGATTCCTTTGGGCCGCCCGGTGGTGCCGGAGGAATAGAGCATGGCGATGCCGAGCGACTCGTCTGGGATGGGTGTGGACGGGAACCCGGTTGTCGCATCGTGGAGATTGAAAATCTGGCGGTCGCCGGGGGCGTCGACGATGATTGCGACTTCGACGTTCGGACAGTCCTTCAACGCCTCGGTGGCCACCGAACGCTTCTCCTGCGAGAAGATCAGCACCTTCGATTCGCTGTTGTTGACGATGTAGGCGACTTCCTCGGGAGTCAGGAATGAGTTGATGCACGTGTAATACAGCCCGGCGCGTTCGCCCGCGGCGCAGCATTCGAGGTAGCGAGCGTTGTTTTCCATGAAGATCGAATAGTGGTCCAGGCGTCTGAGCCCAACGCTTCGTAGGAAATGGGCAAGGCGGTTGGAGCGCGCCTCGAGATCGGCATGGGTGATTGCCTCGCCGGTCTGAGCCATGATGAAGGCGGGCTGATCGGCTCGGCTGCGCGCGTATTCGGCCGCATACATAGCGGCACGCTATCGCCTACAAACTGCGCCGATCTTGAATTCGCCAAACCAGCAAGCGCTGTCAGCATGAACACAGCGGATGTCTGGGCCAGTGCCGCGCGACGATCGAGCCGGCGTGGACGTCGAACTCCAGCGTGGCGTTCAGCGCCGTCGGCGGTTCGGGATCGGGCCCGGCCTGCGGCTCGGAGCCACGACGGATGGCGCCGATCACCCGGTTGACTTGGCTGAGCGCCAGCGCCGCCGTCGCCAGCAGGGTCGCGCGATCGGCCACGCCGACGGTGTCGCGCAGCTGTGCGGCGACGGCAGGCCACGCCGCGTCGCGGTCCCTGCGGTGCAGATCCGCACACCCCAAGCAGCTGGTGACGCCGGGGATGACCAGCGGACCGATCAGGCCGGTGCCGTCGCGCACCCGGACCGCGAGGTGCGCGACGCCCTGGCTGTGCAGGTCGCGCAGCATCCGCGGGTCGGCGACCAGGTTGTCGGACAACACCACCAGGTCGGCTTCGGCGGAGGTCACCGCCGCGTGAGGTTGGCTGCTGTGCTTGACCCGCGCACCCGAACAGCGCAGCGACTCGATCAACAGTTCTGACAGCGGGCCGCGACCGTGCACGCGGATCGACGCCGACCGGACGGGCCGGGGCCGGTGGCCACGGGTCGCGACCCCGGCCGCGACCAGCTGCGCGACCAGATCGCCGAGCTCGCCGGCGGGCACGCCGCCCTGCCGGTCAGCTTGACGTTGGAGCTCGCTCATCGGTACTGGCGAATTCATCGTCCGCAACAGGGTGGCCAAGCCCGCGGATGTCACGCCGCGCGGTGGGCGGACTAGCACGGCGCGGCGCGGATTCCATCCCACCTGAACGGCGCCGTCGGGGCGCAGCAGCACCGGCAAAGCCGGGTCGAGCGCATACAACGGCGACGTGGGCTGCGCCATTCTGGCACTGTGCCACGGCGGGGCGGGACGGCCGGCTCAGCTATCCACAGAGCCGGCGCCGTCATCGGTGTCGGCGTGGCCGGCGTCTGTGCCCCGCTCGAACTCGGCGATCGCCTCATCGATTCCGCTGGTATCGCCGCCGATGACCCGGTCGATGAACGCCGCCGGGTCGTCGAGGTCTTCTGTCTCGGGCAGCAGGTCGGGGTGTTGCCAAACCCGGTCGCGGGCGTCGACACCGGCCGCCTGGGTCAGCCGCTCCCAAAGCGCGGCCGCCTCCCGCAGCTTGCGGGGCCGCAGCTCGAGGCCGACCAGCGTGGCGAAGGTCTGCTCGGCCGGTCCGGCGGTGGCCCGACGCCGGCGCAGCGTCTCGCCGAGGGCGGCCGCGCCGGGGATGCGGTCGCCGAGCGCCGCATTCACCACCGTCTGCACCCAGCCCTCGATCAGCGCCAGCAGCGTCTCGAGCCGTTCCAGCGCCTGGGTCTGCTCCGGCGTGGCCTGGGGCTCGAACACGCCTTGGGTCAACAGCTGCTCGACGGCGGCCGGATCGTTCAGCGTGGCCGGGTTGAAGTCGCGGGCCAACTCCTCGATTCCCCGCATGTCGATCTTCATGCCCTTGGCGTAGGCCTCGACGGCGCCGAGCAGCTGACTGGCCAGCCACGGCACGTGACTGAACAACCGGTGATGGGCGGCCTCACGAGCCGCCAAGAAGGTGACGATCTCGCTGCGCGACTGCTCGAGCCCGGCCGCGAAGGACTCGATAGCCTCCGGCAGCAGTGCGGCTATTCCCTTGGGCCCCAACGGCAAACCGATATCGGTCGACGTCAAAACCTCGCGCGACAACCGGGCCAGCGCCTGGCCCAGCTGCGACCCGAATGCCATGCCGCCCATCTGCGACATCATCGACAGCAGGGGACCGGCCATCGTCTTGGCTTCTTCGGGCAGGGCCGCCGCCCACACCGTCGCGATCTGCTGGGCCATCGGATCGCACAGCCGCTTCCACGTTTCGAGGGTGTTGTCCACCCAGTCGTTGGGGGTCCACGCGATCGCCTTGCTGGTACCGGCCGGCAGCGCGGTCACCCCGTCGAGCCAGGTTTCGGCAAGGTGGACGGCGTCGCCGATCGCCTGGTTGGTGGCGGCCGGAATTGGTGCCACGAATCCGATCGAACTCGCCGCCAGTTGCCGGGCCAGCTCGTAGTTCACCGGCCCGGAGGCCTGGCCGCCGGCCATGGCCGAGCCCGCGCCGCTGAACATCTGCCCGAGCCGGGTAAAGATCTGGCCCAGGTCGGCCATGTCGAATTCGCCGCCGAGTCCGCCCAGACCGAACGGGTCGGCCGGTCCTTTGCCGGAATCGGGATCGTTTTCCCCGCGCTTTTCGTGGTCCGGGTCGTCTCCGGCGGAGAACCCGAAAGGCACGTCAGCCATGCCCCCAACGTTACTCACCGGCGGGGCGCGGCGCGCGAGCCGCCGTCACGCTCTGAGTGAACCGGCCGCCAATTCGCCCTGACCAGTCCGTCTAGTGTTAGCGAGGTGAACAGGCGGATTCTGACGCTGACCGTGGCGCTGGTGCCGATGGTGGTCTTCGGTGTTCTGCTTGGGGCGGTGACGGTGCCGTATGTGTCACTTGGCCCGGGCCCTGCGTTCGACACGCTCGGCGAGGTCGACGGCAAGCAGGTCGTCGACATCAAAGGCACCCAGACACACCCGACGTCGGGTCACCTGGACATGACGACGGTGTCGCAGCGCGACGATCTGAGCTTGGCGGAGGCGCTGACACTGTGGCTTTCCGGACAGGAGCAGCTGATGCCGCGCGACCTGGTCTACCCGCCGGGACAGTCCCGGGACGAAATCGACAAGGCCAACGACGCCGATTTCAAGGAGTCCGAACACAGCGCCGAGTACGCGGCCCTGGGATACCTGAAGTACCCGCAGGCCGTCACCGTCGCGGCGGTCACCGATCCCGGGCCCTCGGTGGGCAAGCTGCAGGCGGGCGACTCGGTGCAAGCGGTGAACGGTACGCCCGTCGCCACCGTCGAGCAGTTCACGTCCTACTTGAAGAACACCAAGCCCGGCCAGCCGGTCACGGTCGACTTCCGCCGCAAAAACGCACCCCCCGGAGTCGCTCAGATCACGTTGGGCAGCAACAAGGATCGCAAGTACGGCTTTGCCGGCCTCTCGGTGATGGACGCGCCGTGGGCGCCGTTCGTGGTCGATTTCAACCTCGCCAACGTCGGCGGGCCCTCGGCGGGTTTGATGTTCAGCCTGGCGGTCGTCGACAAACTCACCACGGGCAATCTCGCCGGCTCCAAGTTCGTCGCCGGCACCGGCACGATCAAGCCCGACGGCACTGTGGGCCGTATCGGCGGCATCGTGCACAAGATGACTGCAGCCCGCGATGCCGGGGCGACGGTGTTTCTGGTGCCGGCCGAAAATTGCTATGAGGCAACCTCCGGTAAGTTGCCCGGACTGCAATTGGTGAAGGTCGACAACCTCGGTGCAGCGGTAAATGCGCTGCATGCCGTGACGTCCGGCGGCCAACCGCCGAGCTGCTAACGCCCTGCGACGATGCGGGCCGGAACGGGCCGAGGACGAGCGGGGCAAGTCACAGAGGTGCGTACAGTTGTGATACGTCGAGGACGACGGCCTAAGAAGAAGGGCAGTCCGCTGTCGACATGGAGCAGGGAGCTTAGCTAGTGGGTATGCGGCCCGCCGCGAAAATGCCGAAGCTGACTCGGCGCAGCCGGACTCTCATCACGATCGCGCTGGCGGTGATCTTGCTGCTGCTGGTCGGCCCGCGCTTGATCGACGGCTATGTCGACTGGCTCTGGTTCGGCGAGCTTGGCTACCGGTCGGTGTTCACCACCGTGCTGCTGACCCGGCTGGTGTTGTTCGTGGTGGTGGGGCTGCTGGTCGGTGGCATCGTGTTCGCCGGCCTGGCGCTGGCCTACCGCACTCGGCCGGTGTTCGTCCCGAGCAACGGCAACGATCCGGTGGCGCGGTATCGCACCGTGGTGATGTCGAGGCTGCGCGTGATCGCAGTCGGGATTCCGGTCGCGATCGGCCTGCTCGCCGGGATCATCGCGCAGAGCTACTGGGTCCGCGTTCAGCTGTTCTTGCACGGCGGCGACTTCGGCATAGACGATCCACAGTTCGGCAAGGACCTCGGCTTCTATGCATTCGACTTGCCGCTCTACCGGCTTGTCCTCAGCTTCATTTTCGTCGCGGTGTTTTTGGCATTCGTAGCAAATTTGTTGGCGCACTACGTGTTCGGCGGTATCCGACTGTCCGGGCGCACCGGCGCGCTGAGCCGTTCGGCCCGCATCCAGCTAGTTAGCTTGGTTGGCACACTGGTGTTGCTCAAGGCCGTTGCCTACTGGCTGGACCGCTACGAGCTGCTTTCGCACACCCGCGCCGGGAAGCCTTTCACCGGCGCCGGGTACACAGATATCAACGCGGTGTTGCCCGCCAAGCTGATTCTGTTGGCGATCGCGTTGATCTGCGCGGCCGCGGTGTTCACGGCGATCGTGTTGCGCGACTTGCGAATCCCGGCTATCGGCCTGGTGCTGCTGTTGCTGTCGTCGTTGATCGTCGGCGCCGGCTGGCCGCTGATCGTCGAGCAGATCAGCGTCAAGCCCAATGCCGCGCAGAAGGAACGCGAGTACATCAGCCGAAGCATCAGCGCGACCCGGCAAGCCTACGGCCTCACCAATGACGTTGTGACCTACCGCGATTACAGTAACGACGCGCGGGCGACAGCCGAGCAGGTCGCCTCCGACCGCGCCACCACCTCCAACATCCGGCTGCTCGACCCGACGATCGTCAGCCCGGCGTTCACACAGTTCCAGCAGGGCAAGAACTTCTACTACTTCCCCGACCAGCTGTCCATCGACCGCTATCGCGACCGTGACGGCATTCTGCGCGATTACGTCGTCGCCGCCCGCGAGCTCAATCCGGACCACCTGATCGATAACCAGCGGGACTGGATCAACCGGCACACCGTCTACACCCACGGCAACGGCTTCATCGCCTCGCCGGCCAACACCGTGCGCGGTATCGCCAACGACCCCAACCAGAACGGCGGATACCCGGAGTTTCTGGACAACGTCGTCGGCGCCAACGGCGGAGTGCTCTCCGAAGGTCCGGCGCCGCTGGACCAGCCGCGGGTCTACTTCGGGCCGGTCATCTCCAACACGCCAGCCGACTACGCGATCGTCGGAAAGACCGGTGTTGACCGGGAATACGATTACGAGACCAACACCGAGACCAAGAACTACACCTACACCGGAAGCGGCGGAGTGCCGGTCGGCGGCTGGGTGTCGCGGAGCGTCTTCGCTGCGAAGTTCGCAGAGCGAAACTTCCTGTTCTCCAATGTGATTGGGTCCAACAGCAAGATCTTGTTCAATCGCGATCCGGCGCAGCGGGTTGAGGCGGTGGCGCCGTGGTTGACGACCGACAGCAACATATACCCGGCGATCGTCAACAAGCGGCTGGTGTGGATCATCGATGCCTACACCACGCTGGACAATTACCCGTATTCCGAGCTCACCTCGCTGTCGTCGGCCACCGCCGACTCCACCGAAGTCGCCTTCAACCGGCTGGTGCCCGACAAGCAGGTGTCCTACATCCGCAACTCGGTGAAGGCCACCGTCGACGCCTACGACGGGACGGTCACGCTTTATCAGCAGGACGAGCGCGACCCGGTGCTCAAAGCGTGGATGAAAGTCTTCCCCGGGACCGTCAAGCCCAAGAGTGATATCACCGCCGAATTGGCTGCCCACCTGCGCTATCCGGAGGACCTGTTCAAGGTGCAGCGGATGCTGCTGGCCAAATATCACGTCAACGACCCGGTGACGTTCTTCTCCACGTCGGATTTCTGGGATGTGCCCCTGGACCCGAACCCAACCGCCAGCAGCTATCAGCCGCCGTACTACATCGTCGCGAAAGACATTGCCAAAGGCGATGATTCGGCATCGTTCCAGTTGACCAGTGCGATGAACAGGTTCAAGCGGGACTACCTGGCCGCTTACATCAGCGCCAGCTCCGATCCGGCGACTTATGGCAAGATCACCGTGCTGACCATCCCGGGCCAAGTCAACGGGCCGAAATTGGCCAACAACGCGATCACCACCGACACCGCGGTGTCCCAGGACCTTGGTGTGATCGGGCGTGACAACCAGAACCGGATCAAGTGGGGCAATCTGCTCACGCTGCCGGTCGCCCAGGGCGGGCTGCTGTATGTCGAGCCGGTTTACGCTTCACCCGGCTCCAGCGACGCCGCCTCGTCGTATCCCCGCTTGATCCGGGTGGCGATGATGTACAACGACAAAATCGGATACGGCCCCACCGTCAGCGACGCGCTGACCGGGCTGTTCGGGCCCGGCGCCGGCGCGACCGCGGCCGGGATCGCGCCGACCGAGGCGGGCGCGCCCGCCGGTCCGCCGCCGGCCGCTTCGCCGCCCGCCGATGGTGCGCCGCCGCCCGTGGCTGCGGCCGTCCCGCCGTCGCCGACCGGGGCCGTCACCCTGTCGCCGGCTAAGGCCGCCGCGCTTAAAGACGTTCAGTCGGCATTAGGCGCCGCGCGCGACGCGCAGAAGAGCGGCGATTTCGCCGCCTACGGATCCGCATTGCAGCGGCTGGACGACGCGATTACCAAGTACGACAACACCAAGTAGTCCCGCTTGCTTCGGCAAGGAGGTACGCGAAATGGCCGATATGGACCACATTCCGGTGACGGTCGTACAACCCGGAGAAGGAGAGTACGTAGCGCTCCCGGGGTTTGGGGCTGTGTTCAAGCTCTCCAGCCGCACCAACGGCGGCGAGGTGTCCATCGTCGAGCATCCCTTCGAGGTGGGCTTGCTCACCGCGGCGCACCGGCACACGCGCGAGGATGAGCATTCGATCGTGTTGGCCGGCGAGATCGGCTTCCGCTCGG
>Ga0210386_10001593_pt1 | contig 20132 bp, 17 predicted proteins | sample IncBWH32OmetaG_FD_160091 | JGI IMG/M metagenome (GOLD analysis project Ga0210386, IMG submission 160091) | Forest soil microbial communities from Barre Woods Harvard Forest LTER site, Petersham, Massachusetts, United States - Inc-BW-H-32-O ...
GGCCGCCTCCTTCATCCGCTCCGCGCGCGACAATTCTTTGCGACCGACACCCCCATGCAGGTCGAGCATGCGATCGAACCACGCCGCAACAGCGTCGCCGGGCTCAAGCACCGGCGTTGGCGAGACGACGCGCGACCACTGCAGAAGGCCAAACAGAATGCAATCCGCGTAGATCGGAGCCAGGCCGCCCAGGAAACTCTTCTGCTCCAGCACTTTGCGCACTGGCGCGAGCTTGCGGCGAAAAGCTGACAGCGCCTTGTCGCGCTCGGCCGCCAGCTCTTCCAGCGATTTTTTCAACGCGCGCTCGATTTGGCCGCGAAGGTGTGCAGCATCGGTCTCACTGACGCAATCGACCACGTCGAGCATCAAATAAGGAACCAACGCCGGAACGAGCTCACGATCGGTCCACACGTTGAAGACCTGTGTCAGTGTCTCGTTCGCGGCTCCGCCAAATAATAGCGGCCGGTCGGCGAATTCCCGGTCCAGATAGAGCGCAATTGCCCACGAATCCGCGACGACACGATCACCATGCCGGAGGATCGGCACCTTGTCCTGGCCGCTGAAGGCGATGGCGCCCTTGTCGGTGACCGATACCACGTGGGTGGTGAAGCCCAAGCCCTTGTGATGCAGCGCCAATCGGGTGCGCCAGGAAAAGGTACTGTAGCGGCAGCCGCTGAGGCCGCCGAGTTCCCATAACTCGACCATGCCGACCTCGGAAAAGTATGTTTAACTTTACATTGCATATTCAATGAGTCAACTTGGCCGTAGGACGACCGATGAAAACAGTTGCCAACAAGTCGACGCCGGAAATTTCGCCTCATCAGCGTGAGGCACCGCCACTGGGCCGCAGCGATTGCGAGCGGGCTTTCTTCGAGTACGAGCAGGCCCTGATCTGTGCGTCCGAAGCTTTTTACCGCTTTGCCGGTGCGACGCTCGGTGCGACCGGTCGTGAACATAATCTGACCGGCCAGGAGCAGGTCATTCTTCAGCAATTGATGGTTACACCGAAGCCACGCAGCGTCAGCGATCTCAGCCGTTTCAGCAATCGTGACGACATCGCCAATATTCAGTACAGCCTTCGCAAGCTGGCCGCGGCCGGCTTGATCGAAAAGGTACCGGGCAGCACCAACCGCGACACGCGGTATCAGCCGACCGCGGCCGGCCGGCAATTGACTGAAGGTCTCGTAACCACGCGGCGCGAACGGCTGATAGCGCCGAGTGCAAACATTAACGATATCGAGAAGCAGCTGAAAGCAGCGGTAACGGCCATGACGCTGCTCACTGGCTTATACGATCACGTGTCGCGGGTGCTGGCCGGCCGCTGACGAAGTTGGTCGTGGCTGAGGGGCGTCGATGACCGATTTCAATCCGGCTTATTTTCGCGCTAAAGGCTGGTGGCGCGATGAAACGCTATGCGACTGGCTCGATCGTTGCGTATCGGCGGCGCCCGACCGCATTGCGCTGCTCTGCGCGGACAGAACTCTGACCTATGCTGCGGTCGCAGCGGATGTCGCGAGGCTTGCCGCCGGCCTCGCCGACATCGGAATCGGCTGCGGCGATGTCGTCGTAGTCCACCTGCCGAACGTACCTGAATTCCTGATCGCCTGGCTCGCCATCAGTGAAATTGGCGCGGTGATGCAGACGGTGCACACGCCCTACGGTCCTCGTGAGCTCGAACACCTGATCACTCACGGTGGCGGCAAGGCGGCGATTGCGCTCGCTAGGACGAAGGATCGCTCCCCAGCCGCCGAGATTGCTGCGCTTCGCGACCGCATTGCGACACTACGGTGCGTCGTCTCCGTCGGCGATGACGTACCGGGCACAGTCGGCTTTGCGACGCTGCTGGAGCGGGAGCAAGGAAAGCCGGCCTCCTTGCGGCCGAACGCCGATGATCCATTTCTTCTTCTCTATACCTCGGGCACAACGTCATCACCCAAAGCTGTTTCGGTCAGCTTCAATCATTATCTGAGCAATGCTCGACTGTGCGCGGCCGAGTACGGATTGCGACCCGACGACCGCATCCTCTGCCTCGCGCCTTACACACACCTCTACGGACTTTACGCGTACGAACTCGGCCTTGCTGTCGGTGCCACCGCCTGCCTGCTCGACGTTTTCACCCCGGCCGCTTTTATCAAAACGCTTAAGCAGACGAGACCGACGGTTCTCATCGCGGGTCCAGCCCATATCGCTCCCTGCCTGCAGCAAAAACTCTTTGCCGATGTGGATCTTTCCGCTATGCGTTTTGCGGTACTCTCAGGATCAACCGTACCGGCGTCGATGTCCGCAGCTTTTGAGGACATGTTACCGAACGGCCGCGTCGTACAAGCCTGGGGTATGACGGAGCTGCAGTTCGGAGCCTGTAGTCGGCCGACTGACACGCGCGAGGTGCGCTTCGAAACCATCGGCCGCGCAACACCGGGAACGGAGCTGCGCGTTGCCGACGGCGAGGATCGCGTACTGCTGCCCGGCGAAATTGGCGAACTTCACGCACGCGGCTGCTCGTTATTCGCGGGCTATCTTCGGAACGCCGAAGCCAGTAGTGCCGCCTTCACCGCGGATGGCTGGTTTCGCACCGGCGATCTCGCCAGCATGGACGCGCAAGGGAATGTGCTCCTTCGCGGCCGAAGCAAGGAACTGATCAATCGCGGCGGCGTCAAATTCAATCCGATCGACATGGAGATTGCGATTGGCGGCCACCCTGCGGTCGCCCAAGTGGCAATTGCGCCCGTCCCCGACGACATTCTGGGTGAGCGTGCTTCATGCTTCGTGGTGCTGAAGGACGGGGCTTCGCTGAGCTTCGAGGAGCTCACTGCATTCCTGGCGGAACGCAAATTTGCAAAGTTCACTTGGCCTGAGCAGTTAACGATCGTGCCGGACATGCCTATCACTCCGACCCGCAAGGTCATCAAAGCGCAGCTGGTCAGCAGATATCTCGGCGACCGCAGTACCGAACAGCGCGAGGGCTACTGACATGCGCTTGCCACTAGCGTTGCCCGACTCACGCGCTCACATCGCGCAAATTCAGAGCGAGCGGAAAAAGAAGGCGTTCGCGCTCGCTAAAACTGTGCCCTGGTATCGCGACAAGCTTGCCGGCATACAATCTGACGCGCTCGACGACCCCGAAGAGTGGCAAAAGATCCCGATCCTCGACAAGGACACGCTGCGCAAATTCTCCCATGCCGAACTCCTCCACGCGTTCTGCGCGGTTCCGCACGATCAGATCGCGGAGTACTGGCGCTCAGGCGGCTCCACCGGCCAGCCGGTCTTTTATCCGCGGACGGTGGACGATCTTGTCTATGGCGAGTTGTCCTGGGGCCGCTCGTTCCCCTGCATCGGCATCGGTCCTGGTGACCTTTGCCACATCTCGTTTCCGCTTGGTGTCCACCCGGCCGGCCAAGTCTGGGCACGCAGCGCCAAGATGTTCAACGTCGGCATGGTTTGGGTCGGCGCCGGCAATTCCTATCCATCGGCGGCGCAACTGGAATTAATCGAGACGCTGCAGCCGACAGTATTCATCGGCATGAGCAGTTTTGCGCTTCATCTTGCTAATCTTGCCGAAGCCAAAAACATTGATCTCGCGGCGGGATCAGTGCGCAAGCTCGTTTGCTCGGCGGAAACGCTTTCGACCGCCAAGCGGGAGAAACTCTCGCGCCTGTGGGGCGCGGAAGTGTTCGACGTTTTTGGTATGAGCGAAGCCGGCCTGATGGGGGCCGAGAATTCTGCGCACGATGGTATTCATATCTGGACCGATATGTATTTCATCGAGGTGGTCGATCCAGATAGCGGCCGCGCCGTGCCGGAAGGCCAGGTCGGCACGTTGTGCGTCACACCGTTGTGGACAAATCATGCGACACCGTTCCTGCGCTGGAATTCCGGAGACTTGGTCAGTTTCGCCTCGCACTCTGCGGGCAGTGGCCGTTTCGCTGACCTTTTTCCGGTGATCAAACACGCCAACCGGACCACCGGCTTTTTTAAAGTGCGCGGCGTCAACGTCAATCATGCGGAATTCGAGGATATGATGTTTCGCAACGCTGACGTCCTCGACTTTCAAGCGGTGCTCGAGACCGAAGTCAAAACCGATAGGGAAAATCTGCGTGTGCTAATCGAAATCAGGGGCGCATGTGAGCCCGATGCCGTCTGCGTCGCAGTCGCGCAGGCAGTAAAAAACACCTTTGAGATTTCGCCTTCGGTACAGGTGCTTCAACGTGGCAGCTTAGCGGCGGAATTTGAACGAAGCCTCAAAGCTCCGCGCTTCGTCGACCACCGCCGCTAACGTACCATCTGCCTCGGCTACATCCATTGAGGCGGGAGTTGTGGCTGCCCCGTTAATGAGAACACGACCTTAGGTCCTTAAACGCCGCGACTTCCTTTCGAGAGATAGAATATTGAGGGCGGAACGGTCAGGCGCAAAACCATAAGGCGGTAGCCTCTTAGGGGGTCATTGTGGGGAATTCTAATTGGGGGCTGTCTCCCGGACAGCCCAAGTACCGCAGAACGCACCGATGGCCATTTGTGGGAGGCTAAGCGTCGGCGCTGCTGGTATCAAACTCGATCCGCCTAAGGACGTCCCAATAAACGGTCACGCCACATCGCGTTCATCGACGCCTCCTGGAAGCCTAAAATTGGCCCGAGGGAAGACAATAGAGCCAAGAGCGACCATCGCAGCGGGACATGACCACCCCTCTCGCAGAGCCCGGAACCGGTGGTCGACGCCGTGTCTGAACGCGTGCCGCCGTCGTCGATGACCTTATTGAGGTGATTGCGCTGTTCGATGGCCCGACCGCGAAACCGATCGCGTCGAGAACGCGTAAGCCGCTTTCGCAAACGTAGAAGCCTGAGCCCGCCGCACGAACTTCCGCCTGACGCCCGTGAATGACGACCTCCCAACCGCGCTGCGCGAGCGCAGCCGTGAGACCCCGAACCCGCCAAAGGCAATGATCACCTTCAGCTTACGCACCATCGTGGCAGCAGGGCTGATTATGATTTTGCGTAGAAGTTGCGGACGGCTTCGGCCACCGGTCCCGGGCTCTCCAGGGTCGGAAAGTGCGTGCGCCCGTTAATGTGCACCGGATGAAACCACGGATTTTTAGCGGAAAAGTCCTGCTGGAATTTCCGATATTCCTCGAACAGCGGCTGCGAATAAATATGCGCGACCTCCAGCCGAACAGGTAGGGCTTTCATCCGGTCGAGCGGGCTGCCCCATTTCCGATAGGATTTCTCGATCTCACGACAAGCGCGCATCCACATCTCGCCGTTGAACCAAGCCATCTCGTTTCGGATGTGATTCTTCACATCCTCATTGTCAGTCGCTTCAACCCACTCATCGAAGAAGCTCTGGCGACCAATTTGATAACGGTCCGGGTCCTGCCCATCCTTGAGCTGCTGCCAGAAACCGTCGTGCGGCTGCATCAACCAATCGATGACGACAGTCCGATCGATTTTCAAACGTTCGCAGAGGTCGATGTTCACCCAACACCCGTGCGACGTTGAAACAAAATGCACGTTCTCCAGGTTCTTGGCCTTGATAAACGCCTCCACGTCGTCGACTAGATCGGCCGCAGTAAAATCGCCGTGCAAAGTCTGGTTCGAGTCGTGCCCGCGGTAGTTCGGGACAACGACGTGGAAATCCTTTGCCAAAAGCGGGGTGAGATTTTGAAAAGACGGTCATCCTGTGCCCATCCCGAAAGCAACACCAGCGTCCGCGGATTTGATTGGCCGCTTTCAACATACGTCATCGGATGACTGTTGATCGTGACGCTTTCCATGAATAAAGACCCCTCTGTTTTCAGCGGACTTGGCGCACAGCATGTAGCTGGCAGCTACTTTGTTTCCTCGCCAAAAAGCGGCCCCACGCCAGACTGGTAATACTTTATATATAAAGCATCCAAGGACCGGCAAGCGGCCCCGCGAAGCTGCAGCGAAGGCGCCATGGGATTTATCGATACCTACTAACGCAAATGGCGATTTCTCATTATCGTCTTCAGTGGCTAGCGTCAGCCCAAAAATGACAACCAGGGGGATCGCGCTCGTTCCTAAAGGGACAGGCGGGCAGCGTAGAAGCACCACCTGAACCACTTTGCCGCCAAAAACATTCGGGGCACGTGGGCTCATTGCCGACAAAGCAAGCCCACCAGATCCCAGGGATCAAAGACCGAGCCATCGGACAACCAAAGCCTCTAAGGATTTGAAAGAGCAGCTCAAAGCAACTCAGGATACACGATCCATGTACGAGCCGTTTCCGGGAAATTACGTGTGGAATCTGTCGGTGAATATCTGCATCGGCATGGGTGGCGCCATCGGCGAGATCGACCAGGCGAATGATCGTGTTCGCGAATTGGCCAAGCAGGGCGACGACACCGGCACGGAAGCATTCTTCTCATCCTGGATCGCCATGGCCGACGGCGTGATAGGCCTAGCCGACGAAGCCGCCGCGGCGGGACATTTTCTGAGCGCGGCGGAAAAATATGCTCGCGCCACCGCCTATTACATCACGGCCGAGCGTATGCAGAGCCGCCATTATGCACCGCGGAAGCTAGCCTATCAAACCATGTTGCAAACCATGGAGCGCGCGATTGTATGCGGTTCTTTCAACTGCGAACGGGTTGAAATCCCGTACCAGAACGGGAGTTTCCCCGCGCTGTTCGTGCGAGGCCAGGGCGCCGGCCCTCGCCCATGCATGGTGTTCTGTAACGGACTCGATAGCGTCAAGGAGATGGTCTACCTTTCCATACGCGACGAGTTCGCCAAACGCGGCGTGTCCTGCCTCATTGTGGACCAGCCGGGAGTCGGAGAAGCGCTGCGCTTTGGCGGTTTGCATGCCATCGTGGAAAGCGAGCAATGGGCGGGCGCCGCCCTCGATTATCTGGAAAAGCGCAAGGACGTCGATTTCAGGCGCTGCGGTATGATGGGCTGGTCACTTGGCGGCTATTACGCGCCGCGCGCCGCGGCCTTCGAGGACCGCTTCAAACTTTGCGTAGCATGGGGCGCCAACCACAATTGGGGCGAATTGCAAAAACGCCGCCTCGCGCGAGAAGGCGATCGCCCCGTGCCGCATTACTGGGATCATGTGACGTGGGTGTGGGGCATCGACAGCCTCGATTCCTTCATGACTTTTGTTACAAAGGTCTCGCTGGTCGGCGTCGTCGATAAAATCCGTGTGCCCTTTCTAATCACACACGGCGCCTGCGACCGGCAGATTCCGCTTAGCGACGCGTATCAAAGCTACGATGAGGCATTGAACAGCCCGCTTCGCGAACTGAGAATCTTCACAGAACGGGAAGGCGGTGTAGAACATGTCGGTGCCGACAATATGGAGCCACCCCGCAGCGCGATTGCCGACTGGGTCGCTGATCGATTCGCCGAGATGTGACCAAATCACATAATTCTTCGAGCGGCGGATTGCATCGCACGGTCAATCGATACTGCCGTGCATTGTGAACTCAGTAGCGAAGATGGAAAAAGACCTTTCTGGATCCGCGTAATCGGCAATCGAGCGACCCGCCATTAGCGACAAGGCCGCAAAGCTCGTCGACCATACTTCGCGAACCGCATCGAAGGCTCCTTCTCCGAATCCTGCATTCATTTCCGCAGTTGCTACTATGTTGTCGACTTGACGATCAATATGCGAGGTGTAGATGGGGTCGAGGGCAAGAGCGTGGCTGTGGCTGTCGAGTTTGAAACGGAAGGTTGACGCGTCGACCGCTAACGATCGACGAATAAAATCGAATCTCTTGCAACGGCCAACCACCGACGCGCGAAATACTGTTGCAGCATTGGTAAGCACCATGATGTTCTTTTCAAGATCGTTAAAGTGCGCCTCGTCGGGCCGGATGTGTTGCATGTAAGCAGGAACAGAGAGAAGACGGTTAATTCCGGCCACACCGTCGAATGCGAGTTCAATAACAGAATCTCGCTCGACGGCAAGTTTGAGGGGCGCCGAGAGATCGACACCTTGTTCTGGCAGGACGGTGTGGTTCTGCACATAGCCCGGCAACGCGTCGAGCACACTCGGATGGCGTTGGATGAGCGGCCAGTGGGCGTGGCGGAGATGTTGGAAGAATTGCGCTCGCGATAGCGAGGGATTGCGGCGGCAGACGATCATCATTTTTAGCAAGCTAAATGCTCCTTTGATGCGCCACGTATTTGGTTTAGCGTGATGTCGTCAGAGGCTGGCTTACGCCGTTCCGGAACATGCTTAGGCGGCGACGTCGAGCAGCAAGGCGGCTCGTCTGACGATCATCTGCCGGAACCAGACTAGGCAGGGATCGTTTTCCTCGTGGTAATGCCACTCGATAACCTCGGTGAGAGCCGGGAAGGCAATCGGCGGAGCAAGCACGCGCAGGGGCAACGTGCGGGCGAATAATTCAGCTAACCGGGCATGTACCGTCGCAATACGCTGGGTTCCGACGACTAAGCGCGGCACCAAGGTGAAAGCGGGCACGACAATTGAGATATTGCGCGTTAGCCCGGCTTGATCGAGAAACTGCTGCTCAAACGTTGTTTGCAATGACCCTCTTGAATATCGCACGACATGCGGCAACGTCCGGTATTGATCGAGCGTCAACATATCGCCGATCAGTTCGTTGTCCTTCCAGGCGACACACACGTACTTCTCGTCGAACAAGCCCTCGTTCGGGTGGTCCTCGAGGGCAAAGCATTTTGGAAGAATCCGCAGGTTGATCTCTCCGCGGCTGAAGCGCTCGAACGTTTCGGAAGTATGTTCTTCTAAGGTGACTTTTACGCCCGGTGCGTCGCGCGCGATATCGGTCAACAGATCGAGCATAAACACCTCGGTCGAGTAGTCCGAGGCGATGATACTGATGCGGCGATTCGACGTACGTGGATCGAAGCTTGCCGTTGTCGTGACCAGGGCTTTGGCTTTCAGCAAAATATTATGGAGCGGCTCCGCGAGGGCTCGTGCGAGCGGCGTCGGCTCCATCCGTCGCCCGATTGGCACCACAAGCTCGTCGTCGAAGTGCTCCCGCAGCCGCGCGAGCGCGCCACTAAGTGCAGACTGGCTCAGATTGAGCTGTTCAGCCGCTCGGGTGACGTTCTGATGCGTCAACAGCGCGTCCAACGCTACTAGGAGATTCAAATCGAGACCGTGAAAGCGCATCTTCTTCTACTGCTCGCGGGCCAAATCACATCAAGCAGCCAGCGGTAAATTACGCACCCGTGACTCTTTTCTCCGATCCGACCGCTGTCAAGGCGGCGCTTGAGCGGGTGGATCGTCCGTCAGCGGCAATTATGCGCCTCGCAGATGGTTGGTATCGATATATTCGATTTAAAGACGGTCGACCGCACTCTTATAGTCGTCGCCACGAAGGATATTGCGGCCGGTACACACAAAGACGGCGGCTAACAAGAGCAACATATCAGGGGGAGGAGCGATGGCGGCAGTAGAGCGGGTCTTGATCGTCGGTGCCGGAATCGGTGGGGTGACTTTGGCTATTGCGCTGCAGCAACGCGGCATTAATGCAGAGGTCGTCGAAATCGAGGCTAGGGTCGTCGGCGTTGGCATCACGCTGACCGGCAGCACTTTGCGTGCGCTCGACCGGGTCTCCCTTGCCACCGGCTGCGCCGAACGGGGCTTTGGCTTCAATTTCTTCCTTGTCAGCGATGGCGAGGGCAAACTGCAGGCGACCAATCCACTCCCGCCATCTGTACCAGGCCTTCCGGCAGCAGTCGGCCTGCAACGGCCGGTCTTCGCGGATTTCATGACTAAGACGGCCGAGGCCAATGGCGCTTCCATCCGTTCGGGCCTAACCGTCGCCGACTTGCATGGAGACGCCTCCGGCGTGGATGTGCAATTCACCGATGGCACCAGCGGCCGCTACGATCTTGTGGTGGGCGCCGACGGCGTCTTCTCCAGCATCCGTAAACGCGTGTTCGGCGAGGCCCATGAGCCGATTTATGTGGGGCAAGGCGTCTACCGCTTCATGACCGAGCGCGACCCAGCGATCGATCAGATCCACGTTTTTGTGGGACCGAAGTTAAAAGCGGGCTTCATCCCGCTCAGTAAAAACTCTATGTATTTGTTCACAACCATGAGCTATGCGCCTAACACGCGGATCGACGAAAGCAAAACACATCTAATTCTGAAAGAGGCTCTGAAGGATTTCACAGCGCCAATTGTTGCTGAGGTTCGCGAACGCATGAACACTTCTGAAAAAGTGATCTGGCGACCCTTTGAAAATACGCTAGTTCCTTCGCCTTGGTATCGTGGGCGCGTAGTCCTGATCGGCGACGCCGCACACACCATGACTCCACATCTAACCGCCGGTGGCGGCATGGCGATCGAGGACGCGGTAATTCTAGCGGAAGCGCTCGGGCAAGACGGCCCCCTGCCCGGGCGCCTCAGTGAATTCATGGAACGGCGCTTCGAACGCGTGCGCACCGCATGTGATATTTCGCTAGCGATCTGCAAACTCGAACAAATGCCGGAACCGGACGTGGGCCAAATCTACGCGTTGACCGGTAAGGGCTACGCCCTCCTTGGCGAGAATTTTTAGGGCATGATTCGAGCCCGGTCATCCGCGTCATCGCAGGGGCGAAAGTGGCGATGCGATACAGTTCTTTTGCGTCTACCGAGATCGGTTCGCTCCGCTCAAAATGAAAAAATGTGAATGTTCGCCGCGGCTGTTCTGCCATCTGCGGCAGCATGCAATTTTAATGGAGAGTTTCATGGTCGAACGCCTAATCGCGCAGCTCGCACATGTGGAAGTCATTACGCCGAAACCGGTACAGTCGGCCGCCTTCTTCAAGAATGTTCTGGGCCTGGAAGAGTCTGGCCGCACCGGTCAATCCATTTTTTTTCGCGGCTGGGGCGAGTTCTTTCATCACTCACTTCAACTGACCGAGGGGCCGGCTCCGGCCATCGCCCACACTGGCTGGCGCACGGAAGGGCCGAAGGAACTTGAGCTCTGCGTCAAGCGGCTGGAAGCCAGCGGCACCGGTGTCGGGTGGCAGAAGCCCGTTACCGGTCACGGCGCCGCCTATCGCTTCCGCTCGCCCGGTGGCCAGTTGCACGAGGTGTTCTGGGAATCGGAACGCTACCAGCCACCTACCGAACTTGTTCCGCTCGTCCCCAACCGGCCGCAGCGCTATATCACGCGCGGCGCTGGTGCCCGCCGCATCGACCACGTCACGTTCAATACTGACGATCCGTTTCGCGACGCGAATTGGTTTCAGGAGACGCTCGGCTTCCGCTTCATGGAATTCGCCAAGCTAGATCACGCTGATGTCGTGGTGACCGCGTTCGTGTCGTCGACCCCGATGTCGCATGATCTTGGCCTAGTGCTCGATGCTGTCGATCGCACCGGCAAACTCTCTGGTATCAAGGGGCGAGCCAATCACGTCGCCTTCTGGGTTGACAGCCGTGAGGACGTCCTGCGCACGGCGGATCTCTATCGCGAGGCCGGATTGGAGATCGAATACGGTCCCGGCAAGCACGGCGTCGGCGAAAATCTCTTCCTCTACGTGCGCGAACCTGGCGGCATGCGCGTCGAACTTTTCTCCGGCGGCTACATGCTCTACGCGCCCGACATCTTCCCATTCGAGTGGAAGGTGTCGCAGGGCTCGCTGAACGCTTGGAACCCCAATGCTATGATTCCGGACGGTTATTTGTTTGACGCTTTCCCGCCGATTGACCCGACGGTGCTCAAAGAACGAGCGCTTGCTGGCAACTACCGGGTGTGAAACGAATATAACGACAAATCTAGCTTAGGCCGCAAAAAGGGCCAAGCGCTAACAGGGAGGATCAAATGAGTGACGCTAATGATAATCGAAGCATCCGCCGCAACGGCAAAAGTCGGCGTGAGCTCTTGCGCATCGCCGGAGCCGCCGGCACGGTGGCAGCGGCAGGCTTTCCGCTGGTCAGCGTCGCGCGAGCGGATACGGCCAAGCTGAAAATCGGCTACATCGCCTGCATGTCTGGCCCACGGACCGATTTCGGAATCACGGCGCCATGGGTGCTGGAACGGGTCAAGGCAACGCTGAAGGATGGGCTGAAAATCGGCGGCAAAAACTACGCCGTCGAATTACTGTTGAAAGACAACCAATCCGATCCGAACCAGACCAACGTCGTCGCTAAGGAGTTGATCCTCGGTGAAAAATGCGATTTGGTGCTGACCGACGATGGTGAAAACATCGCCGGCGCGGCCGACGAATTGGCGGATGCGCGTGGCGTTCCATTGGTCTCGACACTGTCACCCTGGGAGGCTTGGTTTTTTGGCCGCCATGGTTCGCCCGAAAAGGGCTTTCCCTTCACGTTCCACTACTGCATCGGCGCCGGCGACGTCTTTAATCTCTACGCCAACATGTGGAACACCGTGAAGACCAATAAGGTTGTCGGCACCATGTATATGGACTCACCGGCGGGACGCGGTTTTGCTGACCCACAACACGGTTTGCCGCCAATACTGAAAAAGTATGACTACAAAGAAGTACCAACCGGATACTTCCAAATCACAAACGACGATTTCTCTAATCAGATCGCAGCGATGAAAGCCGCCGATACTGGCATCATTACCGGCACCTGCTATCCAAACCACTTCACGACGTTTTGGAATCAAGCTGCGCAGTCCGGATTGAAGCCGGACGTCGTTACCGTCGCCGGGCCGTTCTTGTTTCCTTCAGGCGTCGAGGCTCTTGGCGATCACGGCGACGGCGTGTCGACTGAAGTCTTGTGGAATCCGCATCTGCCATATCATTCTTCGCTCACCGGGCAAAGCGCGCAAGATTTGGCCGACGAATACGAGAAATCTACTGGCAAACAGTGGACAGCGCCGCTCGGTATCGGTCATTCGCTTTGGGAGGTCGGCATAGCCGCGCTGAAAGCAGCCGCTGAGCCGAAGAATAACAAGTCGGTGCGCGAGAGCATTGCCACGCTCAACATCGACACCATTCTCGGTCCGCTTTACTTCGGCAAGTCGCCTATCAAAAGCGTCGCCGTGCAGCCTCTGACCGGTGGACAATGGCGTAGGACAAAATCCGGAAAATACGGATATGAATTGCTGATTGTTAACGCAGGTACGTCGAACGTCAAACCCGACGCCGAATTCAAGCTATTGTCACAACTTGGTTGAGTGGCCTCACTCGCGAGACCACTTTGCATTCCGGCCCTTCTCGGCCGGAATGCTCACGTGCTGTCTATACTCGAGGCATGCTTGGTAGCCGGTTGCCTGACGCGCCAATAACGAAATAGCTGGCCGCGAGGAGAGATGGGCCCACTGCTCGAAGTTGATCATCTCGACAAGCGGTACGGTGCCGTCGTAGTCGCCGACGATATTTGCTGCAAAGTCGATGGCGCTTCCTGCGTCGGTCTCATTGGGCCGAACGGTGCCGGCAAGAGCTCGCTGTTCAACATGCTTACCGGCATTGTCCCGCCTGACGCCGGTGCCATCCGGCTCGAAGGACAGGACATTGGGAACATCAAGGCGCACGGGCGCGTGCACCTGGGCATCGTGCGTGCCTTTCAAATCCCGCGGCCGTTTGCGCAATTGAGCGTGTATGAGAACGTCCTGACGGCCGCGCTATACGGAGCCGGTCTCCCCGGCCACAGAGCGCGAAGGCTTGCTCTCGACGTGCTGAACAGGACCGGGCTCCTGGCACAGGCCGATGAACCCGCGGGTCACCTACGGTTGCTCGACCGCAAGCGGCTCGAATTGGCGAAGGCGATTGCGACGCGAGCCAAGTTACTTCTGCTCGACGAGATTGCCAGCGGCTTGACCGACCGCGAGGTCGCCGCGCTCATCGATCTAATCGGCACGCTCAAGGCCGATCACGCAATCATTTGGATCGAGCACATTCCGCATGCACTGCGCGCGGTTGCCGACCGGATCATGGTTCTTCATTTCGGCCGAAAAGTTTTGGACGGCGCGCCGGCGGACGTCATGTCTAGCCCGTTGGTCCGGGAGATTTACATGGGGCTCCCCGCCAATGCTCCTTGATGTCGCGAGCCTCGATGCCTTTTACGACGACCTGCAAGCGCTGCATGACCTTAACATCCAGGTCGAGCGCGGCGAAAGTGTCGCGCTGGTCGGAGCAAACGGCGCCGGCAAAACGACTTTCATGCGCTGCCTGGCCGGTCTTATCGAACGAAAGCGCGGTGCAATTACTTTCGGCGGTCACAACATCCTCCGCATGCCGGCCGAGGCGATCGCGCGGCGCGGCATTGCGCTCGTCCCTGAGGGCCGCATGCTGTTCCCTTCGCTCAATGTCGAAGAAAACCTTTTGATGGGCGCGCTTGGACGACGCCCAGGTTACTGGAATTTACAGCGCATTTTTACGCTCTTTCCTCTTTTGGCGGAGAGGCGGCGGCAGATGCCGAATACGTTGTCGGGCGGCCAGCAAGGCCTAGTGGCCATTGGCCGCGCGCTGATGGCCAATCCCGAACTTCTGCTTTGTGACGAGATTTCGCTCGGACTCGCACCGGTCGCAGTCGATCAGATTTATGCTTCCTTTTCGCGCATTCGCATCGAAGGCACCGCCATCGTTGTAGTCGAACAAGACGTAAAGCGTGCCGCGTCAGCGACCGATCGCATTTATTGCCTTTTGGAGGGGCACGTCACCTTGCAAGGGCAAAGCCGAAAGCTCGATTTAGAAGAGCTGACCCGCGCTTATTTCGGTACCTAAGGCTGGCACTCTTACCCATCAAAGCGCACGCGGAAAACGAGCATGGGGTGGACGGGAACGATCGTCAACGGCGTGCTGCTCGGCGGCCTCTACGGCTTGTTCGGGGTTGGATTGGCGCTGGTGTTCGGCGTGACCCGTATCGTCAACATCATGCACGGAGAGTTCATCGCACTGTCGGCTTTCATTGCACTTGGTGTTTCCTCACTACTTCCCGACGTGCATCCGCTGGTTCTGATCATGCCGGTGGTCATCGTCTCGTTCGCGCTCGGCTATGCACTTCAGGCCGTTTTAGTCAATCGGTCGATGCGCCTTCCTGACCCACTTGCGCCGTTGCTGCTGACTTTCGGCCTGTCGGTGATCGTACGCAATCTCATGATCGAAGGATTCGGCGTCAATCCGCGCCATATCCGGCAGGGCGATTTCGGTCAGCTCAGCATCGACGTGTTCGGCATTCCGGTGGGCGTGTTGCCGGTCGTTACGCTTATGCTCGCCGTTACTTTGTTCGTGATTCTGCAACTGCTGTTGCGGCGAACGGAGCTCGGCCGCATCGTTCGCGCCACTGCCGATAACGCGGAAATTGTTCGCCTGATGGGCGTGCGGCCGGCGTCGGTCTATAATATCGTCATGGGCCTGTCGTTTGCGCTGGCTGGCGTCGCGGGACTGATGCTGGCCCTGCGAACTACCTTCACGCCGTTCTCCGGCGTGGAGCGGCTTCTGATCTCCTTCGAAGTAGTTGTGATGGGCGGCCTTGGATCGTTTTGGGGCGCAATGCTTGCCGGCATCGCGCTTGGCGTTGCGCAACTGGTCGGGCTTCGTCTCAACCCCAATTCCGGCTTTCTGTATGCCAATCTTGTGTTCTTTGCCTTCGTGATGCTGCGGCCCAACGGACTATTCGGGACGCGTCAGTGAAGAAACACTCAGCCACGCTCTCAACACTCGGCGTATTCGTCATCCTCGCCGCCGCGGCTCCCTGGCTGGTCGGCGACGGCGGCGTGGCTCTGCTGTTTGAAGTGCTTTTGATGCTGACGATGGCACAACTTTGGAATTTGCTGGCAGGCTATACCGGTCTCGTGTCCATGGGCTTGCAATGCTTTGTCGGCCTCGGTGGCTACACCACTATTTTTGCCGCCAACACTTTCTCGGTCTCGCCCTACTGGGTGTTGCCCCTGGCGCCGTTAGTCTGCGGCTTGATCGGCGCCGTCAGCGCGCCATTCCTGTTCCGACTGCGCGATGCTTATTTCTCGATCAGTACCTGGGTGTTCGCCGAGGTGGTCGCCATGCTGGTTTTCATCACGCCAGGCCTCGGCCACGTGACCGGTATGACGCTCGAGACCGCACGTGAGATTGACTATGAGACCTTTCTGCTCGCGAACTTCTGGATCGCGGCGGCGCTCGCCGCAGGGGTCGTGACGGGCATCTTCGCGCTTCTGCAATCACCGCTGGGGCTCGGCTTGCTCAGTGTGCGCGATGACGACGTCGCCGCAGCCAGTATTGGCGTCAACGTCTGGCGCAATCGCTTCATTGCCTACGTGGCGGCCGCCGCCGGTTGCGGCCTCGCCGGCGGCATCAGCTTCATGGCGGCGTTGTTTATAACTGTCACCACCGCATTCGACCTTAACTGGGTAGTGGCGATGATCTTTACCGTAACCATCGGCGGTATCGGCACGCTCGAGGGCCCAATTGTCGGCGTTGCAATCTATTATGGAATACGCGCACTGCTGACGAACGTCTTTGCGCTCTCTGGAAGCTGGTACCTCGTGACGCTGGGCGCCATTGCTGTGATTACCATGCTCGTCGCGCCACGCGGTATCTGGCCGTTCATCCGCGATCGCTTCGGCATCGAGTTGCTGAGAGTTTCGCGCAAGCTTGTTGATGACCTGCCGCACGCAGAAACTACCGCCATCACGTCCAAAACCACGGCCAATTCGCGTTTTTTAGACTATGGATCGGACTAATAACCTTCTCCTTCCTATTGGGGACCAGATCGGAAGGACTGGTCGTGGGGCTACTAAGCCTGCGACGCAGCGCCGAATGGCGCCACGGCGATAGTGTCAGCAAGTGTGGAAGCAAAAAGGCCACCCGGGTACCAAATGGTATCACCGATCAATCACAGAATTGGCGTGCCACTATTGGCGACCTTGCGTTTCGCCAAAAATATCACATCGGCAAGAGCCGCTTCGCTTTCAGTCTACACTGCGCGCGTCGGCGCTTGAATTTCCAGCCGAGACTGGCGAGCCGCTATACCATCTCTCGCATTTTCGCGAGTATTTGCAACGCGGCGGCTGCGCAATCGTTCAGCCATCGCTACGGAAGCTCCGCCATCTACGGGGAGCAAGCGAGTGTCACCGTGGCAACTATTTGTATCAACAGCTCAAACAAGTCGCGTCGCACGCTGCGTACGCCACCCCGTATTGATACTGTCGCATCCGCGCCGTGTTCACAAAGATCCGCAAGACTTGGTGCTTGGCGTCGAAGGCAATTATACGCACACGTCCATGAGCGAAGCTTTTTCAGCGCCACCCGGTAGACGCATCGGCAATGATTGCCGGCTAAACCGCTTTTGGATGCTTGTTCCAGCCATGGAAGGCCGAGAAGTCGCCCGCATCCCAGGCCTCACGAAGTCCAGGTGTCCTCAGATCCCAATCTGGGCGGATCTCGCTCATCACGACCCGCAGGTCGCGCCATAAGTCGACGACAGAGGGCCGCCCCCAGAACCAATAGCCATTATAGACGCTGTGGATGATGAGACCCGGCTTGAGCACGAGCGTATGCGGAATCATCGGATTATGCTCCGGGTCCGTATATTCCGCGATGTCGAGATCCTTCTGAACTTTTCTGTCGGGATCGGATAGGAAAGTCCACTGCGCGCCCACCGACGCACGAAACTCCTGCAGAGTGTGGTGGTCATCAGTGGAGATCGTGGCAATCTGGGTATATGCCACAGCGATCTTTGGATAAAACGCGGCAAGATCCAGATGCTGCTGATGTTCCTTCGGGCAGTAATGGCCGCGCGCAAGGGTTAGGATCAGGGGATCCGCTCCTTGGATTTCGCTGAGTTTGCGGGGTGTACTCGTGTGATCGGGCAACTGATAGTCGGGAAAAACGCATCCGGGTATGAGGTCATAGCGCATGATTCATTGTCCGACGTTGACAATAACATCGCAAATTCTGCCGTTGGCTTAGTCAGTTTGAACCTCCGGGCATCCAACGCAGCCCTCGCTTTTTGTGGATCACCCGCTTGGGTCATTAGAGGCCAACAGTCGCCCAATACGATCAGTAGACAAATTTCTCGCGCACTACTCTTCCATCGGACCACTCCTGAATGGCTACTTCGCTCATGTTGAGTGTACCCCACTCGGCGTGATCGGCATCAATCCGATAAACAATGAATGCCTTGTTTCCCGAGATCACGTATCCGTCGCAAACGTAGGTCCGCACCGCCTTGATCTTAGACAGAAAATTTTCTTCGAACGCGCGGCACGCTGCTTTGCCAACTCGGGGCGGTTGCTCGTTTTCTTGCATGGTCACGTCGTCGGCGTAGTAGCGGTCGAAAGCTTCCAGCGCTTTTCCAGCGACGACCTTAGCAATCAAGTCCTCGACTGCCGCCTTGGGGGCCTCCGCACTCATTTCGTACCTCCTGTTGTTATCGCATGCACAATATCATGGTGATGCTATCCCCGACGGGCAATAAGGCACCTTTTTGTGCCTGCCGACCCGTCTCTTCGAGTCCCCCTTTCGCGCGGTCAGCGACCCCGCCGGACGCATCGTCGCGAAAACGCCGCCGTCAGGCAAAATCACTGTCCGTGCCAAACAATGCACCATTAAACAGCGCCAATTAATCCCAGGGGCGTGATCGCAGACGCGTCGAAGATAACGTCCGCGCTTCGCCAATTTATCGCAAGCTTCCGGTGCAAACACCGCTCGCCCATGCTGAGCACTTTTGTGAGGCCAGGGACGCGCCATTGGCACAGCACGAAATTCGCGGTCGCAGAAACGCGCTCTCTAGCCGACCTGTGCTACGCGAAGTCGTTCAAACAGGCGAACTAATCCTGCAATCGGCACACCTATCCATGCAGGCCGGTTGGCTGCTTCGTAAGCAATTTCGTAGGCTACTTTCTCGATCAAGAACAACATTAACAGCGACCACGCACGTGCATCTGGTTGCACTCCGAGACTCTCCCAGTACGATGTCGCAAACGCTTCCGACGCTCGAGTGCGGAAACGCGATATAACGTCATCCCGCAGTTCAACGTCGATTGGTGCCGTTCCAGCAATCTCGCGATCGATTAACGAGGCCGCAGCATAGTCAATAGAGCGGAGTAAGCCGGCTACGTCCCGAAGAGGACTTGCTTTGGCGCGCCGCTCCGCGATTGTGGTAGCTGGTTCTCCTTCGAAATCAATAATAAAGGCATCGCCGCCACCTACCAGAACCTGTCCCAAATGGAAGTCGCCGTGTATTCTAGTCGTAACCGCGCCTTCTGCCCATGCCGCCAGAGTGTCCACGGCGGAAGTGATAGCTTCCCTTTTGCCACTCAAAAATTGTGCCCGCTCGCGATCCTGTTCGCGCATCCACGATTCAAAGTGACCTAAACTATCCAACGCCCGTTCAATACGCCGCTTGACGGCGGCCGCCCAATGCAATCCGTCGGTCGCCGACGCTATTGATGCCGAGAAAGCCGGGTCTTCAGTGTGTCCCGCCAACACCGCGTGCATTTCTCCGAGGCTCCGTCCAATCGCGCGGCACAAGGCATCGCAATCAGCCAAGAGATCGTCTCTTGAGAACACAACGGTAGTGGGCGACACGTGAGCGTCGAGCAGCCGGGCAAGGTGGTCCGCAATCCAATTCCACGCGTCGCCTTGATTGCTTATGTATCCCACGACGACGGCGACAGTGGTTGGCGTACCGTCTACGGCAATATGAACTACGTCGCCAAGGATCGCCGGTGCCTTTGTGAATCCGCGTGCCGCGAGGTACCTCAGCATTTCTGCTTCGGGATGTATTCCTGGTAAAACCCTGCGGTACAGTTTAACTGCCGCGTCGTCCCCAATCGTCAAGCAACTGTTGGCATGCTCCGCCGCAATCCATTGAATGTCATCGCGGTGAGCCATCCCGTTGAGCTTCGCCAATCCGATTTCAGTCGGCTGAAGACGAATAATACCTCCATCGAATGGGATCTCCTTGGATTCTGCCATACTTGCCACCAATCGCGAGACAAAACTCGGCAGCGCGAATGCATCTGTAAGAAGACCGACACGTCGATGCCGGCGTATTCGCGCCATGGCTAATCCATGGGCGAGCGGGAGCGAGGGCTGTTCGTCCTCCCAGGTAATTCCCAATGGAAGCAACCAATGCGATGTCTCGACGGGAGTCTTGATTTCGACGGCGGTTAGAACACTTTCACCCTTCGAGTCCCCGATATCGACTGCGTTCGTTAGCCTGACCTCTTTTACGTTCTGGTTTTTAAGATCAAACCAACGACGCATTGCGACGTACTGCG
>Ga0210386_10001595_pt1 | contig 20119 bp, 19 predicted proteins | sample IncBWH32OmetaG_FD_160091 | JGI IMG/M metagenome (GOLD analysis project Ga0210386, IMG submission 160091) | Forest soil microbial communities from Barre Woods Harvard Forest LTER site, Petersham, Massachusetts, United States - Inc-BW-H-32-O ...
TTTCCTTGTCTGTGTACGGCCCCTGCCAGTTGTTGACGTTCTCCGGCTTCACGCGCAGCGCCTGCAGGCCTTGCTCGGTGGTCGGATAGCTGCTCGTATCGAGCTTGTACGAGCCCAAGGCCGTCATAAAGGCGTTGATCTGCGCGCGCGCGGCGGTCTTACGCGCCTTGTCCGCTTGGCCCATCATTCTCGGCAGTACCAGCGCTGCAAAGAGCGCGATTATGACCACCACCACCATCATTTCGATCAACGTCACACCGGCCTGTCGTCTGTTTATCTTCTTCATGGCTTACCGCCCTCCCTACACTGCAACGTCATTACTACACGGCCACATCGTTCATGCTGACAATCGCCAGCATGATGCTTAAGATCAAAACGCCGACGATCAGTCCCATCGCCAGAATGATCAGCGGCTCAAACAAAGATGTAAAGCGCCGGATGGCGGTGCGCGTGTCCGCGTCGTAGATATCGGCCATCCGGACGAACATGGTGTCCAGTCTGCCGGTTTCCTCGCCGACGCTCAACAGATGCGAAGCCAGCAGAGGAAATTGGCCTGCGCGGCGCATCGGCGCAGCTATACCTTCGCCGCGTTTCACTCCCAGCGCCACCGCCTCGAGCGAGCCCGAGATTCTGCGGTTGCTCAACGTCGCGCCGGCGATGGCAAGCGATTGCACCAGCGGAACGCTATTGGCTACCAGCGTGCCCATAGCTCGTGCAAAACGGGCTGTCTCGGCCTTCCTGAGCGCATCACCGAGCACTGGAATCCGGAGCCGTAATGAATCCCACCACAACCTTCCCGAAGAGGTGCGGACATAGGCATACAGTCCAACCGTCAACGCGATCGAGGCGATGAGCAGGATCAATCCGTAGGACTGCAGGAATTTGCTGCCTTCCATGAGCATTTTGGTCGGCAGCGGCATTTCGATGCGCGACTGTTCGAACACGGAGGCAAATCGTGGAACGACGAAATTCATCAGAACGAGAATCGATCCAATGCCCACCAGCATCAGCAGGCAGGGATAAGCCATCGACGATACGATGTAGCCGCGCAGGTCGTCGCGGGTGCGCTCGAACTCCGACAGCCGCTCAAACACCGCGGCCAGCGATCCGCTGGCTTCGCCGGCGCGGCACATGTTGATGTAGAGGTCCGTGAAATAGTCAGGATGTGTGGCCAGGCTGTCGGCCAGCGATCGGCCGCCTTTCAAGACTCGCAGGACGTCTTGGACGAGCAGACGAAAGCTGGATCGCTCGGTAAGTTCGCTGGTGATGGATAGTGCCCGATCTAGTGGCACGCCCGCGTTGAGTAGCGTCGAAAGTTCCTGGGTAAAGAACAGCACGTCGCGGCGTTTGGCTCCGGAGAAGCCCGGCAGCTTCAGCTCGAACGATTTCTTTGGTTCGGTGCCGACGAAGACCGGTGTCAGTCCCTGGCGGCGCAGTTCCTGCGCGACCCAGCGTTCGGTTTCGGCGTGGATGGTGCCGGAGCGAAGCTGGCCGTCGGAAGCCACGGCTCTGAAGTAAAAATTAGTCATACAACGTAGCGCACGCACTCTTGCGTGCCGCGTTCACACTCGTGTGAACGCTGAGATTTTATTGCGCGAAGCGCCACTAAACTTTCATGAATTCCCGCCGCCGCCTTCCCCACTCCTATCCCCAAGGCCGCTGGCTGTTCATCACCTGGACACTGCACGGAAGTTTCCCCGCCGGGTGGTTCCCACCACCCGCCAAGGCCACTTCTGGAGAAGCGTTCGCTTGGATTGACCGCCATCTCGATAACACGCGGGCCAACCCCCAGTTCCTGCGACAACCCGGCATCGCCCAGCTCGTTGTAGACTCTTTGTACCGCGGAGTCGAACTTGGCCATTACGATCTTGGGCCCTTCGTAATCATGGCCAACCACGTTCACGTGCTCTTGATGCCTCTGGTCTTGCCCTCCCAGCTTCTGAAATCGCTCAAGGGATCGACGGCGCGTGAGGCCAATCGATTGTTGAACCGGACCGGCGAGCAGTTCTGGCAACGGGAGTCGTACGATCATTGGGTTCGTGATCCGGAGGAGTGGAGCCGCATTGCGCGGTACATTGAGAGGAATCCGGTGAAGGCGGGGCTGGTTGCGAGGATCGAGGATTACGAATGGTCGAGTGCAAATCCTAAGTTCGGGGTTCACACGAGCGCAGGCCCGGGCGTTCACACGAGTGTGAACGCGGCACGCACGAGTGCGTGCGCCACGAGCGAGAGCCATCGAGCATAGGGGAGTGCGTGCGCCACAACTAGAACTCTTGCGTGACACGCATCACCTCATCCGCCGTCGTCACACCCTGCGACACCTTCAGCCAGCCGTCCTCGCGCAGATTACGCATCCCGTTGCGGCGCGCTTCGTTGGTGATCGCCACCGCATCGTCATTGTGCATAATCAATTTCCGGATCTCGTCATTCAGCTCCATCATCTCGAAGATGCCGACGCGGCCCGTATATCCCGATCCAAAGCATTGCTCGCAGCCCCGCCCTCGATAGCACTTCACCGTCTCGCCGTCCGGCGCGATACGCGTGCCATCCGGCGCCTTGCAGTTGGGACAAATCACACGCACCAGCCGCTGCGCCAGCACCGCTACCAGCGACGATGTGATCAGGTAATTCTCCACACCCATGTCGGTCAAGCGCGTAATGGCGCTGGGCGCGTCGTTGGTGTGCAGGGTGGAGTAAACAAAGTGCCCGGTCAGCGACGAACGGATCGCCACATCGGCCGTCTCGCGGTCGCGAATCTCGCCCACCATGATGACGTCCGGGTCCTGCCGAACGATGTGGCGCAGCCCGGAAGCAAACGTCAATCCGATCTGCGTATTCACGTGGATCTGGTTGATCCCATCCATCTGGTATTCCACCGGGTCTTCGATGGTGATGATCTTCTTGTCGGCCTGATTGATCCGCTTCAGCGCCGAATAAAGCGTGGTCGACTTACCGCTGCCGGTTGGCCCTGTCACCAGAAAAATGCCGTGCGGCAGCGACGTGTAATGTTCCATGCGGCCGAGCATATGCTGGTCGAAGCCAAGTCGGCCGAGATCGTAGAAATCGCCCGCCGAGCGGTCCAGCAATCGCATCACGACGCTCTCGCCATATAAGGTAGGTAATGTCGAAACGCGCAGATCCACTTCGCGTCCCAGCGTCTTGATTTTGATGCGGCCGTCCTGCGGCAAGCGGCGCTCGGCGATATTGAGCTTGGCCATCAGCTTCACGCGCGAGATCATGGCGGCCTTCATTTCACGCGGCGGCGGCTCCTGGTTATAAAGCACGCCGTCGATACGGTAGCGAATACGAAATTCTTTCTCGAACGGCTCCAGATGAATATCGCTGGAACGCTTCTCGACGGCCTGGGCGATAATGGCGTTCACCAGCCGGATGACCGGCGCTTCGCTCGCCATGTCGCGCAGGTGTTCCAGGTCTTCGGCAGCGTCGGCGTTATCGGGATCGATGCCGGTTTCACCGCGCGCAGAATCGCCGTAATATTTGTCGATCGCGTCCAGGATCTCCTGCTCAGCGGCGAGCACGGTGTTGACCTTCAGCCCCGTGCAACTGCGAACCGCGGCCACCGTCTCGACATCCAGCGGATCGGCCATCGCCAGCACAACCGTGTGATCTTCGCGGCCAACCGGCAGGCAGCGGAACTGCCGCAGGAATCGCGGTGAGAGCGCTTCGGTTTCCGTCGATACCGCGGGCGGCCCGTCTATGGACACCAGCGGCACGCCCAACTGATCGGAGAGCGCCGCCAGAACATCGCGCATGGCGATGAAGCCCATGTCGACCAGCGTCTTGCCGATCTTGTCGCCCCGCTCCTTCTGCAGCTCGAGCGCGCGCGTGAGGTCTTCCTCGGTGATCAGCTTGCGCTCAATGAGAATCTCGCCGAGCCGCATGACTCAGAACTCGTCGGATGCGATGGCGCCTTTGTCAGCCGCTCCCGCCTTGGCCTGAAGTAACAGCTTCTTGGGCGCGTGCATAACGATTTGCGCCGGGAGCCCCTCGTGATTCTCCCAATTCCAATAGAAGAGAGAAACGCTCATCGCCACCTGCTCATCGGCCGGGACCGTGTCGAGCGACGCAGCCGAGTCAATGAGAATATCGCGCATTGTATTCCTCAGCGCCGCCATGCGCTGGACCTTTTTGTCGTGAGTGCGCTTGATCTCCTCGGGCTTGCGGGTGGGATGGAACGGCGAGATTCCGGTCGCGGGCGCCAGGTTTACCTCGCTCATGAATACCGCGCCGTATCCATTAATATACGCGCCTTGTGTCACACCCACGATCTCCGCCGGATCAAGGCCGTACAGATTCTGCAGCTTGCCGTCGACGCTCTTCTCCATGGCCTCGAGCATGGTACGAGTCACCTTGGCATCCGCCATCGATCCGGCCGGAAGCGCGCACAGCATCAGGCTAACGATCAACGCGCTTTTCATTGTCCGGCCCTCGCGTCGTTGAGGGCGATTTCCCAGCGGCTCATCTGCTTCTCGTAATATTCGGCGGCCTGTTGGACCGTCGCCAAATCCGCTTGGCGCCTGGTTTCGAAGCGTTTCTCGGTGGCGTCCAACACCTTTGCAAACTCAGCGGCCTGCCTGGATTGCGCATCGCTCACAGCTTTTGCGACAACCGCCTCCAGACGTGCGTTCACTTCCCGCTCGATGCGCTGCTCGATCTGAGCAGTATCGACTGCAGGCGTGACCGCCACAACGGACCGCGTAAAGCCATACGTCAAGATCGCCGCGGCCAGGATAACCGCCGAAGCGAAACCCATCGCCGGACCCGAGTGCCAGATGGTCTCGTACCAGCGCGGCTCGAAAACTTTGTCCGATACGAACGAAATCCGGCGCGGAACTTCTTCATCTTCGAGCGCAAGCAGCGTGGTCTGGGTCAGCTTCAAGCGCTCTAACTCTTCGCGGCAACTCTGGCACGCGCGAACATGATCTTCCACCGGAGCTTTGTCGAGCGAGGACAATTCGCCCAGGAAATAAGCTTTCAAATCTTCAGACGAGCAATTCATTCCGCACCTCCCATCTTTACGGGAGCCAACGTTTGTTTCAGGAGATCGAGCGCCGTATACAGGCGGGATTTCACGGTCGACACCGGACAGGAAAGAATCTCCGCCATCTCTTCGAACTTGAATCCTTGATAGACCTTCAACAGTACAGCTTCACGCTGATCGTCCGACAACCGGCTCAGAGCGCCCCGCACCGCCAGGGTCAGTTCCATCGGAAACATCCGCCCGCTCGATTCGCCGCCGGTCTTCGGCTCCACGGCCAGTTCGCTTTCCGGACGATTCCTGCGCAGCAGCGAATAAGCCTCGTTGTGAGCAATGCGGAACAGCCAGCCTGGAAACCTCGCCGGATCTTCCAGCTTCTTCAAGTTTTGATAGGCCTTCAAGAACACATCCTGACTCAGATCGAGAGCGTCTTCCCGATGTCCCACCAGGCGCAGCAAGTAATTGAACACACGCTTCTCCCAGCGAGACACCAGAACGTTGTAGGCGTCCACGTTCCCGCGTCGCGCTTTGGCGATCAGGTCGCGGTCCTCAACCTCCCGAAATATCAAATTTCGGCTCCATCCCCAGAGACGCGCTCCGGCGCAGAAAAGACGAAACGCAAATTAGTTCCTTCGCCTATATCTTCTCACCATGCCCCGCATCACCCGCTCAGTCATGCTCCCAAATGGTTGATCGGTAGTCAGATAGGTCCAGGTGGCGCCTCGCTGCGAAGGTTCGGCGCCTCGCTCCTGGGCATCCGCCAGACGCTTGGGAATCTCCTCGCCGATCCGGGCTTCGAGCTGCTGGAACAGGGAATCCACCGCTGTCAGGTATTCGTACAATGGCTGCCGTCCGCCGTAGGAAAGCCACTGAACGCCCTCGCGCAGGTCGGTGATCGACGCCAGATATTCCGCCCATAAATCATCGATGGTAGCGAGCGAAACCAGCCGCTCCAGCTCCGAGCCGCTGGCCGTGGCGCCGGTCAAGATGTCTTGGCGCCGGCCGCCGACCTTCTGCCGCTGGCCTTCGATCGCGCTCTCGTATTTGTGCAGAAACTCACGGATGTCGAGATTCTGTCCCTCCGCCACGCGTTGAACCCCCTCGATATCGGCCAAACTGTGCAGCGGGGACGCGTATTTCACGAACAAATCGTCTTGAGCTGAGATGAAGAACCGCGAGCTTCCCGGATCGCCTTGCCGACCCGCGCGCCCGCGAAGTTGATTATCGATCCGCCTGCTCTCGTGCCGATTGGTACCGATCACATACAAACCGCCCAGTTCCGTGACACCGTCGCCAAGCTTGATATCGGTGCCGCGCCCCGCCATGTTAGTCGAAATCGTCGCGGCTCCTCGCTCACCGGCTCGCGCGATCATGCCCGCCTCCTGCTCTTCGTGGCGCGCGTTCAACACCTGATGCTCAATCCCGCGCAACCGCCCGCTCAGCCGCTCGGATTCTTCGACGCTCCGGGTCCCCACCAGGACCGGCTGACCGGTGGCATGCACTCTCCGGATCTCCTCGATCACGGCCGCTTCTTTCTCCCGTTTGGTATTGAACAACTCGTCCGGATGGTCGACGCGGATCATCGGCCGGTTGGTCGGAATCACTTCCACTTCCAGGCCATAGATCATGCGGAACTCGTCCATCTGCGTGGCGGCGGTACCGGTCATGCCGCACACCTTGGGATATAGCCCGATCAAGTTCTGCAGCGTGACCGACCCAAGAATTCTCCCCTGGGTCTTGAGCGCCAGGCCCTCCTTGGCTTCGATGGCGGTGTGCAGACCCGCGGGCCAGCGGCGATTCTGCGCGATGCGACCCTTGAACTCGTCCACCGATTCGATGGCGCCGTCTTTCACCAGGTAATCGACGTCGCGATCCAGCAGCGCCCGCGCGTGCAACGAATCCTGCACGGCGGTCAGCAGCGCTAGATTTTCCTCGGCGAACAGATTCCCGCATCCGAATGAGTGCTCGACTGCGCGGATGCCTGCGTCGGTGAGTGCGATGTTCCGTTCATACTCATCCAACGTGAAGTGCTGATGACGATGCAAGTGGCGAGTGACGCGATCCACCCGGTAGGCGAGCGGCTCCTGATCTTCCTTGCCCCCCGCGATTACCAGCGGAATCCGCGCCTCGTCGATCAGGATCGAATCAGCCTCGTCGATAACGGCAGCGGCGAATGGACGGTGGACCTGTTCCTCGGGATACATTGCTAATCCGTCGCGTAAGTGGTCGAATCCGATTTCATTCGGTGTGGCATAGGTGATGTCGCAGGCGTAAGCTTTCCGCCGCTCTTCGGTCGAGCTGCCTTGCTGCACATATCCCACTGTGAGCCCGAGAAAATCGTAAATAGGGCCCATCCATTTGGCATCCCGGCGCGCCAGGTAGTCGTTGACCGTCATGACGTGAACGCCTTGGCCGGCCTTAGCGTACCAGACGATCGCGGGCACGGCCGCCAACGTCTTGCCCTCGCCGGTCTGCATTTCGGCGATTTTGCCCGAAGTCAGCGCCAGCGCGCCTTGGATCTGGACATCGAACATGTCGAGCTGGAGCAGCCGCGCCGCGACCACGGCCGTGATCGCGACCACTTCCAGCAGATCGGTCGCGCGGCGGCCGGCAGATTTCAATTCGTCGTCGCTCAATGCGGCCAGTTCCGCTCGCCGTTGATTTATAAGTGGAATTTTTGACTCGGCACGCGCCGGGCCAGAAAATAAACGTTGCCAAAAATTGGACACCCAAAAAAGACACACAATGTCGCCCTCCTTTCATTCTTCGACTTGAGTTAGCCGAGAGACGGTGGAGGGCGTTGATAAAGAGACTTGAAAAAAAGCGGGGTAAACGATCGCGAATCACGCCGAAAAGCAACCGTAATTGGCCTGCGCGGACTGAATCCGCGCCTTTCGATGGACACGCGCTGTTCGCCGCGAGCGCGGGAAACCCAGACTATCGGGCAGCTCTCGGCGATCCGCTGCGTCCGAGCGATTGGCGTCGCCTGGGCGGAACACAGCGCCAGCAGCGCCGCCAACAGCCACGAGGTTGCCCGTTTGTTCACTGGTTTCAGTATAGGCCTTTACTTACCCAGAAGCCGGTCCGTAAGAGATGAATGGCCCGGCGAAAACTGCCCGGCCGCCGCCCGCAGATAGGGACGAAAAGCTTCGGTCCAATAGGCGGCGTAACCTCGCTCGCGGATATCACGCAAGGTGTGGCTATAATGTTCGAGCACGCTGCCGGCAAAAAGCTGCCCGGTGCGCCACACGGCCCGATTCGCCGCGCGAGCCAGCCGTAACAACGTCTCCGGCGCCCGAGAAATCGCCGAGACGGCCATGATCGATGAAAGCTGGAAAACCGACCGGTTCTGCGCCGCGGCCTCTAATTTCAGCTCGTCCCAGTGGCGGCGAACCAGCTCAGCCGAAGGCAAGTTGCGGGGCGGGATTTTCGCGATGCTCTGTCGAAACGCGTCCCATTCCTTTCGCAAACCCGCGACATCCATGGGCGGCGCATTGAACAGATCTGCGGCGCGACCGGTAGTTTGTTCCAGTCCATCCAGAAGCTGATCGATATTCTCGAATTTCGCATCGCGATCCAGCAGCCCTTCTTCCTTCAACGCTTCCGCGATTTCCTGCACGATCTGCCGGCCCGCGCCCGAGATGTCGGCCAACGCGGCCATAATCCACACTGGCGAGGCTCGAAACGCCAGCAATCCCGCCAGCTCGATTCCATGACCCGCGGTCCGCCGCAACAGAAAATTATTGGCCAATACGCCTTCCGACGGATAGACGCCCTTCACCTGGCCCACTTGCTCGATCATGAACCGCAGCGCGATGTCCACCATCATCTGATAGCTCTTGGTACGCCGCACCGCGGCCGGTACCGTTATGTCGCCCAGTTCTCTTATGAGCCCACCGGCGAGCGCCGCCGCGGAACGCACCACTCGCTCCGGCAAAGAAAGTATGTATTTCGGCACGGCACGCATTTCGCTCCGGAGTCCTCTCTGTCGCGCTACAATTTACAGCATCCCATGGCCGACATCGTGATTCGCCCCAGCATGAAATTCATTCGAGCCGGATACGTAATCACGCTGTTGGTGGTGGTGGCCGGCATCGTTCTGACTTATCACTACCTGCCCACGTCCTATCCGAATTGGCTGCCCGCCCTATGGCTGATTCTCTTCCTCTGGCCGATAAAGCGCCATATTCAGAGGCAGGCCGTAAAACTCACGATCGCTGGCGATAAGCTTCGCTATGAAACCGGTATGGCCTCCAAGTCGACACGACTCATCCAGCTCCCCAAAGTGCAAGACGTCCGGGTTGTCCAATCTTTCATGCAGCGGATGCTCGGCGTGGGCGATATCTCGATCGAAACGGCGGGCGAAAACAGCCGGCTCATGGTTCATAACCTCGATCAGCCGCAGCAACTGGCCGAGCAGATCACCGACCTGGCCGGCCACGCCTCCGGCACAGGATTACATTAAGGCGCTATTTCGGCCAAATCGATGCGATGTCGATGACCGCTCGCGGAAACTGGCTTGGCCGCAATTGGCCTTCTCTCAATAACGCTGCCGTGCCGAGCCTTGCCTCTTTGAGCAGCATTACTTCAACGGTCTGCGCTTCCGGGGAAACCACCCAGACTTCGGGGACGCCCAAGCTCTCATAGTCTTTGAGCTTTTCACTTCGCTCGGCGCGGGTGTTGGCCGGCGACAGCACTTCCACTACTAATTCCGGCGCCGAATGAATATATCCATCCTGCTCCACGACGTTTTTTCGAATGAAAACCGCAATGTCGGGAACTCTGGTCGTCACCGGATCGCGCCTGATCACCAGCCCGAACGTACTCACCCGAACCTGAACCGTCTTGCGGTCCACTTGCGCCTTCAAGAGGTCGGCCAAGTTCTCGACCACATCCGCATGGATAATCTTGTTCGGAGGCATCTTGCGGATCTCTCCCCGGACGACTTCCTCGACGCCTTCCGCCTCCGGCATTTTGAGCCACTCCTCGTAAGTGATCACTTTGGGAGTTGTCGCCATTATTTAGGCCAAATTGAGGCGATCTCAATGGCCGCTCCAGGAAACTGACTCGGTCGCAATTGGCCTTCTCTTAGTAACGCCGCCGTGCCTAGCCGTCCCTCTTTGAGCAACATTACTTCGACGGTCTGCGCTTCCGGGGAAACCACCCAGACTTCGGGGACGCCCAAGCTCTCATAGTCTTTGAGCTTTTCACTTCGCTCGGCGCGGGTGTTGGCCGGTGACAGCACTTCCACAACTAATTCCGGCGCCGAATGAATATATCCATCCTGCTCTACGACGTTCTTTCGAATGAAAACCGCAATGTCGGGAACTCTGGTCGTCACCGGATCGCGCCTGATCACCAACCCAAAAACGCTCGTCACCACAAAGACCGCTTGCATATCTAGCTGCTCTCGGAGTTGCCGCGCCAACTCTTCTATAATCCGTGCATGATTCCATTTGTTGGGAGGCATCTTGCGGATCTCTCCCTGGACGACTTCCTCGACGCCTTCCGCCTCCGGCATTTTGAGCCACTCCTCGTAAGTGATCACTTTGGGAGTTGCAGCCATTTCCAGCCCTCTTTACATAGTGTACGATGCGTTGTTCGGCCGCCTCGCAAACCTCGTTCCGCCGAACCCGGATAATTTTACGTTAAGAACCTAACATTTCAATAACTTCCCAGCGCTCAACAAATTCCTTTGGTACTCTGTTACTAAGTCTGCGTAGAGCGAAATGCGATCGTTGCTCAGGTTAGCTTTGATTTTTCTTGCGTTACCGCTTTTAGGTGGCTGGCGGTTCGCCGGCCCCTACGGAGGAAGCGCGCGCGCGCTTGCTATTGATCCGCATAATCGCAGCACACTCCTGGTGGGCGCACGCGATTCGCTCCTGTTGCGCTCCGATAATGCCGGTGAATCCTGGCGACAGCTTCCGTTTCCCAGAGGCGCGCCCGGGGTTTTCAACTCTCTGATCATTCATCCCGCCGAACCGTTACATTTCTACGCCGGACTCGATGCCAGTGATTCAACGGATTCAGGAGTCTACGAAAGCAACGATGGAGGCGAGCGGTGGCGGGTGCTTCCGGGAATGCGCGGCCGCCGCATAGAATCGTTAGCAATGTCGCCCTCCGACTCACGCGTGCTTTCAGCCGGCACATCCCAGGGCGTTTTTATGAGCGCCGACGGCGGAGAAAGCTGGGACAGGATCTCGCGTGAGAACGATCCTGAGATGCAGGACATCACGGCACTGGCTTTTGATCCAGCCGATTCGAAAATCATCTATGCCGGCACGCCGCACCTCCCTTGGAAAACGGTGGATGGGGGCGCCACCTGGCGTTCGATTCACGACGGGTTGATCGACGACTCCGATATCTTTTCGATCCACGTAAATCCGAACCGGCCTGAATTGGTCTTCGCGAGCGCTTGTAGCGGTATTTACCGAAGCGACAACGCCGGCGACACCTGGCGCAAGCTCATCGGAATCCCCGGGACGCATCGCCGTACACATATCCTCGCCCAAGACCCTCGCGAATCCGAGACTATCTATGCTGGCACCACGCTCGGACTGTTCAAGTCCGTGGACGAAGGCCGCACCTGGAGGCATTTGACGTTCGAACAGGTCAATGGGATGGTTTTCGATCCGGACGACCCGCGCACGCTTTATCTGGCCACTGAACATGCCGGAATTCTGAAGAGCGTCGACGCCGGCGAAACCGTCCGTCCCGTAAACGCCGGGTTCGCAAATCACAACCTCACGCAGATCACCGGTGACGGCCAGCGTCTTTACTCCAGCAGCACATATGAAGGATTGTTCGGTGGAGTCTTCGTTAGCAACGATGGAGGGCTCGACTGGATCTTGCAGGCCAATGAACACGCTTTGCTCGGCCGCAACCTGAACAGTCTGGCCGCTGCTCCATTTCCTGGCGGAGGGTTGTTTGCTGCTGCTGAAGACGTCGTGCTGCGATCGACAGACGGCGGAAAAACCTGGCTTCCTCTGACGGCTCAGCCCCGAGTCGCGACCACTGCGGCGATCCGGCAAACGGAGCGCATCCGCATTTATTCGTTACAGACCGTTCAGGCCGACAAATTAGTGCTGCTGGCCGGGACACAAGCGGGCCTTTTTCGCAGCCTGAATAGCGGCGCGAGCTGGACCACGGTCAGAGATGCCTCGCTGGGCGGCCTTCCGGTCCTGTCGATTTATATCCCGCCTCGTGGTGCGGCACGCATCGCCGCTCGAACCCCGGCAGGCCTCTTCATTTCTCAAGACGTTGGCCTTACCTGGCGCCTCGCGCCACTTCCGGATGGCAGCTATTATCTTTACGACCTGGCGCTGCCGGCCGATCAGGACGGCCCGATTCTCGCGGCAACCTCGCGCGGCATTTTGCAATCGATGGATAATGGCGGCCATTGGAAACTCATCACCGACGACATCCCGGCGGCCACCGTGGACTCGGTTCGATTCCATCCCGTGCGGACGCTGGAAGCCTACCTGGTCCAGTATGGAAAAATCTATCAATCTTTGGACGGCGGAAGCTCCTGGAAACTTTTCCCCAGCGATGGACTGGAGCAATCCTCAGTTCGGATGTTGTGGTTCGCGCGTGATCTTCCCGCGCGGATTTTTGCGTTGAGCGCCGCTCGGGGCGCACTCTTTTTCGACCTGCCTCAGCCTGATCTGGCCAAGCAGAGCGATCAGGCGGTTTCTTCGAAGGTTAATGAATAAATAATAGAAAGATGATACAGGGAGGAGCAATGAAGTTTCCGATTCTGATGTTGACAACGCTGGCCGCGCTGGCTGTGATGCCCAACTTGGCCCGCGCTCAAAACGCTGCTGGCCCGAAGTCGGCCGACTACTTCAACTTCGTGGAACTCAACGTCTTTGGTGGATATGGGGACTACACGAAGCTCGCCTCCACGCCCACATCCCAGATCCAAGGCGGAGGACTGATGGGCGCAAGAGCCAGCGTCAATGCCTCGGAGTATTTCGCGGTGGAGATGGACGTTGGTTTCTACTCCTACCACAAGCTTGCCTTTCGTGGCCCCACGCCGGGTGGTTTGGCGCTGTCGCCGTTCCCCATGCATGTCTACCAGGGATCGTTCAACGGCGTTTTGCACATGACACCGCGAGACAGCAAATTCAGGCCGTTCGTTACTGCCGGCATTGGCGCCGCCGGCTATGCTCCGAACGCGAGCGCGAGAGGCTACGCTGCAGGGCTGCCGCCGTCCGCTGGGTTTGGTAATTTCAGAGCGCGGACGGATTTCGAAGGCAACTATGGCGTGGGCTTGAAGATACAAGCCGCTCCGCGCATTGGCTTCCGGTTCGATGTCCGAGGCTACATCGGGTTCGAGCCGGGATTCGGGCTTCCCAGCACGTCGGTTAATGGCAGCGCCGCCATAGTCCCCAACAAGGTGTTGAATGGCGTCGAGGTCACAGGTGGCCTTACTTTGTACCTTGGACACATCGGCGAGAAACCGGCTCCTCCAGCACCGGCGGCCCCGGCACCACCTCCGCCGCCACCCCCACCGCACAGCCTGACGGCCGGCACGATTTCTGCCAGCGCGACATCGGTCTGTCCGGGCGACGCCGTCCGGTTAAGCTCGGATGCTTCTGATCCGCGCGGGCACAGCCTCAGCTACCAGTGGTCGGTGAATGGCAACAACCAGGGCGGAAATAGCGCCAATTACACCTTCACGCCCAGTTCTTCGGGCGACTTCCAGGTCGGCCTTCACATCAGCGACACGGCCAGCACCAACGCCGCCGGCGCCGTGGATGCGGGCTCGGTTTCGATTCATGTCGGCGCCTATAACCCGCCGAGAGTGAGTGGCCTGACGGCCAATCCGCCGCAGCTTACCTCTGGCCAGAATTCCAACCTCAGCGTGAACGCCAATGGATCGGAATGCAGCGGCACGCTTACTTACAACTGGGCCGCGAGCGAAGGCACTATTTCAGGAACCGGCCCGAACGTCCAATACAATTCGGGTTCGGTGGCCTTCAACCAAGGCGACCGCAGCCGGCCGCAATCGAAGCAGGTGACCGTTACCGCAACCGTGACTGACAGCAAGGGTGGCTCGGGCACCGCATCCACTAACCTCGCCATCAACTTGGCGGCGGAAGCGAAGCACTTCGGCGACATCGTATTTCCGAAGGACAGCGCCAGGGTCAACAATTGCGGTAAACGCGTTCTGATCGAACAGTTGTACCCACAGCTCACCGCCAACAGCAATTACGACGTGGTGCTGGTGGGCCACATCGATTCAAGCGAAGCACCCACGAATCCACGGTCGCGTAGAAACCGCATGCTCGATCGCGATCGCGTTCTGCAAACTGCCGCCGTTTTGAGCGGCGGAACGGGAACCTGCACGTCGCTCGACGCCACTCGCATCAAAGGCAGTTGGGTGGGCGCCACGCAGGAGTCCGAATCGCTGCCGACCTCGTGTACTATCTCAACCACTGCGCCGAAGGAGCGCCGGGGTGCGGCCATCGAGAACACCAACGACGCCAAGAACCGCCGCGTGGAGATCTGGTTGGTTCCGAGGGGCATGGCACTGCCGCCAGCCGCTAGGGATGCCCGGGATCTTCCCGACGCCGAGCTGAAGAGGATCGGCTGCCCGAAATAATACTGGACTGAGCCGCGCGCGGTTACGGAGCCGCGCGCGTAGGCAAGCGATTCTCGTGTACGATTAGCCTTTGCATGACATCGCTCGGGGTCTTTCCCTCGCATGCCTGAAAGCCGGCCTGAACTTCGGCGGGAGCTTCGGCTCTGGCACCTGGTGCTCTTCAACATATCCGCGGTGGCCGGCGTCCGATGGCTGGCGGCGGCAGCGCAAGCCGGCCCCGGATCTCTCACCCTCTGGCTGCTTTCCGCCCTGGCTTTCTTCCTGCCGTCCGCGCTGGTGGTCTCTTCGCTTTCGGCGCGTTTCCCGGAAGAAGGCGGCTTCTATATCTGGACCAAACGCGCTTTTGGGAACTGGCACGGCTTCCTCTGCGCCTGGCTCTACTTCGTCAGCAACATCCTCTACTTTCCAACTTTGCTCCTCTCCGGAGTCGCCATGGCCAGCTACATGTTCGGCGCTACCGGCATGAAATATTCTGAGAATCCCTCGTACGCGATCCCCGTCACTTTGATGGCCTTGTGGATCGCCTTCGTAGCCAACCTGCTCGGGCTCCGCGTGGGCAAGTGGCCTTCGATTCTGGGCGGCGGTTCCACTTACACTGTGGCCGCGCTGCTATGCGTCTTTGCTTTGATGATCGTCTGGCGCTTTGGCTCGGCCACACAGTTCCACCTCCTTCCGGACCACAGCTTGTCAAACTTGAATTTCTGGTCGCAAATCGCGCTGGCGATGACCGGCCTGGAGCTGGCCCCTATTTTGGGGGGGGAAATCTACGACCCATCGAAATCCGTACCGCGAGCGGCGTGGATCAGCGGTTTTGGCTGTGCGGGATTTTACATCGCGGGAACCGCAGCGTTATTGGCCCTGTTGCCGCCGGATCGGATCAGCCCCATGACGGGCCTGGCGCAGGCTGGCAGTGAGGCCGGGGTTCGACTGGGCGCGAACTGGTTAACTCCGTGCTTCGCGCTTCTTATCACGCTTGGAGTGATAGGGCAGCTGAGCACTTACATCGCCGGAAACACGCGCCTGCCCTTCGCACTCGGGCTGGATGATTATCTGCCGCCCGTCTTCGCCCGGCTCCATCCGCGCTGGCACACACCACACGTTTCGATTTTGACTCAAGGCGTGCTTTCGAGCGGGTTGCTCCTGCTGATGGAATTGGGCGAAAACCTTCGCGCCGCATATCAGATCCTGGTCGATATGGTTGTGATCGCGACGCTGATTCCATTCGTTTATATCTTCGCCAGCGGTTTCAAGTTCGGACGGCGCTGGGCTGGGATTACGGGTGCGAGCATCTCGCTGGCAGCAGTAATCTTGTCCGCCGTCCCTCCGCCGGGCATCGCGTCAGTCTGGCTTTTCGAGCTGAAAGTGGTCGGCGGCACTGTGGTGCTGGCGCTGTTGGGTCGGGTAATATTTGTACGTAGTAAGGCTTCCAGCAAGGCCCTGGCCGGATGACTTACGCCGAATCGGTCCGCTTTCTTTACTCGCTCGGAAACGAGATCCAAACCGCGAAGTTCGGACTGGAACGGATTACCCGCCTGCTCGATGTCCTTGGCAACCCGCATCGCATGGGCCGCTTCGTCCACGTCGCCGGAACCAACGGAAAGGGCTCTATCAGCGCGATGATCGAAGCTGGATTGCGTTCGGCGGGTGTTCGAACCGGGCTTTACACTTCACCACATCTGATCGAACCCACCGAGCGCATTCAGGTTGCGGGCCAAGCGATTACGCCCGATCGATTCGCAGAGGTATTCACCGAAGTGCATGAAATCGCCCAGCGGATGCTCCAGGCCGGCGAACTCGATCTGCACCCAACCTACTTTGAGAGCGTCACCGCCATGGCTTTCTTAGTGTTCGCCCGCGAACGCGTGGAAACCGCGGTACTCGAAGTGGGATTGGGCGGCCGGCTGGATGCCACTAACGTCGTAAACCCGGCGCTTGCGGTAATCACGCCCATCGACTTCGATCATCAGATCTTTCTGGGCGACACGCTCGGCAAAATCGCCGCGGAAAAAGCCGGCATCTTGAAGCCTGGCGTCCCGGCCATCTTCGCCGAGCAACCGCCCGAGGCCGAAGCGGTATTGCGCGCTAACGCCAAAGGGCCCTACCTGCTTTCCCGTGACTGGGCCATCGTCGATCTCGAGCTGAATGCCCGCGGCAGCCGCTTTCGGCTTCGGGGAATGGAAATCAACTGCCCATTGGCCGGCGAACACCAAGTGGAGAACGCCCGCACCGCCGCCATCGCGTTGCACGAGCTCGGGATCCCCCCCGGCGGCATCGCGGATACCTGGTGGCCCGGCCGGCTCGAGCGGGTAAGGGAACAACCTGAAATCATTCTCGATGGCGCTCACAATCCCGCCGGGACTCGCGCGCTGGTGAGCTACATCCGCCGCTTTTACAAGGACCGCCGCATCTGGATCGTATACGGCGTGATGCGCGACAAAGCTGTTGCTGAGATGGTGGAGATGTTGTTTCCGCTGGCCAATTGTGTGATCGTCACTGCGCCCGCGAATTCCCGCGCGATGCCTCCTGAGAGCATTCCGGCTCCCGGCGTCGTTATCACTCATACGGTCGACGAAGCGGTTGCGCAGTTAGGCCACGCTCAGCCGAAGGATGCAATCTTCATCACAGGTTCGTTATTCGTGGTGGGGGAGGCTCGCGCGCTCCTCATACAATAAAGCGAGTGTCGTTCCTGCGTTCTCTTCTGATCACTGACCCGCTCATCATAGTCGCCACCATTATGTTCGGAGCAATGAGTCTGGTGGTGTCGTTCTTTGATCCGACCCGACACAAACAGAACGCGATGGCGCGCGCCTGGGCGCGAACCCTGCTGGCCGTGAGCCGCGTGAAGGTTAGGGTGGAAGGCCTCGAAAAGATCAAAGAGGACGGCAGTTATGTATTCGTGTCTAATCATTTGAGCTACATGGACACGCCGGTCGCATTGGCCAACATTCCCGTGCAGTTCCGGTTTCTGGCCAAGCGAGGACTTTTTCAGATCCCTTTCCTGGGATGGCATCTGGCCCGCGCCGGTCACATTCCAGTTCCACGTGGTGATGCCCGCGCCGCAGTAAAGACTATGACGCTGGCTGCGCAGGTTGTCAGGGAACAAAAAATTTCCCTGCTCATTTTTCCGGAAGGCGGCCGATCGAGAAAAGGCGAAATGCGCCCTTTCATGGAAGGCGCCGCCTATATCGCAATCCGCGCCGGAGTCCCACTGGTTCCGATCGGGCTCCAGGGGACTCGGGAAGTGCTGCCTTATGGTTCGGGGAACATTCGCGGTGGGCCCGTGATTCTGAGGATCGGCGATCCGATTCCGACCGACCAGGCAACTATCCGCGATCGCCTGCAACTCACCGAACTCCTGCGAGAGCGGATTATCAAGCTAATCGAGCAGAATTTACCGACCTCGGACTAGGTTAATACACTGATTTCCAATGGGCTGCGGTTTGGCTAAAATCGTGCTTTCAGAGTGAAGAGCCATGAAAGGTGAAAGATGAAAAAAACTTTACTTGGTTTCGTCCTTTTGGCTGGACTATCGATCTGTAGCGCTCAGATCGGAATCGGAATCCGGATCGGTCCACCGCCGCCGCCGCGGGTGGTCGCTGTTCGGCCGCCGCTCCCCGGCCCCGGCTTTGTCTGGGTGGACGGCTACTGGTACGCCGTCGGCAATCGCTATCGGTGGCATGAGGGCTATTGGACCCGTCCGCCGTACGAGGGCGCGCGCTGGATAGGACCTCGTCATGACGGGGAACGATTTTACTCCGGTTATTGGGATGGCGAACACGGCCGCCGCGAGCACGATCATCATTGGGACCGTGATCGCGACCGCGATCACCGCGACCACGATCGCCACTAAGCCGGCACCGCGTATTACAACTTAATCCCGAGCAACCGGGCGGCATTCCCGCCCAGGATCGCGCGGCGGTCGGCATCACTTAAGCCGGGCGTATTGAGAATGTGATCCACCGTCGTGGTGCTCCACGGAAAAGGGTAATCGGTGCCGATCATGACCTGGCCGGCGCCGCATTCGGCGACCAGATGCCGCAGGCCTTCCGGCGTGAAGACCATCGAGTCGAAGTAGAGCTGCCGCAGATATTCCGACGGCTTCTTCTTGATGGTCTTGCACGTCTCCGGAAATCTCACACAACCGTAATCGGAGCGCGCGGCATAGGACGGCAGATAACCGCCACCGTGAGACGCACAGATCTTCAGGCCGGGGAAACGATCCAGCGTGCCGTCGTAAATCAGATGGGATAAGAAGATGGTGGTTTCGAGCGGATTGCCAATAACGTTGGTCAACCCTCCGTTACCCTGCAGCCTTTTCTCGATATCCGGGATACCCTGCGGATGCATGAAGACCACGCAGTTCAGTTCCTCGGCCTTTTTCCAGAATGGATCGAACTTGGGCGCGGACAGCTCATCGCCATTCACGTGCCCTCCGATCGCAGCGCCGCGAAGATTGTACTTTTTGACACCTTCCTCCAACTGCTCGGCGGCCAATTCGGGAAATTGCAATGCTACCGAGGCGAAGGCTGCCAAGCGGTCCGGATGGGCAGCGCACAACTCCGCCAATTTTTCGTTTTGAAGCCGGATCATCTTCTCAGCCACGTCGCGACCCACCGAGTACCAGTTGGCGTTGATGCTCAGGACCTGCATATCTGTGCCCCACTCGTCCATCACGTCAAAGCGCTTGGGCGCCATGACAGAGGGATCGTTCGTACGCGTGTTCACGCCCATCAGCGCCGTGGCTTCGGGGATGATCACGTGGGCATGGATGTCGATGGTCCGCACGCGCCGGCCTCCGACCATCACTTGCCGTTTGGCCGGCCGCGAGCCCGATTGCGCGCCCAAGCGACGGCTCAGAAGATTACATCCTGTAAATACGATCCCAGCGCTTGCCGCCGCATCTCTGATGAACTGCCTGCGATTGGTCACGATACTCTCCCGAGGCAGTGTATCATGTGGTAGCATTTCTCAGTCCCGCAAGGAAAGGAACTCAAACTGGAGGTTGTATGCGCACCATCGGAATTAGTATTGCTCTGACGCTTTTCGCTACCGCGGCGCTGGCCCAGGCCCCCGACGCCGTGAAGACTTATTCATCCGCAGCGGACGTGACCGCCCTTCGAGCAAAAGCGAAGAGCGACCGGAAAGGGGACGCACCTCTAGTCGTGGAGCGCATTCTTCAGCTCCCTCCCATTAATGCGAATCTCGAATATCGCGCGTCCATTGGTCCGGCCTCGATTCACGAAAAAGAGGCGGAGATCTTCTATGTGATCGATGGAGGCGGGACCATGGTGACCGGCGGCAAGCTCATGAACGAGAAGCGAACCAACGCCGAGAATTTGACTGGCTCCGGCATTGAAGGCGGCACACCAAGGAAGCTAGCCAAAGGAGATTTCCTCGTCGTTCCCGAAAACACGCCGCACTGGTTCAGTTCGCTGGATGGATCGATCACGCTGATGTCGCTGCACGTACCGCGGTCGGGCGACAGCACACGCTGACTGGTCTGCAGACACCAT
>Ga0210386_10001599_pt1 | contig 20080 bp, 18 predicted proteins | sample IncBWH32OmetaG_FD_160091 | JGI IMG/M metagenome (GOLD analysis project Ga0210386, IMG submission 160091) | Forest soil microbial communities from Barre Woods Harvard Forest LTER site, Petersham, Massachusetts, United States - Inc-BW-H-32-O ...
GAAGAGATGCGGGCGCATCGGCAGAAGCTTAGGGGTGATCTGCAGCAACGGGCCGGTGGGCTCGATGTGGTGGGCTACTCGCTCAAGATCATCGATGCGGATCTGCAGGAAATCGAAGACGGCTTTGCACGGTTGCAAGCCTAATCGCTCGCGGGATGCAAGCCCTCAGGCCGAGTGGAGAATTGCGAACAGGATAGCAGCGGCGGCTGCCATCATGATCAACACGGCAAAGAAGATTCCTGGCTTCATTGAGGTGTCGGTCCATTGCGCTCTAGGCGGCTATATGAAAAAGCCCCGCCGGAGCGGGGCCTTCGTTGCACCCACGCTGGAATTATTCCGCCGGCTTTCTGCTGACGCCTTGGCCGCCGGGGCGCGACTTGTCGACGCCGCCGCCGTCCATCCGAGGCCCTGAAGGACCCGTGGACGATCCCATGGTCATTCCGTGGTGGTGGTGGTGATGATGGTGATGTTTGGCGAGGGCTATCGAGCTTGACGATACTGCAAAGACCGCCGCAAGGGCGATCGTACTAATCTTCATCGTTTCCTCCTGATAAACGCCGGAAAGGCTTCTGGCAACGAACGAGCCCGGCGCGGGTTCCGTCTCCTACAACCACTCCAGCACGCGATTGCCCTGAACCGCCGACCATTGGCCGGCGCCCCGCACTGTCGGGATGCGGTGTGCGTTCAGGCTGTCTGCGATGGCTCTTAGGGTCCTGGCGCCAGCCGCCTGTAGCGCGGCGATATAGTGGGGGCGATGTCGGCCGACCACCCTCGATTTGGGGAGATCGGCGAACCGGACGTCGACGCCGGCCTCTAGCAGACGCGATAGGAAGGCCACCGAGCGCGTCAAGCGATCGACCTTTGATACGACTAGCGAAGCCCTGTGAAGCCGCGCATCGGCCAGCGCTTTCTCCAGGGCGGGACGAGCAGATTCTTGCCCGACTCCACCTCGGTGTGCTCGGCAACGATCTACCAGTCGCCACCGTTGAGGTACTGCTTCACGGCCTCCTGCTGCGCTTCCAAACAGAGCCCGCTCTTGCCCTGCCGGCCAGTGCTGACTCGGTAATAGCAGACGAACTTGCCGTTGTTCTGAGCCATGGCCGCCTACAGCGTTTTCAAGCGTGTCAAGAGACAGGGCCGGCGCTTCCATGTTGCCAAAAGCACCGGCCGCACCACCGTAGTGGGCACGGTCGGCTGGCTGGGGAAGCTTGCGGGGCCGACCGTGCAGGCCACGCCGAATGTGGGGGACGCGCGCGGCCCAAAAACCAAAGCCGCTGCGCGGTGGGAGTTCCTATCGAAGGCACCTGCGACGTGGAACGATATCAGCTCACAAGAATCGATTCATCGACGCGGCATAGTCGCCCTATGCCGGTGTCCGTCCGGACAAAAGGCCCCAGCGCCCCCCACGCTGGGGGCCGCTCCAACCCAGGGTGGACCACAAATTACGGATCATTGGACGTCACAATGCCGCGGTATCGTCAGGCCGGCCTCGCCATCTCGCCCATGGCGCGGCTGCGCGGGTACCGCACCCCCCACGAAAACGCGGCTGGCACCCGCGCCCTTGGCGGGCGGATTTTATTCAGCGTGCGTCTCAGGCTCTATCCGCCATTGGAACTAGTACCGCGTTGTGGCTCCCCGGCTGGCCACCCAGCTGACCGTTGGTTGGTCCCCGGTCGTGCTTCGCAAGTCCCCGTGACTGCTTGAGTTGGTCAGCCGTCGGCTGCTTGATCATGGGGTCGCCGACCGACTGTTTTGCGTCAGGGCCACCCGGCAAATTGTTTTGTTGTGCATACGCTGCAGCGCCGGACATCAAAAACGCCGCCGCAATAGCAATCTGAATTGGCTTCATCGTCTATCTCCGTTTTGGCCTACCAATCCAAATCCGCCTTGGGGCCTGTGGTTCTCGGCGGCGTCGGCGGAGAGGTCGCGGATGCCGACGGTGGGCCACGTGGAGGAGGATTTTGGGCACGGTCGGCTTGGCTGGGGGAAGATGCAGGACCGACCGTGCAGGTAAACTACGGCTTTCCGACGTGAAGGAGTTGTTCGCTCAGATGAAGGATCACACCACCTTCGCCGGCAGCCGTCGCGGCCATTGATGCCGCTAGTGCGAGTTCCCGTGCTCCAATTCGCGCCCCGGAGCCTCCCGACATTATCCCAATGATACCAGCTATTTTCGCTTTCATTGTCGCGGATTCCGACCATAGATCCGAGAAAATCGGGAACGAAAGCCTGGATGCTGAGTTGGGGAACTCGCGGAACCCGGTAACTTTATTTCTTTGGATTTTCAGAACCGACATCTTGGATGCTCGAAACCCCGCACCCAACGGTCGAGATTCACGACGCCCCCGACTTCCTGGCAGGATCGGGCGAGATGGCGTCGATGATGCGAAATTTCGATTGGGCTGCGACCGACCTCGGTCCGCCTGGATCGTGGCCTCAAAGCCTGAAGACAGCCGTCCGGATCGTGTTGACCTCCCGTTATGCGATGTGGATGGCTTGGGGTCCGAATCTGAGATTTTTCTGCAACGATGCGTACCTTCCGACGGTCGGGATAAAGCGGGAATGGGTTCTAGGATCGAGATCTGACAAGGTCTGGCAGGAGATTTGGCCGGACATCGGGCCTCGCATCGAGCGGGTGTTGAACACCGGCGAGGCGACCTGGGACGAAGGATTGCTCCTGTTTCTCGAGCGCCTGGGCTTTCGCGAAGAAACCTACCACACGTTTTCATACAGCCCGCTAGCCGACGACGATGGCCGGATCAGCGGGATGTTGTGCGTCGTTACGGAAGAGACCGAACGTGTCGTCGGAGAGCGGCGCCTCACTACCCTGAGCCGCCTTGCCGGCCGCCTGGCATCGGCCCGGGCTGAACCCGAGGTCTTGGACGCGATCAAGGAGGGCATGGATGAGGCTGACAAGGACCTGCCTTTTTCTCTGCTGTACCTTTACGATGAGAAAGGCGCCTTACGGCTCGCACGCGCTTCCGGCATCGAAAGCGGCCATCAGGCTTCGCCGACGGTAATCCTCCCGGGCGATCCGTGGCCCCACGATATCCGGGATTCGGGAAGCATGATCGTGAACGATCTGTCCGCTGCAGTGGGCGATCGTCTACCCTGCGGGTTTTGGGACAAATCTCCAAGCCAGGCGGTCGTTATCCCGATCGGCATCAAAGGACAGGAAAAGCCCGTCGGCTGCATCATTTCCGCGCTCAACCCCTACCGGAAATACGACGAAGCTTACGTCAGCTTCGTCGAGCTTCTGGCAGGGCAGGTTTCCGCCAGCCTCGCCGGCGCGCGCGCTTTCGAGGAAGAGCGCCGGCGCGCCGATGCGCTGGCCGAGATCGATCGGGCCAAGACGCTGTTCTTCTCCAACGTCAGTCACGAATTCCGCACGCCGCTGACGTTGATGCTCGGTCCGGTCCAGGACGCCCTGAACGACACGTCTGCTTCCGCTCTGGATCCGAAACAGCGCCAGCGCCTTGACGTCGCAAAGCGCAATTCGCAGCGGTTGCTCAAGCTGGTGAACGCGCTGCTTGATTTTTCCCGTATCGAAGCCGGACGGGCGAAAGCCAACTTCCAACCGACCGACCTGTCGAGTTTTACGGCCGAGCTAGCGTCCAATTTTCATTCCGCCACGGAGAAGGCCGGGCTGAAGCTGAAAATCGACTGCGAGCCGATGCCGCAGCGCGTGCCGGTCGACCGCGACATGTGGGAAAAGATCGTCTTCAACCTTCTCTCGAACGCCTTCAAGTTCACGTTCGAAGGAAGCATCTCGATCCGGATGCACGCTGCTGACGATGGCAAGTCTGCTGAGCTAGTTGTGCAGGATACCGGCGTCGGCATACCGTCCCACGAACTGCCGAGGCTTTTCGAGCGTTTTCATCGTGTCGAAAATCAGAAGAGCCGCTCGTTCGAGGGATCCGGCATCGGTCTTGCGCTGGTCCAGGAACTCGTCAAGCTGCACGGCGGCTCGCTGGTCGCCGAAAGCGAAGTTGGCAAGGGATCGTCGTTCAAAGTCAGCATTCCGTTTGCGTCGTCGCAGTCTGCAGATCGCCGTGGTTCTGAATCGGCGGATGTCCCCGCCGCTTCCCGCGCCGAAGCCTATGTCGAAGAAGCATTGAGTTGGTTGCCCCAGGACCCCACGACGAAATTCCCGATCTCGCAGCAGGACGTCGCGATCTTCGACGTAGGCGGAATCAAGATGCAGGGCCATATCCTGGTCGCCGACGACAATGCGGACATGAGAGCCTACATCGGAAGATTGCTCGGCGCCCATTGGGACGTCGAGACCGCGGAAGACGGAAATGCGGCGATCGAGGCGATCCGGCGAAACCGTCCCGACCTCGTCGTCACCGACGCCATGATGCCTGGACTTGATGGTTTCGGCTTGCTGGAGGCGATCCGAAAGGATCCCGACCTGCGCGACTTGCCTATCATCATGCTATCGGCGCGGGCCGGTGAGGAAGCTCGCATCGAAGGCCTGGATGCTGGAGCCGATTACTATCTGACCAAACCCTTTTCCGCCCGCGAACTCGTTGCTCAGGTCAACGCGAACCTGACGTTGGCGCGCGTCAGAACCCAAGCTGCGCGGGATCTTCGCGCGAGCGAAGAAGCCTTGCGGCGACGGACGACCCAATTCGAGACGCTGCTTAATGAAGCCCCGCTGGGCGTGTATCTGGTCGACGCGGACTTCAAGATTCAGGCCGTCAATCCCACCGCATTACCGGTGTTCGGGGATATTCCCTACCTCGTCGGACGGGATTTCGGCGAGGTTATTCGTATCCTTTGGCCGAAGGATTATGCCGACGAAGTCGTGCGCCTGTTCAGGCACACGCTCGAAACCGGTGAGCCGTACGTGACGCCCGAACACATCGAAGAACGGCGGGACCGGAAGGTAAGGGAATATTACGAGTGGAGGATCAATCGCATTCCGCTCCCGGAGGGTCGTTACGGCGTGGTTTGCTATTTCAGGGACATTTCCGCCTACGTTCGAGCCCGTCAGCAGCGCGAACTGCTGATCAATGAACTTAACCACCGGGTCAAGAACACGCTTGCGACGGTTCAGTCCGTCGCTGCCCAGACGCTGAAGGGGAGCACGGTACCGGCGGCAGTCAAAGGAGCGCTCGAGTCCCGTCTGATTTCCATGGCCGGCGCCCATGACGTGTTGACCCAGCAGAACTGGGAAGGTGCTGATCTGCGCAACATCGTAGAGAAGGCGCTGTCGCCTTTCGTGGCGCCCAGGCGGGAATTCGACGTCGATGGTCCCGACATCAGACTGCTTCCGAAGTCGGCGCTTGCCGTAGCGATGGCGGTGCATGAGCTTGCGACGAACGCAGCTAAGTATGGCGCGTTGTCGAACGGGTCCGGCCGCATATCGGTGCAATGGGTGGTCGCCGAACAGGATGCGCCGCATCTGCAGATCGTCTGGACCGAAACGGGCGGTCCCAAGGTCGCTGCGCCCAGCAGCAAGGGTTTCGGCTCACGGCTCATCGAGCGGGGTTTGGCGGGTCAACTGGGCGGCGAAGCAGTGATCGATTATCGTGAAACCGGCGTCGTTTGCAGGATAATGGCGCCTTTGAGCACGATTACGGGCAGCGTGCCGGCCATTCTTGAATAGTGTCCGGACACGCGCGGAGGTGAGAGATTTGAGTAAGCAGGAACTGTCAAACCGCAAGGTCCTCGTTGTCGAAGACGAGATGATGATTGCGATGCTGATCGAGGACATGCTCGACGAATTCGGCTGCAAGCTGGTCGGACCGGCCACAAACGTGCCGCGCGCGCTGGAACTCATCGGCAAGGAGTCGATAGACGTTGCGGTGCTCGACCTGAATCTGGATGGTAAGGACACGTATGCGATAGCGGACGCGCTACAACGGAAGAGTGTGCCTTTCATATTTGCGACCGGGTACGGGTCCACGGGCCTCCGCCAGGAGTATGGAAACCGGCCGGTGCTGCAGAAGCCGTTTCAAGCGAGGGATCTCTCAACTGCGCTCACGGAAGCCTTGAACGGAACGAATGTGGCCGCCGGGTGAGTACGAGATAAACTAGGAGCTTGAGCGCGTCCGTTTAACAGTGCCATCCTGTGGCAAGTTCTGTGCGCCTTTGCCTATTGGCTATCGTCCCGGCTTCGAATTCCTGAAATGCCGCTCTTGGCACGAAACGGACCAGCCGGGTCGGTCGTCGATGTCCGTTGATAGGGTGCCGGGGAAGACCGGAAGTGATCGGCGGACGGTCAAAAGGACGCCAATGACCCTTAAGGAGAATTCGGGCCTCCACAACGTTCCGGCGGCGCCGCATCAGGGGTTAGCATTTCAGCGGCAGGTTTCGTCTTTCTCAGTGCTGCTGCGCCGTGCACACGTTTACCGCTGATGCCCGAGTCCAATCCCGAGATGTAGCGCCTTCTGGCGGAGCGCACCAATCGTGCGTTTTGTCTCTTTAGATATTTTGGCGACCGGTGTCCTCGCTTTCGAATGCGCCTTGAGTTCCTTGATGTCAGCCTTCGTCCATTCGCGACGTACTGCTTTGCCGTTCTTCTTTGCCTTCGCCACTTTCAACTTGTTAGCTCCTTATTTGATGAGGCCGCGTACTAACACATCGCAGGGCAGAGGCAACTAAACAAAAGCTCATTCGCGCCATTCCTATCCGAGGACCTTCGTCTTGCTGGACTTTCCGTATGACCGCTGTTGGCACATCGCGGACATGACCGAAGTGGCTTACAAAGTCCGTTCCTGGGAGGGGAGCAGACTAAAGTCAGGCCCTGCTTTGAGCCAGTCAGACTTATTATGTTTCTGCATAAAGGAGCTTCTTTGTAATAGGTCTGGACGGGACGGACAAAGCAACGGAAATAAAATCGCGGCAGCTCAGGGCCTTGCGCAGACTGATGATAGAAGAGTTATTCTATAATCAGTGAAGAGGACGCGCTTAAGAAGGTCGACAAAATGAAATCGACGGTGTCATCAATGAAATTGTGGTTCACCAAGTCGAACTGGTCGTCGTTCTACCAAAGGCTCTTCAGTAAACTAAGCTGCAGGCGTTTTTCCCAGCTGAAGTGCGGCAGCCTTCAGCTCCTCCCGAGTAGCCCCTTCGGCAGCCCTGACGACGATTGTCTCTGCCATCTTGGCTTGAGTAGCCGTGGTTGGTTTGATTTCGCGCGCTGCTTCATCGAGGACAGCCCGCATCATTCATATTCTGTCATCCATGCTGCGCGTGTATAGGCCGCATGTGACGAGCCTGAGTCAAAATCGAGTTCCTAAATTAATTCTTGTCCACGCTTGGCAGGCGGTGATGATGATGAACGCGGGCGACGACAAGACAGTTAAGACCATCAACGCCTGGATTTCTTCGCCGCCTTTTTCTTCACTTGTTTTCTAGACTTCTTTCCAACTGCCTTTCGGACAGTTGACGATTTAGATCTCTTAGCGGACTTTTTTGCTTTCTTTGGCGCTTTTTTTGCTGACTTCGTTTTGTCAGCATTCCGCGCCGACTTCGCGCGCGTCTTAGGCGACTTCCTGGGCCGGCGAACGACTTGCCGCCAATCCCTTCACCGCTTCGACTGTCTTCTCCACAATCGACTTGTCGTCCTTATCTATATCCATAATACCTCCAAACAGACGTCAATTGTCAGGCTGTTTCGCCTGGACTGATCGTCGAGACATCGAGCCGCACGAGATAAACGAAAATCATTTCTTCCAAAGGAGCTTCTCCTGTGGCTTCAACGAAGGCTGCCTTTTCCGCCTCCGACGCGTATCTGGTTTTTAGAGCGGCTTTTCCATCCCAAAGGGGAACGCCATACGACCTGAGCTGAGCGACTTCGTCTCTTAACCACGATTCGCGACAGAGCTCAGAGGACTCACGCAGGTTTTTTGCTTCGAAGGTGAGAGTTGGTTTGCCGCCAATGTCGAGTGTGAAAACGGCAGGCATGAATCAATGGACACCAGCGAGGAAACGAATGAAGAAAAACGAAGCCACCACCACGATCGCTGTCACGGCACACGCGAATCCGGCCCTCAGTCCAATTTGGATGAAGCTAAGGTCAAGCTGATGATCGGACATGCTCTTGAACGTGCCGAACGTAAGAAAGGTTCCGCGCCTGGAACGGGATTGCAGTATGGTTGGCTGGCGGAGCGGCGGCTGATCGTTCGTCACGGCGTTTCCTCGCTTTTTCGGCTGCGACCTATGGAGTGCGGTCTGTTCCAAAAATACTCGCGATTGCCCGTCGCAGCTTCCGCGTATTGATCGATGGCAATCAGGATCGCTTTGACGTGGTGATAGCACCAGCCTTCGTGCACGCCCATGTCCCTGACTTTGGCGAGAGCGTCCAGGAACGGAGGGTTGTCCTTCGCGTTGCGGTCGTGCCACTTAAGGACGCGCTGATCGCGGCCGTCCGTGCCGGTGAGTTGGACGACCTCTTCAGCCACGCGGCGAAGGCCGGAGCGATCGGGAAACCGAAGTGCTTGACCGGAACGACCGGACGGCGAAGGATCGTCGCCCGGTCTTTTTTTACATGACTTGCCGCGGCGAGTGCAGCCGTATCGATTTTGCGACAGCATTTATTTTCACGAGACGAAAGCAATATGGCAAAGAAGCCGATTTTCCAACATCGACCTGATTTGGCTCATTCACGAGAAGCTCAGCGGGAGTCCGGTGATTACCCAGAGTCGGGATTGTCGATCCCGATCGTGCCGGTCGACGGCACGGGGTGGACAGCATTGATGGCACCCAAGCAGCGAGCAATTTTTCCTCTCCGCGCAAAACGGATTCGAGCGATAGGCTGAGGATTGGGGAGAATTAGAATGATCAACTGGCAAGCTGAGCTTGATGCGCTGATGCAAGAAACCAAGCCTGGCCTGGATCCCACGTATTCGAAACGAAGAACGGGCGGCCCACGAGCGGGCAGCTCAACAGGAGGGCGTTGACGGCTGAACGACGCGCTCCTTTGCGTCCTTGCGCAGCTCCGGGGCTTGCGACCAGCGAGGCCATAAAACTTCGTTGTGAGCCGATGCCCTATGCGGCTACACGCGCTTTCACTCAACTTTGGTTGTCGCCACTTCTGAGCTTGCGGGGGAACTCGTCAGGCCAGGGCTGTGAGGGTTGCGAAACGATCGGCCACATGAGAACGGCAGCGCCAACGGCGTAAGTCGAGCCGCCGGGCAGTTCAAGCCGATAGCATAGTAGCGCGGGCAGCCGCCTCCCAGCGGATCCAGGCGTCCTCGCCGAGTGGCGGGCGCGAAAGTGACTCAGACTTCCTTCGTCCGCTCTAACCCCCGAAAACAAACCTTCCCGGACTAAACGATAACATCCGTTTTTGGGCTGGCGCCTGATTGAATCGGTTCCCCGGTCCAAGTGAGGCCAAGGTTTCTCCGCTTTTGGACCTCGATTATGAGCTTACCTCGACGACAACCTCACGAGAGGCATCACGCGATGGCGACGAAAGACGGGTTCGATTCGGACGATCCTTTGCCGCTTTTTCTATCCGCCGATGCACCCAAGCCGAGTAGCGGGAGCGACAGAGCGGTCATCTCGCTACGATTCGTCATGGCGAGTATTTTGGTTGCAACGGCAACGGCGATTGGTATTTCGATTTTATCAGTGCGAAACCCGGTGACGCTCTTTGCTGAAGTCACAGCTTCGGTCGACTCATCTGGGCCGCAGCCTAGCACCGATGAGTCGATGCCGAGCATCCAATCGGCCGTAATTCAATCAACCGTAGACGCTGAGGCGCCGCAGACTGCGAAGGACGTCCCGATTAGCGAAATCAGTGCCTCTGAACCCGCTAGCCAGACTCGCGCTGAAAACAGTGAGACATCGGAAGCCCTGTTTAGGGAATTCCAGGCGTGGAACGCCAAGCGGGATTTGGCTAAGCCCGCACAAGATGATCCGGCACCGGTCGCGGAAAATGCACCAGCATCCGTGGGGCCCATGCAGAAGCACCGAAGGGCCCGGACCATGCGAAATGCGCGGGCAGACATCATCCAGCACATGCAGAAGCGCCGAGCAAATATCCCGGGGCAAGATGAAGGGGCACATGCCCGGCCCGTACAGGATGCACGAGCGCAGACCCAGCCGGGGCAATATGCCGAGCCACCGTCTTTCCTGGAAAGGATAAACCCCTTTGGAGCAAACCTTCTTCAGCGTTGAACCAATTAATCTCACGGACGAAAGCCGCGAAGTATCGCGCGAGCAAAGAAACAACCGCAAGTCAGCCGGCTGTGAGTCGGTCATTTGCTGACATTTCACAGGTAAGGCTTGGCCGCGTTATCCATACCACCGCAAAGAGTTGGTAGACAGCGTGAGTCAACTCACGCGATCTCGAGGGTCCTGGAGCGGGCAAACGCTAGTCCTCTATCGTGAAACCGACGCGCAGCGTGACCTGGTAATGACGAACGGACCCGTCCTCGATGTGTCCCCTGGTCTGTGAGACCTCGAACCATTTCATGCCGCGGATCGTTTTTGAAGCGCGAGAGACGGCATTCTGGATCGCGTCCTCGATGCTTTTTTCCGAAGAGCCGACGAGTTCTAGGATCTTGTAGACGTGGTCTTTTGCTTCCGTGGTTGAGGACATGAGAAGCTCCGTTTGAACCCTGACTTGAGGCGCTCGAAATGAACGGATGCAGCACGCTTGGGTTCCATCGGAGCATGTCCGGCCCAACTCGGTTCGCTTCAATGATCCGATAGTGGTCAACTCACGCAGATCTTTGAACGCACACCAGTGCGCCCGGCGTTTCCCATGAGGCCAGCGGGGCCATGCTCGAAAGCCTCGAACACCACCAACTGGTTATAAATCTCCATCGAGCCCTCGGCGTGTCCAGCCGAGAGCAGGTCCTCGACGACGCGGATCGCGCCCGCCGCCGGTCAGGTCGTCATGGCCATCAAGGCCGCGACGTAGCTCCGAACAGTCTTAATGTTTGGATGCTTCGGGTTTCCTGCAAAAGCTCTATAGAGGCTCGATCTTTCAACTCCGGCCTTTTTCGCGATGCCTGAGATATTGTGGCGATGGGCGACAACGCCAATGGCTTAATGTCGGCGATGTCCGAGGTCTCAAATGCATGATTGAGGTGGGGATGCGATCGTGGCCCGATCAACTCGCCAAATTGTTCTGACATATTCACTCACAAAAAAGGCCGGCAGAAATGCCGGCCTGGTTTGCTGGAGATATCGAAAATAGTCGAGATCAGTATCTCGCTGCGACCGGTGCGCCATATCCGCCGAAGCGGTAGTTGATGCGCACCGTGACCATATCCACGTCCTGGCTGATCCGATCGTTAAGAAAAGCGGCAATATTCGGATTGACGACCGAGAACGAGTTGTTTGAGTGACCCATAAACAGATGGTCGTATTCAATACCGGCCGACCAGTTCGGTGCGAAGCCATACTCCCATCCGACGCCCACGGCCCCACCCCAGCGGGTCGCGCTGGCCGCGGCCAGTTCAGTGCTGGTAAGCGTGTCAAGGATGCTGAAACGGTTGTCCTCGCCGCGACGGCGAACTTCACCGAGTGTTTCCTGGTCCAGGCAGTCTCCAACCGTGGCCGCTACCGCGGATCGGTGGCGGCGGCCCGCTACTCTAGACCCCAGTCTTTGGATGTTTCCACGGACGCGACATTGCAAGCGCCATTGTACCACCTCTTTGTACCACTCGCGAGGCAGCAAGCTATTGATCTAACTGATTTGTTTTGGATACCAAGCGCTTAGCTTGTACATGGTGCCCAGGGGCGGGATCGAACCACCGACACTGCGATTTTCAGTCGCATGCTCTACCAACTGAGCTACCTGGGCGTTCCCTGCGCCTGAAAGGCTGACGGGAGCGGCGGTTTATAGTCAGGCAATACGGCTCTGTCCACCATGCTCCGCCTGGCGGCTTCGCATGGCGCAGCCGTGCGAAAAGCCGACAGCGAAACATGTCCGGCATAGCCCGAAGGGCGAAGTCGGACGGCCTCGTAAACCAATGAAAATAATGAAAATTTTCTAGTACCGCTACTCGTTGTCCTCGTCCTCGTCCGGACGGCCCGGGACCACGTAGGAGCCCGACAGCCAACGATTAAGGTCGACATCCCGGCAGCGATCCGAACAGAACGGACGGCTTTGCTCGGTCGAAGGCTTGCCGCAAATCGGGCACGGCTTGGCCGCCGCCGCGCAGGGAGATGCCTTGCCGGACGGCTTAGCTGGCATTCAACCAGCCAAAGCGGATCGGGAACCCTTCGCCGCCAAGCAGCGAAATCGATTCATACAAAGGCAGGCCCACGATGTTGCTGTAGGAGCCGACCATCTTGACCACGAACGATCCCGCGATGCCCTGCACGGCGTAGCCGCCGGCCTTGCCGCGCCATTCACCGGAGCCGATATAGGCTTGGATGTCATCTTCCGAGAGCCGCTTGAAACGCACGCGGGTCTCGATCAGGCGCTGGCGAAACGCTTCGCGCGGGGTGACGAGACAAATCGCCGTGTAGACGCGGTGGTTGCGCCCCGACAATAGCCGCAGGCATTGCGCGGCCTCATCGACCAGATTGGCCTTGGGCAGGATGCGACGGCCGACCGCAACGACAGTGTCGGCGGCAAGAATGAAGGCGCCGCGCAGCTCGTCGTCGAGCTGCACCGATTTGAGCGCGGCATCGGCCTTGGCGCGAGCGAGGCGATTGGCGCAGGCGCGCGGCAACTCGCCGCGCTTGGGGGTCTCATCGACATCGGCAGGGCGCAACGCATCAGGCTCGATGCCGGCCTGATTGAGCAGGCCGAGACGTCGCGGTGAACCTGAGGCGAGAACCAGTTTGGGACGGCCAAGCATGCGGATTTAAAGTCGGTGGGAGGAGATTCGGAGCCCCTTAATGCGCGCGGAACCTATCGGAAGGCTCAAGCCGAGACAACCGTGCATTCGTTACCATCATGACAAACTGGGCGCCCGGTAACTAGCGGCTACGCTTGAGAAAAAAGCACATAACGCTGCTGACATCCGGCCGTCACGAAGCCGCACCCCACCGGACACGCCGTGACGCATCTCCGGCTCTCGGGAACCGGCTTACCCCGTCGGCCTTGCGCCCGCGTTAGCCGCTGGCCGCGCCGACCTTCGAAAACCGCTTGCGAATGCGCAACAGCAAGCCATCGCAAACCTCGCGATAGGCCTCCAGTTTCTGCTCGCGGCTCCCCTCGAGGCCGGTCGGGTCCGGCGTTGGCCAATATTCGACCTCAGCCGCCAGCGTTCGCGTCAGGTCCAACGCCTTGTGATGCGCCTCCGGCGCCAGCGTGATGATGAGATCGAAGTTGAGGCCTTCCCAATCGTCGAGTTCCTCGAACGTCATCGGTTTGTGCTGCGAGATGTTCTGGCCGAGTTCAGCCATCACGGCGACCGCGAAGGGATCGAGTTCGCCTTTCTTGACGCCGGCCGATCGCACATAGAGCGCGTGGGGAAACATCTGCTGCAGCAGGCTTTCCGCCATCGGCGAGCGCACGCTGTTGAAGCCACAGGCAAACAGCACGGCTTGCGGAGCACGCAAGAGCGGCGCCGCCATCAGGCTTTTTTCGGTTGGCGCATGATTTCCGGGATCATGCTTGTTATCTCGCGCATGATCTCCGCGCAAACGCGTCTTACGTTTGTCGCGAGAGAAAACCGCTGCACACTTTTCAGGGTCATACGCTACCCCTTCCAGTGCAGGACGCAGATCAGCGTAAACAGACGGCGGGCGGTTTCGAAATCGATTTGCACCTTGCCTTTCAGCCTCTCCTGCAGCGTGCGCGACCCCTCGTCATGGATGCCGCGCCGGCCCATGTCGATCGCCTCGATCCGGTCCGGCGTCGCGGTACGGATCGCCTGATAGTAGCTGTCGCAGATCATGAAATAGTCTTTCACGATGCGCCGAAACGGCGTCAGCGACAGCAGGTGCGCCACCACGGGCGAGCCGTCCTCGCGGCGGATATCGAAAGCGAGGCGATTGCCGGTGATACTGAGATGCAGCGTGAAGGGACCCCCGTCGGCGCCCTCCGGCGCGAACAGGTTCTGCTCGATCAGGTCGTAGATCGCGATCGCGCGCTCATGCTCGATGTCGGGACCGGAACGGCCGATCGATTCCTCATCGAGCGTGACTGCGACGATGCGGTTTTGCGAATCGTCTCCTGGCGGCGGCGTGGTCATGGCAGGTTGAGGCGGATTCCGACGGAGCGCGCATGGGCATCGAGCCCCTCCGCCTTGCCAAGCGTCATCGCCGCCGGACCGAGTGCGCGCAACTGATCGGGCCCGCATTTGAGTACCGACGTCCGCTTCATGAAGTCGAGCACACCAAGGCCCGATGAAAACCGCGCCGAGCGCGCTGTCGGCAGCACGTGGTTGGAGCCGCCGACATAGTCGCCGATAGCTTCGGGCGTGTGCGGTCCGAGAAATATCGCGCCGGCATTGCGGATTTTTGCCGCCAGCACTTCCGGATCCGCCGTCATGATCTCCAGATGCTCGGCGGCAAGCGCGTCCGCAAGGGCGACCGATTCATTGATCGCGCGCACCTTAATGATCGCGCCGAAATCCTGCCATGAGGCGCGCGCGATCGCGGCGCGCGGCAACGTCGACAATTGCGTTTCGACCGCGCGGGCGACGTCGCTGGCGATGGAAGCATCGTCGGTGATCAGGATCGATTGCGCGTTGGCGTCGTGCTCGGCTTGCGCCAAGAGATCGGCGGCGATCCACGCGGCATTCGCGGAGTTATCGGCGATGACCAGTACTTCGGATGGGCCCGCGATCATGTCGATGCCGACCTTGCCGAACACCAGCCGCTTGGCGGCCGCGACATAGGCATTGCCGGGCCCGACAACCTTAACCACCGGCGCGATGGTCGCGGTGCCGTAGGCAAGCGCCGCCACCGCCTGCGCGCCGCCGACGCGGTAGATCTCCGAAACCCCGGCCAGCTTGGCTGCCGCCAGCACCAGCGGATTGAGTTTACCGTCAGGCGATGGCACCACCATCACCACGCGGCCGACGCCGGCTACCTTCGCCGGCACCGCGTTCATCAATACCGACGACGGATAGGCGGCGGTGCCGCCGGGAACATAAAGGCCGACCGATTCGATCGCGCTCCAGCGCCAGCCGAGCTCGACGCCGAGTGCATCGGTGAAGCGTTCATCCTTCGGCAATTGCCGGCGGTGGAAACTCTCGATCCGGTCGCGCGCGAACTCAAGTGCCGCGAGCGTTTCGCGGTCACAGGCCTTCACCGCCTGCTCGATTTCGTCGGCACTGATCGGAAGCCGCGAGGCATCGATGTCGAGCCGGTCGAATTTTTGTGTCGCTTCGATCAGCGCCGCATCACCACGAGCGGCAACATCCTCGACAATGCGGCGGCTGGCCGCCTCGACATCGGCAGCGGCCTCGCGCTTCATGGCCAGGAAGCTGGCGAAGGCTTTGGCGAAATCGGCGCTGGAGGTATCGAGTAGAACGGGCATGGCGGCTTTCCGGACCTCTTTAAATCGCAAAGTTAAAGGCTTCTGCTCCATGGCGCGAGGGCAAATCGCCGTCAACCCATTTACAGCCAACAGCGTTTAAGGACGCCGAGCGCCGCGGCGGCCCGCGCTCCGCGGAAAGTACCTGTTCCCTTCGCGGGACACTTGTTCGTTCAGTCGCTGATGCGTTCGATGCGGGCGCCGCAGGCGGAGAGCTTCTCCTCCAACCGCTCGAAGCCGCGGTCGAGGTGGTAGACGCGGTTGACCATGGTCTCGCCCTCGGCGGCAAGCCCTGCGATGACCAGCGACACCGAGGCGCGCAGGTCGGTCGCCATGACGGGCGCGCCGCGCAACTCGCCGATGCCGTGAATGGTGGCGGTTTCTCCGTCGAGCTGGATCCGGGCGCCGAACCGCGCCAGTTCCTGCACATGCATGAAGCGGTTTTCGAAAATCGTCTCGGTGATCTGGGAAGCGCCCTCGGCGCAGGTCATCAGCGCCATCAGCTGGGCCTGAAGATCGGTCGGGAAGCCCGGAAACGGCGCGGTGGAAACCCGTACCGGATTGAGACCGGCGCCATTGCGGGCTACGCGAATACCCTCGTTATTCGCGGTCACGATCGCGCCGGCCTCGGTCAGCACGTCGAGTGCGGCTTGCAGCAGCTCTGGCCGCGCGCCGCTCAATTGAACATCGCCGCCGGTCATCGCTACCGCCATGGCATAGGTGCCGGTTTCGATCCGGTCCGGCAGCACGGTGTGCCGAGCGCCGTGTAGCGCATTGACGCCCTCGACGACCACCCGCGGCGTGCCGGCGCCCGTGACGCGAGCACCCATCTTGTTGAGGCAGTCGGCAACATCGAGAATTTCCGGCTCGCAAGCGGCATTGGTGATGATAGTCGTTCCCTTCGCCAGGGTCGCCGCCATCAGCGCGACATGCGTGCCAGAGACCGTCACCTTGGGAAAATCGATCTCGCCTCCCTTCAACCCACCCGGGGCGCTCGCGATCACATAGCCGCCGTCGATGACGATCTCGGCTCGGAGTTTTTCCAGCGCCATGATCAATAGATCGACCGGCCGCGTGCCGATGGCGCAGCCGCCGGGCAACGACACTTTCGCTTCGTGCATCCGCGCCAGCAGCGGCGCAATCACCCAGAAGCTCGCGCGCATCCGCGATACCAGTTCGTAAGGCGCGGTGGTGTCGATGATGTCAGCGGCGGAGATGTGCAGGGTCTGGCCCTGATATTCGCGATCGCCGGGCCGCTTTCCGGCCGACATGATATCGACGCCGTGATTGCCGAGGATTCGCTGCAACTGCGCGACGTCGGCGAGCCGCGGCACGTTATCAAGGATCAACGTCTCTTCGGTCAAAAGGCCTGCGATCATCAAAGGCAACGCGGCATTCTTGGCCCCGGAAATCGGAATGGTGCCGTTGAGTTGATTGCCGCCGATGATGCGAATGCGATCCATGCCGAAACCTGCTTTTTGCTGTGCCCACTATATACACGGCAAGCTTTGAATTTGCGGCTATTTAATGGGTTTGGCGGTTAGAGGCGGTTAATATCTTCGCTTTCCAGCACCGCTTTGGGATAACCCTCCCTTGCCACTTTGATCATGGCGCGGCCGACCTGTTCGGTCGTGGTCATGTAGGCCGGGGCCACGCGATTGAGCAGCGACAACAGCGGCGCGGCACCGACATAGATCGCCTGCACCCACGCCGTCTTCGAACGGATGCCGTGCAGCGGCTGGATACCGGCGGGACGAAACATGTAAGCCGCCTTGAACGGCAGCTTGAGCAAGTCGTTCTCGGTCTTGCCCTTGACCCGCGCCCACATTAGCCGGCCCTGTTCGGTGGAATCGGTGCCCCGTCCCGTGACGTAGACGAACACCATCTGCGGGTTCAGCCTTGAAAGGGTCTTCGCCGCCGCCAGCGTGACGTCATAGGTCAAATGGCGATAGCGTTCCTCCTCCATCCCGACCGACGACACGCCGAGACAAAAGAAACAGGCATCGTATCCGGTCAACTGCGGCTCGATGTCAGAGTAATCGGTGAAATCTTTTTGCAGGATTTCACGCAGCTTCGGCTGCGGCGGCGCGCGGAGCGGGCTGCGCCCGACCGCGAGCACGCTTTCGATTCCGGAATCGAGCAGGCATTCGCGCAACACCCCCTGCCCGACCATTCCGGTGAAGCCGAACAGGATGACCTTCATCCGTCCCGCTCAGGCCGGGTGGTAGCGCCGAACGGCCCTGATGATCGCCAGGACAAAGAGCACGAGCACCACGCCCTGGACGACGGCGAAAGGCGGTTCGCTCGGCGGCACGCTCGGCGCCAGTTCATGCAAGGGGCCAATTTTCAGGAAGCTCTGGATCACCAGCACGAAGACGTTGAGATAGAGCGAGACGATCGCGGTAATCAGGTAAATCGCGCGCCAGGCGCCGGAGAGCTTCGCCCCGTAGAGCGCGTAGCAGGCGATCGCAAGCAACACCAAGGACAGGATGGCGATGATGTGCGAGGGCAACAGCTTCTCGAAGGGAAACATGAAGCCGGTGGCGTTGGTCAGGATGGTGGTGAGAAGGAAAAAGGCGGTCATGCCCGGCATCGATTGCGACTTGAACAGCCCGAACAAGACAATGAGGCCTGAAACAATTGCGACCAGACTGATGATGACGTGCAGGATCGTGACGGCGTGCAAGCTTAAACCCAGCATCATGATGGCTCCCCCTGTTGGATCGATAGTGTGGCGACACTGACGTTCCTTTCAGTTCCGCCCGCGGGTTCTTCAAAGGAACGTCAGAGTCAAAACCACGCTAGAAATAAATATCTGCCAGTGTCCCTTTGGTTCTGGCATTCGTAAAAGTGCCCGCCGCGATATCATACGAATGTCAGAACCGAGACACTAGATGCTACGGCCGTTCAGTTGAAATTGCCACAGCCAGTGAGCGCGTCACACGCAGGCGGCGGTCGCGCGGATTGACCGCGTCATGGAATTTTTGCAATGCCGTCATAACGCGGCGGTGCGCACTTCAATAGGAGGGCTTTATAGCGCTGGCTTTGCGGAATCATTGAGATAGCCGTGCAGCGCGGCTACGACCTGGGCGCCCTCGCCGATCGCGCCCCCGACGCGCTTGACCGACCCCGAACGTACATCGCCGACCGCGAAAACGCCCGGTACCGACGTCTCGAGCGTTGATGCGGCAGACGCTCCACCGTTTGGCGCGCCCGTGATGACAAAACCGGCACGATCGACCTTCACGCCGCAGCCCTCGAGCCAGCCGGTGGCCGGATCGGCGCCCACGAACAGGAAGAGATTGCGGGTATCAAACCGGTTTTCCTCGGGCGAAAGGCGGCTGCGCCAGCGCACACCTTCGAGCGAACCCTCCTTGGTACCCTCAAGTCCGGTGACCTCCGCATTGAATATCAATTCAATATTCGCCGACGCCTCGATGCGCTCGATCAGATAGCGCGACATGCTGGCAGCAAGACCGCCGCCGCGGATGACCATTTGAACCTTGCGGGCATGACCGGACAGGAAGACCGCGGCCTGGCCGGCGGAGTTGCCGCCGCCAACCAGGACGATCTCCTGCTGGGTACACAGACGCGCCTCGACCGGGGAGGCCCAGTACCAGACACCCCGGCCGTCGAAGTCGGCGAGGCTTGCGATCTCGGGCCGCCGGTAACGCGCGCCGCTCGCCACCACGACCGAGCGGGCTCGCACCACCTCACCATTATCGAGCGTCAAGCCAAAAGCGCCGTCGGCTTGCGAGCAATCGAGTGACCTCACTTCGACAGGGATCATGATATCCGCGCCGAATTTCTGCGCCTGGTTGAAGGCTCTCGCCATCAGCGCGTGTCCGGAAATGCCAGTCGGGAAGCCGAGATAGTTTTCGATTCGGGCGCTGGCGCCGGCCTGGCCGCCGAAAGACCGCGTATCGCAAACAGCAACCGTCAGCCCTTCCGAGGCCGCATAGACCGCGGTCGCCAATCCTGCCGGACCCGAGCCTACGACGGCGACGTCATAGACCATGTCCTTTGAGACGGCGCGCACCATGCCGATGGCGCGCGCCAGTTCGGATTCGCGCGGGTTGCGCAACACGGTCCCGTCGGGCACCACCACCAGCGGCAGGTCGGCCGGCGACGGCGAATAGCGCGCAATGACTTCGGCAGCATCCGGGTCCGCATACGAACACAGCACGTGATGCGGATAGCTGTTGCGGGAGAGAAACCCCTGAAGGCGAATGACGCCGGCGGAATTCGCCGGACCAATCAACACAGGACCGCCGGCGCCGCCCCGGATCAGATTGACGCGACGCAGGATCAGCGCGCGCATGACGCGCTCGCCAAGATCGGCTTCCGCGACCATCAGCGCGCGCAGGCGTTCCGGAGAAATCAGCAGCGTTGCGACATCGCCTTCGGCATGGCCATCGACCAGCGCGGCGCGCCCCGACAACTGACCGATCTCGGCGAGGAACTGGCCCGGCCCCTGATCGATGATCGGCGTGACGCGGCCAAGGCCATCACGTTGGGTAATGGCAACATGGCCGGACAGCACGATGAACATGCCGGGTCCCGGCTTGCCTGTCTCGAACAGCGCTTCGCCGTGGTGATAGTTGCGCTCCTCGCCGAACCGGCGCATCCGCGCGATTTCCTGCGCCGTCAAGGTCGGGAAGGTCTGCTCGTAGC